>Ga0081539_10001767_pt1 | contig 34451 bp, 32 predicted proteins | sample TabmetS4T2R2_FD_71023 | JGI IMG/M metagenome (GOLD analysis project Ga0081539, IMG submission 71023) | Tabebuia heterophylla rhizosphere microbial communities from the University of Puerto Rico - S4T2R2 | ecosystem: Host-associated > Plants > Roots > Rhizosphere ... | reverse complement strand
GGGCCGGGCTTGCGGGCCACCCCGCACACCACGTCGAGCCGCTTGGGGTTCTCCATCTCCGGGCGCCACAACGGCGCGGACGTCACGCCCGGCTCCACCAGTTCCAGCCCCTCGAAGAAGCCGGCGAACTGGGCCGGGCCGCGCAACACGTACGGTGGGTTGGCCTGCTCGTTCCAGATCTTCTCGGCTTCGCCGTGCTCGACGCTGTGTGAGCCGTCCAGGGCGATGAGATAGCTTCCCGGCGCCACCGCCGCGACGTACTCGCGGACCATCCTGGCCGCCTCGTCGTCGTCGGTGACGTGGCCCAGGATCCCGGACATGATGAGCGCGACCGGCCGGCCGAAGTCGAGCGTGCCGGCGGCCTCGCCGAGCACCTTCGCCGAGTCCCGGCCGTCCGCGTCGATGTACTGGGTGACGCCCTCCCTGCTGCTGGTCAGCAGCGCCCGGGCGTGCACGAGAACGAGCGGGTCGAAGTCGACGTACACGATCCGGGATTCCGGCGCGATGCGCTGAGCCACCTCGTGGGTGTTGTCGGCGGTCGGCAGGCCGGTGCCGAGGTCGAGGAACTGGCGGATGCCGGCTTCGCGGGTGACGTAGCCGACCGCGCGGACCAGAAAGGCGCGCGAGGCCCGGGCGTTCTCGACGATGTCCGGGAAGGCTGCGCGGATCTGGTCGCCCACCTGCCGGTCCACGGCGAAGTTGTCCTTGCCGCCCAGCCAGTAGTTCCAGATCCGCGCGGTCTGCGGCACGCTCGTGTCCAGTTTGTCGTCAGCCATGCGGTCCGCCGCCCGGGTCTTGTCCACTGTGGTGGCATGATTCTTCCGGTCCCGCGGGTGCCGCACAAGGCCCGTCGAGCGGCGCGGCTGGCAGACTGCCGGGATGGCCGTTTTCGTTTACGAGCTTCGATGAGCCCGGTCCTCGGGCAGGCCGGTTACCGGGTCCGCTTCGACTGGGGGCCGATCGGCGCGGACGCCGTCGCGCCGGGAGCGGCGTACGTCGCGGTCGTCGACGTCCTGTCCTTCACGACCACCCTCACGGTCGCGGTGGAGCAGGGCATCAGCGTGCTGCCCTACCGGTGGCGCGACGACTCGGCGGTGGCGTTCGCCCGGCGGCACGGCGCCATGCTGGCCGTGCTGCGCTCCCAGGCGGGCCCCGGGCAGATCACCCTGTCGCCGGAGAGCATCCTGCGCGCCGACCTGCGGCCCGGGCGGGTCGACCGGCTGGTGCTGCCGTCGCCGAACGGGTCCGCGATCGCGGTCCGGCTGGCCGGCGCCGGTGCCACCGTCGTGGGTGTCTGCCTGCGCAACGCGGCCGCCGCGGGTGCCTGGGTGCGCGGCCGGGCCGCGGGACGGCCGGTCGCGGTCGTGGCGGCGGGCGAGCGGTGGCCGGACGGGTCGCTGCGCCCGGCCGTGGAGGATCTGTGGGGCGCCGGAGCGTTTCTCGACGGGCTGATCGGTCCGGAGGATCCGGACGGGTTCTCCCCGGAGGCGTCGGCGGCGCTCGGGGCGTACCGCGGGGTGCTGCCGCGCCTGGCCGACGCCCTGGCCGAGACGGTGAGCGGGCGCGAACTGCGGGCCAACGGGTTCGGCGGCGACGTCGCGGTGGCGGCGGCGATCGGCGCGAGCAGCGCGGTGCCCGTGTTGCGCGAAGGCTGGTTCACCGACGGGGCGACCTGAGCTCACGCTCCGGTCGCCCGGGCAGGTGAGTCGCCTCGGCGGGGGATGGGAGCGGTCGATTGATCAACCCTACGGTTGCTTTCACACCGATTCGGCACCCCTCGACGCCGGAGGCGCCATGTCCGTTTTCCGCGCTGCCAACACCAACTCGACGAGACCGCGCGACCCGTACCCGCCCCACCGTCCCGAGGAGCTGTTCCCGGACGGACCGACCGAGCGGATCAACGACCGCCCCCGGCGCCGCCGCTGGCCGGTACCGCTGGCGGTCCTGCTCGCGCTGCTGGCGCTGACCGTCGCCGTGGTCGCGTTGCTGACCGCCCGGCGGGCGATCGACCTCGCGCGCGGTGCGGCGTCGCGCCACGTCGTGCCGGCAGCGCCGGCGCCGGTCGCGACGCGCGACCGCGGCTACGCCGTCTCGTACGCTCAGGAGCCGCTGCGCGTACAGGTCGGCTGCTCCGCGGTGATGTACCTGGATCTGGACGAGCCCCGGGCGAACTCGGCCGAGCAGGTCAGCGACCTGCGCTACGACAGCCGCTGCGGCGGGGACGCCCCCCGGCTCACGCTCGGGCCCGGCGCGGCGGGCGGCAGCCACGTCGAGAACTCCGACACCGACGCGGCCGGCTGCGAGCGGGCGATCCGGACCAGCCCGATCGGCCCCGGCGCCGCGGTGGAGGTGCGCGAGGGTGTGGTGCTCTGCGTGCTCACCGCGGCCACCCCGGCCGAGATGGTCCTCGTGGAGATCACCGAGGTGGGCCGCACCGGCACGGCGGGCATGCGGGCCACGTCCTGGCGCTCCGGCGGGTGACGACCCGGGGACGGGGGGCCGGTCACGCCTGACAGAATGGCCGATGCGCCCCGTGAAGCCTGTGAGGAGACCTTTCCGTGATCCGTACCCATGACGCCGGCACCCTGCGCGCGAGCGACGCCGGCACGACGGTGACGCTGGCCGGGTGGGTCGCCCGCCGCCGCGACCACGGCGGCGTCATCTTCGTGGACCTGCGGGACGCCTCGGGTGTCGTCCAGGTCGTCTTCCGCGAGGAGGACGCGCACGCGCTGCGCAACGAGTTCTGCGTGCGGGTGACCGGCTCGGTCGCCAGGCGGCCGGCGGGCAACGAGAACCCGGACCTCGCCACCGGCGAGATCGAGGTGGTCGCGAGCGAGCTGACCGTGCTGTCCGAAGCGGCGCCGCTTCCGCTGCCGATCGACGACACGATCACCGCCTCCGACGACCTGCGCCTCAAGTACCGCTACCTCGACCTGCGCCGCTCCGGCCCGGCCCGGGCGCTGCGCCTGCGCAGCCGGGCCAACCAGATCGCCCGCGAGGTGCTGCACGCCCGCGACTTCAACGAGATCGAGACGCCCACCCTGACCCGGTCGACACCCGAGGGCGCGCGCGACTTCCTGGTACCGGTGCGGTTGCAGCCCGGCACCTGGTACGCGCTGCCGCAGTCCCCGCAGCTGTTCAAGCAGCTGCTGATGGTCGCCGGCATGGAGCGCTACTACCAGATCGCCCGCTGCTACCGCGACGAGGACTTCCGGGCCGACCGGCAGCCCGAATTCACCCAGCTCGACATCGAGATGTCCTTCGTCACCCAGGACGACGTCATCGAGCTCGGCGAGGAGATCGTCGCCCGGCTCTGGGCCGAGCTGGCCGGCCACGTGATTCCCCGCCCGATCCCGCGGATCACCTGGCACGACGCGATGAACCGGTACGGCTCGGACAAGCCCGACCTGCGGTACGGCGTCGAGCTCGTGGAGCTGACCGACTACCTGCGCGGCACCGAGTTCCGGGTGTTCGCCGGGGCGATCGACGCCGGCGGCTACGTCGGGGCGGTGGTCATGCCGGGCGGCGCGGCGCAGAGCCGCAAGGAGCTGGACGGCTGGCAGGACTGGGCCAAGGCGCGCGGCGCGCGCGGCCTGGCGTACGTGGTGCTCGACGAATCGACCGGCGAGGCCCGCGGACCGGTCGCGAGAAATCTGTCGGAAGCCCATCTGTCCGGCCTGGCCGACGCGGTCGGCGCGAAGCCCGGCGACGCGGTCTTCTTCGCGGCGGCCACCGAACGACGGGAGGCGCAGGACCTGCTGGGCGCGGCCCGCATCGAGATCGCCAGGCGGGCCGGCCTCGTCGACGACAGCGCCTGGGCGTTCTGCTGGGTGGTCGACGCGCCGATGTTCGAGCGTACGGAGGAGGGCGGCTGGACCGCGGTCCACCACCCGTTCACCTCGCCGACCGCGGAGTGGATCGACCGCTTCGAGGAGGAGCCGGACCGGGCCCTCGCGTATGCGTACGACATCGTCTGCAACGGCAACGAGATCGGCGGCGGCAGCGTCCGTATCCACCGGGCCGACGTGCAGAGCCGGGTCTTCGATCTGCTCGGCATCTCGCCGGAGGAGGCGCAGGACAAGTTCGGCTTCCTGCTCGAGGCCTTCCAGTACGGCCCGCCGCCGCACGCCGGTATCGCCCTCGGCTGGGACCGCACGTGCATGCTGCTCTCCGGCAAGGAGTCGATCCGCGAGGTGATCGCGTTCCCGAAGACCCGGGGCGGATTCGACCCGCTGACCGGGGCGCCCACCCCGATCACGCCGCAGCAGCGGCTCGAGGCCGGGATCGACGCGAAGCCGAAGCCGGCGGCCGGCCTGCCCGGCACCGACGGGCAGGCGGTGCCGGTCGAGCACTCCCGCTGACGTCCGGGCGTGCGGCGGCCCGTTTCGGCTGTGAGACTGTCGGCGTGGAGCCGACGCTGGTGGAACGGGTCGAGCAGCCGTACGTGGGACGGCGTGAGTCGATCACGATGACCGAGTTCGCGCGGGTCGCCGACCATCTGCCCCGGATGTTCGGCTGGCTCGCCGAGGCCGGCGTGCCCGTCGCCGGGCCGCCTTTCTTCCGTTACCGGGTCATCGACATGTCCGCCGACCTGGTGGTCGAGGCCGGCATCCCGGTCACCGGGCGGATCGGCGTGGCGGAACCGATGTTCTGCGACACGCTGCCCGGCGGCCGGTACGCCACGGTCACCCACGTCGGCCATCCCGACGAGCTGATGGCCGTCACCGCCCGCCTGCTCGACTGGGCCCGCGACCAGGGGCTGGCCTGGGACATGGAGCCGACCCCGACGGGCGAAGTCTGGTCCTGCCGGCTCGAGATGCTGATGACCGACCCGGCCGAGGAGCCGGACATGCACAAGTGGCAGACCGTTCTGATGTTCAAGCTGGCTGACTGACGCACCCCGCGTTTCGGCGAGATCGCGCGCCGGGTATAGGAGCGCACCTGCTTTCACCCGGAGGATCTGATGCTCGCTATCGCCGCCGCCATAGTCTTCGGTATCTGGCTGCTGCTGGACCTGTTCGGCACCAACCTCGGCGCGCCGGACCTGTTCAACTTCTCCACCATGGCCTCGCTGGGACTGCTGCTGCTCTCGCTCTACCTGGCCGGCGTCGGCAGCGGGCCGCGGATGGGCGCCGGCACCGGCAGCGGCCGCCGGTGGTACGGCCGCCGCCCCGGCCGCGGCTGATCGTCGTTCGCGGGTCCGGCCGGTTCAGGCGTGCATTTCGGGCACGCCGGGGCGGGCCGGTACTGTCGGTGCCGATGGAAACGGACGGGCTCTTCCCCCTGGCTGCCCAGGGCGGCGTGCGGACCGCGCCGCCGGACGGCGCCTTCACCGAGCCGTCCGCCGATTCGCCGTTGCCTGTGCGCATGCGACCGGCCACCCTGGATGAGCTGGTGGGCCAGGATCACCTGCTCGCGCCGGGTGCCCCGCTGCGCCAGCTGGTCTCCGGCGCCAGCCCGATGTCGGTGATCCTCTGGGGACCGCCCGGCACCGGCAAGACCACCATCGCGCATCTGGTCGCCTCCGCCACCAACCGGCGGTTCGTCGCGATGTCCGCGCTCTCCGCCGGTGTCAAGGACGTGCGTGCGGTGATCGACACCGCTCGGCGGGAACGGCGGCACGGCGGCCCGCCCACCGTTCTCTTCATCGACGAGGTGCACCGGTTCAGCAAGACGCAGCAGGACTCGCTGCTCGCGGCCGTCGAGGACCGTACGGTCACGCTGCTGGCCGCCACCACCGAGAACCCGTACTTCTCGGTCATCTCGCCGCTGCTCTCCCGCTGCGTGCTGCTCACCCTGCAGGCCCTCGGCGACGAGGACGTGCGCGCGCTGGTGCGCCGCGCGGTCGCCGACGAACGCGGGCTGGGCGGTGCGGTCACGCTCGCCGCGGACGCCGAGGACCATCTCGTACGCCTGGCCGCCGGTGACGTGCGCAAGGCCCTCACCGCCCTGGAGGCCGCCGCGAGCTCGGCCGCGGCCCGCGGGGTCACCGAGATCGACCTGGCCACCGCGGAGAAGGCTGTCGACATCGCCGCGGTGCGTTACGACCGCGACGGCGACGCGCACTACGACGTCATCAGCGCGTTCATCAAGAGCATGCGGGGCAGCGATCCGGACGCCGCGCTGCACTGGCTGGCCCGGATGCTGGTGGCCGGGGAGGACCCGCGGTTCATCGCCCGGCGCATCGTGATCTTCGCGAGCGAGGACGTGGGCATGGCCGACCCGCAGGCGCTGCTCGTGGCGACCGCCGCCGCGCAGGCGGTGCAGAACGTCGGCCTGCCCGAGGCCGGGCTCAACCTCGCCCAGGCGGTGGTGCACCTGGCCACCGCGCCGAAGTCGAACAGCGTCATGACGGCGCTGGGCGCGGCGATGGCCGACGTCCGGGCGGGCCGCGGCGCAGCGGTGCCGCCGCATCTGCGCGACGCGCACTACCCGGGCTCCCGAGGGCTGGGTCACGGCCGCGGCTACCGGTATCCGCACGACGATCCGCGCGGCGTGGTCACCCAGCAGTACGCCCCCGACGACCTGGTCGACGCCGAGTACTACCGGCCCAGCGAGCACGGCGCCGAGCGTGCCGTCCGGGAGAAGGTGCCCCGCCTGCGCCGGATCGTCCGGGGCGGCTCCGCGCCGCCGGACTCCACCCCGAACGCGCCCGGGTACTCCGCGCCGTCCGTAGGACCAGGCGCCGGTAGCGGCGCCCCGCCCGATGCCGCTCCGGTGGCCGGCGCGGACCGCGCGGCGGGTGGTGCTCCGGCCCCGGATGCGTCACAGTCGTCGGCGGGCCCGGAACGGGAGACCGGCCCGAGCGGCGACCGGCGGGCGGGCACGGCCGGTGGTGTGCGGACGGACGACGACGGCGGCATGGCCGCCGGAAAGGAACAGCCGTGAAATCGCGCGGTGCCGAACGGCCCGACGACGACGCCGACCTGCATAACGACGAGGGCGGCCGGAGGAGCCGCCGGTTCGGGCGCGGCCGCGCCGAGCCGGGCGGCGCCGGGGAGATCCCCCGCGAGGAGACCGGCTGGCTGGACGATCTGCGGACGGCGAAGGAGGAGCGCGCCGCGATCGGTCCCGGCACCCTCGCCGGCGAGACCCGGCCGAGCAAGTCGGGCCGGGTGGCACCCGGCCCCGGCGACGGCCCCGGCGACGACCTTCCGTTCGGCGCCGGGCAGCCGGGCGGCGACTCCCGCGCGATGCGCCCCGGCGTGCCCGGCGGCCGTCCCGGCGCCGCCGAGGAGTCGACCGGCGGGTGGGCGAGCCCGCCCGGGCCGGCTCCCGTACGCCCGGCGCCGCGCCAGGCGTCCGCCCCGGTGTCGCCCGGCCGGACGCCGTCCGGCCCGATCGTCGCCGGCCGTGTCCCGCCGCCCGTCCCGGGCGGTGGTCCGGCGCCCGTTCCCGGCCGCGGTCCGGTGCCCGCTCCCGGCCGTGGTCCGGCGCCGGGACAGCCGGGTCCTGGCCGGGCGGCACCGGGCCCGGCAGTTCCCGGTCCGGCCCAGCCGGCGCCGCCCGGCCGCGCCGTAACCGGTCCCGCGGTTCCGGGCCGCGCCACGCCCGGGGCCGCGCCATCCGGCCGGATCGCGCCCGCGCAGGTCTCGTCCGGCCGGCCGGGCCCCGCGCCGGGCGCCCCGGGGCGGGTGCCGCCCGCGCAGCACGGCCCCCGGCGCCGGCAGTTCGACGGCCCGCCGGGCACCGCCCCGCACTCCGCCGCTCCGAGCGCCGCCGCAGCCTCCGGTGTGCCGTTCCCCGGTACCCCGGTGTCTTCGCCCCCTCCCGGCACCGCCCCCGAGGCGCCCGTGGCGCGGCCGACCTCTCCGGTGTCCCGCCCGACCTCCGGGGCGTCCCGGCCGATGTCACCGGCTTCCCGGCCCACTTCGGCGGGAGGCCCGACCCGGGGGCGCGACCGGTTCCGCACCGCCGGGCCGGCCGCGGCTGCCAGCGGTCCGCCCGCTGCCGCCGGCGGACCGGCCGCCGTCCCCGGTCGTCCGCCCGTCGCTCCCGGTGGTCCTGCTGTGCCGGGCGGTCCGGCCGCCGGGTCCGATCGTCCGGCCGCCGCAGGTCGTCGGCCCGCTGCCCCGGGTGGTCCTGCCGGGCCGGGCGGTCCGGCCGCTGTCTCCGATCGTCCGGCCGCCACCCCCGGCCGTCCGCCCGTCGCCCCGGGTGGTCCGGCCGGGCCGGGTGGTCCGGCTGCGGCCGGTCGTCGAGCCGCCGCCCAGGGCGGTCCTGCCGTGCCGGGTGGTCCGGCCGTGCGCGTTGGTCCAGCCGTGCCCGGCGGTCCCGCCCTTCCCAATGGTCCAGCCCTGCCAGGTGGTTCGCCCGTGGGCGAGACGACCGGGCGGCACGGCCTTCCCGACGGCGACGCTCCCACCGGCCGGCACGGTGCGGGCCGGCGGGCATCCGCCCCGGACTTCACGGCTCGCGGTGAGGGGCCGGCCGGCGGCGCACAAGCCGGGCGCAACGTGCCCCCGCAGGGGGGCCCGCGCCCGGCCGCGGGCGGTCGTCATGCCAGCGCGTCCGAGGACCCTCCGGAGAACACCGGCACCTTCCGCCCGGGGCGTCCGGCCCGGCCGGATCAGGCGCCGGGAGCCACCGGGGCCGCCGTACCGCCGGTGGTTCCGGGCCGGGCGGGCGTGCGCTCCCCGGCCGTGCCGGGCCGCGCCGGCGCGATGGCCGACCGGGCGTCCGAGGTGGTCCCGCGTCCCGGCGAGGCGTCCGGGGTGATCCGGCGCCCGGGTGACGCCTCCGGGATCATTCCTCGTCCTGGCGATGCGTCCGGGACGATTCCTCGTCCCGGCGAGGCGTCCGGGGTGATCCCGCGTCCCGGCGAGGCCTCCGCGCGATTGACCGCGGGGCGGGGCCGCGGCTCGCAGCCTGGTCCGATGCGGTCCGGCCCGGTGCGGTCGAGCCCGGTGCGGCCCGGGCCGCCGCCGTCCGGCCCGGTATGGCCGGGCTCGGTCCCGTCCGGTCCCGCGCAGCCTGGTCAGGGCTCGCGGCACGCGGCTCCGCCGGAGGGCGGCCCGGCCGGGCCGCCGCCGGCCGGTCCCGTGTCGCCGGGTCAAGGTCGGCACGGCGAACCACGGCACGGTATGGCCGCGCCGGACCGGCCGGGGCCGGACCGGTTCGCGCCGCAGCCGGAACACGGCCGGCCGGTGCCCGGGCAGCCGCCTCCCGGCCGGCCGCGCGGTGCAGCCTCGGTGGGCTCGGCCTCGGTGCCCTCGGCCTCGGCCGCCGCCGCGCCGACCGGCGCGAAGCCGGTCGGGTCGGCCGCGGTGGGTACGGCGTCGGTCGGCTCGGCCTCGGTCGGTACGGCAACCGGCTCGGTATCGATGGGCTCGGCCGCGGTCGGCGCCGCGCCGGTTCCTCCGGCCTCGGTGGGCGCCGGACCGGCCGGCGCTGCGCCGGACACGGACGGGATTGGGCCGCGGGGCGCCGCCGCGGTGTCCTCCGACCGGGGGAACGCCGGACGCCGCCCGGCGGAAGCGGACACCGGTGCCGGCGTACCGCTGCGGGATGCCGCCGGGGCCGTACCGATCGTCGGGGCCCGGGCCGGCGCGGCGAAGGCCGCGGGCGACGCCGCCCTCGCGGACGACCCGGACGAGGCGGCCGGCGGCTTCCGCGCGCTGTTGCGCCGGGAGATGCGGTCGCGGCGCAACCTGCGCGTATACACGCTAGTCTCGCTCGCCGCGGTGGTACTCATCGTGCTGCCCGCCTTCTTCGGGCTGCGCTCGGCTGTCAAGGACCCGGTCTTCGGCTCGCTCGACGCGCTGGACGTGCCGTCCTGGGCGGCGAGGCAGGTCGACGACAAGAGCAGCGGCAGCCGGTGGTGCCTGCTGGACTGCCGGTTCCGGGAGCGGATCGCCCGCTCGGACAAGCCGTTCAAGGAGACCACCCAGGCGTACGCCGCGGCGCTCACCGCGGCCGGCTGGCAGCCGTGGAAGGTGGCCGAATGTCCGGAGCAGCCGGTCCGGCCGCAGGACGGCACCTACAGCTGCTGGCGGCGCGACGAGTTCACTCTGGACCTCTGGGTCCGCCTGCCCGAGTGCGCGGTGGATCAGGTGGCCGCGCAGGACCCGGCGGCCCTGCCGTCCGCGCCGGCGGAGCCACCCGGCAAGTGCGTCGGCTCGACGGTCAGCATCAAGGTGCAGCACGCGATCAGCGACACGCGCGGCAAGCCGCAACCGGTGCAGAGCCCGGATCTGGTCGGCGAGACGCCGGACCCGGTGCTGTCCGACGATCCCCTCTTGGAGCCGACACCCAAGGCGTCGTGACGCGGGCGGCGGTCACGGACGGTAGGGTCTGCACGTTGACCCGCCGTACCCATGACCACCCGAAGAGGAGACTCGCCAGATGGACGCCGGAGATATCGCAGGTCTGATCGCGGCGGGCGCGTTTCTGATGCTCGTCATCGTGCTCGCCGTGCCGCTGCTCAAGCTGGGCCGGACCGTCGACGCCGCCACCCGTGCGATCAACGACCTGACCGACCGCACCGGGCCGCTGCTCGGCGACGTCGACGACACGGTGAAGAACGTGACCACCGCGCTCGGGCAGGTCCAGGTCTCATTGGACGGTGTCAACGTGCAACTGGCCAAGGTCGACACGATCACCGAGCACGCCGCGCACGTCACCGCGAACGTGGCCAACCTGTCCACCGTCGTGGCCGCCGCGGCGGCCAACCCGTTGATCAAGGTGGCGTCGTTCGGCTACGGCCTGCGCAAGGCCGCGAACGCCCGCCGCCGCGCCGACGAGGAGCGCGAGGTGCGCGCCGCTCTCAAGCAGCGCCGCCGGGCCGCCCGCTGACCCGCAAGACCACCATCTCGTCCCGAAGGGAAGTCCCATGAAGCGCCTGCTCTGGCTGGGCGTCGGCCTGGCCGTCGGCGCCATCGTCGTTCGCAAGGTCACCCGTAAGGCGAACGAGTTCACCCCGTCCGGCATCGCCACCTCGCTGTCGCAATCCGCTGGCGGCCTGGTCGAGTCGGTGCGTAGCTTCGTGGATGACGTCCGCGCCGGGATGGCGGAGCGGGAGCGACAGATTCACGAGGCGTTCGCGGCCGGCGAGCTGTACGACGACGGGCGGCACGCCCAGGAGGGGAACCGATGAGGACGGCGGAGATCAAGCGGCGCTTTCTAGCGCATTTCGAGGGCAACGGGCATACGGTCGTGCCGAGTGCCCCGCTGCCGGCCATCGACGACCCGAACCTGCTGTTCATCAACGCCGGCATGGTCCAGTTCGTGCCGTTCTTCCTGGGCCAGCGCACCCCGCCGTACAAGCGGGCGGTCAGCGTGCAGAAGTGCATCCGCACACCGGACATCGACGAGGTCGGCAAGACCAGCCGGCACGGCACGTTCTTCCAGATGAACGGCAACTTCTCGTTCGGCGACTACTTCAAGGCGGGCGCCATCCCGCTGGCCTGGGAGCTGTCCACCAAGCCGCAGTCCGAGGGCGGCTTCGGCCTGGACCCGGAGCGGATCTGGGCGACCGTCTACCTCGACGACGACGAGGCGATCGGGATCTGGAAGCAGACCGGCCTGCCGGCCGAGCGGATCGTACGCCGGGGCAAGAAGGACAACTTCTGGTCGATGGGCATCCCGGGCCCGGCGGGCCCGTGCTCCGAGCTCTACTACGACCGCGGTCCCGACTACGGCGAGGAGGGCGGTCCCGAGGTCGACGAGGACCGGTACCTGGAGTTCTGGAACCTGGTCTTCATGCAGTACGAGATCACCGACGTGAAGTCGAAGGAGGACTTCGTCATCGTCGGTGAGCTGCCGGCCAAGAACATCGACACCGGCATGGGCCTGGAGCGGATCGCGTCGATCCTGCAGGGCGTCGACAACCTGTACGAGATCGACGAGGTGCGCCCGATCCTGACCCGCGCGGCGGAGATGACCGGCAAGCGGTACGGCGCGCGCTCCGGCCACGCGGCGAACCAGAGCCACCCGGACGACGTGCGCCTGCGGGTGATCGCGGACCACGTGCGCACCGCGCTGATGCTGATCGGCGACGGCGTCATTCCGAGCAACGAGGGCCGCGGCTACGTGCTGCGCCGGATCATGCGCCGGGCGATCCGGGCGGTCCGCCTGCTCGGCTGGCAGGCGCCGGCGCTGCCCGAGTTGCTTCCGGTGGCGCGGGACTGCATGGCTCCCTCGTACCCGGAGGTGGCCGAGGAGTTCGGCCGGATCTCGACCTACGCGTACGCCGAGGAGGACGCGTTCCTGTCCACGCTGCGGCAGGGCACCACGATCCTGGACACCGCGATCGCCGACACGCGCCGCTCCGGCGGCCGGAGCCTCTCCGGCGCGCAGGCGTTCCAGTTGCACGACACGTACGGCTTCCCGATCGACCTGACCCTGGAGATCGCGCAGGAGCAGGGGCTCGAGGTGGACCAGGAGGGATTCCGCCGGCTGATGGCCGACCAGCGGGCCCGCGCGAAGGCGGACGCCGCCGCGCGCAAGACCGGCCACGCGGACCTGTCGGCGTACCGATCGGCGCTGGACGCGGGCGGTGCGGTGGAGTTCACCGGCTACCAGGAGGTGACCCGCGAGTCGCGGGTGCGCGCGCTGATCGGCGAGGGCGGCCGGATCGAGGTGGCGGGCGAGGGCGACTTCGTCGAGCTGGTCCTCGACACCACCCCGTTCTACGCCGAGGGCGGCGGCCAGCAGGCCGACACCGGGCTGATCAAGGTCGGCGGCGGCCACCTCGAGGTCGTCGACGTGCAGCAGCCGATCCCCGGCCTGATCGTGCACAAGGCGCGGGTGATCCGCGGTGAGGTGCGCACGGGCGAGTCGGCGGAAGCCGAGATCGACGTGACCCGGCGCAAGGCGATCTCCCGGTCGCACACCGCGACCCACCTGATCCACCAGACCATGCGGCACTTCCTCGGCGAGTCGGCCACCCAGGCGGGCTCGCTGAACGCGCCCGGCCGGCTGCGGTTCGACTTCAACACGCCCGGGGCGGTCTCGCCCGCGGTGTTGACCGACGTCGAGCAGCAGGTGAACGAGGTGCTCCTGCGCGACCTCGAGGTGCACGCGTTCATCACTTCGCAGGAGGAAGCGCGCCGGCTCGGCGCCATGGCGCTGTTCGGCGAGAAGTACGGCGACGAGGTGCGGGTCGTGGAGGTCGGCGACTACGCGCGGGAGCTCTGCGGCGGTACGCACGTGGCGCGCTCCGGGCAGCTCGGGCTCGTGAAGATCCTCAGCGAGTCCTCGATCGGCTCGGGCGTGCGCCGGGTGGAGGCGCTGGTCGGCATCGACGCGTTCGGCTACCTGGCGAAGGAGCACCTGCTGGTGTCCCGGCTCGCCGAGCTGTTCCGGGTGCCGGGCGACCAGGTCGCCGACCGGGTGGAGCAGACCGTCACGGCGTTGCGCGACGCGGAGAAGGAGCTGGAGAAGCTGCGGGCGCAGATGGTGCTGGGCGGCGCGGGCACGCTGGCCGCGCAGGCCGCGGACGTGCGCGGGGTCGCGTACGTCGGCACCGAGGCACCCGAAGGCGCGGGCGGCAACGACGTGCGTACCCTGGCCCAGGAGATCCGCGGAAAGATCGATGCGGCGCGACCCGCGGTGGTCGCGGTGGCGGCCCGGTCCAACGGCAAGGCGTCGCTCATCGTGGCGATCAACGCGGCGGCGAAGAACCGCGGCCTGTCCGCGGCCGATCTGGTCAAGGGCGCGCTCTCCGGCCGGGGTGGCGGTAACGCCGAGCTCGCGCAGGGTGGCGGCGTCCCGGCCGAGCAGGCGCCGGCGCTCCTCGCGGCGGTGGAAAGGGCGGTGGCGAAAGCCGCCGAATGACGGAGGGTCACGCATGAGCGCGCTGTCGCGGGGTAGGCGGCTGGGCGTGGATGTCGGTAAGGTTCGCGTCGGGGTGGCGATCAGCGACCCCGACGGGATCTTGGCCACCCCCCTGGTCACGGTGCCCCGGGACAGGGGCGCGGCACCCGATGCCGTGCCCGGTGACATAGCCGAGCTCGTCCGTCTGGTCGCGGAGCACGAGGCGGTGCAGATCGTGGTGGGGCTCCCGCTGCGCCTCAACGGTGCCGAGGGCCCTGCCGCCATCGACATTCGTGCGTACGCTGGGCGATTGGCGGAGGCGGCCGGCGCGGTGCCGGTCGTCCTGGCGGACGAAAGGATGTCGACCGTGGTCGCAACCCGTAGGCTGTCGGAACGCGGCGTCCGGGGCCGGCGGCAACGGGCCGTCGTCGATCAGGCGGCCGCGGTGGAGATCCTGCAGAGCTGGCTGGACGCTCAGCGGAGGCAGAGATGATCGACGAGCTGGACCTGGCGTTCGAGGAGCAGGCCGAGCGCGGCCGGCCGCGGCACCGCCGGCGCCGTCGCGGCGGCAGAAAGGGTAAGTCCGGCGTCGCCTTCTTGATGGCATTCGTCCTGCTCGCCGTGCTCGGCGGTGGGGTGTACTTCGGCTACAGCAAGGTGAAGGGCTTCTTCACCGCGGCCGACTACGACGGCATCGGCACCGACCCGGTCCAGGTGACCATCGCGAAGAACGCCACGCTCACCGAGATCGGGAACACGCTGGTCGACGCGGACGTGGTGAAGAGCACGAAGGCCTTCGTCAACGCGGCGGACGACAACCCGCGCGGCAAGAACATCCAGTCCGGGACGTACAAGCTGCGCAAGCAGATGTCCGCGGCGAACGCCGTCACGATGCTGCTCGACCCCAAGTCCCGGATCACCTCGGGCGTCACCATCCCCGAGGGCCGCACCGCCAAGCAGGTGTACGAGCTGCTGTCCAAGGCCACCGGCATCCCGGTCAAGGACTTCCAGACCGCGGCGAAGAACCCCGCGGCGCTCGGCGTACCGGGCTTCTGGTTCAACCGGCGCGACGACAGGCCCGCGGCCAAGTCGATCGAGGGTTTCCTCTTCCCCGACACGTACGAGTTCGACCCGAAGCTGACCGCCACCCAGATTCTGCAGGTCATGGTGCAGAGGTTCCTCGGCGTGGCGGAGGAGCTCGGCTTCGTCGACACGGTGCAGAACAACCTCTCGGTGTCGCCGTTCGAGGCGCTGATCGTGGCGTCGCTCGCCCAGGCCGAGGCGGGCGTGCCCGCGGACCTGCCGAAGGTCGCCCGGGTCGCGTACAACCGGGCGTACAAGGCGGATATGCCGCTGCAGTTCGACGTGACCGCGAACTACTGGCTGGAGCTCAACGGCAAGGACGCCAAGCACTCCGGCCAGCTCACGCCGCAGGAGCTGGACGACCCGAAGAACCCGTACAACACCACGAGCAGGCGCGGCCTGCCGGTCGGACCGATCGACAACCCGGGCCGCGCGGCGCTGGAGGGGGCGATGAAGCCGCCCGCGGCCGACTGGGTCTACTTCGTGGCGATCGACAAGCAGGGCCACTCCGCCTTCACCGGCAGCCTGGAGCAGCACGAGCGGAACATCCAGAAGGCCTGCGCCAACGGGGTCCCGCTCTGCTGAGCCGGTCCCGCGACCGTTACCGTGGTGCGGTGACCGCGACCGTCCGCCGCCGGGCCGCCGTGCTCGGCAAGCCCATCGGCCACTCTCTCTCACCGGTGATCCATTCGGCCGGATTCGCCGCGACCGGCCTCTCCGGGTGGAGCTACGTGGCGATCGAATGCGCCGAGGCGGAGCTCGCCGACCTGGTCGGCGGCCTGGGCGCGGAGTGGGCCGGGCTGTCGCTGACCATGCCGCTGAAGGAGGAGGCGCTGCGCCTGGCCGCGACGGCCTCGCCGGTCGCGGCCGCCACCGGCGCGGCGAACACGCTGGTGCGCCGGCCCGCGGGCGACTGGTACGCCGACAACACCGACGTCGCCGGCATGGTGCGGGTGCTGCGCGAGGCGGGTCTGCGGGACGCACCCGCGGTGACCGTGCTCGGCGGTGGCGGCACGGCCCGGGCGGCGCTCGCCGCGGCGGCCGAGTTCGGTGCCGGCGCGGTGACCGTGGTCACCCGCCGCCCGGAGGTCTGCGCGGAGCTGGCCCCGGCCGCCGAGGCACTCGGCGTCACTCTTGTCGGCGCGGCCTGGTCCGACGCGCCCGCCGCCTTCGACGCCGACGCGGTTATCTCCACCGTGCCCAAGGGCGGGGCGGACCATCTCGCGACAGCGGTCACCTGGCGACCGGGCACGGTGCTGTTCGACGCCATCTACGATCCCTGGCCCACCCCGCTCGCCGCCGCGGCAGCGGCGCACGGTGTGCCGGTGCTGTCCGGTCTCGATCTGCTGCTGGCGCAGGCGCTGAGCCAGTTCGAGCAGTTCACCGGGGTCGCCCCGGCCCCGGAGGCGGCGATGCGCGATGCGCTGTTCGCCGCCGCCGCGGCCCGCGGCGCGTACGCACGCTGACGGCACGGTCCGGAGGGCGGGACGATGCCGGGGCACGGGCAGCTGCCGCGCCGGGCATGCCAGACTGTCACCCGTGTTGCGCTGGCTGACCGCGGGTGAATCGCACGGACCGGCGCTCGTCGCGCTCCTCGAGGGCGTGCCCGCCGGGGTGGCGGTGACGAGCGCGGAGATCGGGCGCGATCTCACGCGCCGCCGGCTCGGCTACGGGCGGGGCGCGCGGATGAAATTCGAGCAGGACGCGGTCGAGATCGTCGGCGGCGTCCGGCACGGCCGGACGCTGGGCAGCCCGGTGGCGATCCGGGTGGGCAACACGGAGTGGCCGAAGTGGGAGACGGTCATGGCGGCCGACCCGGTCGATTCCGAGGAGCTGGCGGCGCAGGCGCGCAACGCCCCGCTGACCCGCCCGCGCCCCGGCCACGCCGACTTGGCCGGCATGCAGAAGTACGGGCACGCCGACGCCCGCCCCATCCTGGAGCGGGCCAGCGCCCGGGAGACCGCGGCCCGGGTCGCCGTCGGCGTGGTCGCCAAGGCCCTGATCCGGCAGGCGCTCGGCATCGAGATCGTCTCGCACGTGATCGAGCTCGGCTCGGTGGCCGCGAAGGCCGGCCTGATCCCGGTACCCGAGGACGCCGACCGGATCGACGCCGACCCGCTGCGCTGCCTCGACCCCGAGGCGAGCGCCCGGATGGTGGCCGAGGTGGACGCGGCGAAGAAGGACGCCGACACGCTGGGCGGGATCGTCGAGGTGCTGGCGTACGGCGTACCGCCGGGGTTGGGGTCCCATGTGCAGTGGGACCGCAAGCTGGACGGCAGGCTCGCCGCCGCGCTGATGTCCATCCAGTCGGTCAAGGGCGTGGAGATCGGCGACGGGTTCACCCAGGCTCGCTCGCGCGGCTCGGTGGCGCACGACGAGATCGTCCCGACGGCGGACGGCGTGCGCCGGGTGACCGACCGGGCCGGCGGTCTGGAGGGCGGTATCACCAACGGGGAGCTGCTGCGGGTGCGCGCCGCGCTGAAGCCGATCTCGTCGCTGAACCGCGCGCTGCAGACGATCGACGTGCTCACCGGCGAGCCGGCCACCGCGATCAACCAGCGCTCCGACGTCTGCGCGGTGCCGGCCGGCGCAGTCGTCGCCGAGGCGATGGTGGCGCTCGTGCTGGCCGAGGCGGCCACGGAGAAGTTCGGCGGCGACTCGGTGGCCGAGGTCCGCCGCAACCTCGCCGGCTACCTGGACACGCTGGTGATCCGCTGATGGCCCCGGTCGTCGTGTTCGTGGGTGCGCCCGGCGCCGGCAAGAGCACCGTCGGAGCCGCGGTCGCCGAGCTGCTCGGCGTGCCGTTCGCGGACGCCGACGCGCTGATCGAGCAACGGGCCGGCAAGCCGATCCCGGAGATCTTCTTCGACGACGGCGAGGACGCGTTCCGGGCGCTGGAGCGGGAGATCATCGCCACCGCGCTGCGCGAGTTCGACGGAGTGCTGGCGCTGGGCGGTGGCGCGATCCTGCACGAGGGCACCCGGCGGATTCTCGGCGCCTATCAGGTGGTCTACCTGTCGGTCGAGCTGAGCGACGCGGTGAAGCGGGTCGGGCTGGGTGCGGGGCGCCCGCTGCTCAGCGTCAACCCGCGGGCCACCCTGAAGTACCTGCTGGACCAGCGCCGCCCGCTGTACGCGTCGGTGGCCACGTACACGATCGTCACGGACGGACGTACGCCGGAGGACATCGCGGCGGAGGCCGCCGCGCTGCTCAAGCCGGTGTGACGAACCCCGCGGCAGCGCACCCGATACTGTGGCCGCTGTGGTGACACGTATCCCGGTGACCGGCGACCGTCCCTACGACGTGCTGGTCGGCCGCGACCTCGGCGGATCGCTGCCGTCGCTCGTCGACGGCGCGGCGCAGGCCGCGATCCTCTTCTCCGCCCCGCTGCGCGGTCACGCCGAGCGGATCGCGGCCGCGGCCGGCGCGAGACCCCTGCTGATCGAGGTGCCGGACGCCGAGGCAGGCAAGACCGTCGAGGTCGCGGCGCGCTGCTGGGATCGGCTCGGCGCGGCGAACTTCACCCGTACCGACGTGGTCGTCGGGGTCGGCGGCGGCGCCGTCACCGACCTGGCCGGGTTCGTCGCCGCGAGCTGGCTGCGCGGGGTGCGCTGGGTGCCGGTCTCCACCTCGCTGCTCGGCATGGTCGACGCCGCGGTCGGCGGCAAGACCGGTGTGAACATCGCGGCCGGGAAGAACCTGGTGGGTGCGTTCCATCCGCCGGCCGGGGTGCTCTGCGACCTGGACGCGCTCGACACTCTGCCCGCCGACGACCTGGTCGCCGGCCTGGCCGAAGTGATCAAATGCGGCTTCATCGCCGATCCGCGGATCCTCGAGCTGATCGAGGCGGACCCGGCGGCCGCCGCCGACCCGGGCGGCCCGGTGCTGCGCGAGCTGGTCGAGCGGGCGGTCCGGGTGAAGGCCGAGGTGGTGAGCCAGGACCTGCGGGAGTCGGGGCTGCGCGAGATCCTCAACTACGGTCACACGCTGGGGCACGCGATCGAGAAGCGGGAGCGGTACGCCTGGAAGCACGGCCACGCCGTCGCCGTCGGGCTGATCTACGCGGCCGAGCTGGCCCGGCTCTCCGGGCGGCTGGACGACGACACGGCGCGGCGGCACCGCGCGGTCCTGCAGCGGGTCGGCCTGCCGACCGCGTACGCCGGTGAGGCCTGGACCGATCTGCTCGCCGCGATGCGCGTCGACAAGAAGGCCCGGGCCGCCACCTTGCGCTTCGTCGTTCTCGACGGCCTGGCCAAGCCCGGAATCCTGGCCGGTCCCGACGAAGACCTGCTGGCCCGGGCGTACGCGGATGTGGCGCGGCCCGATTCGCCGCCGGTCCGTGCACGCCGGTAAACTCGGTCGGTCACCGACAAGCTTCAAGATCAAGGCAGGCAGGGTTCCAGAAGAACATGGCTACCACGAACGACCTGAAGAACGGCCTGGTGCTCAACCTCGACGGCGACCTCTGGTCCGTCGTGGAGTTTCAGCACGTGAAGCCGGGTAAGGGTGGGGCGTTCGTGCGCACCACGCTGAAGAATGTGCTCTCCGGCAAGGTCGTGGACAAGACGTTCAACGCCGGCACGAAGGTCGACACCGCCACCGTCGACAAGCGCACCATGCAGTACCTGTACCAGGACGGCGAGGACTACGTCTTCATGGATCTGGACACGTTCGACCAGATCACCGTCCCGGCCGGCACCGTCGGCGAGAACGCGAACTATCTACTGCCCGAGGCCGAGGCCACGGTCGCCACGCACGAGGGCGTTCCGCTCTATGTCGAGCTGCCGACCAGCGTCTTCCTCGAGGTGACCTACACCGAGCCGGGCCTGCAGGGGGACCGCTCGACCGGCGGCACCAAGCCGGCCACCGTCGAGACCGGCGCCACGGTCCAGGTCCCGCTCTTCATCACCACCGGCGAGAAGATCAAAGTCGATACCCGCGACGGCCGCTACCTCGGTCGCTCCTGACCATGGCGGAGGGTCCCAAGACGCAGATGCCCGCCCGCCGGAAGGCGCGCAAGCGGGCGCTCGACGTCCTGTACGAGGCCGACCTGCGTGACCTGCCGCCCAGCGAGGTGCTCCGCACCTACGTCGAACGCATCGCGAAGCCGCGGCCCGACCACCTCGACTACGCGATCAGCCTGGTCGAGGGCGTGGCCCAGCACCTCGACCGGATCGACGAGCTGATCGCCAGTTACGCCGAGGGCTGGACGCTCGAACGCATGCCGGTCATCGACCGGAACCTCGCCCGGATCGCGGTGTACGAGCTGCTCTACGTGTCCGAGATCGACGACCCGGTCGCGATCACCGAGGCCGTCGAGCTCGCGAAGCAGATGTCCACCGACGACAGTCCCCGTTTCCTCAACGGCATCCTCGGCCGGATAGCCGAGTTCGCCACGCGCTGAGCAGGGCCGCCGAGCCGAGACCGGCCCGTGCGGTCCGTTCCATTCCGGTTCGGCTTCTCCACTTTCCGCCGACTCCACGTCTGACGGCGTGCGGACGGATCTTGGTGGGCTGACCTCGTGGGGCGGGGGACGGGGTGCCAAGATCGGCCGCCGCCCGAGCCGGAGATGAAGGGGTGCGGTCGACGGGCCGCAGCAGCTGGAAATTCGGCTCGGTGCGCGCTTACGTGATGACGCACTGTGCAAAAAGCGACGTAGCGCTGCCAAGATCGGCACAGCGGGTGATGTTGCCGTCCGGCGGGCCGTGGGCGGGCGGCAACGATGTCACCCCGGACGGTCTGGGGCGGGAACGCCGGGCTTCGCGGTGGCGCGTGCGGCGCGCTACGGCCGTGCGCCGCGGTCGGCTCGCGGCGGCAGCGGCGCAGCCGGGAACGGGCCGCCTGCGGTCGGCGACGTTCCCGACCGTACTGGAAGGGCATGCAAAAAGGCCCGCGATACCGCGGGCCTTTTCGGGTGAGGGGTCAGCTGGCGAAGAACGCGCGCGGGTCGGCGACGAGGACACCCTGCTCGGTCAGGCGCTCGATGAGGCCGGACGGCGAGATGTCGTAGACGATGGCGAGCGCGCGCAGGTCGTCGGCGCGGATGGAGAGCACGCGGCCGTTGTAGTCGCCGCGCTGCTGCTGGATGGCCCGGGCGTACCGTGCGACATAGGCGAGGTCCTCGCCGGTCGTGTCGTACAGCTTCTCCAGGTCGAGCACGATCTTGTTGGTGGCCTCGAGACGGACGCCGCTGCCGTCGGGCAGCAACTCCGAGACGGGCACGCGGTAGAAGTCGGCCAGTTCGGCGAGGCGGGACACGGTGACGGCGCGGTCGCCGCGCTCGTAGGAGCCGACCACGACGGCCTTCCATCGGCCGTTCGACTTCTCTTCCACACCCTGCAGGGACAGGCCCTGCTGCTGCCGGATGGAGCGCAGGCGGGCGCCCAACGACTTGGCGTACTCAGACGGCATTCGGAACACTCCCAGTACTGTGCTGGCCCGGAGGGTTCTTCCTCCGCGATCGCTACGCAGCGTGACGGTACGGAGTTTGCGACCGCCGGTCAAGTGTCGGTTACCGATGAGTGGCGCGAGCCCGGGGCGAGTTGCCGGATTTGTTCGCCTAGTTGTCGGGTCGGCCACGTCACCGCGGTCGCCGCCGTGGGCACTGGTAACGTTGCGTCAGCCATCGGGCCGCCTCCCCAGCGGGGCTGCCGACGACATCCTTTAACGACCCGTCCCGTGAGGCGGGGAAGGAGGTCCGCCGTGGCACAGCCACGCGCCGACACCGCGAGCAAGACCATCATGACCGCGTCCGACCTGCACCGGGTCGTCGACCGGATCGCACACCAGATTCTGGAGAAGACCTCCGGGGCCACCGGCACCGTGCTGCTCGGGATTCCGACCCGGGGCGTGCCGCTGGCCTGGCGCCTGGCCGCCCGGATACACGCGTTCGAAGGCGTCGACGTGCCCGTCGGCTCGCTAGACATCACGCTTTACCGCGACGATCTGCGGCTGCACGCCACGCGCGCGCTCGGCAAGACCGAGCTGCCGGGTGGCGGCGTCGACGGGCGGCGGGTGATTCTCGTCGACGACGTGCTCTTCTCGGGGCGTACGGTCCGGGCCGCGCTCGACGCCCTCAGCGACGAGGGCCGGCCCAGCTCGGTGCAGCTCGCCGTGCTGGTCGACCGCGGGCACCGGCAGCTGCCGATCCGGGCCGACTACGTGGGCAAGAACATCCCGACCGCGTTGTCCGAGAGCGTCCGCGTGTCGCTCACCGAGGTCGACGGCCTGGACGAGGTCAAGCTGACCGGGAGCAGCAAATGATCAAGCATCTGCGTTCGGCCGCCGACCTGGACGCGGCCACCGCCACCCTGATCCTGGACACCGCCGCCGAGATGGCCGCGCTGGCCGGCCGCGAGGTCAAGAAGCTGCCGACGCTGCGCGGCCGGACCGTGGTCAACCTCTTCTACGAGGATTCGACCCGGACCCGGATCTCGTTCGAGGCGGCCGCGAAGCGACTTTCCGCCGACGTCATCAACTTCTCCGCCAAGGGCTCCAGCGTGTCGAAGGGGGAGAGCCTCAAGGACACCGCGCTCACGCTGCAGGCGATGGGTGCGGACGCGGTGGTGATCCGGCACTCCGCGTCCGGGGCGCCGCACCGGCTCGCCGCCTGGGTCGACGGCTCGGTGATCAACGCCGGCGACGGTACGCACGAGCATCCCACCCAGGCGCTGCTGGACGCGTACACGATGCGCTCGCGGCTGGGCCGCCTCGACGGCCTGCGGGTGGCGATCGTCGGTGACGTACTGCACAGCCGGGTCGCCCGGTCCAACGTGCTGCTGCTCACCACGCTCGGCGCCCACGTCACGCTGGTGGGCCCGCCGACGCTGATTCCGGTGGACATCGCCCCCGCCCTGTCGCGGGCCACGAAAGTGTCGTACGACCTCGATAGCGTCCTGCCCGAGATGGACGTCGTGATGATGCTGCGGGTGCAGACCGAGCGCATGCAGGACTCGTATTTCCCGTCCGCGCGGGAATACAGCCGCCGCTACGGTCTCGACCTGGCGCGTATGCGGCGGCTGCCGGAGCACGCGATCGTGATGCATCCCGGCCCGATGAACCGGGGGATGGAGATCACACCCGAGGTGGCCGACTCGTCCCGCTCGACCATCGTCGAGCAGGTCGCCAACGGCGTCAGCACCCGGATGGCGGTCCTCTACCTGCTGCTGGGAGGCAAGGCGTGATCGACTGCGGAGCGGCGGGCGGCACGCTCGCCAGAGGAGGCACAGCATGACCGCGTACCTGATCAAGGGTGTCTCCGTCGCCGGCGGCGCGCCCACCGACCTGCCCATCGCCGACGGCGTGATCGCCGCGGGCGGCGGGCGGGGCGCCGAGGTGATCGACGCGGCCGGCCTGGTGGCCCTGCCCGGACTGGTCGATTTGCACACCCACCTGCGCGAGCCGGGCCGGGAGGACGCCGAGACGGTGGCCACCGGGTCGCGCGCCGCCGCGCTGGGCGGCTACACCGCGGTCTGCGCGATGGCCAACACCTCGCCGGTCGCCGACACGGCCGGCGTCGTGGAGCAGGTGTGGCGGCTGGGCCGGGAGGCCGGCCTGGTCGACGTGCAGCCGATCGGGGCGGTCACCGTGGGTCTGGCCGGCGAGCGGATGGCCGAGCTCGGCGCGATGGCCGACTCCGCCGCCCGGGTGCGCATCTTCTCGGACGACGGCCGGTGCGTGGCCGACCCGCGGCTCATGCGCCGCGCACTGGAGTACGTGAAGGCGTTCGACGGGATCATCGCGCAGCACGCCGAGGAGCCGCGGCTCACCGAGGGCGCGCAGATGCACGAGGGCGAGGTCAGCACGCGGCTCGGTCTCACCGGCTGGCCGGCGGTGGCCGAGGAGGCGATCATCGCCCGCGACGTGCTGCTGGCCGAGCACGTCGGCAGCCGGCTGCACGTCTGCCACGTCTCGACCGCCGGCTCGGTCGAGGTGCTGCGCCAGGCCAAGGCCCGCGGCGTCCGGGTGACCGCCGAGGTCACGCCGCACCACCTGGTGCTCACCGACGAGCTGGCAGCCACCTACGACCCGGTCTACAAGGTCAACCCGCCGCTGCGCACGGCCGCCGACGTCGCCGCGCTGCGCCAGGCGCTGATCGACGGCGTGATCGACGTCGTCGCCACCGACCACGCCCCGCACGCGGTGGAGGACAAGGAGTGCGAGTGGGCCTACGCCCGCCCTGGCATGGTCGGGCTGGAGACCGCGCTGCCGGTCGTGCTCAGCGTCCTGGGCGAGCGGTGGGACCTGATCGCCGAGCGGATGTCCCGGACCCCCGCGCGGATCGCGGGGCTGACCGGCCACGGCACCGACCTGAGCGTCGGATCGCCGGCCAACCTCACGCTGGTGGACCCGTCCGCCCGCCGGGTCGTCGATCCGGCCGAGCTGGCGAGCCGCAGCCGCAACACGCCGTACGCGGGCAACACCCTGCCGGGTCGCATCGTGGCGACCTTCCTCCGGGGAGAGCCGACGGTCCTGGACGGGAAGGCTGCCAGGTGATGGGCGTTTCTTCCTCGGTGGCGCGGCGCGGCCGCCCGGCGATCCTCGTGCTGGAGGACGGCCGCACCTTCACCGGCAGCGCGTACGGCGCGATCGGCGAGACGTTCGGCGAGGCGGTGTTCACCACCGGCATGACGGGCTACCAGGAGACGCTGACCGACCCGTCGTACCACCGGCAGGTCGTCGTGCAGACCGCCCCGATGATCGGCAACACCGGCGTGAATGACGAAGATGACGAATCGGACAGGATCTGGGTTGCCGGATATGTCGTGCGAGATCCCGCTCGCCGTCCCTCGAACTGGCGCGCGACCGGAGACCTGGGGGAGCGGCTGGCCGCCGAGGGTGTCGTCGGGATCAGCGGAGTGGACACCCGGGCGCTCACCCGCCACCTGCGATCCCGCGGCGCGATGCGGGTCGGTGTGTCGAGCGTGGACCCGGATCCGCAGTCGGTCCTGGAACGCGTCCGGAAAAGTCCGGAGATGGTGGGTGCCGCCCTCTCCGCCGAGGTGACCACCGCGTCCCGGTACACCGTGCCGGCCGTGGGCGAGCACCGCTACACGGTTGCCGCCCTGGACCTGGGCATCAAGCGCAACGTCTCGCGCCGGCTCGCGCAGCGGGGGGTGACGACGCACGTCTTCCCGGCGACCGCGACCGTGGCGGAGCTGCTCGCGGTGAGCCCGGACGCCGTCTTCTTCTCGCCCGGCCCGGGCGACCCGGCCACCGCGGACGGCCCGGTCGCGCTGGCCCGCGAGGTGATGCGCCGGGAGACGCCGCTGTTCGGCATCTGCTTCGGCAGCCAGATCCTCGGCCGCGCGCTCGGCTTCGGCACGTACAAGCTGGGCTACGGACACCGCGGCATCAACCAGCCGGTGCTGGACAAGACGACCGGCAAGGTCGAGGTCACCTCGCACAATCACGGGTTCGCGGTCGAGGCGCCGCTGAACACCGTGATCGACACGGATTTCGGCGGGGTCGAAGTCTCGCACGTCTGCCTCAACGACAACGTCGTCGAGGGCCTGCGGGGCCTCGACGTCCCCGCGTTCACCGTCCAGTACCACCCCGAGGCCGCGGCCGGCCCGCACGACGCGGACTACCTGTTCGACCGGTTCGTCGAGCTCGTCGAGTTCGCCGGGAAGAAGGGCTGACCCTGATGCCGAAGCGCGACGATCTGATGCACGTGATGGTGATCGGCTCCGGGCCTATCATCATCGGCCAGGCCTGCGAGTTCGACTACTCCGGCACCCAGGCCTGCCGGGTGCTGCGGGCCGAGGGGCTGCGTGTCTCGCTGGTCAACTCCAACCCGGCCACGATTATGACGGACCCGGAGTTCGCCGACGCCACGTACGTGGAGCCGATCACCCCGGAGTTCGTCGAGCTGGTCATCGCGCGGGAACGGCCCGACGCCATCCTGCCCACGCTGGGCGGCCAGACGGCCCTGAACACCGCGGTGGCGCTGCACGAGAGCGGCGTGCTGGAGAAGTACGGCGTCGAGCTGATCGGCGCCGACATCGACGCGATCCGCCGCGGCGAGGACCGGCAGCTGTTCAAGGACATCGTGGCGAAGGCCGGCGGCGAGACGCCCCGCTCCCGCGTCTGTCACTCGATGGACGAGGTGCGGGCCACGGTGGCCGACCTCGGCCTGCCGGTCGTGATCCGGCCGTCGTTCACCATGGGCGGCCTCGGCTCCGGCATGGCGCACACCGCCGAGGACCTCCAGCGGATCGCCGGCGCCGGCCTGGCGGCCTCGCCGGTGCACGAGGTGCTCATCGAGGAGAGCGTGCTCGGCTGGAAGGAGTACGAGCTCGAACTGATGCGCGACAAGCACGACAACGTCGTGGTCGTCTGCTCGATCGAGAACCTCGACCCGATGGGCGTGCACACCGGCGACTCGGTCACCGTCGCGCCGGCGATGACCCTGACCGACCGCGAGTACCAGCGGCTGCGCGACCTCGGCATCGCGGTGCTGCGCGAGGTGGGCGTGGACACCGGCGGCTGCAACATCCAGTTCGCGGTCAACCCGGACGACGGCCGGCTCGTGGTGATCGAGATGAACCCGCGGGTGTCGCGCTCCTCGGCGCTGGCGTCGAAGGCGACCGGCTTCCCGATCGCGAAGATCGCCGCGAAGCTGGCCATCGGCTACACGCTCGACGAGATACCGAACGACATCACGCTGAAGACGCCGGCCGCGTTCGAGCCGGCCCTCGACTACGTGGTCGTCAAGATCCCCCGGTTCGCGTTCGAGAAGTTCCCGGGCGCCGACCCCGAGCTGACCACCACGATGAAGTCGGTGGGCGAGGCGATGAGCCTCGGTCGCAACTTCGCCGAGGCGCTGAACAAGGCGATGCGGTCGATGGAGACCTCGGCCGCCGGCTTCTGGACCGTTCGCGACAAATCGGACTCTGTATCGCAGGCCCTCGAGGACCTGCGCGTTCCGCACGACGGCCGGCTGTACACGGTCGAGCGGGCTTTGCGGCTGGGCGCGACGGTCCAGCAGGTGCACGAGGCCAGCGGCGGCATCGACCCGTGGTTCCTCGAGGAGATCAAGGCGCTCGTCGACCTGCGGGCCGACATCCTGGCCGCCCCGGTGCTCGACGAGGAACTGCTGCGCGTGGCCAAGCGGTCCGGGCTCTCCGACCGCCAGCTCGCCGCGCTGCGCCCCGAGCTGGCCGGCGAGGACGGGGTACGCACCCTGCGGCACCGGCTCGGCATCCGGCCGGTGTACAAGACCGTGGACACCTGCGCCGCCGAGTTCGAGGCGAACACGCCGTACCACTACTCGTCCTACGACGAGGAGACCGAGGTGGCGCCGTCCGACCGGCCCAAGGTGCTGATTCTGGGCTCGGGTCCGAACCGGATCGGCCAGGGCATCGAGTTCGACTACTCGTGCGTGCACGCGGTGCAGGCCCTGCGCGGGGTCGACTACGAGACTGTCATGGTCAACTGCAACCCGGAGACGGTGTCCACCGACTACGACACCGCGGACCGGCTCTACTTCGAGCCGCTCACCTTCGAGGACGTCCTCGAGGTCTGGCACGCGGAAGACAGCTCCGGCAAGGCCGCGGGCGGCCCCGGGGTGGTCGGCGTGATCGTGCAACTCGGCGGCCAGACTCCGCTCGGCCTGGCGCACCGGCTCAAGACCGCCGGCGTGCCGATCGTCGGCACCTCGCCGGAGTCGATCGACCTGGCCGAGGACCGCGGCCAGTTCGGCACGGTGCTGGCCAAGGCCGGCCTGCGCTCGCCCGAACACGGGACGGCGACGAGCTTCGACGAGGCCAAGGCGATCGCCGACGGGATCGGATACCCGGTCCTGGTGCGCCCGTCCTATGTGCTCGGCGGTCGCGGCATGGAGATCGTCTACGACGAGCCGACGCTGCGCGGCTACATCGAGCGGGCCACCGAGATCTCGCCGGACCACCCGGTGCTGGTCGACCGCTTCCTCGACGACGCCATCGAGATCGACGTGGACGCGCTCTGCGACGCCAGCGGCGAGGTCTATCTCGGCGGTGTGATGGAACACATCGAGGAGGCCGGCATCCACTCCGGCGACTCGTCCTGCTCGCTGCCGCCGATCACGCTGGCCGGTTCGCATCTGGCGGAGGTGCGCCGCTACACCGAGGCGATCGCCCGCGGGATCGGCGTGCGCGGCCTGCTGAACGTCCAGTACGCGCTGAAGGACGACACGCTCTACGTGCTGGAGGCGAACCCGCGGGCGTCGCGGACGGTGCCGTTCGTCTCGAAGGCCACCGCCGTGCCGCTGGCCAAGGCGGCCGCCCGGATCATGCTGGGCGCGACGATCGCCGGCCTGCGCACCGAGGGTCTGCTGCTGGCCGGCAGCGACGGCGGCGCGACGCCGCCGGACGCGCCGATCGCCATCAAGGAGGCGGTGCTGCCGTTCAAGCGGTTCCGCACCCCTGCCGGCCACGGCGTGGACAGCCTGCTCGGACCCGAGATGAAGTCGACCGGCGAGGTGATGGGCATCGACGCCGGCTTCGGCCAGGCGTTCGCCAAGTCGCAGGCCGCCGCGTACGGGTCGCTGCCCACTGCCGGCAAGATCTTCGTGTCGGTGGCCAACCGGGACAAGCGCTCGATGATCTTCCCGATCAAGCGGCTCGCCGACCTCGGCTTCACCATCGTGACGACCGCCGGCACCGGGGAGGTGCTGCGCCGGCACGGCATCGTCTGCGAGGTCGTCCCGAAGCATTTCGAGAGCCCCGGCAAGAACGCGGTGGAACTCATCCTGGCCGGCGAGATCGCGATGATCATCAACACGCCGCAGGGCTCGGGCGCCAGCGCCCGCTCCGACGGGTACGAGATCCGCAGCGCCGCCGTGACCGCGGACATCCCGAGCATCACCACGGTCCCGGGCGCGGCGGCGGCGGTGATGGGCATCGAGGCGCTCATGCGCGGCGACATGCCCGTGCGGCCGTTGCAGGAGCTGCACGCGGCGCTGCGGGGTCAGAGGTGACGATGTTCGAGTCCGCCGTCCGGCCCGTGCTGTTCCGGATCGGCGGCGGTGACGCCGAGCGGGCGCACGACGTCACCCTCGGCAGCCTCGCCCGGCTCGGCGACCGCACCCGCGCGCTGCTGCGGGCCAGGTACGCCACCGACGCACCGGTGGAGCTCTTCGGCGTGCGCTTCGCCAACCCGGTGGGGCTCGCGGCCGGGATGGACAAGAACGGCGTCGCGCTGGCCGCGTGGCCGGCGCTCGGCTTCGGCTTCGTCGAGGCCGGCACGGTCACCGCGCACCCACAGCCGGGCAACGACAAGCCGCGGCTGTTCCGGCTCCGCGACAGCGAGGCCATCGTCAACCGGATGGGCTTCAACAACGCCGGGGCGGCGGCGCTGGCCGCCCGCCTGGCGGCCCTCGGGCCGCTGCGTTCCTCGGTGTTGGGGGTGCCGCTCGGCGTCTCGCTCGGCAAGTCCAAGGTCACCCCGCTGGGCGCGGCGGTCGAGGACTACCTCGCCTCGTACCGGCTGCTGCGCCCGTACGCCGACTACATCGCGGTCAACGTCTCCTCGCCCAACACCCCGGGCCTGCGCAAGCTCCAGGACCGGTCGGCGGTCGCCGAGCTGCTCGGCGCCCTGACCGGCGGGCCGCCGGTGCTCGTGAAGATCGCGCCCGACCTCGCCGAGCCGGCCGTCGCCGAGCTGCTCGAGGTCTGCCAGGCGTACGGGGCGGCCGGGGTGATCGCCACCAATACGACCCTGGGGCGCGACGGTCTCGCCCCGGCCGACTGGGCCCGCGGCGCCGAGCCGGGTGGGCTTTCCGGGCGGCCGCTGACCGAACTGGCCCGCCGCGTGGTGCGCTTCGTGCACACCGAGACCGGCGGCCGGCTGCCGATCATCGGGGTCGGCGGGATCATGACCGCGGACGACGCGAGCCGGATGATGGATGCGGGAGCGTCGCTGGTCCAGCTCTACAGCGGCTTCGTCTACCACGGGCCGGCGCTGGTGCGGGCGGCGGCGCGGGCGGCGGCCACGACGAGCGCCCGGGTGACGGAGAACCGGTGACGACCGGCGACCCGCTCGATCTGGCCGCCCTCGACCGCGCGCACGTCTGGCACCCGTACGGGCCCATGCCCGGGCGCGGCGATCCCTACCTGGTGGAAAGCGCGGCGGGCGTCCGCCTGCGGCTGGCCGGCGGCCGGGAGCTGGTCGACGGGATGTCGTCCTGGTGGGCGGCCATCCACGGCTACCGCCACCCGGTCCTCGACGCCGCGCTGCTGGAGCAGTCCCGCCGGATGAGCCACGTCATGTTCGGCGGGCTCACCCACGAGCCCGCCGTCCGGCTGGCCACCGCGCTCGTGGAGCTGGCCCCGGACGGGCTCGAGCATGTCTTCCTCTGCGACTCCGGCTCGGTCGGGGTCGAGGTGGCGATCAAGATGGCGATGCAGGCGCAGCGGGCGCTCGGCCGGCCCGGCCGGCGACGGCTGGCCACCTGGCGGGGCGGCTACCACGGCGACACCTTCCATCCGATGAGCGTCTGCGACCCGCTCGGCGGCATGCACTCGCTCTGGGCCGGCGTCCTGCCCGCGCAGGTCTTCGCCGGGCCGCCACCCGCCGGGTTCGACCCCGGCTACGCGGACGAGCTGGCGGACCTGGTGGAACGGCACGCCGGCGAGATCGCCGCGGTGATCGTCGAGCCGGTCGTGCAGGGCGCCGGCGGGATGCGATTCCACCATCCGGAGTACCTGCGAGTGCTGCGCGAGGTGACGGCGGCGCACGACGTCTTCCTGATCTTCGATGAGATCGCCACCGGCTTCGGCCGGACGGGGACGTTCTTCGCCGCCGGGCACGCCGGTGTGAGCCCCGACATCATGTGCGTGGGCAAGGCGCTCACCGGCGGATATCTGACCCTGGCCGCGACCCTCTGCACGCCGCGGGTGGCCGCGGCGATATCGGCGGGCGAGGGCGGAGGGCTGGCCCACGGCCCCACCTTCATGGGCAACCCGCTCGCCTGCGCGGTGGCCAACGCCTCCCTGGGCCTGCTCCGCGACGGCGCCTGGACGAACCGGGTGACCGCGATCGAAAACGGTCTGCGGGACGGCCTGGCGCCGCTGCGCGGCGCGCCCGGTGTCGCCGACGTGCGGGTCCTCGGCGCGATCGGGGTGGTGCAGCTCGACCACCCGGTGGATCTGCCGAAGGCGACCGCCGCCGCCGTGGACGCGGGGGTCTGGCTGCGGCCGTTCCGGGACCTGATCTACACCATGCCGCCGTACGTGGCGGACGATGCCGACGTGGCTCGCATTACCGCAGGGATCGCCGCGGCGGTGGCAGCTACCTGACACGGAAGAGGGATGCACCGCGATGGAGACCTTCGGCAAACGGCTCTACGACGCCATGGAGAAGCGGGGGCCGTTGTGCGTGGGCATCGATCCCCACGCCGCTCTGCTGACCCGGTGGGGCCTCTCCGACGACGTCGCCGGCCTGGAGTGTTTCGCCCGTACGGTGGTCGACGCTCTAGCCGATCGGGTGGCCGTGGTGAAGCCGCAGTCGGCCTTTTTCGAGAGATTCGGGTCACAGGGCATCGGAATTCTTGAGTCAATTATCCGACAGTCTCGGGAGGCCGGCGCGCTGGTCCTGCTGGACGTGAAGAGGGGCGACATCGGCTCCACGATGGCCGCCTATGCGGCCGCGTACCTCGATCCGGCCAGTACCTTGTGTGCCGACGCGATTACGGTGAGTCCTTACCTCGGGGTGGGCTCGTTGCAGCCCGCATTCGACCTTGCCGCCGAGCACGGGGCCGGCGTCTTCGTCCTCGCGCTGACGTCCAATCCGGAGGGACCGTCCGTCCAGCACGCCGTCACGGCCGGCGGGCGGACCGTGGCGCAGACCGTGATCGATGAGATTGCGCAGGTCAACGGGGGTGCGAAGCCGTTCGGCAACCTCGGCCTTGTGGTCGGTGCGACGGTCGGGAAGACCGGCCACGACCTGTCTCGAGTGAACGGTCCGCTCCTCGCTCCGGGCCTCGGCGCACAGGGTGCGACCCCTGCCGACCTGCGCATAGTCTTCGGCGAACGCCTGCACACCGTGCTGCCGTCGTACTCACGCGAAGTTCTGGCGGCGGGGCCGGAGGTGGCCGATCTGCGCACCGCCGCGGCCCGCGCGATCGACGCCTGCCACGCCGCCCTCGGGTGAAACGGCCTGCTTACCAGCCTGGCGGAGGGCCGGAACCGGGGTACCCCCACGTTGCCGAAACGGCCGTTGACCGCTAGTTTTCCGGGCGCCGGGAACCACATGCCCCTTTGGTTCCCAGGCACACCACGTTTCACAGAAGCGCCGGTATTGGACTACCGCCGCGATAGGGACCTGAGGAGAACTGGTGCCGCTCCCGTCACTGAGCCCTGAACAGCGCGCTGCAGCGCTGGAGAAGGCCGCGGAAGTTCGCAAGGCTCGGGCTGAGCTGAAGGAACAGCTCAAGTCCGGCAAGACCACCCTCGCCGCCGTGCTCGACCGCGCGGAGCAAGACGAGGTCGTCGGCAAGCTGAGGGTCTCGGCCGTGCTTCAGGCGCTGCCGGGCATCGGCAAGATCCGGGCGACCCAGATCATGGAGAAGCTGAAGATCGCGGAGAGCCGCCGGCTGCGCGGTCTCGGTGACCAGCAGCGGAAGGCTCTCCTGGGGGAGTTCTCCGCGAACTGACTCGCCGGCTCGTGTTGAATGAGCCTGTGAGCATGGATGACGAAGCGCGCCCGGCAGCCCGCCTCACCGTCCTGTCCGGCCCCTCCGGGGTGGGTAAGGACAGCGTGATCGAGCTGATCCGGGCGCGCTCGCCGTGGATCAGGCTCTCCGTGTCCGTGACGACCCGGAAAAAGCGTGACTACGAGACCGACGGCGAGCACTACCACTTCGTGACCCGCTCGGAGTTCCAGCGGCTGATCGACGGCGGTCAGCTGCTCGAGTGGGCGGAGTTCGCCGGCAACCTCTACGGCACGCCGCGGGCGCAGGTCGAGGGCTGGCTCAGCCAGGGCCAGCCGGTGCTGCTCAAAATCGATCTTCAGGGCGCGCGTCAGGTGCGGGCCGCGATGCCGGACGCCCAGCTCGTGTTCCTGGCCCCGCCCAGCGTCGAGGAGCTCAAGCGCCGGCTGATCGGGCGCGGCACGGACGACGAGGAGACGATCCGCCGCCGGCTCGCCCACGCCGACGAGGAGCTCGCGGCCGAGAAGGAGTTCGACCGTACGGTGATCAACGACTTCGTCGAGCGCGCCGCCGACGAGCTGGTAGGATTGCTCGGTTCATCGTTTCTGGCGCCCGCGCAAGCTCCGGACCGGTAGTCACCACGCGAGAGCGCCAGACCCGCCCTGACAGACGAAGGATTCAGCGGAACAGTGGGAACCATCGCGAACCCCGAAGGCATCACCAACCCGCCGATCGACGAGCTGCTCGACAAGACGTCGTCCAAGTACTCGCTGGTGATCTTCGCGGCCAAGCGCGCCCGCCAGGTCAACGCCTACTACAGCCAGCTCGGCGAGGGTCTGCTGGAGTACGTCGGCCCGCTGGTCGAGACCACGCCCCAGGAGAAGCCGCTCTCCATCGCCATGCGCGAGATCAACGCCGGCCTGCTCACCGCCGAGGCGACCGACCAGCCGTAACTGCGGTGGCGCACTGCTCCGGGGCCGAGCCCCATCGGGTGCCCTCTGTTCACGGAGACGTGAACGGGGGCACTTCGCATCTTCGCTGTCGTGTGTCTAGGGACGTGTCGTGACCGAAGTCGTTCTCGGCGTCAGCGGCGGCATCGCGGCGTACAAGGCCTGCGAGCTGCTGCGCCTGTTCAGCGAGTCGGGGCACGGGGTACGGGTCGTGCCGACCGCCGCGGCGCTGCACTTCGTCGGGGCGCCGACCTGGGCCGCGCTCTCCGGCCGCCCGGTCGCCACGGAGGTGTGGGACGACGCGCACGAGGTGCCGCACGTGCGCATCGGCCGCGCCGCCGACCTCGTCGTGGTCGCGCCGGCCACCGCCGACCTGCTGGCCAAGGCCGCCCACGGCATCGCCGACGACCTGCTCACCAACACGCTGCTCACCGCGACCTGCCCGGTGGTCTACGCGCCGGCCATGCACACCGAGATGTGGGAGAACCCCGCCACCCGGGCGAACGTCGCCACCCTGCGGGCCCGCGGCGCGGTCGTCATCGAGCCGGCGGTCGGCCGGCTCACCGGCGCCGACACCGGCAAGGGCCGGCTCCCCGAGCCCGCGTCGATCTTCGAGCTCGCGCTGCGGGCGCTCCGCAAGGGGTTCACCGCCGACCTCGCCGGCCGGCACGTGGTGGTGACCGCCGGAGGCACCCGCGAGCCGCTCGATCCGGTGCGGTTCCTCGGCAACCGGTCGTCCGGCAAACAGGGGTACGCCCTGGCCCGCGCCGCCGCCGCGCGCGGGGCCCGGGTGACCCTGATCGCGGCGAACGTCACACTTCCCGATCCGGCCGGTGTCGAGCTGGTCCGGGTGGGTACGACCGAGGAGCTGCGCAAGGCGGTCACCGGTGCGGCCGCCGACGCCGACGCGGTGGTGATGTCCGCCGCCCCGGCGGACTTCCGCCCCGCCACCGTCTCGCCGCAGAAAATCAAGAAAACCGCGGGCGGTACGCCCGAAGCCATCACTCTCGTGACGAACCCGGACATCGCCG
>Ga0081539_10001766_pt1 | contig 34456 bp, 34 predicted proteins | sample TabmetS4T2R2_FD_71023 | JGI IMG/M metagenome (GOLD analysis project Ga0081539, IMG submission 71023) | Tabebuia heterophylla rhizosphere microbial communities from the University of Puerto Rico - S4T2R2 | ecosystem: Host-associated > Plants > Roots > Rhizosphere ... | reverse complement strand
TCGATCCGGGAGCGAACGCGGCGTCTGGCGCGACGCGGGTTTCGTAGGCTAACTTTTTGACGTTATACATGTGATGCACGGTGATATTATCGCCGGTAATCGCGCCGCCGACTCCACCAGAACCAAGGGTCATAGATGGCATTACACCTGTAGTATAGCCTGTCGTCCCCAGTGTTCCCATGGTATTGACCACGATACGGAACACTGGCTTTTCCAATCCAAACTGCATAATCACATTTTCATCTCTCGAATGAATCACCAGTGAGTGACCACGCCCGCCGTAGTTAATGAGTTCGATACAACGTTCACAGCCCGCTTCCCAACCATCCGCTTCATACCAGCCAAGGACGGTTGTCAGTTTCTCACCTGAAAGAGGCTCCTCCCTTCCAACGCCATTGAGGCGCACTACAAGGATGCGAGCCCACTCTGGGACGCTGAAACCATATAGTTGCGCAAGTTGTTGCGGGCTCTTACCTACTGCCTTGGGATTCGGCAGGTGACCTACGAACAGATTCTTCGTCAGGATTTGCTTGATATTATCTCCAACAAAGTACGCGCCTTCTGCTTTCATCAATTCTTCAAGTTGAGCAGCAATTGGACGATCTGCAACGACTGCCTGTTCTGTAGCGCAGATTACGGAATGGTCAAAAGCTTTCGATGCCACGATATATTTTGCAGCGCGCGTGATATCTGCCGAACGGTCAACATAAACGGGCACATTCCCAGGACCAACTCCATAGGCAGGCTTGCCAACTGAATGCGCGGCGCGCACCATATCTGAACCGCCGGTAGCAAGAATCAATGCCACATATCTATGCTTCATCAATTCCTGAGTGCCAGGCAGTGTGATGCGTGTCATGCACGAGACCAATCCTTTGGGCATTCCCGCGCGCTCACCCGCCTCTGCCATGATGCGAGCCGTCTCCACACAACATTTTGCCGCAAACGGATGCGGTGCCACGACGATGGCATTTTTCGCTTTGACTGCAATTAGAATTTTGAACATCACCGTCGAAGTAGGATTCGTACTCGGAGTCAACGCGGCGACAACGCCCATCGGCCAGGCGATATCATACGTTCGTCTGACAGGGTCACTACGAATCACACCAACCGTTGGAATATCTTTGATCGCTTCCCACAACAATTGGGATGATAATAAATTTTTGAGCGTCTTATGTTCAGGCACACCATAACCGGTCTCTTCGGTAGCCATCTTCCCAAGTGTTACAGAAGCGTCTGCCGCGGCTTGTGCCATCGCAGCACAAATGCGGTCTACTTCTGCTTGCGTGGCGTGCAGGAATTGCCGTTGCGCGTCGCGTGCCTGCGTCGCCAGCGTGCGGGCTTCCTGGATGGATTGAAGGTCGTTGTCGAAATCTGCCATCTTATCGTCCTCCGCCAGGTGCGGGCATTGCTCCCAGTTGGCGGAGCATACCTACTGTGTCGCGATAGACCCAATCTTCGACAACTTTACCATTCGACATACGAAATAGATTTACACCCGAAAAGCTGATCGTTTTTCCCGTTGGCGGAATACCCATCAACTCTCCTTGATGTGTCGCACGAAATGTCCAATGCCAGATGACCATATCGTCTTCAGCGAATAAACCATCAATCGAATATTGCGCGTCCGGAAAGACGTTTCCAAGCAAACCAACCATTCCCATTTTCAAATCTTCAATGCTACGCGGCGCAGGACGTTCCGGGTCGTGTCCGACATAATCGGCAGAATAGACTTCATCAATCAGCGCGGCATTTCTTTTGTTCAGGCCTTCCTCCACAAAACGCCGAATCGTATCTTTGTTAGCTGCCATTGACATTGGATACTCTCCTTTCCACATACCACTAAAAATTGAATGGATTGCTTGCCACCTCTAATACCTTGTTCTTGAAAGCAGTTGCAGCTGCGACACATGCGGGCTGGTCGCCCGTGAGCATCACGCCCATGTAGTTGGTTTCGGATGGAGGCATCGTCAACGAAACAATTGTCACATCGGCGGCTTTGAGGGCGGCATCGAGTGCGACCAGGCCTTCGTTGGGAGTCGCCACGAGATAGGCAATCGGCGATCCAACAGGGATATTGCAAACCTGCGAGAGATAGGTTCCGGTTCTTGAGATCACATGAGGAAAGAAAGCGATGGAGTCGTCAGCATTGGCGGAGTACCAGATTGCTTTAGTTTTGATGTAATCCACTGCAGCATTGAGTCCCGCTCGGACTTCAGCGGGGTCTGGTCCTGCTAAAATAGCCATGATCTCCCCTGACCATTTTCCCGATGTGTGCTTTGCGCCTGCATAAAACGACCGCGCGTAGATTACCTCTACATCTGCCATCTTGGTCGCTTCATCTATTGATACATAGGTTGCATCATCATTGTCCACGCTGAGCAAACCGATGGAACGCTGATCGTCGCGCAGCTTCAGATGTTCAGCGAAGTTACGTTCCACTTGTGGGATGAGTTGCACCGCGAGGGGTGTGCCATAGATTGGGTCGAGGGCGGGCATATTATTTCTATCCTCGGTGGTCGAGTAGGCGGCGTTCGTCCGCCATATCGAGACCACCTGTTTGCAAAAATTCCTTAATGTAACTTGATGGTCTCGATATATCCCGCGAAAGTCATGCGGGACTACTCGACCATCGATATACTATTGTTACTTTGCCAACTTCAATTTTACGCCAGATGCCTGGTGCTTGAGCATCTTTTGAGCGATCTGGACAACGAAAGCACCTGCTTCCAACGGATTTGTTCCACCGTTTTCGAAGATGTTACAAACGACATCCCGGTCGGCATCGGTATCGCCATATTTGGGCCTATAGCCCATATAGGCGCTCATCGATTCGGCACGGCCCAAGCCGGGTCGTTCGCCAATTAGTAAGATAACAACATCAGGTTTGATCAGATCACCAACATCATTCATCACCCCAACGCGAGCATATTTGATGAAGAACGGGGTTCCCAGAGTGAGTCCCGCAGTTTGTACACCTTGTTTTATGACTGGGAAGATCTGACGCAGGTTGGCTTCAATCGCAGCAGCTGATAGACCATCACCCACCACAAGTTGAATGTTGGGATTCTTCTGACACTTCTCGTTGATGATCCGTTTTGCATCATCGTTGAGCAAACGGCCCAGGTCCGGACGAAGCAGGTACTCTTGTTTGCCTCCAGTGATTTTGGTTTGGACAGTGAAGAGATCAAATTCATCTAATAATTTCTGATCAACGTCGCGATAGAGCGCGTCTTGAGTAACAGCATGATCGCCCTGAAACAAAAGTAGCGAAGCAGTACTGTAGCGCGGACCTGCGCGGCCGACACCGATTCGAGCCGTTGTGGAGGCCATCAGCGCGCGTAAGCCCTGCGCGTCTTTCGGATTCTTTACATGTGGCGTGTTTCGGAATTCATCGGTCGCGGGATCGGGAAGGTCAATTTGTAAGTCACCGCCAGAAAAAGAGGCACGAGGTTTTATAGGGACAGCTGAAGGCGTGGATAAGGTTGTTGAAACAGAAGTACCCTGACGGGCATCTGCGACAGTCGCGCTATCAGGGCCGGAAGCGAGAGACTTGACTGCTCCAGAGGCTTGAAGCTCACGGACTATCGCATCTACGATTTCATTTAGTTTGGTGTCGTCCATCACAATAAGCTCCAATGTGGAGTGACGGCTTTAGTCGTCTGGGACAACGACTGAAGTCGTCACTACCTTTTTAAGAAAATAGTCGGGTCGCCTGCTTTTTCGGTGAGAACACCATCTTTCATTAAGCCCAGGTCAACCATCCATTTCTCGAATTCGGGTGCGGGTCGCAGTTTGAAGAGTTGACGCAAAGTAGGCGCGTCATGAAAGGACGTACATTGATAAGACAGCATCGAGTCGTCACCCATCGGCACACCCATAAAATAATTACAGCCCGCGGCGGTGAGCATGACCGCTAGGTTCTCGATGGCGTTTTGATCTGCCCGAGCATGATTCGTGTAACATGCATCGCATCCCATTGGGATGCCCGTGAGCTTGCCCATGAAATGATCTTCGAGTCCCGCACGTTGAATCTGGCGCGCGTCGTATAAGTATTCAGGTCCGATAAAGCCCACAACAGTATTGACCTGATAGGGACTGTAGCGCTTGGCAAAACCATAACAGCGCGCTTCGAGCACGAGTTGATCCCAGCCATTGTGCGCATCGGCGGAAAGCTCGGAGCCTTGACCGGTTTCAAAGTACATGTAGTTCGGTCCTTTAGGGAAACAATACTTCTTCGCCATGTCATAGGCTTCATCGATCATGCCAACGGAGATACCGAACGAGTCGTTACCTTTTTGTGAGCCTGCGAGAGACTGAAAGACGAGCCCGACAGGCGAACCAGATTGCATGCACTTCATTTGCGTGGTTACGTGTGCAAGAAGACAATTTTGTGTTGGGATGTTCCAAGTCTGGATGACATCATAAGTCATGTCGAGCAGGCGGGCGACCGAACCATATGAGTCATCGACAGGATTGATACCAATGACTGAATCACCAGATCCATAAGACAAGCCTTCGTAAATCTCGGCGCGAATACCCTCAGGCGAGTCGGTGGGATGATTCGGCTGATTGCGGGAGGAGAGGGTTCCTGGTGAACCAATTGTATTGTTGCAATGCGCACTGACAGGAATCTTTTTCGCCGCGTACATCAAATCGAGGTTAGACATTAGCTTTGTCACACCTGCGATCATCTCAGCTGTCAGCCCGTTCGAGACGCGGCGAATCATGTCGGTGGAAGTGGTATCAGCGAGAATCCATTCACGGAATTCTCCTACAGTCCAATCTTTGATTTCGTTGTAAATGGTTTGGTCGACCGCGTCCATAATGACGCGGGTGATCTCATCCACTTCGTATGGCACGGCGGGATTATCGTGCAGAACCCAGAGCGGCACTTCCGCAAGGACAAATTTCGCGGCCACACGTTCGGCAGCAGTCTCCGCGCCCACACCTGCGAGACGATCGCCTGATTTTTCCTCGTTGGCTTTGCCCATGAGAAGGCGAATATCGGGAAATTCATAGGTCTTGCCATGCAGTTTGGTTCGGAGAATCATTATTTTTCACCACAAAGGACACGAAGTACTCGAAGGATGAAGGAAGATAGGTGAAAGAGGCTGCGGGACCTGTTATTATTTTTCAAATAATCTCTTTTTAGCCACTGGGTCTCGGAGCCACCGAGAAATTCCTAATCTCTGTGTCTCCGTGGCAAAACAATTATTTGTTCCTTGAACCTGAAAAAGCTGTCACCACACCCAGACCAATATAGATTAACCCCGTAAAATACCGCTGGTTTCTGGCGAAGCTCTGGTTCTGCTTCAATTGATTCGCAATGGAACTGGACACGAAAGCGTAACAACTGTCTGTAATAATAGCCATCACCACGAACATAATTCCCAGTAGGAACATTTGCAAGGTAACATTCCCGTTCGATGTATTGACAAATTGGGGAAGGAAGGCAAAAAAGAACAATGCTGTTTTCGGATTGAATATGTTGACAACAAATCCTTGTGTATATATGCGCCAGAGACCCTCCTGATGGCTCAATTCTGCTTTTGCTTCATCCTCTCTCGACATGATTTTCCGAAACCCCAAATAAATGAGATAGGCAGCGCCGAGATATTTCACGATATCAAAAGCAAGTGCCGAAGATACCAAAATGGCAGAAAGCCCTAGCGCCGCGGCAGAGGCATGGAAGAAATTGGCGGTATCGACACCAAGCACAGAAACGATGCCTGCTATTCGTCCCTGATTGATACTACGCGCTACGATGTATAACACAGCGGGTCCAGGTGTGATGAGGAGGGCAAGGGATGCGACGAGAAAAAAATATAGTTGTGATGGTTCAAACATGATGTCTCGTTCCTCGGTGGTCGAGTAGTTCCGAGCCGCTTAGGGCGAGGAACATATCGAGACCACCGCACTTCAAGAAATATTTTGTTCCATGTTACCGGTTGGTTTCGACACCTGCACTGCACCAAACGCAGGGCGGCGCAAGTGTACGGGCTCGACATGCACTCACCCTACTCAACCAACGAGTTACTATGCAATTTTAACCACATCGATCTGACTCAAAACAACGGGCGCTCCAACTCTTAACGTGTTCTGAATCTCAGCAACGGTATCGGTAAACTTCATTAGCTCGCGAATTTCATCTTCACTGGCTTGGGCAAAGACTTTGGCTTGATACGTCACGTTTTTGGCATGTTCGCCTTCTCCGCTGAAATCGCCTTCCACGTTGACTTCGACTCGTTCCACTTTGATATTTCGTTTTGCAGCTTCGCGATAGAGGTCATTGCAATAGCAAGTTGCCAATGCCAGGAACAACAACTCGCCTCCGTTCGCGCTGGAGCCGTAGCCAGATGGCTTCGGAGGTATGAGGATAGAGTGAACATTGTCGTTGGTTTGCAACGTCACTTGGTGATTATTCTTGCTGTTTTCAACGCGGGCGGAGATTTTCATCAGTTCTCTATTTCTCGATTCTAGTCACCTGAAAATCCAGTGATGAATATCTCGTTCGGCAATCCATCTTTATAAACAATAACATATGTTCCCTGCCATCTCTTGCGTAATTGCATAATTTCAACAGCTTTTTGTTCAACCATAGCCCTAGTCGGTTTATGCGTGCCAAAAAATAACATCAACTCATCTTGTGAAAGTGGAGAAATCGTTCCAAAATCGGGTTGAGTTGAGACCCCCTTTATATCTAGTATTGAGTGAGTACCATCCTCTTCATTCCACAAAAACAATTCTTCAATTGTGGTCGGCTCTTTCATCGCTTTCATTGTGCGGAGCCATTCGATTAATTCCTGACGTAATTCTTCATCTGGTTCGTTGTCATATTCAGATTCAGCAGTATTTTGCCAGAATGCTTCTCGTTTGTAATATTTTCCACTTTGAAATACTTGTTCTCTCAATTCATGTAGAGCCCGAGTAATATCTGATTGATATGGTACAAAATATTGCCAGCCAGAGGCTCCCACAATAAAACTCCTAATGATAAAAAATCAACGTCTTTACACTCAACGGCACAACGCGGCCATCCATGAGCGGGGTGGCAAAGCCGTCCCCGAATTGGGTCACGAATTCACGAATATGGACAACATCCATTCGTTTATTCGTGAATATCCGTGGACGGTTGGTCTTGGCGTGAGTCATCATCAATGATAAAAAATCAATGTTTTCACACTCAACGGAACCACGCGTCCATCCATAAGCGGTGTGCCGATGTCAATGTAGTCGCCTTCTGATAAACCAACCTGGTCGATTACCAGCAGGGAACGTTCGGGCGTGAGTCCTTTCAGTGTTTGGCCCAGAGCCTGGGCATAGTCCCTTTCGATAATAACAACGAGCGGTCTATCGGAGGGCATCGTGCCAGAAAACTCCCGCAGACCGTTCGCTACCTGTGTGAGCAAAGTATAGTCTAATGCGCGGTTGAGTTCAAGCGCTATGGCAAAGGGGTCGGTGGCAAGGTTCACATCCCATCTTCGCGCGGCATCAGCAATCGCCATCGACACCGCAACAGGTTCAAGCGTGGAGGGAAGAGGAGGGCGTATCACAGGCATATTCTTAATCGGGAGAATTTCTCGTTCGGCCCAAATCGTCGAGCCAGAAAGGGTCACGGTCTGCGTGCCAGCGCCCAAGACTGTGGCACGTAACGTCTCGGCTGGTTGAACGATCTCATACGAGTTCAACACTGAATGATTGTGTAACGATTCCGCTAACAAGGGTCCAACGTCATCGTGAATCGTTACATCTGCTACCGAATGGATTTGGATTGGATTGTAATAATAATGCCCAATCCCTCCAGAAAACATCAGCACCGTACCTTTGCCAGAAACACCCATAGGCGGTGTGAGATACAATCTTTGCGCAAGCGGCGACGATGTACCTTCGATGAGTTCAACCGTCATATCCGCCATGCGATCCGTGAATCGGCGTAGGTCTTCGAGCGAGGGCGAATCTCCAACCTCCAATCTCAAATTAATATCAGACAAGATATATTTCGCAGGCTCTGCAATATGTCTCACGTGGCCCATAGAATGCTCAATCTCCAAAATACGCCCGCCATAGTTCATGGCTGCCGCGCCGATGGCATTTCCGCTTTGAAACGTGACGCTGTTCGCGCTGCCACCGCCGATATCGATGTTTGTCACGGTCACATAATTTTTTTGGGAATATTCCGCTGCACCTGCACCGCGGCCTGATATAAGGCTCTCTACATTTGGCCCCGCCACACTGACCACAAAATCACCCGCCAGGCCAGATAACGCTCGTAGTATTTCATCCGCGTTCTTTTTCTTTGCAGTCTCGCCCGTGATAATAACAGCGCCCGTTTCCACCTGGCCCGGGTCAATCCCTGCGGAGGCATATTCCCCTCGGACGATTTCGTTGAGTTTATCCGCATCTATTGTTTCTGCATCGATCAGTGGCGTGAAAACGATTGGGCTTTGATAGATGACCTTGCGATCTGTGATGTTGATACGTGGTATTTGTCCCGCCCGCGCCACATCCTGAAGATTGAGGCGCGAAAAGATGACCTGGGTTGTGGTGGTGCCGACATCTAAACCGACGGAAAGAAGTGCTCGCGAGTCACTCATAGCGCAAAGAATTACAACTTACCAATTACCGATTGTTCGACTGGTAATTCGTAAATTGTAATTGTGCTCGTCATCCCTTGCGATATGAAACCTGGCCGCCCAATTCGAGCGAATCAATCACCCCTACAATGACCGCATCGACAGGTGCATTCGTAGTTTGATTTGTGTAGCGGGCTGAAGAGCCATCCGTCACCATGACAAGGTCGCCTGTCCCAGCGCTGACGGTGTCCACGGCGATATATGGATCACCCGTCGCGTTGCCCTCCGTATCCGCGTTGCGTACAATGAGCAGTTTGCGGCCGTGAATGACTTCATCTTTGATAGTTGAAATGGTCGAACCGATCACAAGTGCGATTTGCATAGGAACTCCAAATTTCTGATTGGATTGTCTCGGTCTCGTTAATTGACTTTACCATAGAATAAAATCACGAACAATGTTTTGAGAGTGTGCTCACCTAATCTCCGCCAAACTTTAGAAACGGCTGGATAAAAATCCGCGCGGTTTCTCTGAATTTTTTCGACGCTTCCAGTGTGAGGTACATTGGTTGGAAATACGCGCCTTCGACTCCTGTCAACGGTCCGAAAGGTTTGAAGCCAAGATTGCGGTACATTTTCAACTGGCGCGTGGTTCCAGACATGATCCCCAGATCATAACCACGTTCATCGCAGTAATTAGCCAGCAGAAGCATCAGCCCTGCAAGTACCCGCGTTCTTCGTCTGTCTGGTTCGATGGCAAGCAGTCGAATCTCACAAATTGACTGGTGTGGAGGCAAATATGAATCCAGGTTTTCCAGCTTCAAGTCCAGTGAGAACGGGCGTTTGTCACGCGCGGCCAACATGCCTAGCAATTTTTCGCCATCCTTGCAAATAAAGTATGTGTTCTCCGTGTGGAATTTATCTACGAGGCGTCTTTCTTGATTCACTTCGTGCTGAGGTATCTCTTCTACAAACGTTTTGTAGTTGAGCCTGAAAATTTGCTCAAACTCATCCGGTAGATCAGCGATCTTAAAATTCAGGGCACCCATGTATATTATTTTGACCTCAAAGATCCTTGAATATTCCCGCGATGTGCGTAGAGGATAATCAGTACCAGAACAACCATACCGGCCACAATTTCCCAGCGATGACCCAGGGCAAAAGCAATGGGAGGTGAACTTGCAATACCCATCAAAAAAAGAAATTCGTTTCTGCTAATCAGTAACAATACGAGTGCCAGAATCGCGGTCAAAAGGGCGATGCGATAATCAAATGCCAATACCGCTCCGAAGGCGGCAGACAGTCCCTTGCCTCCCTTGAAACCAAGCTGAAAGGGCCAGACGTGCCCTGCCAGCACGGCGATCATTACCAGCGCAAGCGCCCAGGGCTCCACGTTAAACCAGAGCGCGATTCCCATTGCAATGACGCCCTTCAAAATATCGCCAATCCCGGTAGCAATCGCGCCACTCTTGCCCAACACACGACCGGTGTTTCGTCCGCCTGTTGCACCACTCCCCAACTCGCGCAAATCCTGTCCTGTTCGCCAGCGCACAAGGTAATACCCAACAGAAATACACCCAAGTAAATAACTTGCTAAGACGATACCCAATTGAGTTAGCAGAACCATGACTATTTTTCAATGGAGGACAATTCTTACAGCCTCACCTGCTCTATCTACTTGCTGACTCCACTTACTCGTTAAGTTCACAGGAACATTTGCCAGCAATCTGGAAAATTGTTCTGTGTGCAAAAGTCGTTCTCCCTGATATATGCCCAATTTTACATGATTACGAAATTCTCGGGACCAGAATCGAAATGCGGCAGGTGCGGAATCTGTGATCACGTTCGGACAAATCCACTCCAGCGGTGCCTCAGCCTGGACCTCGATCCTGTTTGCCGGCCATGCAGCATTTTCCAAAAACCGGACGATGGACCGCGCCGCGCTTCGTCCCTCGAGAGCCGCCCAGTCGGCGGTTTCCACGCCGCGCAGCATATTGCCTGCTGCAAAGACTCCGTGCTGGGATGTACGAAATGAAGAATCTACTTGCGGACCAAGCGATGGTTTACGCGTTTCGATATTGCCCCTGCGCGCGAGTTCGTTTTCTGGGATCCAATTTCCTGTGAAAACGACCGTATCACATTCGATGATTTCAGATTTCCCTGAATCTATATCAACGATTTCGATTCCTTCGACACGTTTGGGTCCCAGGATGTTGGTCACACGCTTGTTTACGAGGATAGGAGTGCGTGACACGATATCTGCATAAAGGATTTTTGCTGGGAGGAAGATCGGCAGATAAAGTTGATGATGCGGTAATTCAGTGATCATGTTCACCACGCGTACATTTGCATGCAGCAGAGTTACCACCACGGATAAACTCACGATCTCCGCACCGACAATGACAGCACGTTTGCCCACAGGCAAATGGTGTTCATACACAAATCGTTGAAGTGAGCCCGTTGTGAATACTCCCTGTGGACGCGTACCTGGTATAAGCCGCGCAGAGCGTGGTCGTTCGCGTACACCTGTTGCCAACAAAACAGACTTTGCTTCAATACTCCCGGGCCCATTGGGTGATGTATAACTCAGAGTGCTAAAGCCTCCATCCTCAGTGGCGTTGTTCCAACCGGTAATTGTCGTGGATGTATGAATCTTTATACCTGCCATTTCGGCCTGTTCTCGATATCTGCGCGCATAGGAAGGACCCGATAATACTCGATGTAAATCGCGCAGACCGAAGCCGGTATGCCCACACATACGTGGAATCCCACCCGCTTCGTCTTCTCGTTCAGCGACTACGATATCATTGATCCCAAGCCTTTTCAATTCCAGTGCTGCCGCGAGACCAGCGGGCCCTGCACCAACGATTAATATATCTGCTTTCATTACAACCTGACTCAAGCGGGGTTGGGAAGAAGAAAGTTGAACCGGGTCCGAAGAACTCTGCTTGTTAGTTGGAGATTGCTTCGTCGGGCGCTGCCCTCCTCGCAATGACATGAGCAAATTAGCATGGCAATTAAACCCCTGACATCGCCCCTGCATGGCGCGTGTGCGTCTTCGCAGGGCGTCCAAAGATTGTGCCGGAATGGACGAGGTCGTTGCATCTTTTAACTCACCCAACGACACGCGCTCGCAATGGCAAACAATTTTTCCATAATCGGAATTATTCGCAATCATCTCGCTAGATTCATATGGTCGTGAATACGCTTCCCCTATATTTGGCATTCTAATTTTCTTAAATTCAGGTTTGGTTTTCAATGCCAGTCCACTTTGTATGAGCAAACTCACAACATATCCTGCAATCCCCAAACATCCCGAAATGCCTGTAGATCGAATGCCACCGACACAGATATACCTCTGGTCCGCATGAAGTGAAATTTGATAATCGCTGAAATCAGTTGCAGACCGTAAACCCGCGTAGCTTGCAGTTACTTCTTCGTTGAGCAATTCAGGCAAAATAACGTTGCCTTTTTCCATTAGAACCTTCAAGCCGTCTGCGCTTGTATGCTTTGCAGATTTATCTGAGACTTCCTCTGCGGTAGGACCGAGTAAAACGTTTCCATAGATCGTGGGGCTTACTAATACGCCTTTCGTTGTAGTTGTAGGAACAGGAAGCAGTACGTGATTGACCAACCTCCGCGCCAGTTTATCGAAGACGATCAACTCCCCACGTCGCGGTTTTATTTTGAAACTGTTGAGTCCGAAAAAAGCGTTAATCTCATCTGAATATAACCCTGCAGCGTTGATGATCCATCTTGCTGTGATTACCTCATTTCCATCTGAGATGATGTAAATGTCATCGGCTTTTTGTATTGACTTAACAGCAAAGTTCAACTTGAGTGCCACGCCATTGACCACAGCTTGCGTGGCCAAGGCTATCGGAATTGTGAACGTGCAAAGAATCCCTTCGCCAGGGACGAACATACCGCCCAGAGCACCTTTGCCAAGGTGCGGTTCTCTTTTATAAACTTCATCCCTATCAATCAGATAACAATCTGTGTTCCCATTTTCAACTGCTTTTTCCAACAATTTGGGAAGTGTTTGCAATTGATCTTGATTCCAGGCAATTAGCAATCCGCCAATTCTTTCAAACGGACTGCCCACCTCTTTCATGAATTCTTCCAGAAGGGGATACCCTCGTTTTAATAGTTTTGATTCGAGCGAACCAGGAGTCGCGTCGTAGCCGGTGTGCCAGATGGCCGTGCTGGCTTTGGATGTGCCTATGCCCACATCTGATTCGGCTTCGAGCAGGACAGTACTAAATTCATAGCGGGAAAGTTCGCGTGCGATCGCGGACCCGACTGCTCCTGCGCCAATGATGGCGATATCGTAAATCTTTTTCGTAATTCCTCCGGTACATCTCTCTATAACCATCGTCTCACTTTGGACTTGTACTCAATGTATTGGCTCTTATATCTTGTTTCAAGACTGATTTCCTCAGGCTTAATCACAAGATTATTCATGAAGACAATCAGCGGCCACGCAAGAATTACGCCCCAGTATGTTCCCATATTGAGAGTCAGACCAATCAACATAAACACAAATCCGAGATAAACCGGATTACGTGTGAATCGATAAATTCCTGTTGAGACAATTCCTGTGCCTGCTCTATTTGGCGTCCTTTCAGCCTGGGCGCGCCGAAATTCATTAAGTGCCAACGCGCCCAAAATAAAACCAAGCGCCGCAAGTCCTAATCCAAGCCACTGAATAAAAACCGGAACAGCAATGGGTAGCGGCAGTAACCTCTGCAACACCACGGCGATAAGTAAGTGAAAGATTGTCAGGATTGGAGCGGGGACGCGGATTTTTTCCTGCTCGCTGGAAGCCATCCTTTTATTCATGAAATACCTTCGCCGAGTTGACTGCTTTATTCCACTGTAATAACTTTTTTTCTCGCTCATGGCCCTTCATCGTAGGCTTATAAATTGTTTCCGCTTTCCAATTCTTCGATAGGTACTCAAACGAAATTCCCAATGCGGAAACGCCTGCTAGATTCGCAATACCAATTGCAGTGGCTTCGAGCGCCGCAGAAACGCGTACTTCGATATTCAACAAGTCCGCAATCATTTTCATGAGATATGGATTTCCTGAAGGACCACCGTCCACTTTCAGGTGCGGAGGCGCCTGCGCAGCATCCTGTGACATCGCGGTAACAACTTCGTATACTCTACAAGCAATCCCATCCAACGTCGCGCGCACAATGTCATCCGAGCCTGTGCTTCTCTTTAGACCAAACATTGCCCCGCGCACGTCCGTTCGCCAGTGAGGCGCAGCAAGACCTTGAAGCGCAGGGACAACAACCACGCTTAAATCGGTTGATCTCGTTGCTGCGTCACTGCTTGAAGCTGCGTCTGGGATAAATTTCAAATTATCTCGCAGCCATTGCACCGCTGAGCCGGTGACGAATATGCCTCCATCGAAAGCATAAGCCGTGTGTCCGTTAAAATTCCAGCCCACGGTCGTGAGCAACCCATTGTTGGATAATTGTGGTTTGTCACCAATATTCATTAATAAGAAACTGCCTGTGCCAAATGAACATTTCATATCGCCTGCTTTGAAACAGGCCTGTCCAAACAGTGCGGCTTGCTGATCAACAAGCAAGGCATGGAGAGGCAAGGGTTTACCATTTCCAAAATCAATATCGTCAATAAATCCCGCAGATGAACTCACTTCTGGCATCATGCTGCGCGGGACATCGAATAAAGCCAGTAAGTCCTCATCCCATTCAAAGCGGTTTATATCGAACAAAAGCGTACGTGAAGCAGTGGAAGGATCGGTGACATGTAATTTGCCATTCGTCAATGACCAAAGCACCCATGTTTCGGTGGTTCCAAATTTTAGTTTGCCATCATGTGCCTTTTTACGGATCTCAGGATAGTTTTCAAAAACCCACTTGACTTTGGGCGCGGAGAAGTAGCTATCGAGTAATAAGCCTGTCTTTTGGCGGAGCAGGTTCACGTCGACGCGCGAAGCGAGCGCATCACAAACAGATTGTCCGCGCGTGTCCTGCCAGACGATAGCAGGAGTCACGGGTTCGCCCGAATCCTTATCCCAAAGGATAAAGGTCTCACCTTGGTTATCGAATCCTACCGCGGTGATATCGTATTTTGCTAGTAAAGGTGCGCAAGCCTCTTTTACAGTGCGAACAATGTCATACGGTTCCTGTTCCACCCAACCTGCTTGCGGAAAACGTGCAGGTAATTCGGATGAGCTCTTCTGGATCACATTTCCATATGTGTCGACGATAACCGCTGTGGTTTGTGTCGTGCCTTGATCAATTCCAAGTAAGTATGACATAAGGATAAAGGAAGATTGGAGACTCGGGATTGGCGAATCACCAATCACAAATCTCCAATCTCCGATTTCTAATCACTTCGATTCTGTTCTTATTTAGTCGGCTTCTCCATATTTCTTTTCAATCTCGGAGATCATCTTCTGGCGGTGAGCGATCTTTTCACCTTCCGGAACGCCTTCAAAGCGATTGCGCTCAAACACGTACCAGACGATGGGCATGAGAATGACCATTGCAATGGTGAAATAGAAAACCTTCTCGTTAGGTGGGAAGAAACCAGTTATGGCAAGCGTAATGCCAAAAATGATTGCCAAAATCGCATTGGCCTTGGACAAACCTCCGAGATTGAAGGGACCCTTTTCGCGCCATTTTGGTCCACCTTCAGCCAGCAATCCTGCTGCTATCGGCATAACCATGGAGAGATAGAGAAAGACCGCGCAGGCTACAGCCAGCACTAGGTAATACGGAGCATATATGGTGCTAAGAAGAGCCAGAGCAGCCGATACCCAGATCGCATAGGTTGGCGTTCGGTGTGTAACGCTCACAGTTGCCAGAGTTTTTGAACCTGGCAAACCGCCGTCGCGTGAAAAAGCGTACATCATGCGGGAGGTGGATGTGAGTCCTGCGAGGGCGCAGATATAGTTCACAACCACCAGGCCCACAGCAATAACCACCTTTAACCACTGTGGCATCAAGGATGCGTTCCACATGTAATCGAAGGAACCCCAACCTGCTGCTGCCCCTTCTTCAATGCTTGGCATAACAAGAACATATGCTGCTACTGCAACAAGTCCAAATACCCAGGACCAAAAAACGGCAGTCCACATTCCTTTGGGCACATTCACCTGAGCGTCCTTCGTTTCCTCGGACGTGTGTGCGGAGGCATCGAAGCCCGTAATGGTATAGCAAACATACACGAGACCAAGCAGGAACGCAAAGGCGATGCTTTCTGTACGGAACGGCACAACTGCGCCACCAGGATCGCCCGTAAAGTTGTGGAATGTGAACAGACGGGAGAAATCCAGCGCTACCGGACTGAACACGAACAGCGCAATGATCAGGATGATTGTGAGACCGAAGATCAAATAGCCGCTTAAGTCGGTCACCTTGGTGGTGAGATCAATACCATAGTGATTCAAAAGCGCCTGCGTGATCAGGACGATGGTGACAAAGATGAACTGATGCCAGTAACCGTAGCTGGAAGTATCCACGCCAAGTGTATCTGTAAGCAATATACCCTTGAAGAACACTGTGTAGAGTAATACGTCTACCGAAGAAACGACACAGATCAGGCCCACGAGGTTAAACCAGGCGGTTGCCCAACCCCAGGCTTTGCCACCCAGGTGCGAACTCCAGTGATATAAGCCACCTGCCGTGGGGAAGGAGGAAGCAATCTGTCCCAGGCCAAAAGCGACACTCAAGGCCAGGATACCGCCCACAAGCCAAATGATGAAGGCGCCTCCGGAACCAAGCACGTTGAAGGCGGCAGGAAAAGCAGAAATGCCGCCTGCCAGAATACAAATGATCGAAAACGAAATCGCGAAGTTCGAGAAGCCGCCCATGCGGCGGGCCAACTCCTGAGCGTAGCCCAGTTTATGTAGTACCTGCTTGTCGTGCTCCATACTTTTTTGAGCCATGTCTCATTCTCCTTTTTGAATTTTATTTTGCCGAGGGAAAATTTCGTGTGATGCAACCTTCATATTTGCGTTACCGCCACCTCCTCCCGCGCCAGGCAGGGATAGTACGCTTTTGAGCTTTGAAGATTGAAACACAGGGATTTGTGAAAAGGTGCGGGATTCTAGGTAACAGCACATCACATACAGCCTAACTTCCATTCGCTTGCCGATTCGGAAAGATTTTGTCTAATCATTTTGATTCATAAGGTTGATCAAGTCCACTTTCTGCCACTTGCGGACTGAATTGACCATGAATATTTTTGTGCAATCTTTCAACTCGTCGATGTGAATCTTTCTTTCAGCGATTTGACCTGTTTCTAGTAAATGAGCGCGAAAGGTCCCGGCAAGTAATCCGCTTGAAAGGGGTGGGGTATATAACTCTCCATTCAATTCGACAACTAGATTTCCAATCGTAAACTCCGTCAATTCGTCGTGTTCGTTATAAAGCAAAACATCATCACAGTCTGTAAAGTCCTTACGTGCCGATTCGTACATCTCACGATGAGTTGTTTTATGGAATAAAAATACATTGTTGGTATTTATTGGCTGTTTTGCAAGCTGAACTTTCAACGGTGGAGAGTTTTCTACTAGCTGAAATGAAGTGACTTCCGAATTCAATCTACCGGAGCTGTCCAACAACAAGCGAACGCGCCGAGGCGAATCAAAATTGGATGATATGCTATCAAGATATTCTTCTAATTCTTTTTTTGAGATGGCAAAGTCAAAGTAATGAGCTGAGTCCAACATACGCGCGATGTGCTTCTCGCGCAGGAAAAATCCTTCTTGAGGAGCCCAAAGCATGGTTTCAAGCAATGAGAATTTTGGACTTTGCTCTGTTAGTACCTGCGCTTTGAGCAGGGCTTCCGTGTATTCATCTTCGCTGGTTGAATCCCATACGATGCCACCCCCGACACCGTATTCGGCCTTTTGAGTCTGACGATCAATTAATGCGGTGCGGATGGCTACATTGAATTTGGCTCTGCGTCCTGGGCTAATGTAGCCAATGCTTCCGGTATAGATTCTTCGCGGGGTTGTTTCAAGTTCTGAGATGATCCGCATTGTGCCAACTTTTGGCGCGCCGGTAATGGATGCGGAAGGAAAGATGGCCGAGAAGATTTCTGTCAATGACGCACCGGTCTTTGCCGTTACTGTGGAGGTCATTTGCCAGAGCGTAGGATAACGCTCTACGTTAAATAATTCGGGAACTTGTATACTTCCAATCGTTGCAATGCGTCCCAGATCGTTACGAACCATGTCCACGATCATCACATTCTCGGCGCGATTTTTTTCAGAGTTTTCCAGCCATTCTGAATATTCCTGATCTTCAATCGTTGTTCGTCCGCGCTTGACTGTTCCTTTCATGGGATGGCAAGTAATCATATCGCCATCGAGTTGAAAAAACAGCTCGGGCGATGCAGAGCATATGATGTAACGTCCCAGATCAATATAGGCTGCATGTCGGTTCTGGCTTTGGGTTAGGTGGAGGAAAAAGTCCCAAGCGCTACTTTTGAATTCTGTCCGAAGCCGCATCGTGTAATTGACCTGATAGGTTCGGCCTTCGGCAATATGATTTCTTATTTTCTCAATCGCAGCGTTATAGCTGGGGCGGTCAATTGTAGGTTTCCAGGTCAATACTTCTCTTGGATATTCAGGTTCGGTTAACACAATCTCGCGCGGAGTTGGGTACAGTCCGAACCAAAGGAATGGGAAGCCATCGTCTGGCAAAGTGCGAAGTACAGGGTCAAATGCGGATGCGGCCTCATAACTCACGAATCCCGCCGCGTGCCATTCATTGACCTTGACTAAGCGCTCAACCTCGCGCAATGCAGGGATGACATCTTCCAGTTTTTGGGCGATGAGCACTCGATGTGGATTGGCAAAGTGCAGCCATTGGTTGCCTTCTCTCAGAAGCAACTCATTTGTTTTGACGAATGTATTTTGAGCGTTACCATTCTCCATAGTAAGGACGTTGCAGATTGTAATGGTTTCTCAGCCCAACGGGTGATGATGATTTGATGGCACGCGACTATAATTCGGGCAATTGATATAGGAGATCACGCATGAAACAATATCGAATCTATTTTGCCGTTGCCATTCTTGTATTTGCCTCACTTGCCTGTGAGGTTCTAACTGGAGGCGGTGGCAATGCACCTGGTGCGACGACAGAACCTGGAAACTCAAACCCTCCAGCGGCCACAATGGCTCCTGGTTCAAATACATCCAATACTGGCTTTCCAATGACTGCAGACGCGTACAACGTTACTGAAATCGGCGATGGAAGCCTTCTTTACTATACTAATTTATCACTCGAAGAAGTAATGGCGTTTTATCGAGCCGAATATACTTCTAGAGGATATACCGAGCGTGAAATACTTACCGTAGTCGAGGCTGATTCGGGTGTGTTCAGCATGGTGTTCGATGGTGATCCCAGCGGAAAGGGAGTCGTGATCCAGAGCGTGGACCTGGGTGATGGAAGTCGAACGGTCGCGATTCGTCTCGAAGATGTTTAGTCAGAAAACCATCGTTGACTCCTAGCGGTGGCCTTTATCCCTTCTGGTGTCAGTATGTTAAGTATTCACTTACGAAAGTGGTTACCTTCCTTGTTGGTAATGGGATTAATATTTTGGTTTTCTTCCCAACCCTCATCAAATCTGCCAAATTTTGACTGGGCAGATAAGGTTATAAAGAAAGGTGGACATATACTGGGTTATGCAATGCTCGCCTGGTCGTATTGGAATGCGTTGGATATGAAGCCACGTAAACGTTGGCTTGCGTGGCTGCTCGCAATCCTTTATGCAGTGACGGATGAATATCATCAATCTTTTGTGGCGGGACGGTCTCCATCTGCTTGGGATGTATTTATCTTTGATAACATTGGTGCACTAATCGGTTTGAGTGTTGCAGCAATCAAGCAGGAGAAGCTAAAGTTGATTAGGGTATCTAATTCTGATAAGAGGGATTCTTTGTCGCTTGGCGGCTCAGAATAAAACAGGCTACTCAAATTCCAGTTCCATCTCTTCGTCCTCATCCCAATCGTCCATTCGGTTGATCTCGATGTCATTGAACAATCCCTCTTGATGAGCTGCAATACGGTACCGTTTTATTAATTCAAGTAATGCCAAGAATGTAACAACCACTTCCAACCGGGATGCACCTGAGCTGAGCAGTGCACCAAATGTTGAACGCTCCACTTCCTTCAGTGTTTTGGCGATCAGATCAATTTTCTCTCGGATGGTAACCCGTGGTGCAGCGATCATCACTCCCAGCGGCTGTTTCTCCTTCTCCTTTGCAAAAGCAATATGTGCCGCGGTGACAAGTTTTTCAAGGGTGATATTTGATAAATCAAGTTTCGGTTCGACTTTTGGAGGAGGGGCGATGCGCAAAAAGGTCTTCAGATTTGCCGCTTCACGCGCGTTCAACCAGACGCCAATCTCCTTGAAGCGTTTGTACAATTTCAATTGATCGACCAGTGATTTACCCGTATCTTCTTCGCCTGGCATTCGTGCCGGAGGTCTTGGTAAAAGCGCTTCTGATTTGATCTGCAACAACTTCGCCGCGATGACAAGGAACCCGGAAATTTCGTCTGCGTTGACCTGTTCGAGGCTGTTAATGTAGGCGAGATACTGATCGGTCACCGTTGCAAGCGACACGGCCGTGATATCCAGTTCAGCCCGCTCGATAAGGTTCAGTAGTAAATCAAGGGGTCCTTCATATACCGACGTTTGAACGTTATAGTTCAACTGCCGTCCCAGCAAATTATCCATACCAAGAATTATACAGCAGGTCGTCATTGCGAAGAGTGTTTATCGCAATGACGGGTATAATTTATTTATGTCTAATAAGCTAACGCATCTGGATGAACATGGCCGCGCAAAAATGGTAGATGTGGGACATAAACCCGATACGGAACGTATTGCCATTGCCCGCGGCGAAGTCCATATGTTGAAAGAAACACTGGAATTAATCCGCGCGGGACAGATCACAAAAGGTGATGTGTTAACCATTGCACAAATCGCAGGCATCATGGCCTCAAAGCGGACCTCTGACCTGATTCCCTTATGTCATCCTCTCCCTCTCACAAAAGTAGATGTCGATCTAGAACTCGACGACTCGCTTCCCGGTGTTATTATCACAGCCGCCGCCAAAACAATTGGCAAAACAGGCGTTGAAATGGAGGCGTTGACTGCCGTTTCTGTTGCCGCGCTGACGGTTTATGACATGGCGAAGGCTGCCGAAAAGACCATGCGCATTCAGAATATTCGATTGATCGAGAAACATGGCGGTCAAAGTGGTGATGTAGTGAATGAGGAAGTAGACAAGGAAACAAGTAGAGGTAAACAATGAGTTATAGCCCCGTAAACTTGGAGGAGAAATTAACAAAATTTACTGAGCACTGGTCGCCGAAGATTGTTGCTCAGATGAACGATTATCATTTCAAGGTCGTCAAAGTAAAAGGTGAATTTGTTTGGCATGATCACCCTGAGACGGACGAAGTTTTTCTGGTGTTGAAGGGTCAGTTGGAAATTCATCTCCAGGATGGAAAAGTCATTTTGAATGAAGGTGAAATGTATGTAGTCCCAAAATGGGCACAACATAAACCTGTTGCACAAGAGGAATGTCACATCCTATTGATCGAACCCGTAGGCACAGTAAATACAGGGGATGCAATCAATGAAAAGACCGCACCAAATGATGTATGGATCTGACGAAAATGAATCATGTAACGCTGTTATTTTTTGCTACGCTTCGTGATCGAGCAGGGACGAAATCCGTGGAACTTGATGTTCCAGCTGATCTAACCGTGCAGGGTTTGAAACACAAAATCTCGCACGAATATCCGGGTCTGAAAGAGTCGATGAAGAGTGTATTGGTCACTATTAATCGCGAGTATGCGTTTGATGAAGCGGTTATCCCACCCAACGCGGAATTGGCAATGTTCCCGCCGGTAAGTGGAGGATAATGTCACTGCACTTGGGGTGACATACTATGGAACTATGAACTTCCCAACTATTTTCTCTATAACAGAAGATGAAATTGACTTAAACGGCCTGCTTGCAAAGATCACGCTGACGAGTACAGGCGCGGCTGCCATATTCACCGGAATGGTGCGTGGGCTGACGACGCGTAATGAGACCCATGAAACGGAATATCTTGAATACGAAGCTTATATCCCTATGGCCGAAGCGAAGATGCAACAAGTAGCGGAGGAGATCCGCCAGAGATGGCCGGTCGTGGAAGGAATTGCTATTGTTCAGCGCATTGGCACACTGTACCCAAAGACACCAACAGTTTTAATTGCTTGTACAGCAGCTCATAGAGACACAGGAGTTTTCGACGCAGCGCGCTATGGTATCGATCGCCTGAAGGAAATTGTGCCGATCTGGAAAAGGGAAGTCGGCCCTGATGGTGAATCTTGGGTGGAAGGTGAATACATTCCGAAGGCTGGAGAGTAAGGAAATGTCGAAGATCGAGTCAATGGCACGAAACGGAGTCAATCAGGAGCTGTGGATGAGGCGGGTATCCACCATGAGAGCGTGTCTTGCACGCGAATCAGGGGTTTTATGAAATACCGAACAATTATCTAAACTGGATAGTTACGTCGAGAGTTTATTTCCAAAGTTTAGAAATTTAATGAGACAAGCGGTAAGTAATCCCAAAGGTTGAATCGAAGAAACGAGGAAGAATGGAACGAGTTGTTATTACTGGAATGGGTACACTCAACCCACTTGGTTTAACGGTGGAAGAAAGCTGGAAGAATGCGGTCAATGGCGTTTCGGGCGTGGGTCCGATCACATTGTTTGATTCTGCTCCCCTGAATGTACACTTTGCCGCGGAAGTAAAAAATTTTGAACCTGCTAAATATATGGACCCTAAGGAAGCACGGCGTCGGGATCGTTATGAGCAGTTAGGCGCGGCCGCGGCGAAGGACGCGCTTGCAAGTTCGGGCCTTGAAGTTACAGATGCAAACGCCGGGCGGATTGGTGTTCTTGTCGCTTCGGCGGTTGGCGGAATCACCTCTTTGCAGGATGCCGTAATTACGAATTACACAGAGGGACCAAGACGGGTGAGTCCATTTCTGATCCCCATGTTGATGCCGAACGGCGCGGCAGGTATGATCGCGATTGATAATCAAATCAAAGGTCCTTGCTTCTCAGTTGCGTCTGCATGTGCCTCAGGCTCCGATGCGATCGGAACCGCCTTCTTAATGTTGAAAGCAGGCATGATCGACGCGGCGCTGGCGGGTGCTGCCGAGGTGACGATTTGTTCCACCGGCGTGGCTGCATTTGATCGCGTGGGCGCGATGTCGCGCCGCAACGACGATTATTCGATGGCACCTCAGCCTTTTGATAAAAATCGCGATGGGCTGGTAATGGGGGAGGGTGCGGCCGTGCTTATGTTGGAGCGCGAGTCTCATGCAAAGGCGCGAGGCGCGAACATTCTCGCAGAGCTTGCGGGCTATGGGGCCACAGCAGATGCATTCCACGTGACCGCGCCACATGAACAAGGAGAAGGTGGCTCAGCAGCAATGCGGATGGCGCTTGACTCCGCAGAGGCAAATGTCGACGATCTTGGTTATATCAATGCCCATGGTACCGGGACTCCACTGAACGATCAGTCTGAGACGCGTGCTGTCAAAGCTGCATTTGGTGAAAAGGCTTATGAAATTCCCATCTCATCCACGAAGTCAATGACTGGACATATGATGGGTGCAACCGGCGCGCTCGAAGTGATTTTCTGTGTGCAGGTGGTACGTGATGGCATCCTGCCGCCGACCATTCACTATGAAACACCTGACCCCGAGTGCGATCTGGACTATATTCCCAACAAGGCACGCGAGAAAAAGGTCAATTTGGTGCTCACAAATGCCTTTGGCTTCGGTGGGCATAATGCCGTGCTGGCGATACGGAAATACATCTAATCTGCATCGTAGAGGGGTTGGAACGCGAATATCGCAAAAGTACGAAATTCAGCGAATTTATAATCGATTATTGGTGGGATTGGTCTATTCGTGCCATTCGCGTTTAGAGAAATTCTGATTTGTTGAAAGCTATGAAACACGAAAAAAGTGGCTTGTGCAACCCGAAAATGCGTGCTATAATCCGCCGTCGCTCTAAAGAAATCATCTACTCAAGGAAGAAAGATAATGTCTGACGTCATAAAGGCTCTCGAAGCTAATCAGAATGAAAAAGTCCCGCAGCTTGCCCCTGGCGATACGGTCAGTGTGCATGTGAAGATCAAGGAAGGCGAGCGCGAGCGCATTCAGGAATTTAAAGGAATCGTGATCCGCCTGCGCAAGGGTGGCACCGAATCATCCATCACCGTTCGCCGCATGGCATCCAACGGCATCGGCGTGGAGCGTACGTTCCTACTCCGCTCCCCGCGCCTGGATAAAGTAGTGGTCGAGCGCCACAGTCAGGTTCGCCGTGCGCAGCTCTACTTTATGCGTGGCCGCACCGGTAAATCAGCCCGGCTCAAACAAAAGTTCGATTAATTAGAGACCCTAAGGATTTGCAAATCCTTAGGGTCTTTCTTTTTTACGGGTCTTTTTTGTTTTACAATACAAGCAGGAAATATGACAAAATGAAACCACTCATTGGAATTACAACGCATTATCAGTCAAATGAATATGGGCAAACACGAATTGTTCTGCAGCAGTCTTATGCCAATGCCATCCTGCAGGCAGGAGGCGTCCCGGTCTTGATTCCATCAGTGATTGCAGAAGATGGATGGGACGTTCTCTATGCACGCCTGGATGGTATTCTCTTTTCTGGTGGGGGAGATATCGACATCAGGTATTTTCCTGGCGAACCGCATCCGCGTGTTGCAGAAGTGGAACTTCAGCGGGACGCCATTGAATTGAAGTTGCTCAACGCCGCTACTTCCGACGGCAAACCCTTCCTCGGCATCTGTCGTGGATGTCAGCTCGTCAACGTGGGTTTGGGAGGGACTCTCTACACTCATCTCCCAGACCAATTCCCGAACGTGCTCGATCATTCCTATCCTGGCAACATGCGGACGGTGCTCGTGCATGAAGTGAAGATCGAAGAAGGTACGCATATTGCAGATGTGCTGGGTGAGCCAATTGTCAAAGTCAACAGCCACCACCATCAGGGACTCAAGGACATCGCGCCCTCCCTGCGCGTCGCAGGTCATTCGCCTGATGGACTCGTCGAAGCCATCGAACTGCCTGATCATCCGTTTGGTCTCGCGGTGCAATGGCATCCGGAGTGGCTGACGGATCAAGAATCTACAAGGAATTTGTTCAGGAAGTTTGTGGAAGCGGCGGAACGTTAATTTCTATAAAGAATAATTTCTCTATGCTCGCTCAAGCAAGTTCACCGATTGGTATCTTTGACTCTGGCATTGGTGGGATTTCGGTTTTGCGCACGATACGCGAGCAAATGCCAAATGAATCGATTATCTACTTCGGCGATCAGGGACATATTCCTTACGGTCCGCGCCCGATGGAGCAGATACGACTTTTCTCCGAGGCAATCACCAATTTTTTACGTGAGCAAAATGCAAAGATAATCGTTGTCGCTTGTAACACGGCTTCGGCCGCCGCGCTGAAGTATTTACGTGAGAAGTTTGCTGATGTCCAATTTGTCGGCATGGAGCCAGCGGTCAAGCCTGCAGCGGAGTATACGCAAACGGGAAAGGTCGGTGTACTGGCGACTCCTGCGACCTTTCAAGGCGCGTTATATGCGTCCGTTGTAGAGCGATTCGCCAACGGCGTTGAATTATTTCAAGACACGTGTCACGGTCTTGTTCAACAGATCGAGCAGGGGAATTTAGCTGGCGAGGAAACACGCAAGATTTTGGAAGGTGCTCTGTTACCCATGCTCAAGAAAAATATCGATACGGTGGTGTTGGGATGTACCCACTATCCGTTTGTGATTCCACTCATTCAGCAGATCGTGGGGGATAAGGTTCGGGTGATCGATCCCGCTCCCGCTGTGGCGCGGCAAGTCGGGCGTTTGCTCGAAGCGGGGGGGATGATGAATCAATCATCAACGCGTGGGGATGTAGAATTTTATACGTCTGGCAATCCCGATGTTCTCAAATCCATGCTGCCGATATTGTTGGGAGAGTCGGGTGAGGTTGAGAAAGTTGAGTGGTTAAGTGATTCAACTATCAGGTGACAGTCACTTTTGCGAAGCACTCCTGAAGTGTAACGAAGGGAGCAAAGTGACTGTCACCTAAATCTTACAACGCCCACGCCAGCATCATGCCGAAGATGGCGATGATCACACCTAAATGTAAAAATAAATTACTTGCTGTAACTACGTTATCTAGCCCAAAGATGAACGGCAATATGTAATTGATGATCACAAGAAGAATGCCAAGCAAAGGTAACAGTCCCTTGCGATGTGCAAAGTAATCTGATGCGTTATCGATGAGTCTGGAAAGCCATTTCATAATTCTTCCTCTTCTTCAACTTCATGATGATTATTTGTGACTTGCCAGCCTTTGAATTGCGCAAGCAATCTTCCCGGGATGCGTCCCTGCATGATCACACCACCGCGTCCATGTTCGATGCGTTCCACCTGCCCCGCCTCATGGAACAACGAGATTAATGCGCCCTGCTGATAAGGCAATCGTACAAGCACAGGCTCATATGTTTCATATAATGCTTCCTGAATCACCTTCAACAGGTCGGAAATCCCGCTTCCCTTCAAGCCTGAAATGGTCACTGCCTTCGAAAAGCCACTGACTGCTTCCTTAGCCGCCTCAGGATCACGTAATTTATCTATCTTATTCAACGCAGTAACCACAGGGATATGATGTGCACCCAACGCATCCAGGGTTTGCTGTACAGATTCAAATTGATTGAGCGCATTTGGATGCGAAATATCCACAACATGTAAAAGCAAATCAGCTTCGACGATTTCCTCAAGGGTCGCATGAAATGATTCGATCAGCGTTGTGGGAAGCTTTTGAATGAAACCAACCGTGTCTGTAATCAACGCCTGGTACCCACCGGGCAATTCGACGCGGCGTGTCGTAGGGTCAAGCGTTGCAAATAATTGGTCGGCAACAAAAACATCTGATTTTGCTAGCTTGTTGAGCAGGGTGGACTTGCCCGCGTTTGTATATCCCACCAGTGCGACGGTCGGAATACGCGATCGTTTGCGCTGAGAGCGATAGCGCATTCGATGAGCGCGCACCTTTTCGAGTTCCTTTTTCAGATGTGCGATGCGCTTGCGGATTGCGCGTTTGTCCACTTCCAATTGCGTCTCGCCTGGACCTCGTAAGCCCACGCCTCCAGTCGAACCGGCCCGTCCACCGCCACCGCCTGCCTGACGTTCAAGGTGAGTCCATTGACCTGTCAGCCTGGGAAGGTAATATTCATATTGTGCAAGTTCCACCTGTAACATGCCTTCACTGGTATGTGCATGCTGCGCAAAGATATCAAGGATCAGCGCAGTCCGGTCCAGAACGCGCACGTTTCGTCCTAATTCCTCCTGCAGTTCACGTTGGTGCCGCGGAGACAGTTCATCATCAAATATGACTACTTGTGTAAGGGTCTCTTCGACAAGGGAATGTAATTCTTCTACTTTGCCAGGACCGATATATGTTTTTACATGCGGCCGATCCAATTTTTGTGTAAGCTCGCCCACAACTTCAAGGCCGGATGTATCTGCTAACAGAGCTAACTCAGTGAGAGAATCTGCAAGAGAAAGAAAAGTCTTCTGCTGGTAAAGATCTACACCGACAAGGAATGCACGTTCTCGCGGTGGAGTGGTTGGTTGGGGAATTCTTTTTGCCATTTGTTTGCTCAAGCCGCCGTCCTCGGCGGCGGGACGCCGCCGACAGCAAACTCTTATTTCTTCCTTTCAAGTGTATCAAATAATTTCTTCATTTCCCCGTCGGGTGTATCGGTGCGGGCTGGGACGAGGATATGAAAGGTGGAACCAGGACATCTAATTTCGTCATAGCCCGGAGATTCCACCCAGATCGAACCACCATGTGCTTCAAGGATGCCGCGCGCGATAGGCAGCCCCAAACCAGGACCACCACCCTTGAACTTCGTCTTGCCACTGGAATGTAGCTCCACACGCCCAAGCTGCCCAAATTTCTCAAAGATGACTGCCTGGTTCTCAGCCGATATGCCAATCCCATTGTCTGCCACGATGACTTCAATAAAACCTGGCAGTGTTCTTCCGTCAATCGTAATTTTTCCACCATCCGGCGTGTACTTGATGGCATTGCTGATGACATTTTGTATGGCCTGCATCAGGCGGGTGGAGTCTGCGTAAATCCACTGCTTGCTACCGTCAAATTCTGTGATGTCCATGGTTAATTTTCGGTTGGCCAGTATAGACGCAACTTCCATTTGGATTGCACTGATCGTATGGGCGATCTGGATTGGTTGGAAATTGAGCGTAAGAAGTTGGTTGTCAATTAAGGAGACATCGATCATATCGTCCACAATGGTACGCAGACGCTCGATGCCTGTGTTCATTCCTACCAATAGGCTTTCCAAGTGCCCATTATTCTTGTCATGTGCCAGATCATCCATCATGGATGCGTAACCTTCGATCAGGGTGATTGGTGTTTTAAGCTCGTGCGCTGCAACAGAGATAAAAGCAGACTTGCTTTTATCCACTTGCTCCATGCGTTTTTGCACTTTTTCCATCTCGCTGGAGATATGTGCTACGCGTGTTTCCATCTCATAGCGCGCCACCACTTCAAGCCCATAAGTGTAAATCGGGATCACCGATGCTAACAAATCAATGGCCTGTTGCTTTGTCAGTGATTCCCGAGAGACCTGAATCGTCAAGGCGATCATACGATTGATCAAGAACGAAACGTGATACAACCCCTCCTCAAGATCTGTTTCTGTAGACGATTTTGCCCAATCCAGAAGGATGGGATCCATCCATGCAGGATCGCCCGTGGTGACAGACTGTTCGAGAAGGCTGAAGAAGCGATCAAGCTGCTCTTCAAACCCCGCACGGACTTCCATACCACGCGCCAATTCCTGCCCGACGCGAGCAATCCACGAGGGACGAATTTTTGTAAGAGCTTTCTGGATGGGAGTCGCTGTGTTTTTGGCAGGCATGAATTAAGGCGCTTCGTTGGGCAGCGTTTATACTGACTGGCGAAGCCATGTCGGAGTGCCCTCCTCAGCGTAACAACCCAATTTTATCAGGGTTGGGCACTTTGCTGTGTAGCCCAGGTCCATAAAGTCTTACCTACAACTTCCAAACTCTCTGCAGAAATCTTGTCTGGCGTATCATTTGTAGTGTGCCAATAAGGGTAGTCGAAATCAATAATATCTACTGCAGGCATTCCCGCCTCTACGAACGGCGTATGGTCATCGATCATGGAATAGCGATAATCTGGAATAAATTTGCTCTCATAGCCTAAGCTTGCGGCTGTATTCCAAATTTCGTCGGTCAATTCAGGATTTGAGTTATATTCCTTGTAAATGTTCAAATCTGCGTCACCGATCATATCGACGATGATCACAGCACGCGGTTGGAATGAGTTGTTCTTCACAAATTCTCGTGAGCCAAGGATCCAATCCCAACCTTCAATATTGCCATTGTCTTCCGCGTCGAAGAAAACCAGCCAAATCGGAACTGTGTCATTTGGCAGACTGCGCGCCAGCTCAAGCAGAACAGCCACTCCGGAAGCGCCATCATTTGCGCCCGTGACGTATTCCGTTTGTTGTGCCGGGTCAGGGTCATGGTCTGCGTAAATACGGGTGTCATAATGCGCGCCGATCAGGATTTGTGGACTCTGGTCGCCCCGTTTTGCGACAATATTCTTAATTGGATGTCCCAGCGCTTCGGATTCCTGGATTTCAACCTGCCAGTCCGCGAATTCGAGTTGACTGCGTATCCATTCCTGGATTTGGGCATGCCCCTCTGTCCCAGGCACTCGCGGCCCAAACGACACTTGTGTCTGCACATCTGCATAAGCGCGCTGTCCATCAAATTGTGTTGAGTTCGTTGTCGGCTGCGAACGAAATGCAAAAGCGTACCAGCCAATTGCACCGGCAAGTAGTAATCCAATTATGGAAAGATACAGCACCACAGATTTTTTAGTCATGCACTCTGACTACATTACCCACTTCGCTCTCAACTCCATTTAAAGTGAATCGTAAATCCGCGAGGGCGCGTTCCGCGTAGGCACTGCCGCGTTCACGTTTGCCAACCTTGGAGGTGAACTCCAGCGGTGGAAGAATTCCGAAATTGGCTTTCATGGGTTGAAAATCTTTCAAGTCTGCATGTGTGACGTAATGACATAAAGCCCCGAGCATCGTCGTTGGTGGCAGTGTGATAGGTTCCTCATTATGATATAAGCGCGCGGCATTCCACCCAGCCAGCAAACCTGTGGCAATGTTACCCATGTAACCCTCCACCCCCGTGATCTGGCCTGCAAAGAAGAGATCATCCCGTTGTACATGTTGAAGGGTCGGACGTAGAAGCTTGGGCGATGCAATGAACGTGTTTCGATGCATCTGACCATAGCGCAAGAACTCTGCGTTTTCCAAACCAGGGATAAGCCGAAACACGCGCTTCTGCTCTGAATACTTGAGATTGGTTTGAAAACCAACGAGATTATATAGACTGCCCGCCAGATTATCCTGTCTCAATTGAACGACCGCGTAAGGTCGTTTGCCGGTGCGCGGATCTCTTAGTCCTACCGGGCGCATCGGTCCAAATGCCAATGAATCGACGCCGCGCTCGGCGATGATCTCAACAGGTAAACAGCCTTCAAAGAAATGCCCTGCTTTTACCCCGCTTTTGATCGCATCTTCAAACGAACGCAATTCGATACGTTGTGCCTGCATTAACGCTTCGACAAAAGCGTAATATTCTTCCCTGGTAAAAGGACAGTTGATGTAATCTCCGTCGTCTTGTTTCCCTTTGTCATAACGCGAGGCGCGGAAGGCAATTTCCATGTTGATGGTATCGGCGTGAACGATCGGTGCGATAGCATCGAAAAAGAAGAGATGGTTTTCGCTGCTCCATGCCGCGATAGATTCTGATAGCGCAGGGGAAGTGAGTGGTCCGCTCGCAATGATAGAAAGTGAGTCGGGAATCTCTTTGACCTCTTCGCGGATAATCTCGATGTTAGGATGATGTTCGATTTGTTCAGTGACGAAACGTGCGAACATTTCGCGGTCAACAGCAAGCGCGCCGCCCGCAGGCAAAGACGCAGCTTGAGCACACTCAAGGAGCATGGAGCCAAGCATCCGCAATTCGTTCTTGAGCAGGCCTGAGGCGCGGTCGGGGAGGTTCGAGCCGAGAGAATTCGAACAAACGAGTTCCGCCAGGTCGTGAGTCTGGTGCGCTCCTGTTTGGAGATGGGGTCGCATCTCGAAGAGTCGCACCTTGAGTCCGCGCTGGGCGGCGTGATAGGCGGCCTCGCTTCCAGCAAGCCCGCCGCCGATTACAATTAAGTCGGTCATAATTTGATTCTACCATTGTAGAGCAGGACGTTATCCTGCTTTACTCTATAAAATTTACTCTGCTGTATAATTAACGCAAGATGCCAAACCATACCGCAATCGAAACTCAACTTAAAGAAGCCAGTCAGTTGACAAACACAACGTGGGCAGCGCTCGTCGAGCGTGAGGCGGGAAAGTGGCGTATCCTTTCGCATTTTCATCTGGCGAAAAAGGCACAGCCTGCACTGGTGAAATTTCTGAGCAAATCAGAAGTAGATTCGTGGTTGTGTGGCGCGTTAAGTGGGGGCCAGAGCCGCTCGGTCTCCCTTTCCAATCTCAGCACATTGGATGCTGCCAGGCTATTTGCATTCCCGCTGACCGGGGCCTCGCGTGTGGTCCTGGCGGGTGCAGATCAACTGACGAATGAGTCACAACGGCTTTGGCGTCTCGTTGTCTCGGGCATGGAAACGGGTACAGGGCCGGCAGATACGTCTGCTTTATCTTCAGTGGCAGCTTCGCTCCTGATACCAGATTTGAATTCAGAAAATCCATATGACCTGCCGCGCTCTTTAGACCGCGCCTTAACATCATTCGTACGCCTCATTTCCGTACAAGGCGGTTGGCTCGCGATATTACGCGGTGATTCCCTCGAAGTACGTGCACAATGGAATGCACCATCTTGTGCTGACCTTGTCCTTTCAATCGATGCTCATACTTTATTTCGACGCATGAGCAACAACCTCACACCGATAGTTGTTCATCGTGAGGATGAGCTTTGGTCTCAAATTCCCCATAAAGGACTGAAGTCCAATACGCGTCTATGGATTTGCGTGCCACTTATCATCGGTCAGCGACTGATCGGCGCTTTGGTCCTTTGGCGCACCAGTGAGTTCAAAGGGGATGAGTGGAATCGCTTAATCGATTTTGCCACTCAAGTGGCGCCAGCCATTGAAACGATCATCACCTTTGATGAACTGTCTGGGCATCTTCTGCGCCTGGGAATGTTAAATGATTTTGCTATCACAATTTCATCAGGCAGAAATCTGGACCAGATCGCACGACGTATGTTCGCTTTACTGGCGCGTGCCTTTGGTACAGAATTGATTGCCCTGTATTTGCTTTCCTCTGATAATCGCCTACTGAATGAATATCGCACTACTGATGGGAGTACACCTGCCTCTGGCCGCGAATCAGGTGCCGGCGTGATCTCTACAGTGCGTAGTGCAGAAGAACATAAGATTTTTCCGTTGCTGATGAATGGTCAAAAGGTACGTCTTGGAGAGAATCAAGTTGACGTGAATCTGCCTTTATATGATCGAGCACTATCGGGCCTGTATGTTCCTTTGCGTTTCAGAGGGCAAACCATCGGCATCTTGTGTGTGGAAAGCTTGAGGAATAATGCCTTCAACCTCTATGACGAAAGCCTGATGACGGTGATCGCCAGTCATCTTGCCAGCCTCGCTGATTACACCCGCCTGCGCGAAGAAGCAGAAGGACGCGCCCGAAACCTTGGTCTCATTCATGAAGTGGTGCAACAGGTTATCGGGCTGACAGACCAGCGTGAGGTGGCAGTGATCACATCAGACCTGCTCGCCCGCTATTTTGCATACGAATTGGCCGCAGTATTTATTGCAGACGAAAAAGGAAATCTCACAATTGGTGGGTTTGGTGGAACCAGCCAGAACGTTGTAAAGCGCGCCATGAAATCATTTGAGTATCCTGTCATGGGTGGGATTACAGGCTATGTTTTTGGAACGGGTGAGAGCACGATGGTGAATGATGTATTGCAAGACAAACGTTATCGTTCGATCAAAGGCTGGCAGGCCGGCTCGGAAATGTGTGTGGCCATCCGTGAAGGGGAAAGGATCATTGGCATAATTGATGTGGAAAGCAGCTCACGCAATGCATTTACACATAATGACTTTATCGCGCTTGAATCGCTGGCTGGCATTCTTGCCAGCGTTATTACGAGCGCAGATCAATATCAGAGATTGCAGGTGACAATCAGCCAATTGCGTTCCACACAGATGGAATTGCGCGCCCGCATGGAAGCACAGCGTTCCGCAGAGAATCGTCTTATTCAGGCTGCAAAACTTGCGGCTGTGGGCGAAATGGCAGCAGGCATCGCTCATGAACTGAATAATCCACTGACATCTGTAATGGGTTTTGCTGAACTCGTTTTGGAAGATATGTCAGAAGGAAGTGAGAGCCGCCAAGACCTGGAAACTGTCATACGTGAAGCTCGGCGGGCGCGGGATGTTGTGCGCCGCTTACTCGATTTCGCGCGACAGAGTGAAAGCAGCCGTGCAAGGGCTTCGCTCAATGAAGTCGTCGAAGATGTCGTTGCCTTAAGCAGACATCTGATTCACACGAGTGGGATAGAATTAAAAATCGATCTTGAAAAGGAACTTCCCTGGGTATTGATTGATTCAAATCAAATGAAGCAGGTGCTCATCAATCTTGTTCATAACGCATTACAGGCCATGCCTGATGGGGGAGAAATGGAAATAAAGACATCCAACGCAAGTCGCAATAATCGGGATTGGGTCACTGTATCTGTACAAGATACAGGTGTAGGCATCCCGCAGCTGGAACAGGCACGTATTTTCGAACCATTCTATACTACAAAAGGAAATCAAGGTGGAACAGGTTTAGGGCTCTCGGTCACGTATGGAATCATCACAGATCATGGTGGGCAGATTGATGTGACGAGCCAACCAGATGCCGGCGCTAAATTCACAGTCTGGCTGCCATTGTAAAACCATTTTTCCTCCTCGTCCCTGCGAAATCTCCTACTAGAAGCGGGCTGAACGAGAGCAAATAAGATTATGGAATCAATTTCAGTTCTTGTTGTAGATGATGAGCCAGGGATTGCCCTGTTATGCAATCGTATCTTGAGCCGCGCAGACTATCAGGTTACATCATTGACTGATCCACGCGAGGCAATTGAATATCTTCAGCAGAATCGAGTTGATCTGTTGGTTGTTGATATCCGCATGCCTGAAGTGGATGGATTCGATGTCATTTCACGCGCGCAGATGGTGCTTCCTGATATTGCGGTGCTTGTCATGACGGGTTTTGGTACGGTTGAAACGGCGATCCGTGCATTGAGGCAGGGGGTCGATGGACTCGTTCTCAAGCCATTCCAAAGAAGCGATGAACTTCTGCAGGCTGCGAAACAGGCGTTGACCGATAACCAGCGCAAACGCGATACTGCACGTGTGCAGGCATTGCGCCCCTTGTTTAATGTAACTGAAACTCTCTTCGCTGAAACCGATCAGAACAAATTGCTAAACATGATTATCGCTGCGATTTCCAATCATTTGAATTGCTCAAACGTGGCTTATTATCAAGTTGATAATGGAGTTGTGTCCGTTGTTGCGCAACGCGGTAACGCGTTGCCTATCGATGAATCCAATTTCGCGGCGCAACTTGTGAGTCGCGTGGATGCGGATGGAGATCCGATCGTGATCAATGCGACAGGTCCCGGGGAGGAAAACACGCAGT
>Ga0081539_10001765_pt1 | contig 34462 bp, 22 predicted proteins | sample TabmetS4T2R2_FD_71023 | JGI IMG/M metagenome (GOLD analysis project Ga0081539, IMG submission 71023) | Tabebuia heterophylla rhizosphere microbial communities from the University of Puerto Rico - S4T2R2 | ecosystem: Host-associated > Plants > Roots > Rhizosphere ... | reverse complement strand
GATCGCCTGGCCGCCACCCATTGAGGATCTCAATAAACCGGGCGGCGCAGCCCGCACGTGGCCCAGTGCGATCAGCCGACTAATGACTCTTGCCGGAATTTCGTCCTCGAGCAAGACTTCCCGCCCGCTCATATAACGAAAGCGCGGCGCCTCAATCGCCTGCTGCAAATCCAGGCCGAGATCGATGAGGTTCACCAACACCTGAACGTGTCCCTGAGGCTGAATGCCGCCACCCATAACGCCAAATGACATGAACAGCTTGCCGTCTTTGAAAACCATCGCCGGAATGATCGTGTGAAACGGACGCTTGCCCGGCTCGAGATGATTGGGATGAGTTCGATCGAGTGAAAACGAACTGCCGCGGTTCTGCAGCACGATGCCCGTATCGCCGGCGACAATCCCCGATCCAAAAGCGTCGAACAGACTATTAATGAACGAAACTGCGTTGCCGTCCTTATCGACGATCGTGAAGTAAGTCGTATCGCTGCCGAGGTTGAGATCGCCGGGTGGTGGTGCAGCAAGTGCTTTGTGCGGATTGATGAGAGCGCGCCGTTTGGCCGCGTAATCCTTCGACAACAACTCGACTACGGGCACTTTAGCGAAAGCCGGATCGGCGATGTAGCGATTGCGATCCGCGAAAGCAAGTTTGGTAGCTTCGATGAGCGTGTGATAGTAGCGAACTGGTTGTTTACTCAACGCGGCCAGATCGAAACCCTCGAGAATGTTGAGCGTGAGTAAGGCGGTCAATCCCTGTCCGTTCGGCGGTAACTCATAGACCGTGTAACCGCGATAGTCGGTGGAGATCGGTTCTACCCACTCTGATTTCTGCGCGGCCAGATCTGCCAGTGAAATGAAACCACCGTTCTGCTTGCAGTAGTCAGCGATTGCTTTGGCTATTTCACCTTTGTAGAACGCATCGCGACCGCCGGACGCGAGCGTGCGCAGGGTGCGGGCGAGGTTAGGTTGCCGGAAAATCTCGCCGGGACGTGGCGCTCTGCCATCGATCAGGTAGTTAGCGGCCGCAGCCGGACTCTTCTTTAACTTCTCTACTTCGGCGTTCCAGTCTTCAGCCGTCTTCTCCATGACGGGAAACCCGTTCTCCGCACATTCAATAGCCGGGCCTAACAGATCCGCGAGCTTCATGGTCCCATACTTGTCCAATAACGTTACCCAGCCATCAAATGCACCAGGGACAGTGATGCTTTCCATGCCGAACTCCGGCATCTTCGTAATCTTCTTCTTCGCGAAGTAATCAAGACTCAAAGCGGCTGGTGCTCGCCCACTCGCATTGAGACCCTTCAGCTCTTTTGTCTTCGACCAGTAAACGAGCATGAACGCGTCGCCACCGATGCCGGTCATCATCGGTTCAGTTACATTGAGCATGGCCGCCATCGCGATTGCCGCGTCGACTGCATTGCCACCGCGTTTGAGGACCTCGAGACCCACTTGCGAGGCGAGCGGCTGGCTGCTGGCGACCATGGCGTGCCGGCTCCGCACCACTGATCGCCCCGGCTTGACACGGATAGTGCGACTTTTGTCCTGGGCCAGGGGATGGATGTTAGTCATCAACACCAGCGCGGTCATTGCTGTGGCAATGTAGATTCGGGCCACTGCTCGTGGCAATGAAATAGCTGTCGTTCGGAACATAGCGAATCACAAAGGCCCAACCAGGAAAGGCCCCAAAGTCACAAAGAATATACCGCAGTTCAAAGTTTCTTTTGTGCTTTATGTTGAGAATGATTTCGTGGGCGACTGACCTCGAGGCTATGCGCTGTTGTAATTGGCCCGTGGCGCGGGTAGTATAAATGCGATTTCTCTAATTCTCACGAGACCTCACATGCATGTCATCACTCGTAAGCGGCTGAATGACTTTGCCGCGAATCACCCTGAGACCAGATCATCTCTTGATCATTGGTATCAATTAGTGAAGCACAACAACTTTTCTAACTTTGCGCATCTGCGCGAAACTTTCCCGTCTGCGGATCAAGTTGGGAAGCTCACGGTCTTCAACATCGGCGGGAACAAGGTGCGTCTGATAGCAGCCATCCACTATAATCGCGGGAAGATTTATGTACGCGCGGTGTTGACTCACGTGGAATACGACGAGCAGCGCTGGAGGAAATGAGTAAATGCAAGACCTGGATGTAATCAAGACCGAAGCCGCGTGGTCCTCCCTCGCCGAAAAGGTCTATGTCCCACACTCCGAAGAAGAGTACCGCCGGCTCGTAGCACTCCTCGACTCATTTATCGACGAAGTCGGCGAAGACGAATCACATCCGCTGGCGTCGCTGATGGAAGTCGTTGGTGTACTCATTGAGAAGTACGAGAATGAGCATGTTCCTGGATTAGGGAATTTCTTCACGCATGAGACGAACGCAACTTAGGACGTATTCGTACACTCGAATATCATCAGTAGTCGAGGAACGAAATGAATTGTCCTAAATGCGGCAGACAGGCAGAACCGCAGCAGAAATTTTGCCGTTCGTGTGGCGCCAGCCTGGAGTTGAACACGCAACGCCTTCCGGAACCAGCGACGGTCGCTCAGGTACAATCCAAGCTACCTAAGCTTCCGTGATACGGTTGGGCCTTACCATCTTTTATCAACACACACATATTTAATCTGCGGCCCTCATCCAGTTCGGCAGAAATGTAATAAGCTGATCCTTCAACCAGTGGCGCAGGCGCTCTCGCTTTCGGGAGGTCCTGTTCCCACCCCGCTGGTAATTGTCCATACGTTATTCGAAGCGCACTATTAATCGGGATAAACCGATGATGTGGAGGACTAATACTCCATATCTCGTTACCATCGAGGCTGTACCGACCATTCGGCAAAAGAAACCGGCGATGCTCGACGGAATACGGCCCTACAATGTGGATATATTCGAGGTTTAAGCGTCCCTTAAACTCGAATGTTGGCGGCTGGCCGGCGCCAATTAACATAACTTGTCCGGCAGAAAACGGAGGAGGAGGAGGACACGCCAACGAAGAAAATCCGCCAAACATAAGCGCGGTGAGCATTAATATTCGTTTCTTCATGGCATCTCCTTCTCGTAATATTGTCAACGATACTTCGTACTTTCAGTTTCACGAATCATGTTCAATAGAAGAGGTTGCATGTCTAACCTGAGTACTCGCATCCTGCTAATTCTGATCATCATCGTCGCCGCTTGCTCACTCGCGTTCTCGCAAACCACTCCGGAACCACAAAGGAACTATCCAGCACCAGTCGAGGGCGACTATACAATCAAAGACTTCAAGTTTCGCTCAGGTGAGACTCTTCCCGAACTCAAACTTCATTACCGCACCATCGGTACACCAGCCAAAGATAACAGCGGAGTCACACGCAACGCTGTGCTAATAATGCATGGCACGGGAGGTACCGGTGCGCAGTTCCTGTCGGCACAATTTGCCAACATCCTCTTTGGTCCCGGTCAACTACTCGACGCCACTAAGTACTTCATCATTCTTCCCGACGCCATTGGACATGGTGGATCCAGCAAACCCAGCAATGGACTCCACCTGAAGTTTCCTCATTACACCTACGACGACATGGTGCTCGCGCAGTATCGACTCATCACCGAGAAACTCGGCGTCAATCACCTGCGCCTCGTTATGGGCACTTCAATGGGTGGAATGCACACGTGGGTTTGGGGTGAAACTTATCCCGACTTCATGGATGCCTTGATGCCGCTGGCGAGCATGCCCGTTGAGATCGCCGGCCGCAATCGCATCATGCGGAAGATGATCATGGATGCGATTCGCAACGATCCGGCCTGGAACAACGGTGAATACAAAACTCAGCCCGTACAGGGGCTGACAGCCGCTGAGAATATCCTGCTACTGATGGGAAGCTCGCCATTGCAGTGGCACAAACAGGCGCCGACTCGCGATGCCGCGGATAAATTCTACGAGGAGCGGGTGAAGAATGGTGTTATGCGAACCGATGCCAACGACATGCTCTACTACTTCGACTCGTCGCGTGAATACAATCCGTCTCCAATGCTCGAGAAGATCAAAGCACCACTGATCGCCATTAACTCTGCTGACGATCTGATCAACCCGCCTGAGTTGCGAATCATGGAGCGGGAGATCAAGCGCGTGAAGCACGGTCGATACGTGCTGTTACCGATTACGGATCAAACGCGCGGGCATGGCACGCATACCATTGCTTCAATCTGGCAGGGCTACCTCAAGGAACTGCTGGAAAACTCGAACACACAAAGCGACAGATAGGTACGGATAGCAGTTCCGAAAAGCCGGTTGGCCGGCGTCCTGTGTGGGACTTAGCTCTTCCCTCTTCGGGGTTCTGAGCTCCGGACGGAGAACCGGAAGACTTCTCATAGGAGTTCGCGAATCCGGTCAGAACTTTCCGAGTTCCCACCTGGGACAGCTCAATCCCCAAATAGGAACGCGCAGATCCCTGAAAGGAACTGGTCACTCCCTGAAAGGAACTGGCCCGTCCCACAAGGGAAATCGGGGCTGAAAAACAGGTCGCGGCAAATCCCTCAGCAGGCGTCTTTGTGCCTTTGTGCTCCTTTGTGGCTATTCAAGCAGCTTCCGCTTCGGGCACCAGTTCGCGTGCCAGACGCCGCAGGATCTCGGCTACTTCTTCGCGTTTCTGCGGTGACCACTCCGGCCACAATCCCGCGAGGTGTTCGCGACGCGCGGCGACGAGCCGGTTGTAGATCTCACAGCCGACTCCCGTCAGCTTGTATACATCAGCGACGGAACCCGGAACGATCAGCGACTGCTGCAAGAGTTCCGCGGTCGCAGCTTCCAACTTCGTTACGTCACACTTTCCTTTTCTTCCCAGCTCGTTAACTTCGACGCCGTGTTCGCGTTCGATCTGGACCAGCAGCCACGCCGCCGCCGGACTCAAGTCGACGCCCGCGCGCGCCACAATCGACGCGATGTAACGCCGCCGCACGTCTCGATCTGCCAGCACGGCAAGGCCGCGCAACAACTGCTCGCGTGAATCCCGGTCGCTCGGCATCGCAAAAGTCTGCCCGATTTCACCGCCGATGTCGGACTCTGCCGCGGCCGCGATCGTCTCTCGCAGTTGACGCTCCGGCAGCAACAGCGCCACCAGCAGTCCGAAGAAAGCGATTGCCGCGGCGACCAGAAACACCGTGCTGAGCGAAACGACGAAAGCTTCCGTGTATGCGGCGCGCAGCGCCGGCGAAAGTCCGGCCAGCGCTTGCGGGCTGATCGAATCGAGTGCCGCCGTGCCGGGCATCAGCCGCTGCACGTTCGCGTGTAGTTGCGTGGCGAGGATTGCGCCCAGCAGCGCCGTGCCCAGTGAGCCGCCGATGAAGCGAAACAGGATCGCATTCGAAGTGGCCACGCCGAGCTCGCGATAGTCGACGGCATTCTGTACGGCAATGATCAGCACCTGCATGACAAAGCCGAGACCGAGGCCGAGCAGCAACATATATAAGGACGCCGTCAGCGTCGTCGTCGCCGCCGTCATTCGCGAAATCAGCAGCAGCGAGATCGTCACGATAGTCGTGCCGACGATGGGAAAGAGCTTGTACTTGCCGGTGCGACTCACGAGCTGGCCCGCGAGAATCGATGTCACCAACGTCCCGCCCATCAGCGGCACCATGCGCAACCCTGATTCCGTCGGGCTTAATCCCTTTACAATCTGAAGAAACACCGGCAGGTACGTGACGGAACCGATCAACGCAAAGCCGACAATCAGTCCGACCACTGACGTCACCCAAACGTCGCGCGTACGGAAAAGTTGTAACGGCAGGACCGGCTCGCGCGCGCGGCGTTCGACCAGCACGAAGGCGACCAGACCAGCAACTGCACTCACGATCAATCCGATCATCAGCGGTGATGACCACGGGTAAACCGTGCCGCCGAGATCGGTGAGCAGCACGATCGACGCGAGTGTCAGCGCGAGCAGCGCGGCGCCAAAGTAATCGACTGCGTGGTGTGCAAACGAACTTTGCGCCGGCAGCGTGGCGGCGAGAACCACGAGCGCAATAATGCCGACGGGCAAGTTGATGTAGAAGATCCAGCGCCAGGTCCAGTGCGTGGTGAAGTAACCGCCGACCAGTGGACCGGCAATCGAGGCGAACCCGAAAGCGGCGCCGAAGATTCCCTGGTAACGTCCGCGTGCGCGTGCCGGCACCACGTCAGCGACGACGGCCTGCGTCGTGACCATGAGTCCGCCGCCGCCGAGTCCCTGAATCGCGCGGAACATGATCAAATGGTTCATCGACTGGCTCAAACCGCAGAGCGCCGAACCGATCAGGAAGATGACGATCGCAACCTGCAGCACGCGTTTGCGGCCATAAAGATCGCCGAGCTTGCCGTAGACCGGCGTGACGATGGTTTGCGCCAGCAGGTACGCCGTGACCACCCAGGAGATGTGCGCCAGCCCGCCAAATTCCCCGACGATGGTTGGCAACGCGGTGGCTACGATGGTCGAATCGAGGGCAGCCAAAAGCATCACGAGCAACAGCCCGCCGAAGACGACGAGTAAGTTGTCGTGTGAGGCTTTGGAGGTTAATTCGGCAGAAGCAGCGGCTTGCATTCGTTCAGTTCTTGCACTGCTTGTGCCTCTTGGTTACCGCAGTCAAAACCCGCACGCGCACGACGGCGCTGTTTCGAATCACAACAACCTCAATAATCTCCACGAAACTAATCGGTACAGGAGTAGAATCGCTGCCTTATGACCGGAATCGGCTTGTTAAATGAGAAACCGCTGCACGCATCATTGAAACAATGGTATGCGCGGCCGGGCGATCGATTCGAAGTCCCCGTCGACGGGTTCGTGATCGATATCGTTCGCGACGATCTGTTGATAGAGATCCAAACGCGTAACTTCGCATCGATCAATGCGAAGCTCTGCAAGCTGACACAGTCGTACGAAGTGCGCTTGGTCTACCCTGTCGTGCAGGAAAAATGGATCGTCCGGCCGGCGGCTGGTAACGGCGGTATGGTCGTTCGGCGTAAGTCGCCGAAGCGAGGACGATTGGAAGATCTGTTTTGGGAACTGGTGAGTATTCCGCAACTGCTTTCGCATCCAAACTTCTCGCTGGAAGTGTTGCTGATCAGGGAAGAAGAGGCGCGGCGCTACGAGGCGAAGCGGAAATGGCGCCGGAGAGGATGGACTATTGAAGGACGTCGATTGGTGGACGTCGTCGATCGGCGCGTGTTTCGGGACCCGGCAGACTGGCTCGCGTTTGTTCCGGACGGACTACAGTCATTCACCACCAAAGATCTCGCCACTATCGCGGACACGAGCAGGGAGTTGGCCCAGAAGATGGCCTATTGTTTTCGACAAGCGAGAATGATCGAGCTGATTGGAAGACAGGGCCGCGCGAACCTGTATCGAGTCGCTCGTACGCAGTCTAGCTCAGGACGCTGATCTGTCTCAGTAGTTCGTAAACAACAACCGGTTCGGAGACTCCTGCCCGGGGTTGATGATTACGCCCGCAGTGGAATTACCTACGAGTGCCGAGCGGACCTCAGCCGGCGACGCAGACCGATGACTTTGCAGGTAGAGCGCTACGACGCCGGCCACATGCGGTGCTGACATCGACGTGCCTGAGGCGGTCGCGATCATCAGATCGTTGCCAATCCATGCCGACGTGATGCCGACGCCGGGTGCGAAAAGATCTACCGTCGATCCGTAGTTAGAGAACGCTGCTCGAGAATCGTAGCGGTCCGTCGCGCCGACGGTTATCGCCTCGGCGACACCGGCGGGAGAAGAAGTTGCCACGTCAGTGTTATCGTTCCCGGCCGCTACGATGTAAGTGATCCCCGCTCTGATCGAATTTCTGACGGCCGCGTCGACGGCGCGGTTGATACCGCCGCCGAGACTCATGTTCGCCAGCGACGGGTAGCCCTGTTGAGCCGGCTGCGCGCGATGCCAGGTTACGAAATTGACTCCGTCGATGACGTCGGACCAGGCGCCGGTGCCCTGACAGTTGAGCACGCGCACACTGAAGAGGCGCACCTTCTTCGCCACGCCGAACGTGCGACCGCCGATGATGCCGGCCACGTGCGAACCGTGCCCCATGCAATCGATGCCGCTACCATCTTTGTCAAAGTCGTAGACGCTGGACGCACGCCCGCTGAATTCATAGTGAGTCGGGAGAATGCCGGTATCGATGACGTAGGCATTCACGCCTTGGCCGTCGTTGTGATACGCGTAGAGATCGTTCAGCGGCAGAGAGCGCTGATCGATGCGGTCGAGTCCCCAGGAAGCGTGCGGCTGCGGGTTCAGGTCGACATTCGGATCGGGGATCATGACGATCGGGTCGCCGTCCGGTGTGCCCACCGCGATGGCGCCGTCCTGCACGATGAATGCGACGCGCGAGTCGCCGCTCATCGCTATCGCCTGCGATTCGGTGGAATTCAGACGAAAGCCCTTCAAAGCTACGCCCCAGGTCGTGTTGAAAGTCCCGCCGTACGTGAACGTCAGATCAGTGGCGGTCGCAACCACCTGCGGATCGGGCGCGGGTTCTGTCGCAACGGACGTCGAACTTGAAGCGACCGAGAGTGCCGAGAGGGTTTTAGACCTCGTCGCCCTCATAGGAGTTGCTGCTTGTGGTGTAGGTGTCGGGTTAGCGACCGGACTAAGGTCGGTGGTTGCCAGCACCACGATGTACTGGTTGGGTATCGGATTGGCGACCGTCTGGAACTTGCCGGGCGCGGTCTGGGCCTGGGTTTTAATAGTCAGCGGAGCCGAGGGCACCACCGATAAAAAAGCAGCAGCGAGCAGCAGAGCAAGCGTCTTCCTCATTCGATTCTCCTAAATCGTGCTGAACTTGTGAGGCTGGGCTTTGGGTTAGTGGCGAATCTTACCACACCGCATCGCAAAAGGAATTTACTTCCGGGCTGCTAAATTCCGAAAATGCCACGCTGCTCGAGACGGGAAGTGCTGAAATGTGCGCCCGTGTCCGCTTCGAGGCCAGGAACGCAGCGGTGAACAAAGTATCTACAGAAGCGGTGCTGAACAAAGCCTACCGTCTCGCCTACTTTCTCCATCAGGACAAAGCCGCGGCGATCGGGATCGTCGCCGCGGCCACGCTCAAGCTGAATGTGGCGCTGGCGGTCCAGAGCAAGCGGCTGTACTACGTCCCCGTCGGCAGGTTTTCGCACGGCGAATCGCGCCGGACGGACGGCATCCGCAACAAAGCACTGTTCAGCGATCTTCATTTACTGCAACGCCTCGTCTACGTCGAATCGGAACCTTATGAGCGCCAGAAGGAGAGTGCCGCCCAACTCGCGCCCTCAGGCGTTCGCGCTGCCGGCGACCCAGCCAGCGAGGAAGATCTGCTCGTTTACTTCATCAAGCACCTCGTGAGAATCACGACGAAGAGAAATGCCTTCTACGTGACGCTCGGTGTCAGCCGCCTCCTACACAGCTACAGCACGCTTGAAACTATGGAAATTTACAACGCAGTGATCGGCGAGCCTGAGCGGGTCAAGGACGACTATTACTACCGCTCGCGGAAAGCCGTCTTGATGCACGAAATGTCGCAGCGCTTCGGCGAGTTGATCCGCATCTGTCGTCAGCGGCGTGGTGAAGAGCGGTTCGCCACTCAGCCGGGCACCAGCGAACAGCGTTCGCTCGTCAGAGAATGCCTGCGCCTGTTCACCCCCTGGGACACGCAATGCTCCGTGCCCCGTGATTTCGATCCGCTCAAGTCGGTGATCGCGCCGCTGACGTCGAAGCGCAGCGCCGACGAAAACGAAATCGAAGTCAATCGTATTCACGCCGTGCTGCACCCCGACTGCTTCGAGAGACTGGTCGCGGCCTTCGGCTATTCTCCGCCGGCGGAGCGGATGGAGTTGCCGCGTTTCTTCCTCGAGCAGTCGGACGATCAGTCTCCGCCGCGGCCGCGCAGCGCGCCCGCGGATTTGAGCGCCGAAGAACTGGCTGAGATCAACCATCTGCTTGACGAACAAGCGGGACGTCGCCGTCGTGCGGCAAGCAACGGCGCCATGCGCATCATGGTTGATGGCGTCGAACGGGCGAGGTTCAATCCGGTCGAACAGTCGAGCATCAGCTTCAGCATCGCGGAGGACGCGGAAATTATTGAAGTGAAGACGACGGACTCGCGCGGCGAGCTGCTGCTCGCGACGCACCTGCTCACTTCACTTGGCAACGAGGCACACGAGGCTACGGTTGTCTCTTCAATCCGACTGGAAGGCGGGCAGAAGCTGTCGCTCAGCGTCACGAGCAGACGGAGCGAAGCGAATGGGAGAGATGATCTGCTGGTCGAGTTCGGCTATCGGGAGACGGGGCCGTGGAGAGCGATGCGTTTGTGGTGGCAGGGGCTCGGTGTTCGTGGCGACAGAAGAATAATGTCAGCGCGACCCGTTCTCGCCGGCAGTCTGTTGTTGGTGATTTGTCTCGGAGGCTATCTCGCGTATGTGAGACTGAAATCGCGACCAACAGACGAACCGGCGCAAGCGACCGTTGCGCAGGTGAATCCGGACGTGCCGGCGGCCCACGTGAACGCGAATATCAACAAACCGGCCCAGACAGTACCTCGACCGACACGACCCAGGGTTAATCGATCAGCCGCGGCGAAGACGCCTGCCGGCAGTGACACTTCACGCGAGGAAAGCGCAGTCGATGAGACGCGCAGCAGTGGTGTAGTTCCGAATTTAAGGCTTAGCGAGGTAAAGAAGATCTATATAGAAATGCGCGGTGACCCCGCCCTCAATCAACTACGCAGTAAGCTCGCTGAGAGTCTGGCGTCAAGCAGCGCACTTGCCGCGACGACCAACGCCGACGACGCAGATGCGGCTCTTAAGATCGTCGCTTCGCAAACCCGCGCTGGCCAACTTGAAATGTCTGCACTGCTGGTCAACGCGCGTGGAGTGGTGCTGTGGCCAAAGTCGGGTCGAGCACGCCATTACTCCGGCGAGACCAACACAGTCGTTTCGCAGATAGTTAAGGACCTGCTATCCGAGATCAGGTAGCAGGGATTACACGGATGGACACGGATCACATCCGCGTAAACTGTGACTTACTTTGGCTCGCCTTGCAGCACGAACCCGGCCCAGTAGTAAGGTGCGGCCCAACGCCCGTCACGCCAAACAGCGATTTGCGCTGCCCTGAGCGCCGCCGCAGCCGGCAATCGCTTTGCTCCAAGAATCCCGCGATAGAAATCCGACATCAAGCGCGCGGTCGCCTGGTCCTGCACGTCCCAAAGACTCACCAGCACGCGCCTCGAACCCGCGTACATGAAGCCGCGCGTCATCCCGTAGACGCCTTCGCCTTTCACTTCTTTGCCAAGTCCGGTGCGGCAAGCACTCAACACCACCAACTCAGCCTCTAATTTCAGATTGAAGATCTCGTGCGCGCGCAGGAAGCCCTCCTGCGGCCTTCCCTGCCGGTCGAACATCGACAGCGCGATGCTGGAAAGCTCCGGATGCACGCTGTCAAGAAAACTGTGCGTCGCAAAATGGATCAGGCGATACTTGCTCAAATCGTCGCTCATCACCGCCGCACGATTAGCGTCAAACCCGAGCGCAGCCTTGCGGCCGGTCGGAGGCGCGAGCGCCAGGATCGCGTCTGCCTCCTGTCTTGTGTAAGGCAGTCGCGGTAAAGGCAGAACCTCGTCCGCAGAGATCGCCGTGTCGACCGCGACGTTCTTCTCCGTCGCACTTGCTATCCGCGCTCCATGATGCCCGCCCGCCTTGCGGCTCAAGTCTTCGCTAACTCTTTCATCAGTCTTATCGAACACCGGATCCGCGAACACAGCGACGACTTTCTCAGCCGGCGCGCGTGACTGTAACTCCGACCTGAGAACCGCAAGCGTCGATGCCGACGGAATGCTCGTCACTTCGTGCTCGACCATCAGCGGCACGAAAGCTCCCGTCCGTGCAGCCGATGAACTGGACGCCTGCCGCGGGATCGCAAGCGCAGCGAACGGCAAATACTCCAACGCGCCGTCAGGAACGATCAGCAGTCGCTTTTGTCCTAAGTGTGCGGCGACTGGCCCAAGCAGCATTTCGCTCAACGCGGCGGCCGCCTGCGGATACTCGGCGTCAGCCTGTTTGACGCGCTCGCGCTTCTCATCAGCAGTTTCAAACTTCACGAACCGGTTGCGCGCGGTCAAAAGCTCATAACAGCGCCGCGCCGCCGCCTCGATCGCGGCGCGCGGCGGTAGTTCGTAGCTGGAAAAGGAAGTCGCGGCTACGGCCCAGAGATAACTGCGCTCTTCACCGAGCGAGTATTCGAGCAGCAACGTCGCGTCATCTGTAACCGACGTTTGGATCTCCGTGAGACTCAGCGGCGCGGGCTGCGTCAACGCTGCGTAGTGCGGGCTTTGCGCTTTCAACTCTGCTTCGACCGCGAAGAGCTGAGTTAACAATTCGTCGATCCTGCCGCGCACCGCCGCCGCCGCTTCGTCCGTGTGCTGGCCGCTGAACAAACGCGTCTGTCGTTCAGCTTCGGCGTTGAGCATCTGGTGCAAAGAGCGTTCGCGCGCCAGCAGACCGGGCTCGACGCCCTGGCGTATGTCAGCGCCGGCTTCGGTCAACAGGTCGAGCAGGCTTCGCGCCCGTGCTTGCTCGTAAACCTGCAATGCGGCGGTGTCGAAACCTGCTGCCGGCTGACGGCGATGAAGCCGCATCAGCAGCTCGATGTGCAGCTTGTATATGTCTTGCAACGAGGCGAAGTAGGAAGCGCGCAGGTCCCGGCTGGTTATTTTCGTACGCAATGTGTTGATGAGAGCGAGCGCGGCTTCGGTAGTTGCCTTGGCAGTGAGAACGTCGTCGAGCCTGGCTTGCGCGCGCGCGATTCCGTAAAGCGCCGCGACCTCTCCGTTGCGATCGCCCACGGTGCGCCAGATCGGCAAGGCCTTTTCATAGAACTCCCACGCCTTCCGCGGCTCGCCGCCTAAATCATAGGCGCGTCCGAGGTAGTTGAGCGTGGTCGCCTCACCCTCACGGTCGTTCACCGCTACTCTCAGTTGCAGCGCACGCTCCAGGTATTCGACAGCCTCATGCTGCTTGTGCAGAGCGCTGTAAGCGGTTCCCGTATGCGTGAGTGCAGCGGCTTCTGTTCTGCGGTCGCCATTGTTTCGCGCGACGGTGAGCGCCTGGTCCAGGTATGCGAGTGCCTGCTCCGGCTTGTCGAGCAGGTTGTAGACGTAACCGAGGTTCGTGAGCGTCGCCGCTTCGAGCCGGAGATCCTTGATCGCGCGGGCTGAGGGAAGCGCCTGGTCGAAAAAGTAAAGCGCTTTCTGCGGGTCGTTCAGCAGGGTGTAGACCGTCCCCATGTTGTTGAGCACGGTCGCTTCATTGCGGCGGTCACCGACGGCGCGCATCAGAGGCAACGCCTGCGCAAAATGATCGAGGGCTTTTTGCGACTCGCCTAACAACCGGTAAACCGAGCCGATCTGCATGAAGGTGACGGCTTCGGCGCTCTGGTCCCCGACGGCGCGCATGACCGGCAGCGCCAGACTGTAAGACTCGAGCGCCTTTTGCGGATCGCCCTGCGCATAATAAACCCGGCCGTTGATTGAAAGCGTGATGGCTTCTAAATGACGGTCGCCAATCGCGCGCCAGACGGTGAGTGCCTGGTCCAGGTGCTGGAGCGCCTTTTGTGGCTCGTCGAGAAAGTTGTAGATCAGGCCCATGTTGGTGAGGGTCATGGCTTCGCCGCGACGATCGCCCGCGTCGCGCATGAGGCGCAATGCTTCGCCGTACTGCTCGATGGCCTTGCGCCGCGAGTCGCGCGTCCTTTGCTCCTGGAGTTGCGCCGCGGCGAAGTAAGCGCGCTCGGCAGCGACGCGCGTACGATCTGGGCCGGTCGCGGTCCTCAGCTCTTCGAGTTGTATCTCGTATCGTCCAGCGGAGGCGCCTTTTTCCAGTGAGCGCACCTTCAACACGTAGTCGCCGCTGACGTCTGCCACGAGCGAAACAACTTCGAGCCCGCGAGTGCCGCTCAGGTTGTTGTCTACTTCGAGAACGGATCTGCCGTCAGTGCCTGACAACGCCAGCACCACGTCGATGCCCTGCTGGTCCAACACCACGCGCGCGTACTGGCCGGCCGCGAGACTTAGCTGATACGTGTGCTCTTCACCGCCGCGCATCTCGCGCGCGATTGGCCGGCCGGCGGCAAGCGTGATCGCCTGCTCCTGATTGCTGACAGAAGCGACGTTGCTCTTCTCTTGAACGTTTGCAGCAGTTAACGTCCCGCTCAGCAACAGAAGCCAAACCACCGCTCCGGCGCCAAGAGCCATCCATCCCGCAATGGGCGATTTACGAGATGACATTTTTTCCGTCATACGATGTAAGGGCAAATGTCGGGAGGCGTGCGAGTGTAACACCAACGAGGAGGTTTGTCGGCATCGCCGCCCGAGAGCTGAGCGATGCCGACTGGCGTGAGGTTGTTACTGGGCGACTATGCCTCTCTTCGTTCCCGGTGGCGAAGCGTTGTGACTCGCCATCAACTCCTGCTCCGTGATCGGACGCGTGATGGGCCACGGTGAATTGGTGGAGCTCAGCGTGACCGGCGGGCAGGAACTCGCCGTGGTCGCAGCGGCCGTACTCGGCCGTCGTGCTGCGCTCGCCTGCGACAACGACTGGAAGTCGTTCGCGGTCGCACGACAAACCGCCAACGCCGTCGAGGCATTAGTCCCGCCGCCACCGAATTGCGTGGCTGACTGACGAGTCGGCGCCAGACCGCCACCACCACCCGAGCTGCCCGTGTCGAGCACTTTTTGTACTCCGTCGGATACACGGGTGAAAGTGAACTTCGGGTAGACGCTCAACGACGAGTCAAACGCACTGCCATCGCTGTTGAATGACATCGAGCCACCCGAGGCCGCGACGTCGGAAAGGTTCACCTGGACATTCCAATCCTCGGTGTGATTGTCGAGATAGCTGACGCTGATCGGGTTGATGCTCTTGAGATTGAGCGCCGTCATGCTGATCGTCGTGCTGCCGGGTGCGAAAACATCCTGGTTCCGGCGAATGATCGTGTCAGTGTCGCTCACCGACGGGTTCAGCGGAACGCCTACGAGCGGCACGAGGCCGGTATATTGTTTCGACCCCGACCCGAAGAAGTCTGTGGGCACCGGAGAAGCCTGGAAGTTGTGATAGGTTTCGCCATTGCCGGTTGTCTCGAACTCGTCGTTCCCTGCCTGGATGTACGAGGTCGTTGTCGCCTTGCTCTTCGTGGTGACGAACAAGCCAACGACCAAACCGATTCCCACAAGGAACGCGATGCCGAGCATGACCGGTTTTGTGTAAAGCCGCCGTGTGATCTTTTTCATCGGTCTTTTTCCTCCTCAAATACTTTGTCCGAACTCAACGGAGCGGCTTGGGCAACGGGATCGAAAATCCGTTGCGGCCATGCTTGCGATCACCTCCGTGTCTTTCGGCACCGAGGATTTCAGCACGCCGGCGAATCTTTTACTTTTCCAATCTTGCTAAAGCTTTTCCTGACCGTTCGTGCAGTGGGCGCTGAAAAGCGCGTCGCACTTCCAAAAATGCCACGCCGATTTCTTCCACCTCATACTATTTTCTGCACCCCGACTACAGACGATCGGACAGGCGGCATCGCCCAACCTCAGCCGCAGATTGGATAGGCGTGTTTGGGATTCCTTCCGCCAATCGCCTACGCCCAGACCTGACAACTAAACACTCCGTTGAAGAGCGCGTCGGACTCCGAACTGTCGACGGCGTTTCGGGATTGGGGTGTGGTCCACGCACGGATTGATGAAGATGCAGATGCAGGTGAGTGCGGCACATACAATCTCGTTGCTCGGAAAAGCGCGGCGGCGTTTTCTGGGTCTTTCACCGGCGGAGGCGAGCTTCGCTCGACGCGGTTTCCGCAGCGGCGAACAGCAGGCGCGGCAGCGTCTCGAGCAAATCGGCGTCACTTTTCTGAGTGGCTATCATGCGGCGCTCGAAGAGACCGGGTTCGTGCCACTCGCGCGCCGGCTCTCGGCCGTTGACGCAGAGTCACGCGGGTTTGCGTTCGAAGGCGCGGCGATGGGACTGGCGCTACTCGACTGCCTCACGCCGTGGCGCAACGATCGCTGGCGCAGTTTCACCGAGCGCCTGGCTCAAGCTCACGTGTACATGATGCACGTCGGATTGGGTTGGGCGCTCGCTCGTTTGCGCCGCAGCGTCACGTCGTACTTGACCCGGCTCGATCCACTGCTGGGTTGGCTCGTGGTCGATGGTTACGGTTTTCATGAAGGCTACTTTAGTTGGCAGCGATATATCGAACAGCGATCGATTCCGACGCAGTTGGACGGCTACGAACGACGTGTGTTCGATCAGGGCCTCGGCCGCAGTCTCTGGTTTGTGAAAGGCGCGGACGTCGCGGCAGTCGCGAGCGCGATCAATGCGTTTCCTGTCACGCGGCGCGACGACCTGTGGAGTGGAGTCGGTTTGGCGTGTGCTTACGCGGGCGGCTGCGGACGCGCGGCAATCGAGTCGTTGCGAACGGCAGCCACCGGACACCTGCCCGCGCTTGCTCAGGGTGTGGCCTTTGCCGCCAAGACACGCCAACGCGCCGCCAACCTCAACTCTCACACAGAAACCGTTTGTCGTTTGATCTGCGGGCGCTCTGCCGCAGAAACCGCCGCCATCACTGATGCTGCCCTCGAAGATTTGCGCGCAGATGGTGAGTTGCCGGCTTACGAAGTGTGGCGCCGCCGCATTCAAAACACGTTCGTACTGGAGGTCGCAAGAAAATGACGATCAAGGAGGGCGCATTCCGGCGCCAGGCGGCAAAGTTGACGGCGATCGTGCTCGTCTTCGTAGTCTACGGTTTCGCACGCGTGCCTGAGCCCTCGGAGTCAGAGTTAACGAACCTTGCCGCCGGGTTCCATTTCACCGCCGCGCCACTGCCGACACTCACCGGAGAAACACCAAAGACGATCCGCAACGTCAACCCCTCGTTGCGACACGTTGCCGGTTGGATCTCGAGCGTCGGTGCCGCGGTGGCGCTGAACGATCTCGACGGTGACGGACTGCCGAACGACGCGTGTTACGTCGACACCAGAATCGATAAAGTCATCGTCTCGCCGGTGCCGGGTACGCCCGCGCGCTATCAACCGTTCAGTCTCGAACCTCGCACGCTGCCGTATGACGCGGCGACCATGGCGCCGATGGGCTGCCTGCCCGGAGACTTCAACGAAGACGGACTCATGGACGTGCTCGTCTATTACTGGGGCCGCACTCCCGTCGTCTTTCTCAAACAAGCTTCCACATCGACCGCGCTCAACGCCGACAGCTACACGCGCAGCGAAATAGTTCCCGGCAGCGAACGCTGGTATACGAACGCCGCGACGCTCGCGGACATCGACGGCGACGGCCACACCGACCTGATCGTCGGTAACTTCTTCCCCGATGGCGCACGCATCCTTGACGCGAACGCGAGCGTCGCCGACGAGATGCAGGACTCGATGTCGCTCGCACAAAACGGTGGGCGAAAACATCTCCTGCTGTGGAAAGCGCCCGCATCGCCTGCTGCCGTGCAATTCGAGGAAGCCAACAGCGCGCTGCCCGAACAGAGCGCGCGCGGCTGGTCGCTCGCAATCGGCGCAGCCGACCTCGACGGCGACTTACTTCCCGAAATCTATTTTGCGAACGACTTCGGTCCCGACCGCTTGTTGCACAACCTTTCGACGCCCGGTCACCCACGCTTTGAGTTGTTGGAAGGACGGCGATCGTTTACGACGCCGAAGTCGAAGGTGCTTGGCCGCGACTCGTACAAAGGGATGGGCGTCGACTTCGGGGATCTGAACGGCGACGGGTGGCCCGACATCTACGTCAGCAACATCACGCAGGAATACGGGCTCGAAGAAAGTCATTTCGTCTTCCTCAGCACCGGACACGTCGAGCTGATGAAGCAAGGGGTCGCTCCCTACATCGACCGCAGCGAGTCAATCGGTCTTTCGCGCAGCGGTTGGGGCTGGGAGGCGCGGCTAGGTGATTTCAACAATGACGGCGTGCTCGAGGCGTTGCAGGCGACTGGCTTCCTCAAAGGAAACTTCAACCGCTGGCCCGAGCTGCACGAGGTCGTCATCGGCAACGATCAACTGCTCCGCAACCCGCGCAGCTGGCCCAACCTGCAACCCGGCGACGACATCAGCGGCAACGGTCACAACTACTTCTTCGTGCGCGCAGCGGACGGGCGTTTTCACGACGTCGCGCGACAGCTTTCGCTTGACCAGCCGTCGCTCACGCGCGGCATTGCGACCGCCGACGTCGACGGCGACGGCCGGCTTGATTACGCGACTGCGAACCAGTGGGGCACTTCCTACTTCTACCACAACGAGAGCGACAATCCGGGCGCGTTCGTGGGACTAAGGCTCCGTCTGCCGGTGGGGAGCGCAGGCGACAGTTCGCAGACGCACGTGTGTCGTGCAGGAAGCGCGCCGCTCTCGCGTCCCGCCATCGGGGCAGAGGCGCGAGTGTTTCTGAGTGGGCGCGCGCCGCTCGTGCAGCAGGTTGACGGCGGTAACGGTCATTCAGGCAAGCGCAGTCCCGATTTGCAATTCGGGTTGGGCCGGCTTGCCGGAAACGAACGCGTCACCGTCGAGCTGCGCTGGCGCGACGTGCGCGGAGTTCTGCAACAACAAACGATTCAACTGGCACCGGGCGCCTGGTACACCATCGTGCTCGGTAGTGAGAGGGGGATCATCAATGAGTGCGCAAGAGGTTAGCAATCGGGCGGACCGTCTGGGAGGGCTGCGGCGTTTCGCGGTCGCGATCACTGTCCTCAATATTCTGGGCCACGTTTTCTTTGGCTTCGAACAGTCGTACGCACAGCCTCTGGTCGCGGTGGTATCCGCTTATTGCGTCGAGCTGCTGCTCGAGCTCATCGACGCGCGTTGCCATCGTCGGGCGCTCAGGTTCCGGGGCGGCGGCGCGCGCAGGTTCATCGACTTCCTGCTCTCGGCGCACATCACCGGGCTCGCCTGCGCCATGCTGCTTTACGCAAACGAGCGGCTTGGACCAGTCATCTTCGCGTCCGTTGTGGCGATTTGCTCGAAGGCCGTCCTGCGCGCTCCCCACGGAAATGGCACGCGTCACTTCTTCAACCCTTCGAACTTCGGCATCACGATCACGCTGCTCTCCTTCTCGTGGGTCAGCGTCGCGCCGCCGTATCAGTTCACCGAGAACATGACCGGCGCCGGCGATTGGATCCTGCCGGCGATCATCGTTTGCACGGGGACGTTTCTGAACGCGCGCTTCACTCACCGGCTGCCGTTGATTGCCGCGTGGCTCGGCGGCTTTGTCGCGCAAGCTGCGCTGCGGAGTCTTTTGCTTGACACTCCGCTCGAAGCGGGGTTGATACCGCTGACGGGCGTCGCTTTCGTGCTCTACACGTTCTACATGGTGACCGACCCCGCGACTACGCCCGCACGGCGGCGCGATCAGATCGTGTTCGGGTTCAGTGTGGCCGCTGTTTACGGACTGTTGATGGTAACGCACGTGGTGTTCGGACTGTTCTTTTCACTGACCATCGTCTGCGCCGTGCGAGGGTTGGGAATGTATGCCAGGCAATGGGTGCGCGGCCGTGTGCCTCGAGAATCGGAAGCTGTGTCGGCGCCGGTGACGTTGAGCACGCCGTCCGCTGCTTCGGCGTTGGTCAGGGAGGCGTGAGATGGGCCAGGCAATTGCCATCGTGGGCATGGCGTGTCGCTACCCGGACGCGCGCTCGCCCGCCGAGCTTTGGGAAAATGCGCTCGCGCAACGCCGCGCTTTCAGACGAATTCCCGCTGAGCGACTGAACCTCGACGACTATTTGTCGTCTGACCGGCAAAGTCCGGATCAAACCTACTCGACTGAAGGCGCCTTTATCGAAGGTTACGAGTTTGACCGCGCGCGTTTCCGCGTGCCGGGTGAGACCTATCGCGCGACTGACCCGGCGCACTGGCTCGCGCTCGACGTCGCCGCTGCTGCAATGGCGGACGCGGGCTTCGCGGAAGGCGAGAGATTGCTGCGTGAAGCAACCGGCGTTTTTATCGGCAACACGCTAACGGGCGAGTTCTCCCGCGCCAACACTCTCCGCCTGCGTTGGCCGTACGTGCGGCGAGTCGTGAAGAAGATACTGGAAGATGATGCGTGCCCGTTGGACCAGCAGCATGAACTGCTCGCCCGGATCGAGACTCTTTACAAGAAACCATTCCCGCCGGCCGGCGCGGAGACACTCGCCGGCGGCCTCTCCAACACGATCGCCGGCCGCATCTGTAACCACTTCGATCTGAAGGGCGGCGGCTACACGGTTGACGGAGCTTGCGCGTCGTCGCTGCTCGCTGTCATCAACGCGTGCTCGTCGCTCGCGGCCGGCGATCTGGAAATAGCCATTGCGGGCGGCGTTGACCTCAGCACCGATCCGTTCGAGCTCGTCGGGTTCGCAAAAACCGGCGCGCTCGCGGCTGACATGATGCGCGTGTACGACGTGCGGTCAGCGGGCTTCTGGCCTGGCGAGGGCTGCGGTGTGGTGGTCTTGATGCGTTACGACGATGCGCTTTTGCAGCGGCGGCGAATCTACGCCGTGATACGCGGCTGGGGCCTCTCGTCGGATGGCAGCGGGGGCATCACTCGTCCTGAAGTTGACGGCCAGCTCATCGCCTTGCGACGCGCTTATGCACGCGCGGGCTACGGCGCCGACACGGTCGCCTACTTCGAGGGCCACGGAACGGGTACAGCCGTCGGCGACACGACTGAACTGCAAGCGTTGGCGCGCGCTCGTCGCGAAGCGGCAGACGTTTCGGGAAACGGCAAGAGAGTCGCGCCGGCGGTGGTCAGTTCAGTCAAAGCAATCATCGGCCATACCAAGGCCGCCGCCGGCGTTGCCGGTCTGATCAAAGCGACGATGGCCCTCGACGCTCAGATCCTCCCGCCGACGGTTGGTTGTGACGATCCGCACGAAGAACTGAACGGAGATGCGTCTGCGCTCCGCGCTCTCAAACAGGGCGAACTCTTCGCGAGCAGTGCCAGCCTGCGCGCGGGCGTCAGTGCGATGGGTTTTGGTGGCATCAACGCGCACGTGACGCTGGAAGCGGCACGCGACGAACGCCGCCAATCGCTCACTTCGAAGCAGCGTGCGCTGGTTTCGTCGGCACAGGATGCGGAGCTGTTTCTCTTCAGTGCCGAGGACGTTGCTCAACTCGAGCAACAGATCGAGCGCGTGCTTGCGTACGCTGCTCGTCTTTCGCGCAGCGAGTTGACGGATCTTGCGCTACGGCTCTCGGAGATGCTTCGTCCGCTGCCAGTGCGTGCGGCGGTCGTCGCGTCAAGCGCGCAGGAACTATCGCAGCGCCTGGAAGCGCTGCGATTGCACACACGCAGCAGCGCGGGTCGGTTGATCGATCCGATGCGCAGCATCTTTCTCAGCGACGTGAATAGCGGTCAGGCGTCAGCACGCATCGGTTTTCTTTTTCCCGGGCAGGGTACGCCTTCATACAAGGACGGCGGGGCGTGGCGCCGGCGGTTCAATTTTCTCGCAGACTTGTATGCCTACGCGCAGCGGGAGTGGCATGGCGACGGCATCTCGACTGAGGTGGCCCAGCCGGCGATCGTAGCGTCGTCGGTCGCGGCCCTGCGCGTCCTCTCGCGGTTAGGGATCGCGGCGGCCGTCGCCGTGGGACACAGCCTGGGTGAGTTCACCGCGCTGCACTGGGCCGGCTCGCTCGACGAGTCTTCACTACTGCGCATCGCCCGTGCCCGTGGGCGCGCGATGGCGGAAGGCGGCGGTCCGAAAGGGGCGATGCTGAGTGTGGCCGCAGACAGACAAGCCGTCGAACAGATTTTGAACGGCGAACGGGTCGTGATCGCCGGTCTGAATTCACCCACGCAGACCGTGCTTTCCGGCGAGGCCGCGGAAATCGACTCAGTCGCGCGCCGCGCCGAGGCGCACGGTCTACGAACGACGTCTTTACGCGTCTCACACGCGTTTCACTCTTCGCTGGTCGCAGCCGCTGCGATCCGTTTGTCAGCGCAGCTGGGGCGCGAACAGTTTGGTCCGATTCAGCGCCAGGTCTTTTCAACCGTCACGGGCTGGCATCTGAACGGCGATACTGACTTGCGTGTGTTGCTCCGGCAGCAAGTGACTGCACCGGTCCGCTTCATGGACGCCGTCGATGCGGCAGGCGCTGCGGGTGTGGATCTGTGGCTGGAAGTCGGACCGGGCCAAACGCTCTCCGGGCTGGTTCGTGAGTTTCGTGATGAGCCGGCGGTGTCGCTCGATGCCGGCGGGTGTTCGATCCGCGGGCTCTTGCATGCGGTAGGTGCTTGTTTCTGTATGGGCGCGCGCGTCGCGCATGACGAGTTGTTCGCCGATCGGTTCGCGCGGCCGTTCGACCTTGACTGGCGCCCGCGCTTCTTTGTGAATCCGTGCGAACTCGCGCCGCTGGACAACGACTCCGTTGACGCCGCAGTGATCGTTGCTCCGGAACAGTCGAGCGAAATAGACACGGGAATTTCAAGCGACGAGGTTGCGAGTGAGTCGCAGTCCCAAACGCCGTTGGAGGTGGTGCGGCGGCTGGTGGCGGAGCGGCTTGAACTACCCATCACGACGATCCAGGACGAAAGCAGGCTGCTTGACGATCTTCACTTGAACTCGATCAGTGTGGCCCAACTCGTCGCCGAAGCGGCGCGGCGCCTTGAGCTTCCACCTCCACCAGCCCCGACCAACTACGCAAACTCGACGCTCTCCGAAATCGCCCGCGCCCTCGAGGCCGCCGCACGCGCGGGCGACGCGAACGGCGACTCCCGCGCAGAAGCACATCCCGCGGGTGTCGATGAGTGGGTCAGAGAGTTTTCCATCGAGTTCGTCGAACGGCCCTTGCCCCGGCGCGAGGATCGGCCCGAGCAAGACGACTGGACCGTGCTCGCCGCGCCGGATCATCCGCTGCAGGACGCTGTGCAAAATTCTTTCGCGCACACGGACGCGGGCCGTGGCATCGTCGTCCTCCTCCCGCCTGAACCGGACGAAAGTCACGTCGGTCTCCTGCTCGATGCTGCTCGCGCCGCATTGAACGGTGGTGATGATTTTCGTTTTGTGCTCGTCCAGCACGGTGGCGGTGCGGCCAGTTTCGCGCGCACGCTGCACCTCGAAGCGAAGCAGCTCAACGCGTGCGTGGTTGACGTCCCTGCGGAACATCCGGCAGCAGCCGAATGGGTGCTCGCAGAAGCGCTCGCCGTCCGCGGGTACGCGGAAGCGCGCTACAGTTCGGACGGCAAACGTTGGGAACCGGTGCTGCGGCCCATCGACCCAGCGCTTCGTCCACTCGAACCAGCGCTCCGTTCACCCGAGCTGGCGCGGCGTCCGCTTGAGCCGGAGTCGCAGGAACTAGATGAGTATGAACTGCCGCTCACCTCCAGCCACGTTTTAGTCGTCACCGGCGGCGCGCGCGGGATCACGGCGGAATGTGCGCTGCGGCTGGCGCGCGAATCGGGCGCGCGGCTTGCCATCTTCGGTTCCTCCCAACCAACAGCGGACGACGAGATCGTCGCAAACCTCGAAAGAATGAGAGCGGCTAACATTCACTTCCGTTACTACAGCGTGGACATCACCGACGCCGCCGCAACACGTGACGCGATCCGCGCAGTCGAGCGAGACATTGGACCGGTCACCGCTATCCTGCACGGCGCCGCCCGCAACAACCCGTGCCTAATCGAGAACCTCGAACTGGAGGCGTTCTCCCAGACGTTAGCGCCGAAGATTCGAGGCGCGCAGAATTTGTTGGCAGCGATCGATCCCGAACGCTTGCGCCTCTTCATTACCTTCTCATCGATCATCGCGCGCACCGGTCTTCCGGGTGAAGCCCACTACGGTCTCGCTAACGAATGGCTCACTCGTCTGACCGAGCGTTGGCAGACGGCACATCCGCACTGCCGCTGCCTCGCCATCGAATGGTCCGTCTGGTCCGGTGTCGGCATGGGCGCGCGGCTCGGCACCGTCGACGAGCTGGCGCGACGCGGTATCGCTCCGATCCCTGTTGAGAAGGGCCTGGACTCGTTGCGCAGACTGCTCTGCCGTAATTCCACCAACGTCACTGCGATGGTCATGGGCCGTTTACCCGACATGCCGACGCTGAAACTCGAGCAGCCCGAGCTTCCGTTCCTGCGCTTCCTGGAGAACCCGCGCGTCTACTATCCGAAGATCGAGCTGGTCGTCGACGCTGAGTTGTCGACCGCTACCGATCCCTATCTCGACGACCACGTCTTCCGCGGCGAGCGGCTGCTGCCGGCGGTGATGGGCCTCGAAGCGATGGCCCAGGTTTTCAGCGCGCTCGCGGAAACGAATGAGCCACCGGTGTTCGAGCAAGTCAGGTTCGAACGGCCGGTCGTCGTTCGTGAGGGAGCAGCAAACACGATTCGCGTCGCCGCGCTCGTGCGTGCTCCGGGCTGCGTAGAGATTGTTCTGCGCAGCTCGGAAACGGGTTTTCAGGTAGACCATTTCCGTGCGATGTGTCGCCCTGGTGCGTTGTCGGAACCAGCGCGCGGCGCAGTTCATTCGGACGAGCGCGTCGCTCTCGATCCCGCACACGATCTCTACGGCAGAATTCTGTTCCACCGCGGACGCTTTCAACGTCTGCGCAAGTACCACAAGCTCAAAGCAACCGAATGCGCGGCTGAGATTACGGCTGGCGGTACGACCAACTGGTTCGCTCGATACTTGCCGGGTGATCTTGTGCTCGGGGATCCAGGCGCCCGCGATGCAGCCATTCACGCCATCCAGGCATGCATACCACGGATTACGCTCCTGCCAATTGGCGTCGACCGCATAACGGGCCACCTGCACGGATACATTGGCGAGCTACGCGTGCACGCACAGGAAAGCGAGCACTTCGCTAACGAGTTCGTGTACGACGTTGAGTTGACCGATACCGAGGGCCGCGTGTGCGAGCGATGGGAGCGCCTGCACTTGCGCGCCATCAACGGGACGGAGTTCGAAGGTCCCTGGCCCGAAGGCCTGCTAACGCCATACGTCGAACGATGTCTGCTGGAGTTGGTACCCGGCGCGGACGTGTCGATCGCCTTCGAGCACGACCAGGAAGCAGCGGACGAGGTGTCGACGCGTCGCGATCGCAGCACCCGCGCACTCGAGCGTGCGCTCGGTGCCGGTTGCGTCAGCCGCCGCGCCGATGGAAAACCAGAAGCTTGCGATGGACGCAGCGTCTCGGCGTCGCACTGCGGCGATCTCACGATGGCCGTCGCCGCGCGCTCTGCCGCCGGCTGCGATCTCGAACTCGTCGTCAAGCGACCGCCCGAAGTCTGGGCGGACATACTCGGCGTAGCGCCATTCAAACTGGCTGAACTCATCAGCCAGGAAACACAAGCGACGCTGGACGTGGCCGCGACGCGCGTGTGGACCGCACTCGAGTGTCTGAAGAAAGCGGGCGCCGGCATGACCGCGCCGCTAGTCTTCAGCGGCGTGGCGCCGAACGGGTGGGCCTTGCTCAAGTCTGGCGAATTGCAAATCGCTTCGGGCGTGCTCCAGATCGACGGCGAAAAAAACGATCTGGCAATAGCGCTGTTAACCAGCAGCGGCCACAAAGAGGCACAAAAGGCACAAGCAACCGGGGGTGGAAATGCGCGCGTATGAATACCGGCACGTCGTCGGCTTCGAAGAGACGAACCTGATCGGCAATGTTTACTACGCCAACCACGTGCGCTGGCAGGGGCGCTGCCGCGAGCTGTTCCTGCGCGACCGAGCGCCGGCAGTGATCGAAGCGATCAAGCACGGGCTGGTGCTGGTGACCACGCGCGTGTCGTGTGAGTTTATGGCGGAGCTCGTCGCCTTCGACGAAGTCACCTTACGCATGCGCCTTGGTGAACTGCGGCAGAACCGCATCACGATGAGCTTCGAGTATTGGCGGCAGACCACCACCGGCGGCGAAGAGCTGGTCGCACGCGGGGAGCAACAGGTCGCCTGCATGCAGCGCGAAGGCGAGCAGGTGGTTCCCGTGCCTGTGCCCGCTCAGTTGCGAGAAGCATTGAGGGAATATGCAACAGGCTGAAGAGTTGAAGAACGAAACGTTTGTCGACGGCACCACGCAGTGTGGTTCCCGTGCCCGTGCCCGCTCAGTTGCGAGAAGCATTGAGGGAATATGCGACAGGCTGAACAGTTGAAGAATGAGACGTTTGTCGACGGCAGCGCGAACGTAGCGTGCCGTGAAGATACTCTGGCGGCACATCGCCGGGCAGTCGAGCGCGTGATCACCGACGCGCGTGAACGGCTGTGTGAGCCGATCTCGTTGCACGACATGTCGCGCGTCGCGTATCTCAGCGCGTTCCACTTCAATCGCGTGTTTCACCAAATCACGGGTCTGCCGCCGAACAAGTTCGTCTCGGCGCTGCGGCTGGACCAGGCAAAGCGGCTGCTGCTGAATACTAACTTGAGCATCACCGACGTCTGCTTCGAGGTCGGCTACAACAGTCTCAGCACTTTCACCAGGCGTTTTACGCAACAGGTCGGACTCGGGCCGCGTGAGTTTCGCTACCTCGGTGAACGAATCACTTCCGCTTCGGTCGAATCACTTTGCGCCCATTACGCCGAGCTGGCACAACGAGCGACGCTCCAAGCAGCGTTTCCGGCGGTCGAAGGTTTCGTAGACTCGCCCAAACCAGCAGGGCCGATCTTCGTCGGTCTCTTCCCGGCCCACATCCCGCAGAGCCGGCCCATTGGCGGCACTCTACTCACGTCGCCCGGCGCGTTCCGTCTCGGGCCTGTTCCTGATGGAATCTATCATCTGCTCGCTGCCGCCCTGCCGCACCTCTCCGACACGCTTGGTTATCTGTTACCCGACAGCGGAAATCTTTTAGTCGGCGCGGCAAATGGACCGGTGATCGTGCGAGCGGGCCGGGCCAATCGCCAGTTCAAGATCTCTTTGAGGCAAATGGCTTTGACTGACCCGCCGCTCCTCGTCTCGCTGCCGTTCCTGCTCGCTGATGCGGTGAAGTAATTTTTATCGAACGACTTTCCAGAGCCGAAGGAGACTCGGAATCAGCAGCAACGTAGTGATCGCGCAGGTCAAAAGGCACAAACAGATCATGACGCCGAGCTGCACGTTGGGCGCGATTTCCGACAGCATCAGCACGGAAAAACCCGCGGTGATCGAAGCGGCGCTGACACACACTGCCGGTCCGGTGAGTTTCAGGGTGGTCCGTAGCGCTTCGCCCGCCGGCATGCCTCGACGAAGCTGCTCGCGATAAGCCGTCGTCAGATGGATCGCGAAATCCAAGCCGATGCCGAGCGCGATACCGGCGAACATCGAGTTCGCAATTCCCAGCGGCGTACCGGCGAGCGCGAGCGCGGCGAACACCAGCAGCAGGCTGAAGGCGACGGGCAAGATGGCGATCAGTCCCATCCGCACCGACCTGAGCAACAGCGTGATGAGAACCAGATCGGTCAGCAGGGCCAACGCAATCGACGACACCTGCCCTTGCACCAGCAGACGCACCGTCAGGTAGCTGATCCATCCGTCGCCGAACGGCACGATTTTTTGGCCCAGCCCCTGGTCTGTCGTTTCGCGCTCGGCGGCCTGCAGCACGTTGTCGATGCGGCCGTAGTCGGCGTCGCGGATGAAGACTGTGACGCGCGCGCGCCGGTACTGATCGTCAACTCGCTCGCGGATCGGCGCCTGTGTCGCGTGCGCAAGCACCGTGAACGCACGCTCGACGTCCTCCTTCCTGAGCGGCAGGCGTCCAGTGCGCAGGCCGGCGCGATAAGCGCCGTAGTTCAAGCCGGCGAGCGAGGAGTTGATTCGCACCACGTCGTTGAAAAGACAGTTGACCGCGCCGACGTGCGGCACCCTCGCCAGCACCCATTCCAACGAACCGAGCGCCGCGACACCTTCGGTCGTGTTGAACCATCCGTCACGGGTTGCGTCGACCATGAGTTCGAGCGCGGTCGTGCCCGCCAGTTTTTCGTTGAAGAACCGATCGCCGCGCACGATATCACTCTCGGCCGGCAGGTTACGGATCCAGCTATCGTCGACGCGGAGGCGCGTGGTGACGACGGCGGCGCACGCCGCGACCAGCACGGTGCAGATAGCTACGCGCTGCGGGCTGGCGCGGCCCGTCAGCAAGTGCAGCGCCGACGCAGCGGGACGTCCGCCGAGCGCAACTGCCGGTTTCTGTTTCGAGCGGACGCGCGGTTTCAGCAGCGCGAGCATTGCCGGCAGCAGTGAGAACGTGAACAACGTCGAGAACACGATCGCCGCCGAGCCGAACATGCCGAAGACGCGCAACGGGTTGAGGCTCACCGCCGCCATCGATAGCAGTCCGACAACGGTTGAGATTGCCGTCATGCCGACCGGACGAGCGGCGCTGCTGAACGCTGCCACAATCCTCTCCTCGACGGTCGAGTCGGCGGCGTGCTCCGCCTCACTGAAGTAATAACCGAGCGCGTAGACGTCGTCAGACACGCCCACGGCAATGAGGATCACGGGCAGCACCAGCGTTGTGACGAACACCGGCTGACCCGTCAATCCCATGAGGCCGGCCATCCAGATAAGGCTCACGCCGATTTCCGTCAGTGACAAAAAGGCAGGCGCCAGGTGACGAAACGACAAAAACAACATCACGCCCAGGACGGCGATAACGGCCGGAATCAAGCGGGCGAGATCGCGCGCGGTCGCTTCGCCAAGGACGGCCTGCGCCAGGGCCGAGCCGCTCAGATAGATCGCGTCTTTGCTCGAGTGCTCGCTCGCGATCAGGGCGCGCGTGTCTTTGAGAAGACGATAGCGGTCGGCGGCCGGCTCAACCTTGGCGATGATGGCCGCGCCCTTTCCGTCGGCCGAGACCAGCACGCCGGTGTTGTAGCCTCGCTTCACCACCTCACGGCGCAGGCGTTGAATGTCTTCGGTGCTCAACTCATCTTCGGGTCGAAACAGCGGGCCGGTGTCGACCTGGCCATCAACGAGGGAGACGCGCGGAACGGTAGAGAGACTGATGACCGAGTCGGGAACAACTCCCTCGACACGCGAAAGTCGTTCACTCAGGCGGGCGATGCGTTGCAGTGTCTCGGGCGTGTACACGCCTGCCTGTTCATTGCCGACGCCTATCAACACCAGGTCGCGCAGCTCGAAACGCGACGCGGCCTGGTTGCCTTCCGCGAACTGCGGCAGGCCGGAAGGAATTAACGAGCGGCCGTCGAGCCGCAGTTGAATGCGCGGGACGAAGCACAGGGCGCAAAGAGTGACAGCGCCGGCGAACGTGATGACGAGGCGTGGGTGTCTGACGGAAAATCTCAACAGGTGAGTGACCAGAAACACATAGCGACCTGTAGCGTAATCGCGCCGCGTTTTCTTGTCCGATCTTGCTAAAGATTTCCTGAAATCGCGGCCCAGATGGTGACGAAATTTGTGGAGAGTAACGTGAGTTTGCGCTAGACTTGCACCCCGTTCAATCGTCTCGTCAGAAATCGTAAAAGGAAGGTCGAGATGTCAGCAGCCACACACCCGCCGATGGGTGGCGACTTTACTTTCTACCAAAAGCTGAACAGCGTTTGGCATCGACGCGCACTTCATCTGTTTGCCTTCATCGTGTTAGCGCACTGGGCCGAGCACCTCGCGCAGGCTTATCAGATTTATGTTATGGGTTGGCCGCGGCCGAAGGCGGGAGGCTTCCTCGGTCTCTTCTTTCCCTGGCTGGTGAGTTCCGAAGTCCTGCATTACGGCTACGCGATCGTGATGCTGGTGGGTATCTGGATCTTGAGAAAAGGTTTCACTGGAACTTCGCGAACGTGGTGGACCGTCGCGCTCGTCATTCAGTTCTGGCACCACATCGAGCACGCGGTTTTGCAATGGCAGGCGCTGACGCATCACTACTGGTTTGGCTCGCCGGTGCCGATCAGTTTTCTGCAACTGCTATTTCCGAAGTTTCGAGTGGAGATACACCTCTTCTACAACGCGATCGTGTTTATGCCGATGGTGGTCGCGATGTACTACCACATGTTTCCCCCGAGGGGAGAAGAGCGTGCTGCGTGCAGTTGCTCGTTACAGCACGAGCCGCTACCCGCCGTCGCAGCGTGAACTGTGCTTCGGAAACGCAATTCACTGCTGGCTCTGTGTGTGTGGCTCGCAGTCGTGCAGGGTTGCCGGGAACACACGACCGCAGCGCCGCTGAATCTCACCTACGAAGTTTCTCCCGTTCCGGCCCGCGTCGGTGACGTGACGATCACGATCAAATTGACGGATGTTTCCGGAAAAGCTGTAGCTGGAGCGCGCGTGACGTTGGAAGGCAACATGTCACACGCCGGGATGGCGCCCGTGTTTGCCGAGGCGAAAGAGATTGGGCCCGGACGTTACCAATCCCGGATAACACTGACGATGGCGGGCGACTGGTACGTCATCGCTCATGCGACGTTGCCGGATGGTCGCACGCTGGACCAGCAGTTCGAAATCAAGGAAGTCGCGCCAGCCTGAGTCAATCACGCCAGTGTTTCAAGTCGATCTCAAAAGCAAACCGCAGCCGGCATTCGATCTTCTGCGCCTGCCGTTGATCGGAAGTTTGCTCAAACAACGGCACAGCCGAACGTTGCTCCAGCTCCCGTTGTTCATCGTCAGCGCAGCGATGATTCTGCACGGGCTGTTTGGTCCGCAGTTGGCGCCGCGCAATCTCGCGACGACCTTGACCTGGGTCCATTTTCGCGGTGCGCTGATTCTGGTTTTGCTGCTGGCCGGAAATTTCTTTTGTCTCGCGTGTCCGTTCATGCTGGTGCGAAACTTTGCGCGCAAGTTCGCTCGGCCGACGCGAAACTGGCCGCGTTACCTGCGCAACAAGTGGCTCGCGATCGGTTTATTCGTGCTGATGTTGTTTGTGTACGAGTGGTTCGATCTCTGGGCGTCGCCGTGGTGGACTGCGTGGCTGATCGTTAGCTACTTCGCCGGCGCGCTGCTGATCGATTCGGTTTTCAAACACGCAACGTTCTGCAAGTGGGTTTGTCCGATCGGGCAATTCAATTTCGTTGCCTCCACGATCTCGCCGCTGGAGGTGGCGGTTCGCGATCAGGACGTCTGCGCTCGCTGCACCACGAAAGACTGCATTCGCGGAGTGCGCGAGCCGGCCGCGCCGCTGGTAACGATTCAGCGCGGCTGTGAGCTCGCGTTATTTCAACCACGCAAGGTTGGCAACATCGATTGCACGTTCTGTCTCGACTGCGTCCACGCGTGTCCGCATGAAAACGTCGGGATCATCAGCCGGCTGCCGGCGACGGAACTGGTAAACAATTCGCTGCGCTCGGGTCTCGGATTCCTGTCGAAACGCAAGGACCTGGCAGCGCTCGCGATCGTGTTTGCTTTCGGCGCCCTGCTCAACGCGTTCGCGATGGTCAGTCCGGTTTACGTGGTCGAACAATGGCTGGCGCAGCGTTTTCGTGTTACCACCGAAGCGCCGGTGTTGGCGACCGTGTTTGGATTGTTTCTCGTGCTCGAGCCGCTGGTCTTGCTTGGCCTGGCCGCGTGGATTACGAAAGCCTGGGGCGGCGTGAAAAGATCGGGACTCTCGCTGGCGGTGCGCTACTCGTATTCGCTCGTGCCGATCGGGTTTGGCATCTGGCTGGCCCACTACAGTTTCCACTTTTTAACGGGTCTCTTCACTTTTATTCCGGTCACGCAAGCTGCTGTTGCTGAACTGGGACCGCCGATTCTCGGCCAACCGCAATGGACCTTCGTCGGGTTGCCCATCAACGTGGTTCACGTGTTTGAAGCGGGCTGCGTGGTGCTTGGCCTGCTCGGGTCGTGGTTAACGAGTTATCTGCTGGCGGCGACGGACGAGACGCCGCGGCCGGCGCGCGCGTTTATTCCCTGGGCCACAGTTTCGCTGCTCATCGCGAGCGCGGCGTTCTGGGTGATGTCGCAGCCGATGGAAATGCGCGGGCTCGTGCTCGGCAGCGGTTGAGAGTAACAAAGCATGAGTTCACGTCCGGTAACGTATGCGCTGCCGTTGGTTATCATTTTCTTCCTGGTGAGAACTGTTAGTGCTCACGAGGGCCCGCCGTTTCCGCTGGTCGTAGATCAAAAAGTAGATCCTTACGTCGTTTCCATCTGGAGCGATCCGGACGTCGGCGAGGCGCTGTTCTTTGTGATCGTGAGTGCACCTCAGGCGGCTCAGTTTCCCGCGGACTTGCGCGTGCAGATCGGGGTGCAACCTGTCAGCGGCCGATTACCGGAAGCTGTTTATTCCGCCGAACGCGAAACCGTGCAAGGACACGTGCAATACCGGGCGCAGGTACACTTCGACGCGCAGGAACTCTGGCGAGTGCGCGTGCGGCTGGAGAGCGCTGCCGGTAGCGCCGAGACGTTCGCGACGGTGGAAGCCACGCCGCCTGGTTATGGCCGCTGGGATCTGTTGGTGTACTTGCTGCCGTTCGTCGCTGTCGGCATTTTGTGGGGCGTCGCGATGGTGCGAAAGCTCAAGCGGCGTACCGCCGTTACCGATGCGTGACCGGAAAGATCAGATGTCGAGCAAGCTGGTTTTTAGGAACAGCCGCCGCATGCGCAAGACTGGTAGCTGACTCTCACTCAGACTTGAGTAGACCGAAAGATCGAACCAGAGCCGGCCGTTGCTATCGATGCCGGTTGGTTTGTTGTTCTTGAACCAGGCGGTAATCGTATCGGCGACAGAACGGATGAATGGATTGTCCGGCGAAAGGTTCGCGATCGAGATTGAGGTCGGCAGCGTCAGCAGGATCGGAATCGTGACGTTCAGGTCAGGTGTTTGCGGCTCCTCCGCCTCGGCGCCGACGACGGTGTCGAGGCCGTAACTATACGAAGCACCCATCCGAATGGTACGCAGCTCGTTTACGGCTGTCTCAGCTCCAGCAAAAAAGGCGGTTAGGAAATTGCTCAAGAACCACGCCAGTGACGCCGACGGTTGCGACGTGTAATCCGCAATGTCGATCTCGACGGCCGGGTCGAGCAATGGCGTCAGAACGTTGATGAACCTCACCACCGGCGACTGCAGGATGAAGTCGGGATTAGTGACCGTGTCGGGGAGTAAGTCTTCGTTGCGTTTGACTGCCGCTCCCGCCCAGGCGTTTTCCACCTTCAGCACGTCGAAATCGGTAAAGACCAAACTGCGCGAGCTCAGGTTTCGTCCATCCTCGTAAGTCAAAATTTCATGGGTCGTGAGACTGACAAAGAAATACGAACCTGAGTCGGCTGTCGGCCATTTCAACGGTTCAGTCTTGTAGCCGGCAATCTCCACTCTCGGTACAGACGGCAGCCGTGAGTCACCATCCGCCGTCACCGACACAACCAGTGCGTTCACCTCGTGCTTCATTTCGGCATGTTGCGCGATCACGAAGTGATACTCCGGCGGCGCAGTCGCAAAAAGCTCACGATCGGGTTGCCAGCTCCGCCACGCGTTAGCCGTTCGTTGGGCCAGCCACGCGAATGAGGTGATGGCGGTCCAGGCCTTGCCGGGTTCAATTCCTTTAGCCAGGTATTGATCCAGGTCCTTCGCGATGCCGGGATAAGCGGCGGTGAACTGCACCAGCGAGGCAAACAGATCGGGACTGTCGAGGTCGTTGAATTGCGCCTGCACCATACTCTCGGCCGGCACATTCAACTTCACGTCGGCGAGAATCTTATCGTGCGCTGCGCCGACGTATTCATACTGGCAGCGATAGTTCCACAGGCGCGCCCGCAGCAGTTGGTCTTCGTTATTCGTCGCGAGCAGATTACCGTCGCCCGCAAACTGCTTCGCATGGGGGATGAAAGTTTGTTCGCTCAACGACGGCGGCGTCGGATAGGCACGCAGTGGCACCGGAATCGTCTGCGTCCCGAGCGGCACCAGCAGCGTCTGATCGCCCACCGCTTCGAAACTGTCCGGCAGAACGAAGGTCAGCCACGAAGAAGCGAGATAACCACGAATGCCACTGACCGGGTGAATTTCATGCTCGAGAGCATTGAGTTGATGGAACAGATCGATCGTGAATACGTCGTCAAACTGGCTGCCGTCTCGACCCTGCTGTTCGCGATTCGTGTCGAACGAGAAGGTCAAGTGCGTGCCCGTCGGACGTTTAGCGAGGGAAAATTTTCCAGTCGAGAATGAGTACGCGTCTTTCTGTTCCACCGCTTCCGGGTCGTCCGGATTCTGCGTCACGGGCTTGCCGAACAACTGCGGCGCAAAAGGATCGGTGGCGGCGTACTGCGAATTGGTAACCTCGACCGGGTATTGCATGAGCACGTCGACGGTAAAAGCCGCGGTGAGATTGACCAGCAGTTGCTGGCGGAACGTTTCCGCTGCATCCGCGAGGCCCGCATCCGGGCTGCTCGTTTCGAAGACGTTCACTACCCTGGCACTGATCGAGTCGGCCAGCAATTTCTTGGCGGCGAGAATCGTCTCGTAAGGATTGGTAGGCTGGCCGAAAACGGGCGGCGGTTTGGCGGCCCAATCGTATTCCAGTTTCCAGGTGGCGGCGGCAAACTGCGGGCCGAGCACTTCTTCCATCGCCGTCAGGAAATCGCGGCCCATCTGGTCCAGGTCGACACTG
>Ga0081539_10001764_pt1 | contig 34465 bp, 28 predicted proteins | sample TabmetS4T2R2_FD_71023 | JGI IMG/M metagenome (GOLD analysis project Ga0081539, IMG submission 71023) | Tabebuia heterophylla rhizosphere microbial communities from the University of Puerto Rico - S4T2R2 | ecosystem: Host-associated > Plants > Roots > Rhizosphere ... | reverse complement strand
GTCCGTGCCATCACTCGGGAACGGGCTGCCCAGCGACATGTTCACCACATCGGCACCACTGGCCGCGGCCCACTCCATCCCCGCGATGATCCACGACTCGTACCCACCACCGAAGTCGTCCAGGACCTTTCCGTTGAGCAACGTGGCATCCGGCGCGACACCCCGGTACTTCCCACCGGACGCCGCCCCGCTACCGGTGATGATCGACGCCACGTGCGTGCCATGCCCGAACCGGTCATCATCGGAGTCGCTGTCGGTGAAGTTCTTCGCCCCCGCCACCGCGTCCGACAGATCCGGATGCGTGGCGTCGATGCCCGTGTCCAACACCGCGACCGTCGAACCCGCACCCGTGTAACCGGCCGCCCACGCCTCCGGCGCACCGATCTGCGGCACACTGTGGTCCAGACTCGCCTGCACCGGCCCGTCCAGCCAGACGTGCTCGGCGTTGCGCGCCGTGGCCCAGAACGCGCCCGACCGCTCGGCCGACACCGCCGCCGCACTCACCGCCGGCAACTCACGACTCACCTGCGCACCAGCCACCCGCGGCGTCCGACCGTCGTAGTCGACGATCAACGGCAACCGGTCCCGTGACGCGTCGTCGTACCTGTCCCGCACCAGCTCGGTGGCGTCGAACAGGCGCGGGTCCAGCTTCCCCGACGACACCAGGGAAACCGCGTCCTCGGGAATGACGTGCAGATCCCCCTGCTCGTCCTTCTGCGTGAAGAAGGAAACGTGCTCGCGGCCCTCCGCCGCGCGCACGACCACCCCGTTCATCCCGCCAAGGGTGACCTTGTCCCCGGTCAACAACGTCACGGTCGGCCCGGCCGTGCCGGGTGTCGCGACAGCCCCCGCGACTCCCGGCACGGCCCACACGGCCGGCGCGACCACGCCGGCGGCGACCGCCGCGGCGAGCAGGCTCGACCGAGCCCGTTTGTGGATCATCAACCCTCCAGGCAACCTGCGGCGACTCCTCGCCGTTCGCCGCTAGTGATCAATACGCCACTAACTGTTGCCCGGTTGCCTCGCTCGCGTTCACGGTTGCCGGGAAAGGCCTTACACCAGGGCGTATGCCCGGATGATGGTCTGCTTCTGCGTATTGCCGTCCGGATCCGACACCGTGGACCGCAACGACACGAACGTCGCGCCGGCCGGGTGGTCGACGGTCGCCGTCCACTCGTCTCCTGCGCAGCTCACCCGCGCGGGGCGCCAGGTCGCGCCGTCGTCGTAGGACACCTCGACCGCCGGCGTGTCGACGCGCCCGACCGCGCCGCTGTTGCGCTGCACGTAGACCGGGATGGTGAACCGCTTCCCCGCCGGCGCCGCGTTGTCCAGGTCCAGGCGAGGCGCGAACCGCACCGCCAGCAGCGGCAACGGGGTCAGGTCCGCCGTGTGCCCGGAGGTGAACGTCCACTCCGCGTCGATGCGCGTGGACACCCGCATCGCGGACCGGTCCGCGAACGTGCGCAGCGTGTACCGGGCGGGCTCCGGCCCGACCGCGTAGCCGCCCGAGCCCGGGTACTGGGACTCACCGACGACCTGGCCATCGCGCAGGAGCGTCGTGCCCCCGACCCACGAAAGCCCTTCGCGGTCCCGGTCCTGGTCCGCCGCCAGCGACAGGTTCACGGAGAGCTGGTCGCCCTGGCGACCCGCGCGCTCCCAGCCGCCGAGGGACGACCCCGGGAACGACGGCCCGATCACGCCGAACCCCCAGCGCACGGTGGTGGTCCGGCCGAGCGGGAAGGTCCGCGGCGCCGTCTGGTACACGTGCGACACCACCGGGTAGACGTCGGGGGCGGTCAGCTCGCTGAACGTCTCGCCGTCCCAGGGCACGTCCGGGGTGTAGTACTCGGTCAGCGTCGCCGGCAGTGAGAAGGTCACGAGGTTGTCCCGCCAGCCGATGAGGCCGGGCGCGGACCGTGCGTGCTCCGAACGCACCTTCGCGAACTGGCTGTCCCGGTAACGCCACCGCAGGGTCTGCGGCACCGTGCCCTTCTCCGTGCGCCGGACGTGGTAGATGTACGGGCTGCCGTGGAACGACGTGCCGTTCCACTCCGCCAGTTCGGCCTCCGCGTTGAACGTGAACGCGTCGCTGGTCGTGGTGGCCGGCCGGACGGTGCCCATGTCGTCGTGGACGAGCCCGCCGCTGCCCACCGTGACGCCCCAGGCGGTCTCCCGCTGGAACGAGACACCCGCCATGCCCGCCCTCGCACGTGGCCGGTCTGTCTGGAAACCGACCGGCCTGGTGTCGCGCTCGTCGAGGACCAGCGAGACGTCCCTGGTCAGGTCGATGCTCGGCTCGGCGAACATGGCGAAGTGGCGGTCGCCGTCGTCGTCCTGCCGGAGGGTCGCACCGTCGAGGTAGTACTCGCCGCGGGGCAGGCGCATCCGCACGGTGCCCGAGGAGTCGTACGGGTCGTAGATCACGCGCTGGTTGACGTTGTAGAGGGAGACGTCGTAGAACTCGGCCGGCGCGCCGTCCTGGCCGACGAACCTCAGCGTCAGGTCGTAGCTCTCGGGTTCGCGGTGCACGCCGATCGGTGTCCGCACGGTCTGGCCCGCGCCGGTCGCCGTCACCACGCCGCCGTGGACGCCGTCCGCGGCGTCGACGCTCGTGTCGGCGGTGACGGTCACGCCGGCCTGGCCACCGGCCGGGACGGTCAGCTGGGCCGGGGTGAGCGTGAACATCCCCGATGGTGCACCGGAAACCACCAGATCGAGGGTGATCGGGTCGCTGCCCGTGTTCGTGTAGGTGATCGTCTTCACGATCGGCTGGTCGTCGTCGTGCGGCCACACGGTCGTGCCGAAGTTCACGCTCCCCGGGACGGCGTACACCGTCGCGGTCGTGGCCCTGGCGACGTCCACCCGGCCGGCGCCCTGCTCGAACACCGTCAGCGAGTCGGTCGGCTTGGCGGTGCCCATGAGCGTGGCCTTCAGCTGCTCGGGCGTCCACTGTGGATGCTCACCGGCGAGGATGGCGGCCGCGCCCGCGACGTGCGGTGTGGCCATCGAGGTGCCGGACAACGCGACGTAGCCGTCCTCGACCGGCGTGCCGATCCGGCCGTTCTTCGCTTTCGCGGCAACGATGTCCACGCCGGGCGCGGTGATGTCCGGCTTGATCTCGCCGTCGACGGTGCCACGGCTGGAGAAGGGGGTCAGCCGGTCGTCGCGGTCCACCGCGCCGACGGTCAGCGCGGCGTCCGCGGCGGCCGGGCTGCCGACGAGCGATCCGTTGTTGCCCGCCGCCACCACGAACAACGCGCCGGTGTCGGCCGTGATCCGGTTGACCGCCTGGGAGATCGGGTCGGTACCGTCGCTCGGGTTGTCCGAACCGAGGCTCATGTTGATCACGTCGGCGCCGCCGGCCGCGGCCCACTCCATGCCGGCGATGATCCACGACTCGTACCCGCTGCCGGAGTCGTCGAGGACCTTTCCGTTGAGCAGCTTGGCATCCGGCGCGACACCTTTGTACTTGGCGCCGTTGCCGGTGATGGTCGACGCGACGTGGGTGCCGTGGCCGACCCGGTCGTCGTCGGAGTCGCTGTCGGTGAAGTTCCGCGCCCCCGCGACCGCGTCGGACAGGTCCGGGTGCGTGGCGTCGATCCCGGTGTCCAGCACCGCGACCGTCGTACCGGCGCCGGTGTGGCCCGCGGCCCACGCCTCGGGCGCGCCGATCTGCGGCACGCTCTGGTCCAGGCTCATCCGCACCGGTCCGTCCAGCCAGACGTGGTCGGCCTGCCGCGCCGTCGCCCAGAAGTCGGCCGACCTGGCCACGGAGACGGCCGCCGCGCCCATCGCCGGCAGCGCACGGGCACCGCGGGGCGCCGCGCCGGCGTAGTCGACGATCAGCGGCAGCGTGCTCCGCGACGCGTCGTCGTAGCCGTCCCTGGCCAGCTCGGTGACGTCGAACAGGCGCGGGTCCAGCTTTCCCTGCTTGAGCAGGGGGATCGCGTCCTCGGGGAGGACGTGCACGTCGCCCTGCTCGTCGGTGCGGGTCAGGAAGTCGACGCGCTCACGGCCCTTCGCCGCGTGCACGACCACCCCGTGTACCCCACCGAGCGTGACCTCGTCGCCGGTCACCAGGGTGACCGTTCGTCCGGGCGGCGCCGCCGTGCCAGGCGCCGCGACCGCACCCGCCGCCGGTACCACGACCCCGGCGGTGACCACCGCCGCCACCAGGCCCAACCGGGCCCGTCTGTGACTCATCAACCCTCCAGGCACCACACGGCGACACCTCAGCGGCCGCCGCTCCGCCACGACCAACACGCCGTGAGCGAGGTGCTGTGTTGCAGGACTCAACAACTGGCCGGCTCATGGCGTTCTACTGTCGACCGTCATCGATAAGGAACGGAGTCGCGGTGCTGGACACCTTCGACCAGTTCGCCGCCGATCGCATCGATCGGCTGCTGCGCTTCGCCACGGCGTTGACCTGTGACCCACATCTCGCGCAGGACGTGGTCCAGGAAGTGCTCGTGCGGGTGCGGCACAAGTGGGCCCGGATCGGGCCGCTGCCGGCGCGGGACCAGTACGTCCGCCGGATGATCATCAACGAGTACCTGTCCTGGCGGCGCAGGAAGGCCGCGCGGACCGTCGCCGCGACGCACAGCACGCTCGACGAGCTCGGCACGCCCAGCGCCGACCACGCCACCGCCGTGACCGAACGCGACGCCATCCGGCGGCAGATCGCCCGGCTGCCCCGCAAACAGCGCGCGGCCCTGATGCTGCGCTACTACTGCGACCGCGACGACGCGGAGATCGCCGAGCTGCTCGGCTGCTCGGCCGGGACGGTCCGCAGCCACATCTCCCGCGCGCTCAGCACGTTGCGCGCCACCCACCAGCACCTCATGAGGGAGGCACTGCGATGACCCACGACCGCACCGAACAGCTCGTCCGCGACGCGTTCGCCGAGGAGGCCGCCCGCGCCGCCGACCCCCGCGAGGTCCTCGCCAACGTGCGGGGCAGGCGCCCGCGCCGGTCGTACGGGCTGGTGCTCGCGACCGCCGCCGTCGTGGTGGTCGTCGCCGCCGTCGCCACGTTCGTGGTGCCCAAGGTGTTCCAGCACGGCAGCGTGCCCGCGGCCGGTGAGCGGCAGCAGAGCCAGGCGGTACAGCCCACGAACGTGCTGGTCGTCGGGGTCGACGAGTACAAGAACACTGACTCGATCGTGCTGGTACAAATCAACAGGGACGGCTCGACCAGCCTTGTCTCGCTGCCGCGCGACTCATGGGTGTCCGCCGCCGGCACCATGACGAAACTCAACCAGGTCTACCAGGCGTCCGGCATGGACGCGCTCGCCGCCACGGTCCGCGACCTCACGGGCGTGACCGTGGAGCACTGGGCCGTGGTCGACACGGTGGCGCTGCGCGACCTCACCAACGCGGTCGGCGGTGTGGACGTCTGCCTGACGAACGCCGTCTCGGACACGTACTCCGGCGCGGACTTCCGCGCCGGCAAGCAGACCCTCAACGGGGACGCGGCGCTCGCGTTCGTCCGCCAGCGCCACGGGCTGCGGAACGGCGACCTGGACCGGATCGCCCGGCTGCAGGTGTTCCTGCAGTCCCTGCTGGCCAAGCTGGACGGCAAGCACCTGCCCACGCTGCTCACCGCCGTCCAGGACCACGTCCAGATCGACCAGGGCCTGGACGTGGTCGGGTTCATCCAGGACCTGGCCGCCGGCAAGGCCGTGCACGTCGGCACGATCCCGGTCAAGAACCTCGACTACCGAACGCCGGAGGGGCCCTTCGCGATCGAGGTCGACCCGGGCCAGGTCAAGCAGTTCGTCGCCGACCTGCCGAACACGCAGGGCTCCGGCACGAACACCGGCGTGCCCTGCGTGAACTAGCGCCAGCCCATGTGCGGGTACCCGTGCTCGGTCGGGGGGACGAACGTCTCCTTGACCGAGCGCGGGCTCACCCAGCGCTGCAGGTTGTAGATCGAGCCGGCCTTGTCGTTGGTGCCGGAGCCGCGGCTGCCGCCGAAAGGCTGCTGGCCGACGACCGCGCCGGTCGGCTTGTCGTTGACGTAGAAGTTGCCTGCCGCGAACCGCAGCGTCCGGTGCGCCTCCTCGATGGCCGCGCGGTCGGTCGCGAAGACCGCGCCGGTCAGCGCGTACGGCGTGGAGGTGTCGACCAGCTCCAGCACCTTGCCGTAGTCGCTGTCGTCGAACACGTGCACCGCGAGGATCGGGCCGAACCACTCGGTGGTGAACAGCTCGTTCGTCGGGTCGGTGCCGAGCACGATGGTCGGCTGGACGAAGTAACCCACCGAGTCGTCCGCGGTGCCGCCGGTGAGGACCTCGAGGTTCGTCGTCGCGGAGGCCATCAGCAGGACGCCCTTGTGCTTCGCGAACGCGCGGGAGTCGATCACCGCGCCGCCGAAGTGGCTGAAGTCGGTGACGTCCCCGTAGGACAGCGACTTCGTGACGTCGACCAGCTGCTCACGCAGGCCGTTCTCCCACAGCGAGCGGGAGATGTAGGCGCGGGAGGCGGCCGAGCACTTCTGGCCCTGGTACTCGAACGCACCCCGGACCAGGCCGATCACCACGCCGGCCGGGTCGGCCGAACGGTGGGCGACGACGAAGTCCTTGCCGCCGGTCTCGCCGACGATCCTCGGGTAGGAGCGGTAGGTGTCGAGATGGTCGGCCATGAGGCGCCACAGGTGCTTGAAGGTCCTGGTGGAGCCGGTGAAGTGCAGGCCCGCGAAGTCCGGGTCGGCCATGGCGACCTCGCTGACGGCCGCGCCGTCGCCGGTGACCATGTTGACGACGCCGGGGGGCAGCCCGGCCGCCTCCAGGAGCCGCATCGTGAAGTGCGCGGCGAGCTGCTGGGTCGGCGAGGGCTTCCAGACGACCGTGTTGCCCATGAGTGCCGGTGCGGTGGGCAGGTTGCCGGCGATGGCGGTGAAGTTGAACGGCGTGATCGCGGTGACGAACCCGTCGAGCGGCCGGTGGTCGAAGCGGTTCCAGATGCCGGGGCTGGAGTTGGGCTGCTCCTCGAGGATCCGGCGCGCGTAGTCGACGTTGAACCGCCAGAAGTCGATCAGCTCGCAGGCGCTGTCGATCTCGGCCTGCTGCACGGACTTCGACTGCCCGAGGACGGTCGCGGCGTTGAGGGTGTCGCGCCAGGGCCCGGACAGCAGGTCGGCGGCCCGGAGCAGGATGGCGGCCCGCTCGTCGAAGGGCAGCTCCCGCCAGGCCGGGGCGGCCTGCTTGGCGGCGGCGACGGCGTCGGCGACGTCCTTGGCGGTGGCCTGGGCGGACACGCCGAGCACGTGCTGGTGGTCATGCGGCTGGACCACGTCGATCGGGTCGCCGCCGGCCATCCGCCGCTCGCCCCCGATGGTCATGGTGAGCTCGTGGCGCTCACCCTCCAGCTCGGCGATCCTGCGCTGCAGTGACTCCCGCTCCGCGCTGTCCGGCTGGTAAGCGCGGACCGGCTCGTTACTGGGGGTGGGCACGGACGAAATGGCGTCCATGTGGTGGCTCGCCTCCTGCTTTCTGGGACGGCTTGTGGCTTGCCCCCATCCTGTCACGACGAGGCGCGCCACCAGGCCACCAGCGCGTCCACCTCGGCTTCGAAGAGCAGCGCGGGGGCCACCTCGGTGAGCGCGAACTGGCCGGCCACCTCCAGGCTGAGGTGTCCGTGCAGCCGCGACCACACGACCAGGCCCCAGTGCAGCTGCCGCGGCGTGCGGGCGTACCCCATGCGCTCACCCCACGCGGTCAACTGTCCCTGCAACGTCCCCTCTTCGGGTGGTTGTGTGTCCTCGCCCGCGGCGGAGAGTAGGGCCGCCATGCTGCGGCCCGCGGCGTCGAGGGTGTGCGGCGGCGCCTCGTAGCCGGGTATGGGGGTGCCGAAGAGCAGCAGGTAGCGGTGCGGCGCGGCGAGTGCCCAGTCCCGCATGGCGCGGGCGCCGACCCGCAGCTTGTCCGGTGCGGCCGCCGTGCTCGCGATGGCGAGCTCGAGGGTGTCGGCCAGGTCGTGGTAGCCGTCGGAGATCAGCTCGGTGAGCAGGGCGTCCCGGTTGGCGAAGTACCGGTACAGGGCGGGACCGGTGACGCCCATGCGCTTGCCGATCGCGTTCACCGAGATGCCCGCGACGCCGTACTCCGCGAGCTGTTCCAGCGCGATGCGCTTGACCTCCTGGCGGGTCTGCTCCCGGTACCGCTGCCGTCGATCCACGTACGCCCCTCTCGGTTGACAACCGAACTCTAACAGCTTCTAATTGGAGTTAGAAGTTCTAACAACAGTGAGAGGTAATCATGGAGATCGTGTTGACCGGCCTCGGCGGCCCGGAGAAGCTGCTCGTCCAGGACACCGACTCGGCGGCACCCGGCAAGGGTGAGGTGCGGGTCCGGGTGCTCGCGAGCGGCGTGAGCTTCGCGGAGGTGCAGATGCTGGGGCACCGCTACCCGATGCAGCCGAAGTACCCGTTCGTGCCGGGTTATGACCTTGTGGGTGAGGTGACGTCGATCGGTCCGGGGGTGTCCGGGGTGGCCGTCGGCGACCGGGTGGCGGCGCTCGTCGTGACGGGTGCGTGGCGGACGCACGTCGTGGTCCGCGCGGACCGCGTGGTCCCGGTGCCGGCCGAGCTGGACGCCGGGGTGGCCGCGGCGGCGACCATGAACGGGGTGACCGCGTGGCAGATGGTGCACGAGGTGGCGCGGGTGCGTGCCGGGCAGACGGTGCTGGTGCACGGCGCGTCGGGTGGTGTCGGGACCCTGCTGGTGCAGCTGGCGGTGGCCGCGGGTGCGCGGGTCCTCGGCACGGCGTCGGCCGCCAAGCACGACGCGGTGCGGGCGCTCGGCGCGTCGCCGATCGACTACCGGCAGGACGTGCCGGCCGCCGTGCGTGCGCTCGCCCCGGGTGGGGTCGACGTGGTGTTCGACCACCTGGGCGGGGACAGCCTGCGGCAGTCGTACGACCTGCTGGCCGACGGTGGCGTGCTGGTGAACTACGGCTCGGCGTCGACGCTGCGGGAGAACAACCACTGGGCGGTGCCGTACCTGCGGACGATCCGCCGGTTCGCCGGCTGGTGGCTGGGGCGTGCCCTTGGCCGGGGACGTGGGCGCCGGGCGAGGTTCTACTACGTGCAGGCGGGGCCGTCGTTCAACCGGGCGCTGGCGGAGGTGTACGCGCTGGTCGCGGCGGGTGAGCTGACCCCGCCGATCGAGACGCGGCTGCCGCTGGCGGAGGCGGCGGAGGGCGTGCGGCTGCTCATGGCCGGCAAGGCGACGGGCAAGATCGTGCTGGAGGCGTCACACGAGTAGCCGGAGGAACGTGCAGAGCCACTGGTCGGCGTCGAGCTCGAACCGGACCGCGGCGGCGAGCACGCGTCCACGGCCACGCGGCGGGCGGAAGTCGAACACCACGGTCACCTCGACCGCGGTGGGCACGGGGTAGCAGGTGTGGAAGCTCATCAGGGTGTGCCGGCAGCCGGGACCGGTGGTGCGCAGCCGGGTCAGGACGCCTTCGAAGGCGTCGTCCGGCAGCAGCGACCGCAGCTGTCCCGCCGGGCGGCGGCCGTCCAGGACCTCGAGGACATGGCGCAGCACCCGGGCCAGTGCCGCCGGTGGCACCTGGGGTTCGCCGGCCGGTTGCGGGGGTGGCGCCAGCCTGAGCTGCGGGCCGGTGACCGGGCGCAGGCTCGACCAGCGTCTCGGCGGGGTGCCGGCGTGGTCGGGCTCGTAGTCGGAGAGCGAGCGCAGCCGAACGTGGCGGTACTCGTCCCCCGGCACGGCGGGAAGCGTCATGCCCTACAGAGCGATGGGCCTTTCCGGGGTGGACAAACGCCACTCGTTGGGGCGGGTCGTCACGTTGAGCGACGGACCAGCTCGAAGCAGAGGACGGCGGCGGCGCTGGCGACGTTCAGCGACTCCACGCCGCCGGCCATGGGGATGGCGATCGTGTGCGTGACGTGCCGGCGGACGTCGTCGCTCACGCCGGCGGTCTCGCCCCCGAGGACGTACGCGGCCCGCCTGGGGAGGTCCGCGTCGAACAGCGACTGTTTCGCGGTGCCGTCGAGGGCGTAGAGCGGGTAGCCGGCGTCGCGGAGGGCGCGGCAGGCTTCCTCGGCGGTGTAGCAACGCAGGATGGGGGCGTGGAAGGCGACGCCGGCGGAGGCCTTCACGACCAGCGGGTCGATGCCCGCGACCCCCCGCCGCGGGACGACGATCCCCTCGATACCGGCGGCGGTGGCGGTGCGCAGGATCATGCCGACGTTGGCGGGCGTGGTGATGCCGTCGAGGACCAGCACCCGGGCGGGCTTCTGCCTGAGGGCGTCCTCGATCCGCCGCATGCGGGGCGCGACGACGTCGGCGAGGACGCCCTGGTCCTGCTTCCCGTTGCCGGCCAGGACCTTCACCCGGTGCGCACTGGCCCGCTCGACCTTGATCTGCCGGGCCTGGGCCGCGTCGACGATCTCCCGGGCGGCCGCGCCCCGGGCGTTGTCGGCGAGGATGACCTTGTCCACGTCGAGCCGCCGGTCCGCGAGTGCCTCCAGCACGGGCTTGCGCCCGAACACGGTCACGAACCGGTCCTTCGGTGATTGGCCGTCCACGGACGAGAGCATGGCACGTCGATCGGCGGCAGGTGTGTCAGGATCTAGGCCTGCGGCGGAGGGAGCACGGTGAGGGTCTACATACCGGCCACGGTGTTGATGCTGCGGACGCTGAACGCCGCGGGCGAGCTGTCCGCGGTGACCAACACGGCGTTCGCCCTGACCCCGATGCTGCGTGAGTCCTATGCGTCGGGCACGGCGGAGGAGCTGGAGTACGCCGCCATGCTGGAGGCGGCGCGTGCGTCGCTCCGCCTGCTGCAGGCGGAGCTGGAGGAGGACCCCGAGCTGGTCCTCCCCCGCCGAGCGGTCATCTCGGCGGATGTGGACGGCGCCACCCTGCGGCCGGACCTGGACTACGCGGTGGTCAAACTGGCCGGCCCGATCCAGCAGAAGCAGGTGGCGGCCATCCACCTGGACACCTCCGACGCGGAGGACGCCGTCCGCGCCGCGGCCGCCGCGGTGGACGCGGCAGACCTGGGCGACGGCGACGCGGAGTTCACCCTCGGCGAGGCCGAGGACCACGAACTGGCCTGGTACGCCCCGGAGGAACTCCCGTTCCTGCTTGAACTGCTCTGACCTCCACCACCCGATGGGGTGGTGGAGGCGCCACAGACTCCCAGCCCGGCTACCGGCGGGGGCCCTTCTTGCCCTTCTTCTGGGCCTCGCGGGCCGCGGCCCTGCGCTCCCGGCGAGTACCGCCAGCGCCGCCGGCGCCGTCCTGGCCGTTGTTGTTGCTGTTGCTCCGCGACTCGACGCCGCCGCCCTCGGCGGGGCCGCTGTACGTGAGGCGCTGCTGACCGCCCTCCGGGCCGCCGAGGCCCTTGCCCCGCAGGGCCGGCGGGATCTTGTCCTCGTTGGCCGCCGCCTGGGCGCGTTGCGCCGCCTGTGCGGCCTGGGCCGCCTGCGCCGCACGCTGGGCACGCACCACGCGGTCAGCGGCGGACGGCAGTGACGCCGCGTCCGAGGGCTCCGGCTCCGGCTGCTCGACCCGGAAGTTGAACAGGATGCCGACGCACTCCTCCTTCAACGCGTCGAGCATCGTCGCGAACATGTCGTAGCCCTCGCGCTGGTACTCGATCAGCGGGTCGCGCTGCGCCAGCGCCCGCATGCCGATGCCCTGCTTGAGGTAGTCCATCTCGTACAGGTGCTCGCGCCACTTGCGGTCCAGCACCGACAGCATGACCTGGCGCTCGAGCTGCCGCATGGCACCCTCGCCGGCCTTCGCGTCGATCTCGGCCTCGCGTTCGCCGTACGCGCGCTTGGCGTCGGCGACGATGACCTCCTCCAGGTGCTCCCCGGTGAGGTCCTTGCCCTCGGCCTCCATCTCGTCGACGATGCCGTCCCACGTCAGCGTGATCGGGTACAGCGACTTCAGCGCGGTCCACAGCTTCTCGTGGTCCCAGTCCTCCGAGTAGCCGCCCTCGGTCTCCCCGCGCACGTAGGCCGACACCACGTCGATGATCATGTTCTCGACCTGGTCGTGCAGGTTCTCGCCCTTCAGGACCCGCTGGCGCTCGCCGTAGATGACCTTGCGCTGGCGGTTCATGACCTCGTCGTACTTCAGAACGTCCTTGCGGATCTCGAAGTTCTGCTGCTCGACCTGGGTCTGCGCGCTCTTGATCGCCCGGGTGACCATCTTCGCCTCGATCGGCTGGTCGTCCGGCACCCGCATCGTCACCATCACGCGCTCGACGAACTGCGCGTTGAACCGCCGCATCAGCTCGTCGTTCAGCGACAGGTAGAACCGCGACTCGCCGGGGTCGCCCTGACGGCCGGAGCGGCCACGCAGCTGGTTGTCGATGCGCCGCGACTCGTGCCGCTCGGTGCCCAGCACGTACAGCCCGCCGGCCTCGCGGACCTCATCGGCCTCGGCGCGGACGTCCTCACCGGCCTTCTCGAGCTCGGCCGGCAGCGCGGCGATCCACTCCTCCGGCGTCTCCACCGGGTCGAGGCCGCGCTCGCGCAGCCGCCGCTCCGCCACGTGGTCCGGGTTGCCGCCGAGCATGATGTCGGTACCGCGACCGGCCATGTTGGTCGCGACCGTGACCGCGCTCTTGTGCCCCGCCTCGGCGACGATCGCCGACTCCTTCTCGTGGTGCTTCGCGTTCAGCACGTTGTGCGGGATGCGCCGCTTCACCAGCAGCTTCGACAGGTACTCCGAGCGCTCCACCGAGGTCGTGCCGACCAGCACCGGCTGGCCCTTCTCGAACCGCTCGGCGATGTCGTCGGCGACCGCCTCGAACTTCGCCTCCTCCGACTTGTAGATGAGGTCGGAGCGGTCGATGCGGATCATCGGCCGGTTGGTCGGGATCGGCACCACGCCGAGCTTGTAGGTGTTCTGGAACTCCGCGGCCTCGGTCTCGGCCGTACCGGTCATGCCGGACAGCTTGTTGTAGAGGCGGAAGTAGTTCTGGAGGGTGATCGTGGCGAGCGTCTGGTTCTCCGCCTTGATCTCCACCTTCTCCTTGGCCTCGATGGCCTGGTGCATGCCCTCGTTGTAGCGGCGGCCGGCCAGGATGCGGCCGGTGAACTCGTCGACGATCAGGACCTCGCCGTTGCGGACGATGTAGTCCTTGTCGCGCTTGAACAGCTCCTTGGCCTTCAGCGCGTTGTTCAGGTACCCGACGAGCGGGGTGTTGGCCGCCTCGTACAGGTTCTCGATGCCGAGCTGGTCCTCGATGAACTCCACGCCCTGCTCGGTGACGCCGACGGTCCGCTTGCGCTCGTCGACCTCGTAGTGCGAGTCCTTCTTCATCATCGGCACGAGCCGGGCGAACTCCGTGTACCAGCGCGACGACTGGTCGGCCGGGCCGGAGATGATCAGCGGCGTCCGCGCCTCGTCGATGAGGATCGAGTCCACCTCGTCGACGATGGCGAAGTTGTGGCCGCGCTGGACCATGTCGTCCAGGTTCCACGCCATGTTGTCGCGCAGGTAGTCGAAGCCGAACTCGTTGTTCGTGCCGTAGGTGATGTCGGCGCGGTAGGCGGTGCGGCGCTGGGCCGGCGTCATCTCCGACAGGATCGCGCCGACCTCGAGGCCCAGGAACCGGTGGATGCGGCCCATCCACTCCGCGTCGCGCTTGGCCAGGTAGTCGTTGACCGTGACGACGTGTACGCCGTTGCCGGAGATGGCGTTCAGGTACGACGGCAGGACCGCGGTCAGCGTCTTGCCCTCACCGGTACGCATCTCGGAGACCTTGCCCAGGTGGAGCGCGGCGCCGCCCATCAGCTGCACGTCGAAGTGCCGCTGGCCCAGGACCCGCTTGGCGGCCTCCCGGGCGACGGCGAACGCCTCCGGCAGCAGGTCGCCGAGGGCGTCCTCGTCGGTCTCGCCGTCCGGCAGGTCCGGGTCGCGGTTCTCGTCGTAACGCTTGCGGAACTCGTCGGTCTTGGCCCGTAGCTGGGCCTCGGTCAGGTCGACGACGGAGTCCTCGAGCGCGTTGACCTCGTCCACGATCCGCTTCAGATGCTTGAGCGTCTTGCCCTCGCCCGCTCGGAGTATCCGGGACAGCACCATCAGGTCAACCTCGCTAGCTGGCTCGTTGCGCGCTTGTATTCGGTGAGGCGCCTCACCGTGCAACCCCCATCGTAGGCGGTCCCGGATATGTGCTGCCTACGCCTTGGGCGGACCTGTGGACAACTTGGGCATGCGAAAGCCCCCGAGCTGGCAACCCGGGAGCTTTTCGCGGTTCGTGTCAGCGGTTACGTGTCAGACCAGCCTGATCACGCCGTAGTCGAATCCCCTCCTGCGGTACACGACGCTGGGACGCCCGCAGTCCGCGTCGTGGAAGAGGTAGAAGTCGTGCCCGACCAGCTCCATCTGGTAAAGGGCCTGGTCGACGGTCATGGGGGTGGACGTGTGCTCCTTCTCCCGGACGATCCGGCCGGGTAGGTTCTCGTCCTCGGCGCTCTCCCAGCGCTGTGCCGGCACCTCGGGAAGGCCGTATGACTGCTCAGTTCGCGCGGGCAGTACCGCGGTCTGCGCGCGTCCGTTGGTGGCGGGCGGCGCGGCAAGTTGTGTGGCGGCGGAGGCGGTGGCTTCCGCGACGGAGGTCTGGCTTCTGCGCCCGTAGTGGACGCGACGGCGGTCGTGCAGACGGCGGAGACGGTTCTCCAGCTTGGTGACTGCGGCGTCGAGCGCGGCATAGAAGTCGCCGGCGCATGCCTCTGCGCGGACGGCCGGTCCCCTGCCCTTGCCGGTGATCTCAACGCGTTGGCAGTTCTTCGACTGCCGGCGGTTCGGCTCGTGGAACAGCTCCACGTCGAAACGGATTACCTTGCGGTCGTAGCGTTCGAGCCTGGTCAGCTTTTCCTCGACGTGCACTCGGTAGTGATCGGGCACCTCGACGTTGCGGCCTTTAACGACGATGTCCATACACAACCTCCCTCGCCAACAGCGAGATAGTGGGCGAACAACGGCGCCGGTCTCTGGCTTCGTGGACCGCCAGAACTGAGCGTGTGAGGGGACTCCCCGCCTCAGGACTCCTCCGGCGCCAGGGGCATGGCTACTCGCCTCCTCCCTGGGAAAATGGGAAAGCTGATGCCGAGACGTTATCTCGGGTTGTGCCTGTGCAAAAGCCCCCTCGGAGGGGGAACTTGTCCGTCCCACTCGGATTACTGAGCGCAACGCGGCTCGCGTGCGGGCACGGGGGGCCGGCCGTGGGCGACGTCCATCCCGCCTCGCGGGCCCCACCAGGCACTGTGACCCTTCTACGCAGTCGGATCGGCCTTCCTGCCATACCCGCTCAACGATCTTCACTTGATCCGAGTTCCCCGACGAAGTTCACCCGGTCGGGGGTATGAACCACTTCCCACACGTTGAAACGCACTTTCTGTATCCCTCCTGGCCGTACCGCCCGCCGCTCCCCACGCCCGCCTGTCGGCCCGCCGGGGCACAATACGACCATGCGTTCGATATTCGACCTCATCGTCCCCAACTACTGCGCCGGCTGTGACGTCCCGGCCACCAGCTGGTGCGCGGACTGCGCCGGCTCGCTCGGCGTCTTCCCGGTGGCCCGGCCCGGCCTGGCCGAGGCCTACGCGCTGACCGGGTACTCGGGTCCCGCGCGCAGAGCCTTGTTGGCCTACAAGGAAAAGGGCCGTCACGAACTGTCGGCGGTGCTCGGCGGAGCGTTAGCGACGGCGTTGCCCATGATCCGGGCCGGACCGTTCACGTTGGTCCCGGCACCGTCCCGACCGTCGGCCGCCCGCGCACGATACGGGCAGCACATGACGGCGGTGGCCCGCGCCTGCGCGACGGCGCTGGCGAGGGCTGGGCACGGGGCGTCCGTGGCGCCTGTGTTGCGCCTGTCGGGCCGCGCCCGCGACTCGGTGGGCCTGAATCCCGAGGAGCGGGAAGCGAACCTCCGGGGCCGGCTCAGGTGCACCGGCCGCCCCCCGACGACCGCGGTCCTCCTGGACGACGTGATCACCACGGGCGCGACGGCCACGGCGTGCGTAGCCGCCCTGACCGAAGCAGGCACGAAGACGACGACCGTCCTGGCCTTCACGGCCACGACCTGACCAGAAAGGAATCCGTATTGGCCAACACCTAACTGAATACGGACCGCGTCAGGGCCACACACGGGCCAGGGCCGCAGCACAGCACCGCGAGCAGTGGCACCGCGGCCGGCGCACTGCGAGCGGTGATACCGCGGGCCGCGGCACTGCGGGCAGCAGCACCGCAGGCGGCAGCACCGCGAGCAACCGAACCGCGAGCTGCGGCAGCGCGAGCACCGCATCGTGGGCGGGGCACCGTGGGCGAGGCATCGTGGGCGAGGCACCGTGGGCCAACCGCACCGCAACCAACCCCACCGCTGGTGCGGCACTGCGAGCAACCGCACTGCGAGCAACCGCACTGCGAGCAACCGCATTGCGGGCGGCGGCACCGCGGGCGGGGCACGGTGGCCGGAGCGCCGGTGGGCGGGTCACTGCGGGGCAACCACACCGCAACCAACCCCACTGCTGCCCCGCGGTACCGCAGGCGGCACCGCGGGGCAGCACACCGCGAGCAACCGCGTCGCGGGCAGTGCCCGCGATGCCGGGTCCGATGCCGGGTCCCTGGTGCAGCAGCCACCCGTCCACGCGCACCGGCAGGCAACGACGCCTCATCCGGTGCGTGCGGCGGCGGTCAGCCCGGGTAGAACGGGATGGCTGTCCCGCCCTGACCGTCCTGCAGTTGGCGCCAGACCTGGCCCACTCCCGCGGCACCCAGGACCGCCGCGTTGTCGGTGACCACCACGTCCCGTTCCGGGGCGGCGGTCACGGCGTGCATCGGGAACTGGAGGTTGCTGGAGTCGTACGGGTCGATGGTCAGGCCGTCGACGGGGACCCGGATCACCGGCAGCTCTGTCTGGCCGGTCACGACGACGAGGGTGTGCTGGTTGAGCCAGTCGACGCCGACGGCGTTGTTGATCGTCCGCTGTTGGAGGGTGCGCGGGTTGGCCAGGCTGACCGAGTCCTTGTCGCGGACGACCGCGGCCACGACCAGCTTGCCGTTGGTCATGACCATGGCGGCCCTGGTGCTGTCGCGGGACAGGCGGAACTCGCGGACCGGGCCGAAGTCCTGCAGGGCCGACGCGTTGACCTCCACCGGGGTCCAGCCGCCGGTGCCGGAGCGCACGACGCGCACGACGTTGCCGTCCTCGACGGTCCAGACCTCGTTCGCGTCCTGGCCCTCGACCGTGGACACGCGCCACGTCGGTCTGGTCATGGTGGACGCGTCCAGGGCGATCTCCTGCAGGGCCTCGCCGTAGCGGCCCACGCGCAGCCGCAGCTGGTCGCCTACCTTGGTCACGACCGCGAGCTGGCCACCGTCGATGGACTGGGCTCCGCTGACGACGTTGTAACCACCGTTGCCGGCGGGGCCGGGGACGGGCTTGCCCTCGGACAGCGTGTACAGGCGCCCGCCGGAGCTCACCAGGCCCGGCTGGTCCGAGCTGGGCTTGGTCAGGGCGTCGTACTGCTTGATGTCCGTGGGGCGCCAGTCACCGTGCCCCTCGATCAGGTCCTGGCCGTCGCCCTTGATGCGGAGACGGCTGTAGGTCACGTCGCGCATCGTCAGCACGATCTGGGCGGCGATCAGCTCCCGTTCGTCCTCGTTCTTCGCGCCGAGGGGGACCAGGTCGACCACCAGTGTGCCGTCGGTGTCCTCGACGACGTTGGTTCTTGTGGCCACCCCCTGCAGCGGGGAGACCAGCGACCGGCGCATGCTGTCCGACGGGCCGGACAGCAGCGTGGCGATCACGCGCCCCGGCAGGCCCTCCTCGGGCTTGGCGGCCACGTAACGCTGGTCGGGCACGATGATGCGCAGGTCCGGGTCGAAGAAGTACACGGTGACGGGCCGGTAGCTGGCGTTGAAGTCCGACAGCGGCACGTACACGCCCTGCGGCGGCTCGTCGATGCGCCACTGGCCCTTCTGGCGCACCACGCCGACGCGGAACTGGTTCTCGCCGATCATGGGGACGAAGGCGTTGTCGGCGCCGAGGCGGCCGAGGACGGTCACGCGGAGCATGACCGTGGCGTGGTCCTTCTTCGCGTCCGGGTCGCCGCCGGCCTGCACCTCGTCGCTGTTGGGGACGCTGCCGAACAGGTCGTCGATGATCGTCGGTTTGTAGTCGCCGCCCCAACTCTCCTGGCCGCGCTTCGTCAGGTACTGCCTGGCCGCGTCGGGGTTGCCGGAGCGGCGGACGAACTCGCGGACGAGGTCGAACGGGTTGAGGTTGGCGGTCGGTGGCGGCTCGGTGGCCTCGCCGGTCGACGGCTGCTGGTCGTCGCGGACCGCGTGCGGGGTCGACTCCTCGGGGATGTTCGCGCAGCCGGCCAGGAACAACACCACGAACAGCAGGGCGGCGAAGGCACGGCGCCGGGGGCGGCGGGGCGCGACCGCGCCGCGCGCAGGCTCCGGGTCAGCGGCCACCGGTCGCCGCACGCGGCGAGTCACGACCGCGCCACGCGCATCCCGCGCAGGCTCCGAGGGAGCGGCCGCCGGTCGCCGGGTGCGATGGCCAGCGTCGCTCATCGGGCTTCCTCCCAGACGGGGGCCGGTGGTTCGAGTTCGGGTTCGGCGTCCTCGCCCGCGGCGACCGTGACCCGCATGGCGTCGGCCTCGGTGAGCGGCTCCACGTCCGCGGCGACCTCGGTCGGTACCTTGGCGTCCGGCGGCGGCAGCGGCAGCGGGTTGTCGGTGTACGCGACGCCCTGGTGGCGCGGCAGCGTCAGCCGGAAGCAGGCGCCCTTGCCCGGCTCGCCCCAGGCGTCGAGGCCGCCGCCGTGGAGGCGGGAGTCCTCGAGGCTGATCGCGAGGCCCAGGCCCGTGCCGCCGGTGTGCCGGTTGCGGGACGGGTCCGCCCGCCAGAAGCGGTTGAACACCAGCTCCGCCTCGCCGGTGCGCAGGCCGACCCCGTAGTCCCGGACGGTGACCGCGAGCGCGTACTCGTCGACCGCCATGCGCAGCCGCACCGGGTGGCCGTCGCCGTGGTCGACCGCGTTGGCCAGCAGGTTGCGCAGGATCCGCTCGATGCGGCGTGCGTCGACCTCCGCGGCCGCCTCCTCGTCCGGCAGGTCGAGGATGATCTCGGTGCCGGCGTTGCGGGCGATGGTGGCGACCGTCTGCGCGGCGCGGACCGCGATGGGCCGCACGTCGGTGTACTCGGCGGTGAGCTCCTCGACACCGGCGTCCAGCCGACTGATCTCCAGCAGGTCACCGAGCAGCGACTCGAACCGGTCCAGCTCGTCGACCAGCAGCTCGGACGACCGCGCGAGGCCAGGCGGGAACTGCTCGCGGGACGCGTGGAGCACGTCCGCGGCCATCCGCACGGTGGTCAGGGGTGTGCGCAGCTCGTGGGAGACGTCCGAGGTGAACCGGCGTTGCAGGCCGCCGAACTCCTCGAGCTGGCGGATCTGTTTCTCGATGCTCTCGGCCATCTTGTTGTACGACTGGGCGAGCCGCGCGACGTCGTCCTCGCCGACCACGACCATCCGCTCGTCCAGCTCGCCGCCCGCGAACCGCTCCGCGGCCTGCGCGGCGCTGCGGACCGGCCGCACGACCTGGCGCGTCACGAGGTTCGCGATGCCGGCGAGCAGCAACAGCAGCACGAGCCCGCCGACGAGCAGCGTGCTCTGCACGACGGCGATCGTCGACTGCTCGGCGGTCAGCGGGTACAGCATGTACAGCTGCATCTGTTGCTGCTGCCCGGGACCGAACGGCGCGCCGACGATGAGGAACGTGGTGCGTCCCGACGGCCGGTCGACCGTGTGGATCTGCACGGCGAGCTGGCCGTTCTCCACGAAGTGGCGCAGGCTGTCGGGCACGTCGCCGTACGGGCCGGCACTGACCATCTCGCCGGTCCCGGCCTGGGGCTGCGGGCTCGCGAGCACCGGCTCGAACGTGCCGGCCGAGGAGCTGACCGTGTCGGTGTTCGGCGTCGAGCTGCTCAGCTTGTTGAGGGCCTGCTGCAGCAGCGTGCGCACCGGGTCGGTCGACCGGTTCACGCCCTGCAGCTCGCGCTGCGCCACCGCGAGCGAGTCGCGGGTGGCCGCGATCGCCGCCTCCTCCTTGGTCTCGAGGAGGCGGTCGGTGATCTGGTTCTGCAGCACCATGCCCAGCACGAAGACCACGGCCGACGACAGCGCGAGCGTGCTGACCACGACCCGCACCTGCAGCGAGCGCCGCCACAGCTCGCCGAAACGAACCGCCTGCGACCGCCCGAACGCGACCGCGCGGGCGCCGTAACGGGCGACCGCGCGGAGGTACCGCTTCACGGAAAACGTCCGATCACGGGGGTCCAGCCTTGTAGCCGACACCGCGCACCGTCAACACCACCTCGGGGTGTTCGGGGTCGGTCTCGACCTTGGACCGCAGTCGCTGCACGTGGACGTTGACGAGCCGGGTGTCCGCGGCGTGCCGGTAGCCCCACACCTGCTCGAGCAGCACCTCACGGGTGAACACCTGGCGCGGCTTGCGGGCCAGGGCCACGAGCAGGTCGAACTCGAGGGGCGTGAGCTGGATGGCGACACCCTCCCGGGTGACCTCGTGGCCGGGCACGTCGATCGTGAGGTCGCCGATGGACAGCATCTCGGCGGGCTCGGAGTCCGTGCGACGCAGCCTGGCACGCACCCGCGCGACCAGCTCCTTCGGCTTGAACGGCTTGACGACGTAGTCATCCGCACCGGACTCCAGGCCCAGCACGATGTCGACCGTGTCGCTCTTCGCCGTGAGCATCACGATCGGCACGCCGGACTCGGCGCGGATCGCCTTGCACACGTCGATCCCGTTGATACCGGGCAACATCAGGTCGAGCAGGACCAGGTCGGGCCTGAGCTCGCGCAGCGCGGGCAACGCCCGGTTGCCTTCCGCCACCACCGCGGTGTCGAAACCCTCGCCCCGCAACACGATGGTCAGCATCTCGGCCAGAGCCGGGTCGTCGTCCACTACCAGCACACGTGCCTTCATGGTTACATCGTCGCACTTCGTGAGGCTCATTCGTGCGGCACCCGGCTGGTTCATCCGGTTACCGCAATCGGAGTGACAAGTTGTAACACTTTCACCAGCGCCGGCAATCTACCTGGTGAACTCGTGAACCTTGCTCGGGGGAGGACACGAATGGGCATCCGACGCCTCAACCATGCGGTGCTCTACGTGCGTGACGTGACACGCAGCGTGGAGTTCTACACCGACGTGCTGGGCTTTCGCGTCGTGCACCGGCGGCACAACGCCGCCTTCCTCCGCGCGGCGGAGTCCGACAACGACCACGACCTCGGCCTGTTCCAGGTCCGCGGCACCGCGACGAGGTCGACCGGCGTCGGGCTGTACCACCTCGCCTGGTCGGTCGGCACCCTGCCGGAGCTGGCGGAGTTCGCCGACCGGCTGGCCGCGGCCGGCGCGCTGGTCGGCTCGTCGGACCACGGCGTGTCGAAGTCGCTGTACGGCAAGGACCCGGACGGGCTGGAGTTCGAGGTCTCGTGGTTCGTCCCCCGCGACCGCGTGACCGAGGAGATGTCCGCGACCCCGACGATCGCCCGCCTGGACATCGAGGCGGAGATCGCCCGCTGGGGCGCCGACCTCGCGGGTGCCCCGTAGTTCACTCCGCCAGTCTCTTGGCCAGCTCGGCGATCTCCGGCACCGTGTTGCCGTCGACGACGTGCCAGGGGGCCAGCCAGTCGTCCTCGGCGAGGCCGTCGTACACCGCGGCCACCCGGGTCTGCAACGCGTCGTCGGACTCCCACGTGTCACGCCCGCGATCGGCCTCGGTCCGGGCGCGGTGCACCGAACGTTCCGCCGCCACCGACGGCGAGACCCGCAGCAACAGGTGGGCGTCTGGCGCCGGCACCTCGAATCGATCCAGCTCGATCGCCCGTACCCATGACACGAACTCCCCGCGGGCGTCCTCGTGCAGCCGGGCGGCGCCGAAGGCCGCGTTCGAGGCCACATAGCGATCCAGCAGCACGTACTCGTGAGTGTTCAGCGCGGCGCGGATGTCCGGGGCGGCGGCGCGCCGGTCCAGGGCGTACAGCATCGCCATGCCGTAGACCTCGTCGCCGAACGGGCCGAGCCTGCCGTGCAGGGCGTCGCGGATCAGGGCGCCGTACACGTCCTCGTCGTAGCGCGGGAACGCCATGCGGGCCACGCGGCCGTCCAGGGCGTGCGCCAACGCGTCAGCCAACGTCCGCTTGCCGGCGCCGTCGATGCCCTCGATCACGATCAGTCGTCCCACGTCCGGAACCCTAGTCGCTCGGCCCCTAAGCGAACGGCACGTGCCACCAGGGACTGGTCCGGTCGGTCATCAGCAGGCGGTGCGGGCCCAGCACGGACACGTACATGTGCCCGTACTTCTCCTCGTCGAAGCGGATCACCCGGCCGAGTGCGTAGCCGGCGCTGAAGTCGGCCCACGACGAGTAGTGCTGGCGGCACAGCTCCCCCGCGCGCAGCACGATCCGCTCGGCCGTCCGGTAGTCGCAGAAGCGGCCGCCGTAACCCCAGCGGGCCATGTTCACCGCGCGGCCGAAGTCGTAGCCGAACACGCTGGTCACGATGCCGTTCTGCGGCAGGAGGCCGTCGGTGCGGAAGCGGGACTCGTAGCGGGTGACCACGCCGGCCAGCTCGACCATCTCGTCGACCTCGGCCGGCTGCCGGCGCTGCCCGCGCGCCCACCTGCCCACCGCGTTCTGCCAGGTGAACAGGTCGTAGTGACCCTGCTGGCGCAGCAGCATGCGGCGGACGTTCAGCACGGCGTCGGCCTCGGGACCGATGTTCTGGCCGGCCAGCAGGTACTCGACCTGCCGCGACCAGTCCCCGGCCGTCTCCACGCCCCAGTTGTCGGCCAGGCTGTCGCGGTTCTCCTGGTAGTCCCGGACGGGATCGTCCAGGACGTTCCAGGCACTCGACACGTGCACGGGAATGTGCGCGCCGCACGCGAAACCGTGTGCCAGCGGCCCGTGGAACGGGCCGGTCGGGGCGCTGACCACCCCCTCCACATGATCGCAGACCACCACACCGGCGGAGTGTAGCCACGTGCAACGACACCCGGGGCCGATTCCGTCCTGGTGCTATGAGACGCCTGCTCCTGCCCCTGCTGCTCGTCCTCTCCGCCTGCGGTCAGCCACCGACCGGCGACGCCGGCGCCCCCGCGCCGGACCCGTTGCGCGGCAGGACGTTCCTCGCGACGGCGATCACCGACGACGACAAGCCGCGGGACATGGAGCTGTCGCTGGAGTTCACCGACGACGGCAGGCTGATCGCCCGGGCGAGCTGCAACATGATGCAGGGCAAGGTGGACACCAGCGACGGCAGGCTGGTCATCGACGGCGGGCTGGCGACGACCGACATGGGCTGCGACCCGGCACGGCACGAGCAGGACGCGTACGTCGCGGACGTGCTGGGCGCGTCGCCGTCGTGGCAGCTCGACGACGACCGCCTGACGATCACGGCCGGCACCACCAGGTTCGAGCTGGCGCCGCGGGAGGCCGTCGACCCCGACCGCGAGCTGGCCGGCACGACGTGGGAGCTGGACACCCTGGTCGACGCGGAGGTCGCGTCCAGCATGGCCGCCGGGGCGCAGCCCGTGACGCTCGTGTTCGACGGCAAGACGGTCGTCGCCGACACGCACTGCAACGGCGTGCGTGGGGACTACACGATCGACGGAAACACGATCAGTGTCGACCTCGGTCCCATGACGAAGATGGCGTGCGCACCTGAGATCATGCGGGGTGAGAACGCGGTGGTCGACGTGCTGCGGGGCAAGGTCACCTACGAGATCACGGCCGACCGCCTGACGATCACCAACCCGTCCGGCAAGGGGATCCAACTGCATGCCAGGTGAGCTGCCCGAGATGGCGTTCCCGGACCAGGCCGCGTTCGCGGCGTGGCTGGCGGAGAACGCCGACACCCCCGGTGTCTGGATCCGGATCGCCAAGAAGGGCACCGGGATCACGTCCGTCGACCACGACCAGGCCCTCGAGGAGGCGCTGCGCCACGGGTGGATCGACGGCACCGCGCGGCGTGTGGACGACCAGTGGTTCGTGCAGAAGTTCACGCCCCGCACCCGCCGGTCACGGTGGTCCAGGATCAACCGCGACTCGGCGGAGCGGCTGATCGCCGAGGGCCGGATGTTCCCGCGCGGCCTGGGTGAGGTCGAGGCGGCGCAGGCGGACGGCCGCTGGGAGGCGGCCTACGCGGGACCGGCGTCGTCGTCGGTGCCCGACGACCTGGCGGCGGCCCTCGCGGCCTCGCCGTCCGCCGAGGCGTTCTTCAAGACGCTGACCAGCCAGAACCGCTACGCCATCCTGTACCGGGTCGAGGAGGCCAAGCGCCCGGAGACCCGGGCCCGGCGCATCGAGAAGTTCGTGGCCATGCTGGAACGGGGAGAAACCCTGCACTAGCGATCTCACGTTTCCGCGAGCCCCGGCGTCTTCCTGGTGTGATCGTGAAACCGTTCGAACAGGTCGTGGCCGAGTACGGGCCGATGGTGCTGCGGGTGTGCCGCGCCGTCGTCGGCCCGGTCGACGCCGAGGACGCCTGGTCCGAGACCTTCCTGGCGGCGCTGAAGGCGTACCCGGAACTGCCCGCCGCCGCGAACGTCGAGGCGTGGCTGGTCACGATCGCGCACCGCAAGGCCATCGACGTCACCCGGGCCCGCGCCCGGCGGCCGATCCCCGTCAACGACGTGCCCGAACAGGAGAGCACGGCGGCGACGCTGGACGGCGACGTGTGGGACGCGGTCGCGAAGCTGCCCGACAAGCAGCGCGCCGCCGTCGCCTACCACTACCTCGCCGGGCTGCCGTACCAGGAGATCGCGCGGATCACCGGCGGCAGCACCGACGCCGCCCGGCGCGCGGCCGCGGACGGCGTCAAGGCCCTGCGGGTCGCCACGAACAAGGAGGAAGCATGATGACGTTCGGTTCGGCACCCGAGATCGACCCCGAGACCACCCGCCGCCTGCACGCGCGGCTGGTCGCCGCGGCCCAGCGCGAACAGCTGCTGGACGTGGCCTACCGCACGCTGGACACCCCGGTCGGCACGCTGCTGCTGGCCGCGACCGAGCAGGGCCTGGTCCGTGTCGCCTACGACCGCGAGGACCACGACGCCGTGCTCGCGAAGCTGGCCGGCGTGGTGAGCCCGCGGATCCTGCGGGCCCCGGCCCGGCTGGACCCGGCGGCACGGCAGCTTTCGGAGTACTTCGACGGCGGCCGGCGGCGGTTCGAGCTGCCGCTGGACTTCCGGCTGGCCCGCGGGTTCCGCCTGGCGGTGCTCGCCCACCTGCCGGAGATCGGCTACGGGCGCACGGAGAGCTACGCGCAGGTCGCGGCCGCCGCGGGCAGCCCGCGGGCCGTGCGTGCCGTGGGTACGGCGTGTGCCACCAACCCGCTGCCGGTCGTGGTGCCGTGCCACCGGGTCGTGCGCTCCGACGGGTCGTACGGCCGGTACGTCGGCGGCGAGGACGCCAAGCGGACCCTGCTGACCATGGAGGCGGCGTGAACAAGTACGAGAAGAAGGTCGCTGCGGCCGACTGGGCCGCGGTGGCCGCCGAGGTGGACGACTACGGCTGCGCGCTGCTGCCCCAGCTGCTCACGAAGGCCGAGTGCGCTCGCCTGGCCGGCCTGTGGGACAAGGCGGAACACTTCCGGGCGACGGTGAACCTGCGCCGGCACCGCTTCGGGGACAACGGCGACTACCACTACTTCGCGGCGCCGTTCCCCGAGCCGGTACAGGCGTTGCGGGACGCGCTGTACCCGCGCCTGCTGCCGATCGCCCGCGACTGGGCGGCACGGCTCGGCTGGGACGCCGAGTGGCCGGACACCCTGGACGAGTGGCTGGCGATCTGCCACGAGGCCGGGCAGCGGCGGCCGACGCCGATCCTGCTCCGCTATGAGGAGGGCGGCTGGAACGCCCTGCACCGCGACCTGTACGGCGACAAGGTCTTCCCGCTACAGGTCGTGATCAACCTCAACGAGCCGGGTGTCGACCACACGGGTGGCGAGTTCCTGCTGGTCGAACAGCGGCCGAGGGCCCAGTCCCGCGGCACGGCGACCCTCATCCCGCAGGGGCACGGACTGGTGTTCACCACCCGCGACCGCCCGGTCCGCTCGGCCCGCGGCTGGTCGGCGTCCCCGGTCCGGCACGGCGTGTCCGCGGTCCGCACCGGCCGACGCCACACCCTGGGCCTGGTCTTCCACGACGCCACATGAAGAAAGAAAGGAGCCGGCTCGTGACGGAGCCGGCCCCTTTCGATGAACGAACTCAGTACCGGTAGTGGTCCGGCTTGTACGGGCCCTCGACGTCGACGTCGATGTACTCCGCCTGGTCCTTGGACAGCTTGGTGAGCTCGCCGCCGAGCGCCTCCAGGTGGATGCGGGCGACCTTCTCGTCGAGCTTCTTCGGGAGGCGGTAGACCTCCTTGTCGTACTCCTCGTTCTTGGTGAACAGCTCGATCTGCGCGATCACCTGGTTCGAGAAGGAGTTCGACATCACGAAGGACGGGTGGCCGGTCGCGTTGCCGAGGTTCATCAGGCGGCCCTCGGACAGCACGATGATCGAGTGCCCGTCCGGGAAGACCCACTCGTCGACCTGCGGCTTGATGTTGATCCGGCGGATGCCCTGGTAACGCTGCAGGCCGGCCATGTCGATCTCGTTGTCGAAGTGGCCGACGTTACCGACGATCGTCTGGTGCTTCATCCTGGCCATGTGGTCGGCCATGACGATGTCCTTGTTGCCGGTCGTCGTGATGACGATGTCGGCCTTGTCGAGCACGTCCTCGAGGCGCTTGACGTCGTAGCCGTCCATCGCCGCCTGCAGGCCGCAGATCGGGTCGATCTCGGTCACGATCACGCGGGCGCCCTGGCCGCGCAGTGACTCCGCCGCGCCCTTGCCCACGTCGCCGTAGCCGCAGACGACCGCGACCTTGCCGCCGATCAACACGTCCGTGCCGCGGTTGATGCCGTCGATCAGCGAGTGGCGGATGCCGTAGCGGTTGTCGAACTTCGACTTGGTGACCGCGTCGTTGACGTTGATCGCCGGGAAGAGCAGCTCACCGGCCGCCGCCAGCTGGTACAGCCGCAGCACGCCGGTGGTGGTCTCCTCGGTGACGCCCATGATCTCCTGGCCGGTGCGCGTCCACTTCTGCTTGTCGGCCTCGAGCGAGTTGCGGAGCGTCTCGAGGATGATCTTCCATTCCTCGGGATCGTTGTCATCCGGCTGCGGCACGACGCCGGCCGCCTCGTACTGCGTGCCCTTGTGGACCAGCAGGGTGGCGTCGCCGCCGTCGTCGAGCAGCATGTTCGGCGCGGCGTCACCCGGCCAGGTCAGCATGCGCTCGGTGCACCACCAGTACTCCTCGAGCGTCTCGCCCTTCCACGCGAACACCGGGACGCCCTTGGGCTCCTCCGGCGTGCCGTGCGGACCGACGACGACCGCGGCGGCCGCGTGGTCCTGGGTCGAGAAGATGTTGCAGGACGCCCAACGCACCTCGGCGCCAAGCGAAACCAACGTCTCGATGAGCACCGCGGTCTGCACCGTCATGTGCAGCGAGCCGGAGATCCGTGCCCCACGCAGGGGGTAGACCTCGGCGTACTCGCGGCGGAAGGCCATCAGGCCCGGCATCTCGTGCTCGGCGAGGCGAATCTCCTTGCGCCCGAACTCGGCCAGCGAAAGATCCGCCACCGCGAAGTCCAGGTCACCCGCCTGCCGGAAATACCGGGTGACGGTGTCGCCCTGGGTGTTTACTGCGGTCATCCCGTACGTCCTCCAAACTCCTTAGCCCCCAGAACACTACCGTTGCCCATTAGTCGACTCACTTGAGTGCCCGTTGAGCCCGAGGAGGAAGGCCTGTTGTACCCGCCGGGTCCGGACACCCGAGTGGTCGAGCTGCGTGTTCACGGCGTGCTCGGCACCAGACCGGAGACGCTGGTCTCGGCGGTCGAGGCGGTCGACGTGGCCGGTGACGGCCTCGGGCGGATCGTCGCGCCGGCCGACCGTCTACTGCGGCCGGCGCCGGGCCCGATGCTGCGGGCGGAGGGCCAGTCGATCCCGCGGACCGTCGAGGGCTACTCGTGGAGCGGTATGACCTCCGGCGGCGCGGCGAAGGCGGCGTGGGCGCTGCTGTTCCCGTTCTCGCTGGCCAACGTGGCGCACTGGATGCTGCCGCCGATTCCCAGCGGGCACCGGCCGGCCGAGCGGCTCGGGCTCGCCGCCCGCACGCTCCTGCGGCTCGCGGCGTTGCTGCTCACCGTGTTGTTGGTCACGCAGGCGGCGGTCGTCAGCCTGGACCTCCTCGCGGCACGGTGCCTCGCGCCCGGGGCGGAATGCCTGCAGGGTGCGGTGCCCGACTGGCTGCGTTCGACCTACCTGGTCCGGCCGGCGATCGGGCTCCTCCCGGTGCTGCTGACGATCTACGTGCTGCACCGGATCTCCTGCGTCGCGTGGGAGGTGGACGGCGCGGCCAACCCGCCGCCGACGCCGCCGAACACCCGCGTGCAGCTGCCCGGCACGAACCTGGTCGCCGACCCGGACACCCCGACGCTGCGCGCGTTGCACCTGGTGGCGGCGCTGGCGACGGTGGCACTGCTGCCCCTGGGCGGCCCGTTCGCCATCCCGGCGACCCCCGTGCCGGCGGCACTGTGGACGCTCGCGCTGATCCTGCTGGTCGTGGCGGTGCTCGGGGTGCTGATGCTGGACGACCCGCGGGGCGCGGCGCCGGTGCGGGCGGGGGCGTGGCTGCGGGCGGCGCTCGGCCCGTGGACGCGGCGCGTGCTGTTCGCCCTGGGTGGCGTGCTGGTCGCGGCGTCGGCGGCGTCGCGTGACCCGCTCACGCTGACCGGGACGGAGGCCACGGTCGAGGCGGTGGCCGGGCTGCTGATCGTGGTGGTCGTGCTGTTCGCCGTGCTGCTGGTGCCGGCGGCGCGGATCGGCCGGCGGGAGTGGCGGGGTCACCCCCGGGAACTGCGGCCGTGGGCGGGCGGCTGGATGGCGGCGCCGGTGGTGACCGTGGCGGCGCTGCTCGGCGGTGGTTTCGGCGCCGGGCTGGGGTCGGTGGTGCAGCGGCTGCTCGGCGTCGAGTGGCTGCCGCCGGGATACGGGCCGGTGACGATGCTGTGGGGTGCGGGCGCCGTGCTGGGGCTGGTGGTCGCGGTGCTGGCGGCGCCGTTCGTGCTGGTCCGGCTGCGGAAGACCTCGTCGGCGGAGGCCCGGTTGATCGGCTCGCCGGTGCGGGAGTGGCGGTTGGCGTCGTGGCAGCGGCACCACGTGCACCAGGTCGTGCTGGCGTGTGCCGGGGTGCTGTCGGCGGGCGCGGCGGTGGCGCTGTACTTCCGGTTCGTCGCCCCGCCGGACTGGTTGACGCCGCTGTCGACCGTGGGCGTGCTGGCGCTGGGTGCGCTGGCGGGCGGGCTGCTGCGGGCGGTGTACAACGCGGCGCGGGCCCCGTCGTCGGCGCGGCAGTTGGGGGTGCTGGCGGACCTGGCGTGCTTCTGGCCGCGGGAGGCGCACCCGATCGTGCCGCCGTGCTACGCGGTGAAGGTCGCGCCGGAGCTGGCGGCACGGACGGTGACGCACCTCCGGGATCCTGGGGCGCGTGTGGTCCTGGTGGGTGAGAGCCACGGCAGCCTGCTGGCCGTGGTCGCGGTGGCCCGGCTGCTCAACTCCCTGAACGAACCGGACCGCCGGCGGATCGGCGTGGTGACGGTGGGGTCGCAGCTGCAGTGGGCGTACACGCGGGCTTTTCCCGCCGTGCTGCCGTTCTCGGCACTCGGGACGCTGGCGGGTGAGCTGGGGACGCGGTGGCGGTCGGTGTGCCGCGGGACCGATCCGCTGGGTGGCGCGGTCACCACGTGGCGGCGGCAGGTGTTCGAGGGAACGTTGCTGGGCATGGGTTTGCGCGCGGACGGGACGTCGGGGCCGCTGGCGGCGGCGGAACGCGGACCGTCGGGCGCGCTGGTGCTGGGGCTCGACCACTGGCTGCCGGACCCGCCGCGCGAGCCCCTGCCCGGGCGGCGGTGGACGCCGGGGCTGCAGCGGCACGGGAACTACTCGGCCGACCCGGAATGGGACCGCGCCGTCGCGATGGCGGCCGGCCTCGATCCCGCCGACCCGCCGACGCTGTTCCAGCTGCCGCAGTAGTCCCAGTTGTCCACAGCCACACCGGTTATCCACAACCAAGATCGACAACCCCGAGATCGTCGGCGCTCGCCGGTAGGATGGAGCCGGGGGAGGGCCCCGGCCGTCTCCGGTGGTGGTGGTTGGGCGGGCTCGGCTGTGCCCGTCGGCGGTGACCTCCTCGTTGGCCACGACCGTGCCTCCGGATGGTTTCTACATTGCGGGTTCGGACGCGAGCGGTGCCAGCAGCGCGGCGGCCGTCGCGGCGTGGCCGGCCTGGGTCAGGAGGCCGGCCGGGCCCAGGCGGCCGTCCCGGTCCACGGCGATCCGGGCGTTGCGCAGGACCGGGCCGAGGTCCGCGCGTAGTGCTTTTTCCAGCTCCGCCAACGAGTTCGCGTGGCGGAACACGCCGCCGGACAGGACCAGTGCCGTCGCGCCCTTCGGGCCCAGCTGGCCGACCATACGCAGGTGGCGGCGGATCGCGAGGGTCGCCGCCAGGCGGGCTATGCGCAGATCCGTCTCGTGTTCGTCGGGTGTGGTGGGGACGAAGTCGACGTTCTCGTTGCGGTGGGCGGCTTTCGCGGCCAGGGCGGTGTCCGGCGGGAGGAGGCGTTCGGTGATCGCCTCCGCCACCACGCCGGGGGCGCTGACGCGCATGCCGATGTCACCCTCCACCGTTCTGCGGTCCGGTGGGAGGGCGACCGTGCGGGCCGGCACGTCCTCCATTGTGGACACCGCGGAGTAGACGTCCGTGGTGGCGCCGCCGACGTCCACCACCAGGACCGCGCCTTCCTCCTGTGCGGCAAGGGTTGCCACGCCGGACAGGACCGCGTCCGGGGTCACTGTGCTGACCAGGTCCCGGAAGCGGCGGCCGCGGGACAGGCCCTTGCCGCCGATCACGTGTGCCAGGAACACCTCGCGGATCGCGGCGCGAGCGGGTTCCGGGGCCAGCTCACCCACGTCCGGCAGGACGTTGTCGGTGGCCACGACCGTCCGGCCGGCCAACAGGTCGAGGGCCGCGTCCCGGGCCTCCTTGTTGCCGGCCAGCACGATCGGGACCGTGATCCGCGCCCGGGCCAGGCAGGACGCGTTGTGCAGCAACACCTTCTCGTCGCCGCCGTCGGTGCCGCCGACCAGCAGCACCACGTCCGGCCGGGACGCCCGCAGTTTGTACACATTGGACAGTGGGCCGGCCGACACGTGGACGACCTTCGCGCCGGCCGACAGGGCCACGCGGTGGCCGGCCTCCGCGCTCACCAGGCGTTCCTGGCCCACCACGGCCAACCGAAGACCCCCGCCCGCCGACGAGCAGGCCAGGGTCCCGGTGGCGGTGGGCAGCGCCGCGGTCACCGCCGCGACGCCGTCCATCACCTCCGGTGGCGTGGTCCGGTGCTGGGCCACCCCGGCCAGCGTGCCGTCCGGGGCGACCGCCGCGCCCTTGGTCCACGTGGAGCCGACGTCAAGGCACAGGAACATGCTTGCCCAGCAACGAGTTCCGCCGCCCGTAGCCGAAGTACACGACGATGCCCAGCACCATCCACACGAAGAACCGCAGCCACGTCAGGATGGTCAGGTTCAGCATCAGCCACAGGCACGCCGCGATGGCCAGCGTGCCGATCACCGGCAGTGCCGGCACGCGGAACGAGCGCGGCAGGTCCGGGCGCGTGCGCCGCAGCACCATCACGCCGGCCGACACCAGGATGAACGCGAACAGCGTGCCCACGTTCACCATCTCCTCCAGCTTGCCCGCCGGGAAGAACGTCGCCGCGGCCGCGACCAGGACGCCGACCAGGATCGTCGCGCGGACCGGGGTGCCGTGCTCGCCCGTGCGGGACAGGGCACGTGGCAGCAGGCCGTCCCGGGACATGGCGAACAGCACGCGGATCTGGCCCAGCATCAGCACCATCACGACGGTCGTCAGGCCGGCCAGAGCGCCGATCGAGATCAGGTTCGCCGCCCAGTCCACGTCGTTGAGCGCGAACGCCGTCGCCAGCGTCTTGTGCTCGCCGTCGTCGCCGGTGGCGAGGTCGGTGTACTTCACCATGCCCGTCACCACGAACGAGACCGCCACGTACAGCACGGTGACGATCGCCAGCGAGCCCAGGATGCCGCGCGGCACGGCGTGTTTGGGGTTGCGGGTCTCCTCGGCCGTCGTCGCGACCACGTCGAAGCCGATGAACGCGAAGAACACCAGCGACGCGCCGGCCAGCAGGCCGAAGACGCCGAACGCGGAGCTGGTGCCGCCGGCCAGCCACGAGAACACGGTCTGGTCCACGCCCGTCGACGCCGCGCCGGCGCCGGTCTCGCCCGGCGGGACGTACGGGCTGTAGTTGGCCGCCTTGACGAAGGTGATGCCGAAGAAGATCACGAACAGCACGATCGCGACCTTGATGCCGGTGATCACCATGCTGACCCGCGACGACAGCTTCGTCCCGACGGCCAGCAACACGGCCAGCGCGGCGACCAGGAGGAGCGCGCCCCAGTTGACGGTCACGCTCCCGACGTCGAACGAGGTCCTGACGTCGTCGCCGAACAGGTAGGACAGCACGGTCCGCAGGTACTCGGACCAGCCGGTCGCGACCGCGGCCGCGCCGACGGCGAACTCGAGCACCAGGTCCCAGCCGATGATCCACGCGACGAACTCGCCGAACGTCGCGTAGGAGAAGGTGTACGCGCTGCCCGCGACCGGCACGGTCGACGCGAACTCGGCGTAGCACAGCGCCGCCAGCCCGCACGCGACCGCGGCGAGCACGAACGCCAGCGACACCGAGGGCCCGGTGAGGTCACCGGCGGTGCGGGCGGTGAGCGTGAAGATACCCGCCCCGATGACCACGGCGACGCCGAAGACCGTGAGGTCCCACGCGCTGAGGCTCTTCCGCAACCGCGAGCCGGGCTCGTCGGTGTCCTTGATCGACTGTTCAACCGTTTTGGTGCGCAACAACCCATTTCCAGGCACGCCAACCTCCGCTCCCCGATCTCCGCTCGACCCTAACCCGCGCGTGTCCAACCGACACGACACGCGTGTCCAACGCGGAGGACCCGCGAGTCCCGCGCTGGGCCCCCGCGAGTCCCGCTCCCAGCCCCCGCGAGTCCCGTTTTCGAGCACACGCAGATGATCCCGAGACCGGGACTCGCCGGGTCCGAAGGCGGGACTCGCGGGGTCCGAAGGCGGGACTCGCGGGGTTAGGTTTTGGCGGGGGTGCGGTCCAGGTCTGGTTCCAGGTAGATCAGGCGGGCGGGTGGGACGGCCGCGCGGACGCGGGCCTCCGCCGCGTCGATCTCCGCTGCCACGTCAACCAGGGAGAGGCCCGGTTCGAGGGCGATCTTGGCCGCCACCAACAGCTCCTCCGGGCCGAGGTACTGGGTGCGGATGTGGATCAGGCGCCGCACGCGGCCGGCGACGAGCGCGGCCGTGATGGCGTCCAGCTCGGTCGCGGTGGCGCCCTCGCCGATCAGCAGGCTCTTCATCTCGATGATCAGGATGATGGCGATTACACCCAGCAGCGCGCCGATCATGAGCGTGCCGACGCCGTCCCACATCGGGTCGTCGGTGATGACGGCGAGGCCGACGCCGAACAGGGCGAACATCAGGCCGAGCAGCGCGCCCGTGTCCTCGAGGAGCACGACCGGCAGCTCGGGGGTCCTGGACTGGCGGATGAAGCCCCACCAGGACACGTTCCCCTTGATCTTCCTGGACTCGACCATCGCCGTGTAGAAGCTGTAGCTCTCCAACCCGATCGCGACCACCAGGATGATCACCGCGACGATGGGCGTGGTCAGCGGCTCGGGGTTCTGCAGCTTGTGGATGCCCTCGTAGATCGCGAACGCCGAGCCGAGCGAGAACAGCATCAGCGCGACGATGAACGAGTAGAAGTACCGGTCCCGCCCGAAGCCGAAGGGGTGCTCCGGCGTGGCCTTGCGCCGCGAGGTCCGCTGGCCGAGCAGCAGCAGGCCCTGGTTGGACGTGTCCGCGACCGAGTGCACGGCCTCGGCGAGCATCGACGACGCCCCGGTGATCGCGAAGCCGACGAACTTCGCCAGCGCGATCCCCGCGTTCGCCGCCAACGCCGCGAGAATCGCCTTCGTCCCGCCCCCTGCGCTCACCAGCCCACTCCCTCAACCCTGTCGCTTTTGTCGCAGCCTAGAGACCCGCACCTACCCCTGTCCCGGCAGTGCCCTGAAAGGCGCGTTCGGGGCGTTGAGCGATGCTGTTGGTTTATTCGGTCATGCTGCTGTGGCTAGGGGGAGTCGGGCGATCCTGGGTGTTCGGGTTGTTGCGTGGGGTGTGTTGGTGAGCCAGGCGTTGATGCGGAGCAGGTTGAGGCC
>Ga0081539_10001763_pt1 | contig 34486 bp, 48 predicted proteins | sample TabmetS4T2R2_FD_71023 | JGI IMG/M metagenome (GOLD analysis project Ga0081539, IMG submission 71023) | Tabebuia heterophylla rhizosphere microbial communities from the University of Puerto Rico - S4T2R2 | ecosystem: Host-associated > Plants > Roots > Rhizosphere ... | reverse complement strand
CCGCCGGCTACGCCATCGCGCTCGCCGGCAAGCCGCGCAACGCGCTTGCCGTCGCCGTCGAGAAGGTGCTCGGCCGCGAGGTCGAGGGCCTGTCCGCGCGCTTCGCGCCGACGCCGCCCGAGCTCGCTGAGCTGACCCGCAACGAAGCGGCCGTCCATCGGCGCCGGCTCGAAGCGACCGAGCAGCTCCTCGCCATGCGCGAGCTGCCGCCGCCGGCGCCTTCGCGGGCGATCGCCGAGCTGCCCGTCGCGGACACGCTCCGCGCGTTCGTCGACGCCGGCGCCCGGGCCCAGGCGGCGGCGAACGAGGCGATCGCCCGCAACACCCGCGTCGAGGCCGACCTCGCCGGCCGGCATTTCCCGCCGGCGCCGAGCGCGGCCAGGCAAGAGGCGAGGAGCGAGCCCGCGAGCGACCGGGACCAAGGGAACCAGGAGGACGTCGCATGAGCGGAGAGGTGCAGACCACGCCCTATGCTGGTTGGGCGATCATCGAGCAGATGGGCTTCAAGCGGACTGTCGGGAAGATCAGCGAGGTCGAATATGGCGGTGCCAAGATGATCCGCATCGACAAGCCGATTTTCGGGGAGGGCGATCTCGCCGGCGTCATCGCCGATTGGGCCACCGAATATGCCGGCGGCCCGTCGCTCTACAACATCACGCCGGTCGACGAGGAGTACGGCATCGCGCTGGCGCGGGAGAGTCGCGACCCGCGCCCGGTGCGGCCGGTCGCCTATCGGGAGCCGCCGCCGCTCGGTCTCGCCAAGCCGGCCGTCGTTGCCGTGCTTGATCCGGACAACGGCCCGCGGACGTGTCCCTGCGGGCACCACGAGGGCTACCATAGCGACGCCGGCGCGTGCCTCCTCGCCCACGAGTGCGGCTGCAAGGGCCTGCCGCCGGAATGCCGGACGCCATATCTGACCGACATGCCGCTCACCGACCGACAGATCATCGACCGCTTCGCCGAGATCGGCGATCTCTACGAGCGCATGTACCCCGGCAAGAAGGACGACTGGCAGCCCTGCGGCGTGCTCATCCTCACCGTCTCGGATCTCCGCGAGGCAATGCGATCCCGCGACCGCGCCCAGGCAGCGGCCGCGGCGAGGCCGCCCGCCGACGCCGGTCAAACGTCGACGCAGGCCGAGCCGGCGCGCTAGTCTCGGCGCCGATGCGAGTCGCCCTCCTCATCCTGATGCTCGCCCTGCCGATCGCCGCGGCGGCCGAGACATTGCCCGACGGCGTGCGCCTGGTCGTGGTCGACGGCGACACCGTCGACGTCGCCGACAAGCGGACCGGCGCGCCGATCGAGCGGATCCGGCTGATCGGTTTCGACGCGCCCGAGATCACCCACGCCAAATGCCCGGACGAGCGCCAGCGCGGGATCCTCGCCGCGGCCGAGCTCGCCCGCCTCTTCGCGGGCAGGCATCAGGTGACGATGGAGCGGAGCGCGCGGCGCGACAAATACCGCCGCACCGTCGCGCGGATCTCGGTCGACGGCGTCGACGTTGCCGAGACCATGATCGCCGGCGGATTCGCCCGGCCGTATGACGGCGGCAAGCGCCGGCCCTGGTGCACCGGCTAGGACGAGTCGACTCCTGCCGGGGCCGCGCCTATCTTCGGCCGGTCATGTCGCGTTTCGTCAACCTCGCCCGGCTCCGGGCCCTGTGCGGTGAGAAGCGGTTCGCCGCCGAACGATCGCTCGGCGGCAGGCTGTGGCACCTGGTCGATCTCGACATCGGCCACCGGCTGATGCAGCCGGAACGCCGCCGCCCGGGCTGGACGATGCGCGAGGCGGTCGTCTACCTCCGGCGCGTCGAACGCGACTCCCCGGTCACACCCTGACGTCGACCGCGAGGCGCCGCATGCGCGCGGTCAGGCCGGCGCGTTTCGGTCCGCGGCCGCGCTCCTGGTAGTGCACCTCGGGGAGCACCTCGAAGCCGTCCGCGGCGGCCTGCTCGAGCTGGTAGTTCAGGTTGGCGATCGCCGCCCCGACCGTCCCGATCAGCCGCTGGTCCCGCGCGGCGGCGTCTTCGGCGACAGCGAGGCCGCGGCGCTCCGCCTCCCGGCGTGTTAGCGCCGGCAGCGCGAGCGTGAGCTGGTCGCGCGTGTCGCTCATGAGCGGCCTTATGCATCGCGATCCATTGCGGAATCGCGAATGTCGGCCGAAAACATGGCGTCCGGCCGATTCCCGGCCGGCTCGGAGAAGACGAGAATGGCCACCAAACGAACGCCGACCGCGAAGAAGCCCGCCGCCTCGAAGCCGTCGGCCGCCAAGACGGCGCCGCCCAAGAACAAGGGCGCGCCGGCCGCGAAGCCGGCAGCGAAGAAGCCCGCAGCGCGGAAGACGGCGCGCTAGGCAAGTCCCGGAATCGAAAAAGCGCCCCGCCGGGCGAACCGGCGGGGCGCTTCTCTTGCGGGTGGGGTCAACCGCTCGTGGTTGCGGTCAGTCCCGCGAAGTCATGATTCTCGATCCCGGTCAGCGCCTCTGGGCGCTCCTCGCCTCTTCTTTTGGTCCCGGTCGCGCCTGCGGCGCTCCTCGCCTCTTAGCCTGTCTCGACAAACCGGACATATCCGGTTCCGGCAAGCTGGCCGAGCAGGTCGCGCAGCTTCACCTCGTGCGGGCGGAGGTCGAGGAGGAGCATGCCGAGCGCATTCAGCCGCCAGCGCCGGGGCGCGTCCGGCTCCCGCTGCACGGCGAAAAAGACGTCGTCGATGAGCTCCTCGAGCGGCGGCAGGGTCGGCGCCGCCGCTTCCATCAGCCCGAACTCTTGCCGGCCGGTTTCTTGGCCGGCGCGGCCGGCTCCAGCTCATCCGCGGTCACCGACGGCCACTGGCAATACTCGAGGAGCCGGCGATCGCCGGGACCGTCGGCGCCGACGATCGGCACGTTGACCCGGCCGAAGCTCTCGCCCTTCACGTCGAACACCGCGACGTTGACCAGGTCGTCGGCGTGCACGTAACTGACGATCGCGGCGAAGGGCTGCCCCCGCCGCAGCGTGTCGGCGTTCTGGAAGTGCAGCCGTTCCCCGATTTTCGACGTCATCCCTCGCCTCCTGGTCAGTGGTCACTGGTCGCTGGTCACTGGAGCGGCCTCCGGCCGCGTAGCCAGCTCGCCGCCGGCGGGCTCGATCCAGAAGGCCTCTTTCGCCTCATGGAAGACGATGCCCTTGATCTTGGCGAGGGCCTTCTTCTCGTCGGGCGTGGCGGCGCCGAGCGCGCGTTTCGAGAGCGCCTCGGTCACCTTGACGAAGCGCTTGTACCAGCCGCGAACGCCCTTGACGGCTTCGATCGCCTTCGCCTCGAGGTCCTTGGCGACCTCGATCGAAGGCTGCCCCATCCGCCAGCCGACCTTGCCGGAGGGGAACTCGGCTTCCTTCTTGCCCGAGGCGAGGATCCGCTCGCGGTTGGCGACGCTGTAGGCCTCGATCCGGGCGCGCAGGAAGACTTCCTCCGTCTGCAGCGGCGTCGCCTTGTCCTCGAACGGCCGGCCCGCCTTGGCGATCGCCGCCGCCTTTTCGGTACCGAGCTTCGCGAGCGTGCGCTCGATCTCGCCGAGTCGCGCGAGCTCCGCGTCGAGCGCCTCGTCCGAGGCGATCGGCTTCAGCTCTCCGGGTGCGGGCGTGGCAGATCCCATCATCATACGCCGCCGCGGCCAGGCGCCGGCGCCGCCGCCGGCGGTTCGCCCGCGCGCGGCATCCAGGTGAAGGCGTCGGGCGACCCCGGCCGGGTCAGCCGGCGGACCTGCAGCGCGTAGCCGCCGGCGGTGAAGTCGGAGCCGCTCACCGGCCCGGCATCGTGCGCGAAGAAGCCGCCGTAGCGGCAGGACAGGCCGAGAGCTGCCATGGCGCCGCGGATCGCGTCCCCCGGCACGTCGTCGGGCAGCTTCTCGATCACAGCCTTGCCGGCCGCCACCGCGTCCGCCGGCGTCGCGCAGAACGTGCCGACCAGCGGAATCAGGGCATCCGCGGCCGGTTCGCCGGCTTGCGCCGGGGCCGCCGCGAGCATCAGGAAGAGGGCAAGAAGCCCGCGCATCTCGTCACCTTTTGCCCGCAGAGGGGCAAGAAACCCGCGCATCTCGTCAGTTTCTGCCCCAATGAGAATAGAGCGGCGGACTCGGGCTGCGCGTTCAGCGGAAAACCGCCACCAGCGGCAGCACCACGATCGCCACGGCGCCGATCGCGTAGATCCAGCCGGTCCAGGGATGCGGCATTGCCGGTTACGACCGATCGGTCCGGGCCCGGCCCGGGCGGGCGGCGACCTCGATCGACAGCCGCTTGATCTCGGTGCCGATCCCCTCGAGCTTGCCCTCCATCCGCTCGAAGCCGGCGGCCACTTCCTGGCGCACCTCCTTGAGCTGGCCGGCCGAGACGTAGGTCTTCGCCACCTCGAGCTGGAAGGCCTGGAGCGACTGGACGAGGACGGCGCGCGCGAGGCCATCGTTGGTGTCGGCCTTCTCGCGAGCCTCGCGCTCCTCCTTGAGCGCGGCTTCGCGGGCGGTGCGCTCGCTGCGGACCAGGCCGTCGATTCGCCACCACAGCGTCAACAGGCCGCCGACGGCGAGGACGAGGACGCCGATCGAGACGCCGGTCGCTTCGGTGATCATTTCGGTCCGAACCACTTGGAGAAGAGCGGCTTCAGCCCGTTCGCCAGCCGCGCCCTGAGCACATACGCCCCGCCGACCAGCGTCATCGCCGGCGTCAGGTAGTCGCCGGGGTTGAAGTCGGCGGTCATGACGTTGGCGAGAATGCCGCCGGCGCCGACGAGGACCATCGCGCCGGCGCCCCAGACGATGCGCGACTGGATCGGCCACTCGGCGCTGATCGCGTTGATGAGCTCCGGCGAGGAGAGGACCGAGTCGACCAGGCCCTTTTGGATGGCGCCGGCATTCTCGGGGGTGATGGCGGAGATCTTCGGATTCTTGACGGCGTTTTCGACCATGCCGCCGACGATCGACATGACGATGCTGACGATGGGGTTCATGGGAATGGTTTCCTGTTGGGACGGGTTGGGAAAAAGTCAGCGGAACAGGATGAAGCCGGCGATCGCGGCGATGACCGCGATGGCGATGGCGAGCCCGACATACGAAAAACCCGCCGGGGCGGCGGGCTTCGGGGCGGGCGCGGGGGCCGGGCGAGGACCAGGATCGTCGGGCTGCGGCGGCGCGCTCGTCGGCGGGATGATCACCGCGGGGACGTCGCGCCCGCCGACGGTCGGGCCGGGGGCCGCGGCGGCCGTCAGCGCCCGCGCGAAGCTCGCGGCGTAGCCGGCAATCGCGACGGCGCGGTCGGTGCCGTTGACGATGCGGCGGGCCTGGACATAGTCGCACTTAGCCCCATCGATGTAGTCGGCAAGCTTGTGACCGGTGAACCACCCCTTGATCATGCCGTCGAACATGATGGTCGCGGCGATCGGCAGCTCGAGCGCGCGATCGGGGTGAGCAACCAGGTCGACGCCGACGACCGCGGAGGCCTTGCGATAGTTGGCCTCCCAGGTGAGCTGCACGAAGCCGCGGCCATAGTAGGTGGTGCCGTAGCGCATCCCCTTGCCGCGGCCGAACTCGCGGATCGGCTGCATGGTCCGGGCGGTCTCGTGAAACGTGGTCGCCAGCATGTAGGCGAGCCAGCGGAGATCGGTCAGCTTGCGCCGATCCCACTCGTCGAGGATGGCGTTGATGCCGTCGACCTGGAGCTGGGAGAGGCGCCCGTCAAACGGCGCATTGCGCACTCCCGCGAAGAAAGCGTCGCGATCCATCGATTCCCTCCAAATGAGATTTAAGTCCCGTGCCGGGTCTTGGCCTTGAAGACGAATTCCCAGTGCCCGACGCGGTCGACGCCGGCATTGGCGTCGATCAGCGCCGTGTAGTCGTCGCCGGCGACGAGCTCGAGCGCGTCCGGGATGATGCCGATGTAGTTGCCGCCGGCCTCGTCGGTGCCGTCCTTGGGCTCCATGGTCAGCGGCCAGCCGCCGAAGCCGCTGTCGTCGACGTCGACCGCATCGCCATTGCCGTCGATGATCGTGAAGGTGACGATGGCATCGTTGACGAACGCATCCTCGACCAGGCTTTTCAGCCCGCTGAGCTCGATGACGTTGGTGTTCGCGACATAGACGATCGCGCCGCAGCCGGTGGCCATTTTTCCTCTTTCCCGGTCGCGCCTGGCGGCGCTCCTTGTCTCTTGTCAGTTCAGCCTGTCCGTCGTGACTTTCCCAGCGAGGCCGGCGGCGCTGGCAGGATCGCCCTCGAGCATGGCGGCCGTGCCGCCGGCGCCGGCGAAGAGCGGCCTGACGTCGATGCCGCCGAGCACCAGGGTCGCGAGGATGCCGGCGATGCCAGCCTCGTCGAGGATGCCGACCGCCAGCCCGTCGATCGCCGCAAAGAGCGCCGCGATGCGGGCGTCCTCGTCGAGGTCGACGGTGACCTGGTCGCCCGGCGCTACCCGTGCCGCGATCGCGGCGAGCTCGTCGAGGCCGATCCCGGCGCTGTCCGCGCGCGCGAGCAGGACCGCGGCGACCAGCGCCTCGTCGAGCCGCACGGTCAGCACATCGGTCCGCGCGAGCACCTCGGCGAGGGCCGCCGCGACGTCGTCGACCGCGATCGGCAGGCTGTCGGCCCGGGCGAGCACCGCCGCCAGGCCGGCGGCATCGGCGATCGCCAGCATCACCGAATCGCCGCGAGCGAGGGCGACGAGGACCGCCGCCGCCTCCGCCACCGATACAGCCAGCTGATCGGTGCGGGCGAGCCCGGCGACAAGGGCCGCGATCTCGGCGATCGCCACCGTCACAGTGTCGGTCCGCGCGACGCTCGCGGCGATCGCCGCCGCGGCGGTGTCGGCGAGGATCGCGGTGTCGCTGCCGGTCAATGCCGCAAGCAGCGCGTTGGTCTCGGCGAGGGTCAGGGTCAGCGAGTCGGACCGCGCGACCCCGGTCAGGATCGCCGAGGCCTCGCTGAGCTTCGGCAGGAGCGTATCGGCGAGGGACTGGGTGATGAGGGTGGTCGCCTGCTCCGGCGCGACGTAGCGCCGGCGGGCGCGGCCATAGAAGCTCCCGAAATTCGCGCGGAGCAGCGACAGCGACGTGCCGCCACGGCCGACGGCGTGCTTGTTGCCGTCCTTGTTGCCCTTGACCGCGGGGATCGTCTCGCCGGGCGCGCCGAAGATCCAGCCGGTGTTGCCGGAGGTGTTGGTCGACTGGTTGGCGTAGAAGGTGGCGCCGCCGGTCGCGGTCGAATCGCGGAGGCTCAGCCAGTCGCAGACGACCACGCCGGTCGCCTTGGAGATCGTCCAGGCCGAGCCGTTGGTGACCGAGTTCAGCGTCGTCTTGGTGCCGTTGTAGACGCCGTTGACCTCGGGGAAGTCGGTCAGCGTCGTCGTCGTGCCGGCGGTGAAGCGCATGGTCAGGCCGGCGCTGCATTTCAACTTGCCGATCGTATTCGACCCGCTGAAATTGAGGCCGCCCGAGCCTCCGGCGTACCAGACGGTGCCGTAGGTCTTGCCGGCGCCGGCGAAGGTCATCGCGGCGCCGTTGTTGCCGGTCAGCTTGATGGTCGAGCCGGTGCCGGTGAAGCTCGACGGCGCCGACCAGGCCGTGCCCGACGTCGCGGTGAGCGTGACCAGGCTGTTGCTGATGTCGCTGACGACCGTGGTCGCGAAGCTGGCGACCGTGAAATTCTTGCCGTTGGTGGTGACGCCCGACGACCAGGCGCCGGTGTTGACGACGTCGTCCTGCAGGCTCCAGGTGTTGAGCGAGACGGTGCTGTTCAGCGTCTTGCCGTTGGTGGTCAGCGAGACGGTCCCGCGCGACTGCATGTTGCCGGTGTAGGACCACGTCGTACCGGCGGCGATCTGGAACGTGCCGCCATTGCCGCAGCTGATCACCGAGGTGCCGGTGATCGTGCCGGGAAAATCGCCGGTGCCGGCCGTGCAGGAAAACGAGCCGATCGTCTGGTTGGCGTTGATCGTGACGGTGACGTTGCCCGAGTTCCCGTCGAAGATCGCGCGGTCGCCGGTGCCCGGCGCGCTCGCGCCGCCGGCGCCGCCCGAGGTCGAAGCCCAGACATTGGCGGCGTTGACGTTGTTGGTGCCGCCGACCCAGAAGCGATCAGCCACGGGTCGCTCCGACCTTCACGCGCACTCCAGGAACCAACGCCGGAAATCCTGGGTCCGCTCGACGCGGGCGAGCTTCGCCTCGAGGGGATCGCAGCCGCCGCGCTTGTGGCACTCCGCACAGACAGGCTTCGCGCACAGCCGGCAGAAACCGCCGAGGTCCTCGGGCCGCTCCTTGGGCTTTACCCAGGTGTGGGCGCCGCAGTGCCCGCACATGAAGGTCTCGGCCTCGCGGACCTCGCCGTCGTGATGCACGGAGCGGCCATAGCCTCCCGGCCGGAGCATTCGGGGGTGCTCGCCTCTTGACCTATTCCTCGACGTGGAAGCCGGCGAGGACCGTCGACGTGTAGGCCGGCGACTTGGCGCGGACCGCCAGGCCGTTGTTCGACGTCGCGGGGTAGACCAGCTCGCACTCCGGCGCCGACACCCACTCGAATGTGGCCCGCTGGTTGATCGTGAAGGTGAGGAGCGGGGTCGCCACGGTCCCCTCGGCCGAGAAGTTCGCCCGGCTGAGGCCGGTGAACGCCGGATCCGCGGGGTCGATCGGGTTCGGCGTGACGTTGGTCTTGGTGCCGTCGTCGGCGGTCATCCGGCAGGCGTTGAAGATGAGCGCATTGTCCGCCGGCGTGCCGTCGGCGCCGACGGTGAGGTCGTAGAGCCGGCCGCGGCGCGGGGTCGAGCCGGCAAGCGCCGTGATCAGCGTCTTGTACGAGCTCGACAGGTTCTGCTGCGAGCCGCCGAGGTCGTTGTTGCAATTGTAGCTGCCCATGGCTCAGCCGCGCTCCCAAGTCGCCGTGAAGCCGGCGGCATCGACGACCTCGAAGCCGCCCCGGTAGGGATTGACGACGGAGCTGCCGGGCGGCACGGGCTCGCCCAAGACAGACAGGCTGCCTATAGCCGCATCGAAAAGCGCATGCTCCGGCCCGCACCACGCGACGATCGCCGTGGCGGTGGTCGCCGAGCCGTCGAAAACGAGCGCCTCACCGGGCTCCCCGGGTTTTCCCTTAGGCCAGACTTTCATGGGGCTTCTTCCTTTCGCGGGCCGCGCCTGCCGGCGCGCCTCGCCGGTTACGACCCGATGCTCACGGTGATGGTGGCGGTGATCTGCCAGCTCTGCGCCGACGTCTTGGTGCCGAGGTCCTCGACCTTGCGGCAGAGCATCGTCCCCGAGCTCGCGGCGTTGAAGATGCCCCATTCCTGCCAGTGCCAGTTGGCCTGGCTGGTCGAAAACGAGGCGCGGAAGGTGAGCACGTTGGTGGCGAGCTGCGGGTAGGTCGCATCCATCCCGACGCGGAGCTTGTTCGACGACGCCTGCAGGTCGGTCTGCGCCGCCGCGAAGGCGGTGTTGTCGTCGCCCGACCCGATATAGGCGTTCGACGCGTCGAAGAAGGTCGGCGGCCCGGAATTCATGATCGCCGCGGCAATGAAGTTCCGTCCCGCATTGGTGAGCGACATGGCGTGTCTCCGTAGGGCGGATTAGTCGCGGAGCGGCGTAATCCGCCGGACCCGCGAAAAGGGTTGGTGCGTTATGCCGCGTCGCCGGGAGGCGCCGGCGCGTCGGCGAGCTCCCTGGCGATCGCCGCGAGCTCCGGCCGGCCATAGCGCTCGCGGGCATCCTCGGACGCGGCGAGCGCCCTGGCGGCGTCGTCGAGCGGCTCGGCGAGGCCGGCGACGATCAGCTGGCGGAGGTGCTCGCCGTCGCGGTCGAGCTCGTCGCCGGGCTTGTAATGTCCATGCCCGTCGTTGCCTTCGATGCGGACCTTTGCCTTCATGCCGGCTCTCCTGTCAGCAAATTTTCACGGCCGGTGATCACCTCCACCGGCACCTTGCCCGGTGTGGCCTCGCCGTCGAATTTCTCGATCCGATAATCCATGGTGACGCCGATCGTCGCGACGTCGCGCTTGCCCGCCTCGACCTCGGCGATCGCCGCCGCCAGCGCGGCCGCCTTGGCCGGGTCGGTTGTCCGGAGGATCGCCGCGACGCGGCCGAGGAGTTCTGTTTTGGCGGTCATCTCGTCCCCCCAATCAGGTCAGTGCCGACAGGCCGGGCAGGTCGCCGTCGTCGACCGGCGGCCAGACGACCAGCGAATTGATGTCCTGCTGGGCGTGGAGATTGTCGCCGAGCGCGCCGCCGAAGATCGCCATGGTGACGTCGAGGTCGGTCATCGCCTCGTCCGGGTCCGAACGGACCACCGCCAGGCCGTCGAGCGAGGCGCGCAGCCCGCTGTCGTCGCGGGTGATCGCCAGCCGATGGCGGCCGAGCGTGACCGAGGCGGCGAGGTAGTTGTTGATGTCGCGCTCGCCGGTCGGGCTGAGGTCGCTGATGAACAGCTCGTTCGGAATCCCGCCGCCGCCGTCATTGCGCTGCCAGTAGAACGCGCTGTTGAAGGCGGCGTCCTGCAGGATGAAGGGAAACGCGCCCTGGAAAAGGTCGGGCGCCGAGATTTCGGTCCAGTCGAAGACGAAGGTGCCCTGCGGATTGCCGGCGATCGCCGCCAGCGCGTCGCCGGTGATGAAGACGAGGTCGTCGTTGGCCACCGATCCGACATAGCGGAGCTGCAGGCTGCCGGAGGCGACGAAATCCGGCTTGTCGAGCGCGTCGGCGAGGTCCTGCGTCGCGCCGCCGGCCTGGTAGATGCCGCGCTCGAAATCGAGCGCCAGCAACGCCGCGGAATAGTCCGGCGCCCCGTCGCCGGCGCCGGCCCGGCCGAGCATCTGAGCCGCGACGATGCCGGGGATCATGTCATCTCTCTCCCTACGGCCCCGGCGTCGGCGGCGGATACTTCTGGCAGAGCACCCAGAGCATGCCCGGGTCGAGGACATCGTACGGCGACTCCCCGATGGTGTTCGGCCCGGTCGCCGCGAAAGCGACCGGCTGCCAGGTCCGGCCGACCGCGGTCAGGCGCATCGTCGACAACGGGAAATCGAGCGCCGCGAAAGTCGCGGCGTTGATCTCGCCCATCTGCGCGATGTCGTTGTCGCGCGCGAGGACCTCGAAGACGCCGGGCGAGGTCTCGGCGATGTAGGCGCCGCCGCCGACGCCGCTGCGGTAGCTCCCCGGGCCGACGATGAAGGCGCGCCCGCGCATCTGGATGGTAGCGGTGTCGCCGACCGCGAAATGCAGGTCGGGCAGCCCCGGCACGGTGATGTCCTCGCCGTCGGGATCGACGAAGGCGTCGCCCGCCGGCGCCACCCACTCCGCCTGCGGCAGGAAGGCCACCGGCGGCGAGCCGATCAGCAGCTCGGCGGCATATTCGAACGGCCCGAAGTCGTAGCGTTGCGGCAGCGTCGGCAGGCCGCTCACCGACGAAATGCCGACGCCGTGGCGCCAGCCGCGATTGTGCCGCCACAGTTCGCCGCTGGTGACGGCATTCTCGAGCCCGTACTGGAAGGCCGCCACCCAGGAATCGATGTAGGTCGAATCCGGGATCTGGGGGAGCTCGGGATCGGTCGTCTCCTGGGTCGCCCAGTTCCACGGCCAATGCACCAGATTGGGAGATGTGCCGGTCTCGGGGAACTCGTCGGTCGCCGTCCGCGTCACGAACAGCGAGAAGGCGAGGTACTTGCCGCCCCAGCCGACCTCCTTGATGCGGCGGAATGGATCGAGACGGACCGGATTGTCCGCCGAGCCCATGCCGCTGGTCAAGCGCTCACGTCCTCGACCAGGTCGCCGAACATCCGCCAGACGCCGGCGGCGAGCTTCTTCACTGTCGCGACGCCGCCGGCGCCGATCTCCGGCAGGAAGCCGGGCTTGACCTTGACCGTGATGTCGGTCGACTCCGGGACGGTGACGATGCCGCCGCTGTCGGGGTCGCTGTCGAGGTGGATCTCGGCGCCGGCCGCCGCGTCCGGGTCGACGGTGTCGAGGATGACGTCGCAGTCCCCGTCGACGATGGTGAACCAGTGCCCGAGGTCGGCAAGCGCCGGGGTGAAGGTGCCGCCGTCGGTGACGTCGGCGCCGGCGACGTCCGCCCCGACCGGCGCGCCGGTATAGGCGATCACCGGCATCGCGAAGGTGTAGGCATCGCCGTTGTCGAGATGCACCGTCGCATCGCCGCCGGAGACGGTAACGTTCGAGATCTGGTGCGGGCTCGGCGGGTTTTCCTCGATCTCCTTTATGCGGCTTTCGAGATTCCAGATGATTTCGTCGGCTTCGACCGCCGTATGCGGGATGCCGGTGCCGGCGCCCCAGTCGCCGTCGGTGACGTAGGGATTTTCGGCCATCGGCTAAGAGGTCCCCGGATACTTGAACGTGATCTTGTAGAAGGCGTAGGGCGGCCGCGTGATCTTGGGGATGCCGGTGTGGGTGAGCGGCTCGCCGAGCGAGGCCGCGATGCCGTCCTGGATCCGCTGGATCGAGCCCTCGATCGTGTCGTCGTAGACCAGCACGCCGGTAAGGGTTTCGGTGGGCCGAAGGTCGGGGCCCTTGATGGTGATCGTCTTCGCCCGCGCCACGATGACGTACTGGTCGGGATCGTCGGGGTTCTCGACCCGGACGTCCTCTTCCTCGCGGTCGACCTCCTGGAACTCGATGGTCGCGATCGGCACCTCGAGATGCGTCGCGTCGTCGTCGTTCCACAGGACGCCGACATCGTCGTCGCCGGCCTGGTATTTGTCCGCAAAGGTGAAGTCCGACGGCTGCCCCCAGATCGCCTCGGCCTCGGTCTCCTCGCCGTCCTTCGGCCGCTGGCGGACCAGGCGCTGCAGAAGGAGGTCGGCCGGCGACAGCTGCTTGACCAGGTTGGTGATCGAGCCGCCGCCCACCGGCGCGGGCTTGCCGCTGAAATCGAGCCCGGTGTTGAAGAAATGATCGATGCCCTGCGCCGCCGCGGCCATAGTGTTAAGCGCTCGCCGCCGCGAGGTCGATCGTCTTCGGCACCATCAGGCTGCTCACCGTGACGTTGAGATCGGTATGGAACGGTCCGGTGTTGAGCGGCACCATCCTGAGGCGGATCTGCGTGTAGACCTGGTTGAGCGCATCGACCGCCGCCTGCGCATCGGCATAGGGCGCGAAGGCCTCGAGCACCGCGGTCTGCTCGGTCTTGCCGTCGATGATCTCGATCGATTCGACAACGCGGGACGGCGTCATCCGCGCGAAGTTCACGCCGTCATCGTCGATGGCCGCATGCAGGTAGCCGGTCGAGTAGGTGACCTCGCCGGCAATCGGCATCACAGTTTCGCCGGTGCGCGTCTGCCAGCCGTCGCCGACCCAGGCGTCGTCGCACCAATCGCCGTTGCCCGGCGTTTCGGTGATGGTGGCGCCGTTGCCGACCATGCAGCCGATCGTCACCCGCGCCGAGAAGACGCCGGAATCGCCGTCGCCGGAAAGCACGTAGCCGACGATCTTGCCGGCCGCCTCGCCGCCGGGCAGCCGCGGATCGGCGATCCGGGCATTCTTGCGGCAGGAAAGCTCGAGCCCGGCCGCGAACGCCGCCTCGAAACTTATCGTCACCGCCCGGGCGCGCTCGAGGATCTCCTTCCGCGCCAGCGCGATCGCATATTCGAGCGACCGCCGCCCGCGCCCGGTCTGGAAATAGCTCCGCCGCGCCGGGTTGCGGATCGGCTTCAGCCCGCCGGCGTCGATCGGCTCGCCGATGTCGCTCGAGGCGAGCGCGATCTGCCCGACCACCTGGTCCTCGTCGGGATCGCTGAGGATCGCCTGGACGTCGGCGGCGAGGTCGAAGGTGACCTTCTCGCTCCGCGACCGCGAGGCGTCGTATCTGACGCCGAGCACCGGCTTGAACGACCACAGCGGAAAGAACGCCACGGTGGCGTTGAGGAGCCGGATCGCCGCGTCGTCGGGATCGGGGATCCAGACGCGGTCGCCACGGATCACCTGCGCTAGCCCGAACGACCAGCCGGCGCCGATGTCGTCGCCCTTCATCGGCCAGTCCTCGGCCAGCCCCTTGCCGGTGTAGGTCTCAATGACATTGCCGTCGCCCGAGCCCGCTACCCTGGCCACGGCAAGCAGCATCGGCGACAGATCGATGCCGCCGCCCTTGGCACGCTGATCCCAGTCGACCTCCATCTCGACATGCACTTTCCGGAGCGCCGGCTCGCCGAGCTGCACCTGCAGCGAGTCGCGGATGAAGTCGCCGGCGAAGTCGATGGTGCCGTCCTCGCCGGTGATCGTGTCCGAGATGGTCACTTCATGGGTGACCCGGTCGATGTGCCAGCGCGCGGTGCGGGCATCGAGCACCGCGTCGGGATCGCTGCGTTGCGCCTCGTCGACGAACACCGGGTCCCACCATGGGAACACCTTCAGCGTCCCGGCGAGCGCCGCCTTCAGCGTGTCGATATCGGCCGGGCGGGCCAGCCAGGTCACCGTGATCAGGTCGCCGACCGGATTCTCCGGCACGCCGGCGATGCGGCCGAAGAACAGCGGCAGGGCGCCGTCGGTCGACGCGTCTGCGACCGCGAACCAGATCCACTGTGCCCGCGCGTCGTTGAGGAGCCCGATGCGCGGGTTGCGGATGGTCAGCTCGAGCGTGGCGAACTCCTCCTCGTTCTGGCTGAGGCTGAAGCGCGGCACGTCCATGTCGACGCGCTCATGTTCGGCGCCGAAGGTGGTCTCGTCGCCGTCGACGAGGGCGAAGTAGAAGACGGCCATCAGGCAATGGGCAATCGGCGGTAGGCAATAGGCCCGGGGACGTCCCCGATTGCCGATTGCCGATTGCCGACTGCCTCCCGCATCAGATTTCCTCGAGCGTCAGCTGCCACGACGTGATCGCCTGGTATTCGTCCCGGGTCACGGTGAAGCCGGTCACCAGCATCGCGACCCGCGGGCGGTAGAAGCCGAACGCGTCCTCCGTCCGCCACGAGCCCTCGACCACCTCGCGCCCGTCGATCTCGTCCGGGTCGTCGGTCGCCTCGAGATCCGTGGTGAGCGCGATCGCGAGCTCGACGATCCAGTCGACGTCGAGCACCTGCCGGCCCGGCCACTGCCCCGCCAGCGCCGGCGGCTGCTGGTCGCTGCAGGTGATCGTCGCCTGGTACTTCTGGAATTCGTCCTCGGAGAAATCGACGAGCGCGCCGTTGACGGTTCGGTGCAGCTGCACCGCCGCCTGGATCGGCGCGACCTGCTGCTGCGCCGCACGGATCGAGAAGGGCGGCACCCCCATCCCCGACAGGACGAGGACCGAGGTTTCGTCATCGGCCATTGAAGCTCGCCCTCACCGTGCCTACGTCTTCCCGAGGGAGGACAACCATGCGCTTCATTTCCGGACTGTTCGGCCTGGCCCTGATCATCGCGATCGTGCAGACCGCGAGCGCGCCGAAAACCCGCTACGAGCACCTCGCCGGCGGCGGCTGGATCGCTTTCCACCCCGACGGCACCTACGAGACCCTCCGCCCGAAACGCGCGCCGGAGCCCGCTGCACGGCCCGTCCCGGCCGCCGGCCGCGACATCTGATCCCTGGGTCACTGGTCACTGGTCTTTGGTCACTGACAACTGGTCACTGACTACCGCGCGATCCGCTTCTGCGGCCGGCCGATCCGCTTCATCCGCTCGCGGGTAGCGACGCGGCTGATCTGGGCCACGGTCGTCTCGTCGGTCTGCGCGACGAAGACCTCGTCGCCGAGCTGGAATTCGAGCCGGACCGTGCGGGCGGGCGAGGCCGGTGCCGCGGCGATCGCCAGCGCCAGGCCGCCATCGGCAAAGCGCGGAACGCTCGCCGTGAACGACGCGCCGAGATCCGCGACCAGGCCGCCGAGCGAAAAGCCGCGAAAATCGTCCCGGGTCAGCCGGAGCGAATTCATCGCGGCGAGGAAGCCGACGCCCCAGTGCTTGACCGCCCGCGCCGACAGCACGAACTCGCCGGTCGAGAGGCGCGCCAGGATCGAGTCGCTGGTCGAGGTGCCCGGCCCGGTCACCGGACCGCCGAAGGCAAAGCCCGACCCCGCCGACGCCGCCGCGGCGGCCGCCGCCTGGGCAGCCGCGGCGAGCGCCTGGGCCTGCGCCACCGCCGCCTGCAGCGACGCAATGATTTGGGCGATGCTCGACTGGACCTGGCCGGCGATGGTGATGACGTTGTTCTGCAGCAGGTTGAAGATGCTGGTCACCGTGTTGCTGACCTCGGCCATCACGCTGCTGATCTGCGGGCCGAGATCGGTGAAGGCCTGCAGGATCGCCGCGACGGTCTCCTCGGCCTTCTGCCGGAGCGTGGCGAAGGCCTCGTCGGCCGCGCTCTTCACCTTCTCGACGTCGGGCGCCGCGTCGCCGAGCCTTTGCGCGGCGTCGCCGACCTTGGCGAGGCCCGCCGCCGCCGGCTTGGCGGCGTCCGCGACGCTGCGCACGGCGCCAAAAGTCTGCTCTGCCGCCTGGCCGGCGCTGCGGATCGAGCCGGCGGCCGCGTCGCTGACGCTGCGCACCACGCCGAACGAGCTCTGCGCCGCCTGCCCGGCCTGTTGCGTGGCGCCGGTCAGCTGGCGGGTGGCGTCGACGCCGAACCTGATCGCATTGACGTATTCGTCGAGCTGCTGCTTGCGCAGGCTGACCATCGACTGCGCCTTGTCGAGGCCGGACAGGGTCTCCTCGAAGCGCTTGCCCTGGTCGCTCGCGCCGAACAGCGATTGCGCGGTCTTGTTGAAACCCTGCGCGACGCCCTGGGTGGCCTGCGCGCGAACGCGCGCCGCGGCGAGCTCGCTCTCGGCGTCGGCGAGGGCGGCCTTGGCGTTGGTGAGATGCGCCTGCTCGAGCTCGACCAGCCGGTCGCGCTCCTCCTTGCCGCCGGCCGCGGCCGCGAGCTGCGCCTGGCGGAGCTCGTCCATTGCCTGGGCGTGCTGGTCCGCCGCCTTGGCCGCCGCGCTCTGCCGGGTGGCGAGGAACGTCGTCGCCGCGACGATCGCCGTGATCGCCAGCCCCAGCGGCGTCGCCACGAAGAACAGTGCGGCCGCGCGCAGTGCCGTGAAGCCGGCGATGAGCAGATCGAGGCCCGCCTTGAAGTTGCGGAAGGCGGCGAGGCCGAGGTTGAAGGTCGCGGCGAGCGCCTTGCCGAGGCCGAGGAATTTCCCGACGCTGACGATGGCCAGCAGCGTATTGCCGTTGAGCTTGATGAGGCCGCCGGAAAAGGCGGTGATGGCGGCCGCCGCGACGCCGGCGGCGGCCTGGATGCCCTTGAAGACGGTGCCGGCGACGCTGACGATGGCGAGGAGATGCTCCTTCAGCTGATCGACCTGGTCGATGAACTCGAGGACGCCCTTGTTCTGCACCGCGCCGCGGTTGCCCGACAGCGCCGCTACGAAGTCCTTGATGATCGGGATCGCCTTGTTCGAGAGCTCGAGCACGAACTGCCGGATGGCGCCGACATTCTCGGCGATCAGTTGGCTGAGGCCCTGCGCCAGCGTGCCGATCGCCGGCGCCAGCGCCAGGCCGATGTGGTTCTTGAGCCCGGTGACCGAGGCGTCGAGGAGCGAAAAGGCGAGCTTGGCCTTGTCGGCGATCCGGATCTCTTCCTCGCTGAGGACGCCGCCGGTCGCTTTGAAGAGCGCCTCGAGTTCCTTTATGCCGTCCGCGCCCTCGCGGAGGAACGCGTCGAACCCGGTCGCCAGGCCCTTGCCGAAGAGCTGCGCCTCGAGGCCGAGCCGTTGCTGGGCGTCGGGAATCTTGTTGAGGGCATCGGCCAGCGACAGGATCTTGTCGTTGACGGTCACCCCGGTGACGCCGAGCGCCTTCAGCGCGTCGGCCGCCTTGGCCGAGATCTGCTCGCCGTCGCCGAGCGCAATGTTGGCCTCGTCCTGGCTCTTCTTGACGTCCTTGGCGCTCTTCGCGGCTTTGTCGGTCGCGCTCGAAAAACGGGTGACGGTGATGCCGAGCCCGTCGAAGGTCTGGGTCAGACGGCCGTTGCTCTCCGCGAGCTCCCTGGCGTCGGTTTTCAACGCCTCGTTCGCCCGCTCGACCGTCAGGCCGTTGATGCTCTCGGTCGCGTGCTTCGCCGCCGGCGCGACGCTGGCGAGCACCTTGTTGAGCCGGATGATGCCCTGGACCAGCTGGTCGGTGGCGAGCCCCTTCACCCCGGCGGCGAACCGCAGCTGCTGGAATTCCTCGCTCGACAGTCCGGTCGCCTTGGCGAGGTCGTCGATCTCCCCGGCCGCCTCGACGCTCGATTTGGCGAGCTTGGCGAAGCCGAACTCGAGTCCCGCCACGATGGCGATGAAGGTGGTGGCGCGCCGGCCGACATCGACGAAGGCCCGGCCGACCTCGCCGAGCGCCCGGTTGGTCTCGCCGAACGACCGGCCGAAGGCGACGCCGGCGGCAGCGACGCCGGCGAACTGCGCCTTGAAACTGGCGATGCCGGCCGACAATTTGGCGCCGAAGCCGCCGCCGGCGGCCGACGCATCCGCGGCCGCCTTCAGCTGCTTGAACGCCGCCTCGCCGGCGCGGCCGAGCGCCTTCAGCTCGGCCTCGATCTCCTTGCCGCCGTCGAGGGCGATGCGCTGGGTGAGGGTCTGGGTTGCCATGGCGTCCCTGGGAGGGTCGGCGTCCTCGCCGACCAGCCGCCGCGAGGCGGCGATCTATTCCTTGAAATTCGCCGCGTAGAGCGCCGGCAGGTCGTTGCGGACCTTCGCTGCGATCGCGGCGATGTGGAACTTCTTCTTCTCGGTCACGCTGCGGATGCCGATGAACAGCGGCACGGCGCGCGTGCCCGGCCCGCCAGCGGCGCCGCGGCGGAGCGACGAGATCGACAGCGTCGTCTTCTTCGAGCGGGTCTTGGCCTGGTCGGCGACGAGCAGCGGCGGGCCGCCGCCACGGGTGACCAGGCGCAACGGCCCGACCTTCTCCCGGTAGAGCGCCGGCGTCATCCGCTGGCGCCCGATCCGCTTCGGCACGTTCTTCAGCGGCAGCCACAGGAACGGCTTGCCGCGGATCGTGCCACCGGTCTCAAAGATCGCCGCGTAGGGAATCTTGTGGTGCAGGAACGCCGCCGCGTCGATCGACGGCCGCGACCCCTTCGGAAACGTGTCGACGCGCAGCGCGTTCTGCCATTTCGACGAGAAGCCGGCGGCGCCGATGTCCGCCCGCGCTTCCGCCTTCAGCCGGGCGCCGGCGTCCTTGATCGCCGCGCTCGAGGCCCTGGCGATCGGCCGCTGCATGTCGGCGACCGCCGCGGCGAACTGCCCGGTCACGTAGCTGTAGGCAAGCTTGAGCGATGCCAAGACTCAACCTCCCTAATGGTGAGGTGCGAGGGGCTCAATCCTTCCGGAGGTCCTTCAGCGCCTCGCTGACCTGGCGCTTGTCGCCATGCATGGCGAGCCGGACGGCGCCGATCGTGTCGGCCATCTCGCGGTTGCGGCGCTTGCCGGCGAGCTCGAGGAAGCCGGCGATCTGCCGCGGACTGTAGGACCAGGCCGCCGGATGGCCGTCCGCGATCAATCGCTCGATGGCGCGGGCGAGCTCGCGCGCGAAGGAATTGCTTCCTCGCCGATCGGCCCCTCGAGCAGCTCCAGCGCCCCCTCGACCGGCAAGCCGAGCGAGGCGAGATCCCGGACGAAAGGGCGGATACCGCGCGGCATGGTCAGCCGCTTGATCGCCGCGAGCAGCGCCGCCTGGTCGGCGATGCCCAGCTCCGCCGCCTTCGCCTCGTATTCCGGATTGCCGAGCTCGCCGACGCTTGCCGCGATCACCGCGGCGATCGCCGGCTGCAGCGTCTCGCCGGCGCGCGCGACGTCGCCCTGCAGCAACTCGAAGACATCGCCGAAGCGGAGCATCAAGGTGGCGATGTCCGCGGCCGATATCGATCGAACCTCGAGCGCAACGCCTGCGACCGGCACGCTTTCACGCGCCGGCGCAATATCCAGAAGGCTGCTCACATTCCCCTCCCTAGAACCGATCACCTAAAACCGAAAACCGATCACGCTTCCGCGTCGTGCACCGTCCATTTGCCGAGGCCGTAGTCGTCATGGAGAACCATGTCGCCGGTCACCTCGAGCGTGTTCCACTCGTCGCTGATCGGGTTGAACGAGCCGGTCGGCGTGAACGACACCTTGCCGATGAAGTCGACCTGCAGGCCGACCGTGTTCGAGCCCTCGAACTTGACCAGGACCTCGACCGAATCCTCCGTCATCGAGACGATCGAGTGGTCGCCGTCGGTGTCGCTGTCGACCTCGCCGAGGACGAGGATGGCGAGGTTGTCCGCCGTGATCTCGTCCATGGTCATCTTCAGCGTCGCGGCGACGGTGATCGCCACGCTCTTGTCCTTGGTCTTGACGCCTTCGCGCGAGGAGAAATGGTCGAGCTTGTCGACCGACGGCGTCCACTCGAACACCGGCACGTTGCCGACGTCGCGCCAGGTGACGCCGTCGTCTTCCGAGATCGAAACGACGCCTTTGCCGATCTGATAGTTGTCGGTCGAGGGGGAAGTCGCCATTTTCGGGCTCCATCAAGAGGGAACGGCGCGCCTCACGGCGGGCCCAGGCCTTGCCCAAGGGCGGTTCGGGCCAGTGATCAGTGACCAGTAATCAGTGACCAGAAGACAGGCGTTGCTTTCTGGTTACTGGTCACTGGTCGCTGGTTACCGATTCAGAGCTCGTCCGGCTTGAGCACGTAGGTGAGGCCGAAGACGAGCCCCATGTCGGCATCCATCGTGCGGCCGCGGGCGAGCGCCGTGGCGAGGCCGCGGTAGCGGATCCCGACGCCGTTGATGACGAGCGCCTTGAGGGCCGCGTCGGCGGCGATCGCCTTGATCAGCGCCGCCCGGAACGCGCTGAGCTGCGGGCCGATGTCGGCCGAATTGTTGCGCACCATGATCCGGATCTCCGGGGTCATGGTCACCCGCCGCGGCGACGTCGTCGGCCGGCCTACCGGATCGCCTTCGTCGGCCTCCTCGTCGCCCTCGAGGATGATGACCGCGGGGAGCTCGTCTTCCGAGATGGCAATGAAATCGCGCTCGACCCGCTTGATGCCTTCGAGCTCCTCGGCGATTTCCTTGAGCCGCTCGAGGATCTCCTCGCGAATGTCGGTCATGCGATCCGGTGCTCGGTTTTGGGTTTTAGGTTTTCGGGTGCTTTTTCCCGAACCCCTAATCCCGAGAACCTAAAACCGATCATTCCATCACCTCCGCGAGCAAAAGGAGCTCCTCGCCGTCGCTCTCGGCGTCGCCGGAGGGCCGCGGCTGGTGCGCCTCGATCCGCCAGCACTTGCCGTCGAACTCGAGGCTGCCGCCGTCGAGGTCGGCCGCGCAGAGATCGTTGTCGGCGAGCTCGGAGCGCCGCACGAAGGCCGCCGGCTGCATCGTCTGCACCTCGACCGGGCTGCCGATGGCGACGCCCGCGAGCTGCGGCTTGATGGTGACGGTCAGCGGCGGCTCGCCGTCGGCGATCGTCAGGATCGCTTCGACGCCGAAGACGTCGTAGAGCGGCCCGTAGAGCACGGCGCCGTAGTCGATCAGGCTCATTTTGGACTCAGATTTCCGCCGCCTCGGTAATCCCGAGCTCGCGCAGCCGCGCCCTGACCTGGTGTTCGCCATTGCCGCCGAGCCTCAACTCAGCGGCGATGAGTGTGTGACTGAGGCCGATCGCGGCAAGCTCGCGAAGCTGCTTGTCGCGCCGGCGCCAATACTCGGATTGCCGCGGCGCGAGCTCGAAGCAGTAGACCCTGGCCGGTGCCCTGGCCGTCACGCCCAGCACTCCTGCGCGAACCGCACGCGCACGCCATGCTCCCGGGCGAGGTGCATCATCACCGGCCGCTCGATCGCGTAGTCATGGTTGCCCATCTTGCTGACCCCGCAGGCGTAGCCGCCGAACGGGAACGTGCCCGGGTTGGCGCGGTAGGCGTCGGAGAAGGCCTCCTCGAGCGACGCCGAGGCCACGCCGCGGAAAATGTCGTCGAAGCCACAAAGGACGAGCTCGTCCCCCGGCGCGGCGCGGGTGATCGCCCAGCAGGCCGCGATGGTGCCGCGGGTGAACTGCAGCCGCCCGGTGGCGCCGAGGCCGCCGAGCTCGCGGCCGAGGTCATTCCAGGGCGCCTGGTCGAGAAATTCGGTGCGCTCCGGTACGGCCGTCTTCCACCAGCCGTGCAGCATCGAGGCGATCCAGCCGATCGCCGGCTCGCGCCTGTTGTGGATCCGGAACGCCACGCCGTAGCGGGGCGAGGCCTCGATCAGCCCGAAATCGTAGCGCTCGCCATAATCCGTCGGGGCCTGCCACTGGCAGTCCCACATGCGGATCACGACGTCGGCGCCGTCGATGCGCGCGCCCCAGCTCTGGCCTTCGGGCGAGCGGCCGTGGCCGATCACCACGATGGTCCGGTTTTGGGTTTTGGGTTCTAGGTTTTCGGGATCTTCCCCAGCCCCTAAAACCGAAAACCGAAAACCGGCTGCCGGAGGCAGCACGTGCCGGAACGCCGGCGGCGTGGGAGGGACCGCCGCCGGCGCCCGTCTCCGCGCAAGCGTGCGCTCGCGGGGGGAGACGATCAGCCGCGTCGCCGAGGTGCGGTCGCTCACGAAGAGACCGAGGAGCGCCGGTGGCGCGACAGGGATCGAAAGAGTTTTCTGATCACTGATTTCTGACCCCTGGCGCCCAGGCCGCCGCGTGCGCGGCGCCGTGGAGCACGCCGGCGGCGTTGCAGCCCGAGCAGGGCGCATCGCCGCGGTCGCCGCGGATCAGCCGCATGCGGCGCTTGTTGAGCGCCGGCGAGGTCCAGATCTCCCACAGCGACTGCGCGTGGACGTTGCCGAAGCGGACGCGCTTGTTCCAGTCCTGCACGCAGAGGAGGGCGTCGCCGTTCCAGTCGATGGTGAGCTGGTAGGCGGTGTAGTGGCAGGGCGCCTGAAGGGTCACGGCGTCCTGGTGGCCGATCGAGACCGTCCCGGCCCGGTTGGTGAGCTTCAGCCCCCAGTCCTGGTCCGGCCCATGCCAGCGATCGCGGACGATGTAGTTTCTGCAGCCGGCCGCTGCAAAAAGCGCATCGAAATGCTGCAGCTGCTCCGGCCCGTCATAGGCGCTCACCACGAAGTAGCTGACGCCGGCGTCGACGAGCTCGCGGACCAGGTCAGGCGTCAGCCGATCGCCATTGGTGACGACCTCGATTTTCCTGGGAGGGCGGGCGTCCTCGCCCGCCATTTGGCCGGTCGAGGTCTCTTCGCTGCGCTCCGCTCCGCGAATGGTCGGCGAGGACGCCGACCCTCCCAGGGAACGCACGACCTCGACGACCTGCGGATGGAGGAGCGGCTCGCCGAACCCGCAGAGCACCACGGCGCCCTGATAATCGAGCGCCCGTAGCTCGTCGCCGATCTTGCGGGCAAGGTCGAGCGAAAGGTGGAGCTTCTGGTTCGGGTAGATGCCCGGATCGATCCGCGGGCAGAAGACGCAGGCCTTTTTCGCGCCGGCGGACCGGTTGCAGAGCTCGGTCAGGCTGAGGTCGAGCCACGAGAACATCGGCACGCCGTCGCGCATCTGCACGCGATCGACGACGAACGCCTTCCGGGCCAGATTGCGTTCGGTGGCCTCGGTCAGCATCGGAGGTCAGATGCCAGAGAACAGAGGACAGAAGATCGCGATGCGACGCAGCGTTTTACTGTCATCTGGCATCTGACATCTGTTTTCTGAAAACCATCAGCCCGTCGAAATGCACGAACCGCCCGGAGGCCTCGTACTCCGCCTCGAGGAGCCGGATCTTGCCGGCGAAGCGGCCGTCGAGCAGCATCAGGGCGCCGGCGAAGCCGTCGGCGATGTGCTTGCCGTAACGCTGCTCGGTCGCCAGGAACGCCTGGCTGACGATCAGCACGCCGTCCTCCTCGAGGAGGGCGAGCGCATTGCCGATCGCCGCATCGATGCGCTCGAGCACGTACCACCAGACCTGGCCCAGGATGACCACGCCGTAGGTGCCGATGCGCGACGACGACCAGGTGCAAAGATCCCCGACGTGGAACAGGTGCCGCGGCCAGGCCTGGCGCGCCTTGACCGCGGCGACCATCGACACTTCGAGCCCGGCCCACTGGGCGTAGGGAAACGCCCGCCCGAGCTCGCCGACCACCTGGCCGTGGCCGCTGCCGACCTCGAGCCCGCGAAAGGTCACGCCGGCGACGTTGCGGCGGACGGCCCGGGTGAGGCGCGCGCGGGACTCGCGGTAGTAGGGCCCGAGAAGATCGTCCTCGCCCGATTGCGCCCACGGATCGGGGTGCGACCGGTAAAGCGCGTCCCAGTCCGCCGCCAGGCGGAGGCCTCCGCCCGGCGCCGGCGCGAAGACGCCGTCCATTTTCGGATGACGGATGTCAGAGGACGGAGGACAGAGCGGCCCGGCTGCCGGCAATCCGTCCTCTGTCATCCGACATCTGTTCTCTGAAAAGATCGTAGAACCTCGCCATCACAGACGGCGATCCGCAGGTCACCAGCAGGTGCCGGTCGACCGGGGCCGGAAAGCCGAACTTCACCCGGGTGCCTGCGTCCCAGAGCTTTCGCCCGACATCGGCGGCGATCGCCGCGTCCTCGAGCTCGATCAGCAAATGGTTGGCGAGGCTGCCGCTCGCCTTGAACCCGTCCTCGATCATGCGCTTGCGCAGCCGGTCGCGACCCTCGCACACCGCACGGATCCCGGGCTCGACGTGGCTTTCCCAGCGGTCCATCAAGACCGAGGCGGCGTGCATCGACGGCCCGGCGAGCTCGCCCGACAGGCGGATCGCATCCATGGCGCCGATGACGGTCGGCAGCCCGACGGCGAAGCCGACGCGCAGCGCGGCGCCGCCGAAGGCTTTGCTGAACGTGCGCAGCACGACGACATTGTCGAACGAGAGGGCGACCCGCGCCGCCGTCGGCGCGCCGAAACCGTAATAGGCCTCGTCGATCGCCAGCACGGCGCCGAGGCGCCGGCAGCGATGCGCCAGCGCGATAATCTCCTCGGCGTTGAAACAGGTTTCGACCGGCTGGCCCGGGTTGGACAGGATCACCAGCTTGAGCCGGTCGCAGGCCTCGATCCGCTCGGCGACCGCGTGAAACGCCTCGTGCGGTTCGTCCGGCCGGACGCTGAGATGCACCGCCTCGGCGCCGAACACCCGCGCGTAAACATCGAACATCGCGCAGGTCGGCCAGGTGAAGGCGACCTGATCACGGTTTTCGGTTCTCGGTTTTCGGTTTTCGGGATCTTCTTCCCGAATCCCGAATCCCGAACCCCGATCACCGACGCACAAAATGAACAGCGTCCGGATCAGGTCCTCGATCCCGGCGCCCATGACCAGGCGATCGGGCGAGACGCCCCAGAACTCCGCGAGCCGCCGGTGGAAGGCGGCATAGTCCGGGTACCAGTTGAATGGCGGCTGCGTCCGCCAGATCTCGTCGGCGAGCTCGCGCTCCCACGGCTCCGGCCGCTCGAGCCGGTGCAGCCGTAACGCATCCGCCGGCGTCGGCGGGATCCGCTTCCGCTCGATCGCGCCGAGATGCGCGAAGCGGTCTTGAAAAAAAGGCGAGGAGCGACGAAGGAGCGACCGGGACTGAGAAGAATCATTGGTCATTTTCGCCCTCCCAGGCGTACGATTCTGAGGATCCGCCGCGCTTTCTTCAACGCGTCGGCCTGCAGCCGCGCCTGGGTGCGCACCAGGTACGGCGTCTGCCACAGTTCCGGCTCGAGGAAGGCCACCGGCGCGAGCTCGGCGGCGATCGCCAGCGTCACGCCGCCGCGGCGCCGGCGCCTTCTGTCCTCTGACATCTGGCATCTGTCATCTGGATCACCTCGTCGACGGTCATCTTCGTCCAGAACGAGATCCGGCTGACCATGCTGCAGTTGATCACCGTGACGCCGAGCTTCGCGAGCGACGCCGCGTTCACCCGCAGCTCCTCGATATGCCTGTCCCAGCAATCCGGCCGCGGCGGGTACGGGTAAGGCGAGTGGTGGTGCGTGCGGCCGTCCGGCGCCGCCTGCATGTCGGCGCCGAGGAGGGCGATGCGGCCGCCCGGGCCGACCAGGTGGAAGGCGAGGTTGAGCCCGCCCGAGGTCGACGTCCGCTTCATGGCGATCGCCGTCGGCTCGACGGCGATGCCGCGGGCCGGGTCGCGCTTGTCGAGCTTCAGGACCTCGCCGACGACGATGCCCCTATGGCAGGTCACCCGCCGGCCGCGGAAGCCGACGGCGGCGAGCCCCGCCTTGTGCCCGGGCCAGTCCTTGGGGTCGTGGGTGAAGAAATACTCCGCCCACGGCGCCTTCTCGTAGCTCTTGTTGACGACGACGACCCGCCGCCCGCGGAGCTTGTCGACGTCGCCTTGCGTGACGCTCGGCCCGCCGGCGATCACGAACGCCGTCTCGCCGGCCCACTCCCGCGGGACGGACCAGAACTCCGGCGCCTTCACTCAGTCGCTCGGGCTCGTGCTGGCGTTGGTCAGGGAGCCGGTCAAGGTAAAAGGCCCGCCCGTTCCGCGATTGGTCGCAAACGCTGTACTGTCGCCGCTAAAGAACATGGCCGGAGCCACTCCTGTCGGAAGCGATCCGTCGGAGCCCAGGAATACAGGTTTGCCAATCGCGTCTATGAATTTGCGCCGGTTGGCCTCGATCGACAAGTCTAAGAACTGTCCTGGGCCAAACCAGTAATCCGCCTCATCACCTAACAGGCCAGGGGGAACACCAAATTGAGAACCGGCCCCAGCCGAAACCCCTGGATCAGTGTATCCAATATTGAACGGGTCGGGTGCATCACCTGTCACGGTTATTTCTGTGTAACCGCTCGTTCAGCGCCCGGAAGGCGAGGATGATGTCGTCGCCCCAGGCTTCGTTCAGTGCCATGATGAATCGAGGCCCTCGCTGTTAGGCAAAGGCGGCAATGACTGCCGCCCGTTTGTCAGGTCCGAGGCCCCGCCTCAGGTCATCTTCGCCCGATAGAGCGCGCTCGGCATCGTGCAGACCATCAGCGGGTAGCTGTAGGTCTCGACGTCGGCCCACATGTCGCGGTCGGTGTCGCGCACGATCCAGGAGTACATCTCCTGGCCGGGCGTGTTGACGAACTCGAAGCGCTCGGCCGGCGAGTAGCACTCCTGGAAGATGCCGGCGCCGACGGGGAAGAACTTCGCCTTCTGCGACGACACCGCCACCGTGGTGCCGTCGTCGGTGCCGCGGTAGTTGCTCCAGGTGATGCCGCCGAACGGGAAGACCTCCCAGGCGACGGGATCGCGCAGCGCCGCCGCGGCGGTGTAGCCGAGATAGGTGGCGCGGACCTCCGGATGCGCGATCAGCGCGTCCCAGAACTCGTCGCCGCAGATCGCGCCGAAGCGGACCGCATTGCCGCCGAGGCCTTTCAGCGCCCGGGTCATCGAACGCACCGCCGCGGTGCAAGCCTTGCGGAGCACGCCGGCCGCCGGCGCCGCGTTGTCGAGGTCGAAGTCGACCTCGGCGGGAATGGTCTGGTCGAACTCGTCGGCCCAGTCGTAGATGGTCGAGCCGTCGGCGTCGAGGAGGAGGCCCTGCAGCGCGCCGAGCCGCATGTTCTCCTTGGTCAGCTCGAAGTCGTTGCGGATCAGGAACTGCCGGCGGGCGATCTCGACCTGCAGCTGGCGGAGCTCGGTCTCGCTGCCGAACTGGCGGATGCCCTGCAGCTCGGCCGCGGTGATCCGGCTCGCCTCGGCGAGGCGGCCGGTCTTGAACGGCCGCGCCTCGGCCCGGTCGGACTGCTTCTGGCTCGGCGGCGCGCCGCGCGGCGAGGTCTGGATCAGCGCCGGCCCGTTGGCGCGGCTCTCGATCCAGATGTCGACGGTGCGCGGCTGGCCGAGCGGCGGCGGGATGAAGATCCCTTGCGCGCCGAGGAAGCCGGGCACGTAGCCGAGCTGGTCGACGGCCGCGGTCAGCGAGGTCGCCGAGAAGGCGTCCTGGGTGAAGACGTTCATGGTGAGCATGACGGGAGGTGTCCTTGGTGATCGGTTTTAGGTTCTAGGGATTAGGGGCTGGAAAAAGAGGAGCCTCCCGCCCCCCTAGAACCGAGCCCCTAAAACCCAATCCCGAGTTCAGCGGCGGATGATGAAGAGAGCGTCCAAATCCGCCTCGCCGGCGGTGATGTCGGCGGTGTCGTTGGCCGAGCCCCAGGTGATGTCGGCGTCGCGGACCTCGGCGAGCCGAGCGACGATGGTCGCCTTTTTCGTCTCGCCGGTGCCGGTCGACACCGCCTCGTAGAGGATGCCGGCCGCCTCGGCGCCGTCGGTGGTGTCGTTGTCGTAGGCGACATAGTTGCCGTTGGCCGCCTGGGCGACGACCTGGCCGGCGACCAGGTCCTGGGACTCGTCGATCGTCACCTGCTCGAAGGACAGGCCCGGGAGCCAGCTGACGAGGAAGCCGCCGGTGTGCAGCGTTTCAGTGAGTGCGGTCATTTTAAGACCTCGGTGCTAGGGACTAGGTGCTCGGGGTTAGGGATCGGGGCGGCACCTAGAACCGAGCCCCTAGAACCCAAAACCGATCAGGCCGCGTTCTTCCTGCCGACCTTGTTCTCGGCGTTGACCTTGGCGACGACGTCCTTCCACGACGCCGCGGCCGCCGCGGGATCCGCCGCCGCCGGCGACGTCGCCGCCTGGTGCTGGCCTTGGATCTCCGGCGACTGCGCCTTGAACGTCTTGTCGAGGAGGTCGGCCTTGACCTGCGCGATCGGCGTTGCGGCCGCGATGTAGGCATCGGCGGCATTCTCGGCGATTGCCGGGCAGCGCCTCCGCGCCATCGCGACCACGTCGCGGATCTCCTTCGCCGAGGCGATCCGCTCCTTGGCCCTGGCGAGCGTCATGCCCTGTTCGACGATCAGCGCCGCAGCCATCGCCGGCGCGCCGCTGGTGGCAGCCAGCGTGACGATTTCGGCGGTCTCGGCCGGGGTCAGTGCAACGGGCGCGGTCGCCGCAGCGGTCGCGGGAGCGGCCGGAGCATTCCTGGGAGGGCGGGCGTCCTCGCCCGCCATTTCGCCCTGGGCGGGACTCCTGCCGAGCACGGTGGCGAGCAGGCCGATCAGCCCGCTGACGATGCCGCCGCTGTTCTCCTCGGCCGCGGCAGGCGCAGCCGCCGTGGCGGCCGCCGGAGTCTGTCTGGTCATTGGTTTCTTCCTCTGCTGTGGCGCACCGGCCGGGGGCTTCGACCAGCCCTTGGCATCGGCCAATGCGGCGATGCGCTCGGGCGCATGCTGGTAAGCGCGATAGTTGAACGCGGTCGGCTCGCCCGCCGCGCCGTCGTCGACGCCGTCGGCATAGCCGTCCTCGACCGCCTCGTCGGCCGTCATCCAGGTCTCGGCGACCATCTCCTCGCGGCATTCGTCGGCGCTCTTGCCGCTCCGCTCGGCGTAGATGTCGGCCATCGACGCGGCGACCGCCTCGAGCATTTCGACGCTCTTCTCGTGGTCGGCGGCGGTGCCGATGGTGATCGAGCTCGGGTCGTGGATCATCATCACCGCGCCCTTGCGCATGGTGATGGTGTCGCCGGCCATGGCGATGATCGAGGCCGCCGAGGCGGCGATCGCTTCGACGATCACGGTGACCGCGCCGCGGTGCGCCGACAGCGCATTGAAGATCGCAGTGCCCTCGAAGGCGTTGCCGCCGCCCGAATTGATCCGGACGGTGACGTCGGCCGACCGCCCGAGCTCGGCCAGCGCCTCGGCAACGTCGCGCGCGGTGAAGCCGATCTCCCAGAAGGAATCGCCCACCGCCCCGAACAGGAGCAGCTCGCCATCCACGAGAATGGTCATCGTTGCCCTCTGCAAATCGGGGTTAGGTTTTCGGGACTAGGTTCTCGGGATTTTCCCCGAGCCCCGAACCCCGAGAACCGAAAACCGGTTATCATCCGCCGCCGGCGCCGCCCTGATCCACGCCCGGCTCGGCCGGCGACTGCGCCACGCCCTTCTGCGACGAGCGCCGCGGGTCGCTGTCGAACACAAAGCCGTTCTCGTCGGCGGTGGCGTTGTCGGCCGCGATCTCGGCGTCGACCTCGTGCACGGAGTAGCCGCGCTCGGAGACGACGTCGCGCCGCGAGCGGAAGCCGTTGCGCACCTCCGCCTGGCGCGCGCCGACGTCCTGCACCGGGTTGATGTATTCCCAGGCCTGCGGCGCCCATTTCGCCCGCGCGATCGCCGCCGGCGTGATCCCTGCCGGCAATGTCACCCGGCCCGCCAGCACGGCGAGCTCGGCCCAGCGCCGCAGCACCGGCCGGCAATACTGGTAGACCACCAGGTGGTGCTGCCACATGGCGCAGCGCCGGCGGAACTCGTTCACCGCCGCCCGCCAGGTGCGGTCGTTGCCCTGGCTGTAGTCGCCGGTCAGCTGCTCGTAGAGGATCCCGATCGCCGCCGCGGCCGCGCGGTATTCGCCGCGCATGAAGGCCTCGTAGTTGTTGCCGGGATCCGGCGGCTCGTTGAAATCGATCTTCTGCCCGGCCTTGAGCACCTGCATCGTGCCCGGCTCGAGCGGCGCCAGCGCGATGCCGTCGCTGTCCGGCTCCGCCTGGCCGGCAAACACCGCCTCCTCGTCGCCGAGCTCGGGCGCCTCGCTTCCGACGAAGCCGGCAAAGAGCGCCGCGATCTTCTGCCGGACGAGCTGCGCATCGGAAAACTCATCGGTCTCGTGGAGAGCGATCAGCGCCCGGGTCAGCCACGGCTCGCCGCGGATCAGGCCCGGCCGGCGAACGCCCGAGAGCTGCAGGACCTCGCTCGCCGGTACCGCGACCGGCATCAGGTCGCCGCCGCCGCTGACCAGGAGGTCGAGCGGGTGCTGGCGGTAGAGCCAATACGCGGCCCGCTGCCCGAAGCCGTTGAACTCGATGCCGCAGCGGATCTGGTTGCCGTTGGCGGCCGGCTGGTTCATCGTCTCGGGGCAGAACTCGCCCTCGAGGACCTGGATCTGCAGCGGCACCGACAGGCCGTCGGACAAGCGCCGCACCCGGAAGCGCGCAAAGGCGTCGCCGCCCTCGGCGGCCGAGCGCACGATCAGCGCCTGCTGGCCGTAGAAATCGAGCCGCCCGTCGGCGTCGGACTCGTCGGTCCACTCCAGCCAGGCGTCGGCGAGCGCCTGGTTGAACTCGGCGTCCGGCGTATTGAACTGCGGCACGATCCCCGCGCCGACGATGTTGGTGACGAGCGCATCGAGGCCGGCGTCGGCGGTACCGTCCTGCCGCACCGCATCGCGCGATCGCGCCCTGAGCGTCGACAGCGAGCCGGTCAGAAGCGAATTCGGCCCGCCATAGGACGGCCGCCATTTGCTGAGCCGCGGCGCGACGCTCGCGGCGTCATAGCCCGCCCGCGCGGTCGCCGCCGGCGGCTTGACGTAGATCCGCGTGCCCTTGATCCGGTACCGGACGGAAGCGCTACGCATGGTGGGGCTGACCCCGGATCAAAGTGGGGTTCACCACAACTTCCTCAGCAAAACCCTTTGGAGGTCTGAAACCGGATCGCCTTGACGGGCGTCTTGCCCGCGGTGTCGTCGACCTCGTCCTCGAGCATGGCGAGGATCTCGCGCATCTCGCTCAGCGACCGGAACGTCACCTGCTCGTCGCCATGGCGGACCTGCAGCGTGCCCGAGGCGATCGCCTTCTTGAGCTTGACGATGTTGGCCTGCGTCCAGACTGGATCAGCCATCTCAGCTCGCTCCAACATCCCTCATGGTGAGGTGCGAGCCGCGCACCAACGTCGACGTCGATTCTCTGCGTGCCGGGCGGCGAGCCTCGAACCACGCACCGGATCTCACCGCCTCAGGAAGGTCGATCGAACGATCCGCGTCGGCCGCGGTTGCGGCTTCTTCGGCGCCGACGGTTTTGCGGCCGGCGGCTCCGCCTCTTGTGCGCGAGGCTCGGCCGCCGGCGGTGCGGCGCCGTGGGAGGAGGACCCGGCACCGGACGGGGTTGTCTCTTGCTTCCCGGTCGCTGCGCTCCTCGCCTCTTGCCCGGCGAGGATCCGCGCGACCTTGCCCCAGCTGATTGCCATCGAGCGGAGCGCCGCGAAGGCGTAGACCCGGCAGTCGAGCGCCTCGTTCCGCGCGCCCGGCTTGAGCTGCCAGACCCGGATCGGAAAGCCCTTCGAGTAGCGGGTGACGACGATCTCCGACGTCAGCTGGTCGAACCACTCGGGCTCGCGCGTCGCCGGCACATGGCAGAAGCCGGGCCCGGGCTCGGCGAGCCTGAGCCGCCCGTAGACCGAGTCCTTGGCGGTGTCGACACCGACGATGAAGATCGAGGCGCCGCTCTTCTTGTTCTTCGAGGCGAGCTTCGGCCACACCGGCCGCGGCCCGTCGTCGCCCTTGATCGCCCACACGCGCCGGCGGATCTTGCCGCGCGCGAACTGGCAGACGGCGTCGGTGTACATGCCGCCCGAGTCGATGCAGGCCGCCGCCACCGCGAGCTCGCGCCCGTCGGCGCGGACGGTCGGCGTCAGCAAATATTCGTCGAGCTCGCGCCACGGCGCCGGCGTCGACAGGTCGCCGTAGATGACGTGGTGCTCGAGCGACCAGGATTCGTCGCCGAGGCCCCAGCCGACCCGCTCGATCTCGAGGCGGTCGCCCTGGACGTCGATCCCGCAGGTCACGAGGAGCACGCCGATCGGCGCCGTGCCGTCCCAGCCGCGGCTCTGCGCCCGGGCGAACAGCGCGTGCTGGTCGACCTCCTCGCCCTGCTCCTCCCAGAGCTCGCCCATCGCGGTGTTGGTCCACACCTTGAGGCGCTCGGGATCCCCCTGCGCCTCGAGGAAAGACTTCACGGTCTCGGCGAGCTTGACCCACGGCGAGTAGAGCTCGTTCAGATGGAAGCCGGCGGTGCCCTTGACCTCCGGCTTCTCCGCCCGCCATTCGCCGTGGCGGACGGCGTTCCAGCGCTGCGCGTCGCTCCAGGCCGCGCCGCAATCGGCGGCCTCGCAAAGGTAATACGCGCCCTGCGCGTCGCCCTTGTCCCAGCGGACCTGCGCCCAGCGCAAGGTCTGCATCGCGCCGCAGGCCGGGCAGGGCACCCAGTAGCGGCGCATGTCGCTTTCCGCCCACGCCTTCTCGATCCGGCTCACCCCCTTGATGGTCGGGGTCGAGACCAGGACGATCTTGCGATTCCAGAAGGTGGTGGTGCGCTTCCGCGCCAGGCTGACCGGGTCGCCCTCCGCGCCGGCGGACGGCGGGTAGCGGTCGATCTCGTCGGCGAGCACCACCCGGATCGGCCGCATCGCCAGCGACGCCGGCGAATTGGCCCCCGCCATGGTGATATGCCCGCCGGGGAAAGACTTGTGCCGCTTGGTGTTGCCGCTCGCCTTGGCCTTGGCCTTGGCGATCTTGCCGTTGAGCGCCGGCGTGTCGCGGAGCATCGGCGCCAGCCGGTCCTTCGACCAGGCGTCGGCGAGCTCGAGCGTCGGCTCGATGACGAGCACGGGCGCGGGATCCTGGTCGACATGGAAGCCGACGGCATTGTTGATGAGCTCGGTCTTGCCGACCTGGCTCGAGCTCATCACCACGACCGTCTCGACGGTCGCGTCGGAGCCGGCGTCCATGATGCCGCGCTGGTACTCGGCGCGGCTGGTGTCCCACTTCCCCGGCTCGGCCGAGGCCTCCGCGCTCAGCTGCCGCTCCCGGTCCGCCCACTCCGAGACGGTCAGCTTGGGCGGCGGGCTGAGGATCGGCCACCAGTCGGCGGCCGCCTCGAGGACGCGCGCGTCGCTAGTCTGTAGCCGCAGCAGCTCCGGCGATCTCGGTCGTCGCGAGCTCGCGGAGCGCCTCATGAATATGCTTCTCGAGCACGGCCTTCGCCGCCGCCGGCGTCTTCATGCCGATGGTGAGCGGCGCAACCTTGCTCGGCAGCCCGAGGAGCTTCGCCCGCACCCGGGCAAACGCGCCGGCGACCGCCATGTGCACGTCCTCGCGCGGCAGCAGCTCGCGCCGCGCCGCCGCGTTCCGCATCTCCTGCCCATCCGCCTGCGCCGAGGCGAGCCGTGCCCTCTCCCCGGCAAGATCCAAGGCACCCGGCTCGGCCTGCCTCCCCGCCGCCGCCTCGCGCAGATGCTCGATGTACTGCTCGCGGACCAGCTCGAGCTCGTAAGCCCCGGGCCCGGCCCGCGTGATCACACCCTCGCCAAGCAGCTCATAAAACCGCCGCTCGGATAGGAAGAGGTGTTCAGCCGCCTCGGCGACGGTCGCCAAGTCAGCCGCCCACCACAACCAGCGTAATACGTGCTGCTGAACCCCCCTGCGGAATCCCCCCGCTAAACCCCCCTCGAGCTCCGCCTTTCCCGCGATGGGCGGCCGGCGGCAGGGGCCCCCGGCATGGGGGGGAGGGTCGATCGGATGATCGCGTAGGATTCGGTGAGACGATTCGCATCGAACGGATTCGGCGATCGTGGGTTACGACAGGTGGTCGGGAGCCGGCCGAGGTCGAGCCAGCTCCCTTCCTTTGCACCCTCGCGGTCGCCCGCCAGGTCCCAGAACCGAAAGGCGCCACCCGGGCGCTTGGGGCAGAACCCGGGGGGCGCGAAACACCCCAAAAACACAAACCCCCCAG
>Ga0081539_10001762_pt1 | contig 34518 bp, 36 predicted proteins | sample TabmetS4T2R2_FD_71023 | JGI IMG/M metagenome (GOLD analysis project Ga0081539, IMG submission 71023) | Tabebuia heterophylla rhizosphere microbial communities from the University of Puerto Rico - S4T2R2 | ecosystem: Host-associated > Plants > Roots > Rhizosphere ... | reverse complement strand
GGACGCAGCAGCGCCGGATCCAGGATGTCCGGCCGGTTCGTTGCCGCGATCAGGATGATGTTGTCCTTCAGCTCGAACCCGTCCATCTCGACGAGGAGCTGGTTCAGCGTCTGCTCGCGCTCGTCGTGCCCGCCGCCGAGGCCGGCGCCGCGGTGGCGGCCGACCGCGTCGATCTCGTCCATGAAGACGATGCACGGCGCCGCCTGCTTGGCCTGCTCGAAGAGGTCGCGCACCCGCGACGCGCCGACGCCGACGAACATCTCGACGAAGTCCGAGCCCGAGATCGAGAAGAACGGCACGCCCGCCTCGCCGGCGACCGCGCGCGCGAGCAGCGTCTTGCCGGTGCCGGGCGGCCCGTAGAGCAGCACGCCCTTCGGGATCCGCGCACCGAGGGCCTGGAACTTCTTCGGGTTCTCGAGGAACTCCTTGATCTCCTGGAGCTCCTCGACCGCCTCGTCCACCCCGGCCACGTCCTTGAAGCCGATCTTCGGCGAATCGGGCGTCATCCGCTTCGCGCGCGACTTGCCGAAGCTCATCACCTTCGAGCCGCCGCCCTGCACCTGGTTCATGAGGAAGATCCAGAACCCGAACAGGAGGACGAACGGCAGGAGCCCGGTCAGGATCGACCACCACGCCGACGAGCCGGTGCCCTTCGAGTCGTACTTGACGTTCGCGTCGCGGAGCTCGTTCGCGAGGATGACGCTGTACTGGTCCGACGGGTAGTGGACGGAGATCTTCTTGCCGTCCGACGTCTCGATCGTCAGCTCGCGCTTGCTCGGCGCGAACTGCGCGTCCCGGATCGAGCTCGAGTTGCTCGTGATCCGCTGCTGGACCTCGGAGAGCGTCGCCTTCTCGGCCTTGTGGCTGTGCCCGGACAGCGTCTGGATCGCGAGCCAGACGAGGGCCGCGATGACGATGAGCGGGAAGAGCGCGCTACGGAAGAAGCGGTTCACGAAGGCTCTGGTCGCAGGGTACCAGCCGTCAGGGGCTGCAACCGCGCGGAATTCAGGCGCTGTCGGGGATCAGGTCCGGGTGCAACACGCCCACGTAGGGCAGGTTCCGGTACCGCTCCGCGAAGTCGAGTCCGTATCCGATCACGAAGCGGTTCGGGATCTCGAAGCCGACGTAGCGCACCGGCACGTCGATCTCGCGCCGAGCCGGCTTGGTCAGGAGCGCGCAGACCTCGAGCGAGGCGGGCTCGCGCGCCTCGAGGGTGCGGATCAGGTACGAGAGGGTCAGGCCCGAGTCGATGATGTCCTCGACGACGAGGACGTCACGTCCGTCGATGTTGATGTCCAGGTCCTTCAGGATCCTGACCACTCCGGAGGAATCGGTCGAGTCTCCGTAGCTCGAGATCGCCATGAAGTCGACCTCGCACGGCACGTCGAGGTGGCGCATCAGGTCGGCCATGAAGAAGACGGCGCCCTTGAGCACGCCGATCAGAAGCACCTCCTTGCCCGCGTAGTCGGCCGAGATCTCCTCGCCGAGCTCGGCGACGCGCGCCCGGAGCCGCTCCTCGTCGATCAGGATCTCGCTGACCGCGTGCTCGAGCGTGCTCTCCCTCATCGGTCGCCCTCGCGCTCCGCGCGGATCCCCGGCGCCTCGACGACGCCCGGCACCGCGACCACCTCGTCCCCGCGCACGACGAGCGGCCACGTGTCGCGCTCGGAACGGGGGATCTTGGCGTCGACGAACACGTCCTGGATCTTCTTCGATCGCCCGGCGAGCCGATCGCCGGCACGCCAGGTCCGTACCTTAAGCCCTGGCAGCTCGGATTCGATGGTCCAGTCGCCCCAGCGCACCGAGCCGGCGAGCGCGACCGGCGTCCGCTCGACCCAGACCCGGTCGTATTCGCGGACCGCCGTCCTCCCGTCGCCGAGGTCGAGGCGGCGCGACCCGGCGGTGCCGTCGAGAAGCGCCGCGAGCTCGGGCGGGATCGTCCGCCGCTCGGCGAGGCGCGCGAGGTTCGCCGCGGCGCCCGGGTGCAGCCGCTCGAGCAGCGGCAGGATCTCGCCTCGGACAAGACCGCGCTTCGTGTCGGGGTTCGAGGAGTCCTCGCGGAACGGGAGCCCCTCGGCGCGGCAGTAGGCGACGGTCTGCTCGTGCGTGCAGGCGAGCAGCGGGCGGACGACGCCGTCCTCACGCTTCCACTTGATGCCGCCGGGCGCGCCGCTCGAGACGATCCGGTAGAGGACGGTCTCCGCCTGGTCGTCGGCGGTGTGGCCGGTCGCGCGTAGGCGGTCTCGCGCGAACGAGTAACGAATCTCGCGCAGCTCGTCCTCGGTCCCGCCTCCGCTGCCGTCGACGACCTCGGCGCCGAGCACCTCGGCACAGAAGCGGGCGTGTGCCTCCGACTCCTCGCCGCGGAGCCCGTGGTTCACGTGCAGCGCCGAGACCCGGTAGCCGAGCTCGCGCAGGAGGTGCCAGAGGCAGGTCGAGTCGGCGCCGCCCGAGACGAGGCAGGTCACCTCGCCCCCGGCCGGGATCAGCGCGCGGCGACGGATCTCGTCGCTGACGAGCGCGCGAAGCCGGGCGGGATCGGTCACCCCTGCAGTTTGCCCGGCCCAGGCATGTGGCCCGGCGCGCGCGACGAGTCCTTCGGCGCGGGCCCGACCGGCCGGTGCCGGCCCACGTACGACGCGAGCTGGAGCGCCGCCCAGCGGCCGATCCACACGAGCAGCGCGATCCGCGCGAGGCGCCTCAGCACGCGAGCTTCCCGGTCGCCGCGTCGCCGATCACCCGCCGCACGACCAGGTACCCGGGCTTCCGCACGCCGTCTGCGTAGAGGAGGCCCGACTGCCAGCCCTTGAGGCTCGGGTCGTCGCGCAGCTGGAAGTTGAAGAACGCGCCCACGAGCGGCTGGCAGTATGCGAGCCACATCGCGCTCGCGAGCTGGAGGTTCGCGAAGCCGGGGTCGAGCAGCTCCGCGACGTTCTCGGCGCCCGTGTACGACGACTCGTGCCCGTCGACCGTCGACTGGTACCCGTCCTCGAGGTACCAGATCGTGACCCCGGCGCGGCCCGGCAGCGGCTGGCCTGTCCCGCGGAACGCCCTGCTCAGAGAGCGGAGCAGCTTCCCGTAGTCGCCCTGGTCGATCGAGGCGCCCGAGTGCGCCGTCCACGGCCCCTCGAACGGCGAGTCCGGGTACACGTTGTGGCCGACCGTGTCGAAGAGCGGGCGCCGCCGGCCGCTCTTCCGCAGCGCCTCGCCGACCCGGCGGTACCAGGCCGCCGGCGCGATCGCCCCGCGCACCCGGGCGTGCGGGCCCGCCGACGAGATCACGTTCACGTCCGGCCGCACGCGGTGCAGCACGTCGTAGCAGCGGGCGAGGAGCGCCTCGTACGCCTCGGGGTCGGGCCGGCGCCAGAAGAGCGGCTGGTTCGGCTCCGTCCAGACGACGACGTCGCGGATGTCGCGGTGCGTCGCGACCAGGTTCCCGAGGTACGAGCAGTATGCGGCGCGTAAGCGGCGCGTCCGCGGCGGCGTCGAGCCGGGGCCGCCGCCGACCTCGAGGACGATCCGCGTTCGCGTCGCCGCGACGTCGAGTCGCGCGAGGATCGCGTCGTCCACCGCCGTGGGGCGCAGGCCGCGCCAAGGCATGGTGATCCGCACGGCGCCGACGCCGAGGTCGGAGGCCTCGGTCAGGAAGGTCGTCGGGTCGTCGGTCCACTTCAGCGTGTCGTCGTCGACCCCGAAGAGGAGCGGCCCGCGAGCCGGCGCGGCGCAGGCGGTCGAGGCCGCGACGACGAGCAGGACCAGGAGAGGAAGGAGGCGCCGCATCGGCGGGTTATACGTCAGAAGATGAGGCTGCGGTAGGAGATCGTCCGCCGCATGCCGATTCCGTCGTAGACGCGAATGGCCGGAAGGTTCTCCGGGCGGACGAAGAGGCAAACCGTCGGAACCTGCGTGAGGAGGAGCCGGCAGACGTCTCGCATCCCCCGTTTCGCGTACCCGCGGTTGCGGACGGCCGGGTCGACCCACACCTGCTGGAGCTGCACGGCGCTCGGCGTCCAGGCGGAAGCCTCGGCCTTGAAGAGGATCGCGCCGTTCTCGGCCCAGAGCCACGAGCGGCCCTCGTCGATCTGCACGCGCGTGCGCCAGCGGAAGCCGTCCGGGTCGCGCTCGAGCGGGTCGATCCCGATCTCCTCCTCGTGCGCGGCTGCGCACGCGGGCACGAGCAGGTCGAAGTCGTCGGGCGTCGCCGGACGGAGGCCGGTGGCGCCCGGCTCCGGCAGCTCGTCGAGGACGTAGACGGGCTGCCCGGACCGATCGTCGCGGGGCCGCGGCATCCGGGAGCCCGCCGCGGCCCAGAGCTCGCCGACCGCGCGCTCCTCGCCGATCACCATTCGCGGCGAGCCGCGCACCGTCTCGGCGGCGAAGGCAGCGCAGCCGGCGCCCGACGGGACGACGTTCGCGCCGACGTGGCAGAGCGCCGTGAGCCCCTCGCGTCCGCCGAGGGCGCAGAACCGGCCGAGGCCGCGCCGCGCGATATCCTCGAGGAACACGCGCTCGACCGGGTCGAGGGCGCAGAAGTCGAGGATCTCGTCGAGGCGTGGGTCGACGAGCCGCACGTCCACGCGGCAATCGTGCAACACGCGCAGCCGGAAGGCGAGTTAGGGTACGCGCCCGTGCCGATCCACATCCGCGCCGAGCCGGGGGAGTACGCCGAGGCCTGCCTCCTCCCCGGCGACCCGATCCGCGCGCGCTACATCGCCGAGACATACCTCGAGGGGGCCGTGCAGCGGAACGCGGAGCGCGGGATGCTCGGCTACACCGGCGAGTTCCAGGGGCGTCCGGTCTCGGTGCAGGCGACCGGGATGGGCTGCCCGTCGGCCGCGATCGTGATCGAGGAGCTCGTGCAGCTCGGCGTCAAGCGGCTGCTCAGGGTCGGGACCTGCGGCGGCCTCCAGCCGAACATGACGCTCGGCGACCTGATCGTGGCGGTCACGGCCGTTCCGGCCGACGCGACCGCGCGCCACCTGGTCGGCACCGACGAGCACTGCCCGACTGCGTCCTGGGAGCTCGTCCACGGCGCCGTCCACGCCGCCAAGGAGATCGGCCAGGCGATGCGCGTGGGGCCGATCGTGTCGAGCGACCTCTTCTACAACCCGGACGAGGGCCAATACGAGCGCTGGTCGCAGCGCGGGATCCTCGCAGTCGAGATGGAGGCCGCGGTGCTCTTCACGCTCGGCGCGCTGCGGGGCGTCCAGGCGGGGTGCCTGCTGACCGTGAGCGACGTCGTCGTCGAGGGCGAGTTCAAGCGGATCTCGGACGAGGAGCTCCGGGCGGCTGTCGATCGGATGACCCGCGTGGCCCTGGCGACCGTGACGGCTGATCATTGAACGCTCGACCGGTCGTTTCAGACGGACGCGAGGGAAACCCTCACGTCCTGAGGACGGCGCCGCAGGCGGCGCCTCGGACCGTCACCGCCCCCGCCGGGCATTAGCGGCGACACCGTCTTCCTCGTCAACCCGGCGTCCGACAACGGCGCGACGCGGCGTCGCTGGCCGCAGATCTACCGCGAGGCCTCGACGCGCGGCCTGACCGGCGACGCGCTCTTCTCCGAGCGGCCGGGGCAGCTTGGGGAGCTGGCTGTAGAGGCGGCTCGCGGCGGAGCCTCGCTCGTCGTCGTCGTCGGCGGCGACGGCTCGGTGAACGAGGTGGCAAACGGGCTCGCGGGCGTCGAGGGCGTCGCCGTGGCCGTGATCGCGCGCGGCACCGGCTGGGACTTCATCCGGACGTACGGCATCCCGCACAGCGTCGGCGACGCGATCGAGATTGCGCGCGGCGGCGAGACGCGCGAGATCGACCTCGGGCGCGCCACCTACCGCGCGTGGGCGGGCGGCGAGGAGTCGGCATACTTCGCGAACGTCGCGAGCGCCGGGATGAGCGGGGCGATCGCCCAGCGCGCGAACGAGACGACGAAGGCGCTCGGCGGGAAGGTCTCGTACGCGTGGGCGACGCTGGCCGTCTTCGCCGGCTGGAAGGCGGGCGAGGTGCGGGTGTCGGTCGACGGCGAGGAGCGGAGCGGCCGGATGCACGACGTGGTCGTCGCGAACGGGCGCTACTTCGGCGGGGGGATGATGATCTGCCCCGACGCTCGCTCCGACGACGGCCTCCTCGACGTGCTGCTCATCGGCGACCTGACCAAGCGCGACCTGATGCTCACGCTCCCGAAGACCTACCGCGGCCGGCACCTCCCGCACCCGAAGGCCGAGTCGCTGCGCGGAACGACGGTCACGATCGACGCGCCGGAGCCGCTTCCCGTCGAGCTCGACGGCGAGCAGCCCGGGACGACGCCGGCGCGCTTCGAGGTCGTCCCGCGGGCGCTTCGGCTTCGCGTGCCACACGTCGGGGTCTGACCCCGGTTTCGCGCAAAAAGCGCGCGGACCCGTCCACGGTTCGGCTCCGCGACCGGGACCGCGACGATCGGGGTCTGACCCCGGACCGGCCCGGCGAGACGTGGCTCAGTGTTGACCTCGAGGCGGCGGAGACTCGCCGCGGCGGCCTAGCCGGGCGAGCTCGGGCCGGTCCGCCCCGACGAGCTGCCGCGGCGCTTCGTCCCCGAAGCGGAACCCGACTTCGGCGCCGCCGGCCGCGCCCGCTTCCGCGCGGTGGGAGCCTTCTTCGTCGCGCTCGGAGCCGCGAGCTCGTCGAGCCGCCGCTCGAGCACGGCGACGCGAGCCTCGAGCTGGTCGATCCCGCGCACCTTCTTCTGCATCTCGTCCAGCCGCTCGCGCAGCGACTGGGCCACCCCGAGCAGCCGGTCGGCTCCCGGGGTGTCGGCAAGCTTCGAGATCGCCTCCTCGCCGCGGTCGGCGAGCATCGTGAGCAGGTCGCGCGGTTGTCCAGCCATCGTCAATGCCTCCTCGACGTTTTCTGCATTCTGACCGGCTGCACCGAGAACGTCACCTGGTAGCAGCCATGTCGGTTCTGGCGGGGGCACGTCGACCCGTCGAGGCGCGAGCTCAGCGCGTGCACGCCGACCGCCGCGCTTGGAGACCGGAAGTGCGCGACCGCCATCCCGGGCACGTCGTCGCCGGCGCGAACTCCGAACTCGCCGGTCTTCGGGCACGGCGAGAGCGGCTGCGTCGTCCCCTCGCCGCCGAACGAGCCGTAGTCGCACTCGCGCGTCCAGACCAGCACGCGCCACGGCCGCCCGCGCGGGAGATAGACGTCGAACGAGTGGTCGACGCGGAACATCTGGCCGTCGCGGCGGACGAGCAGCGTCGAAGGCCGCCAGAGGCTCCAGATCCCGGCGACGTCCGAGTAGACGTTCCACTCGCCCGGCAGCGCCGAGATCTGGCCGAGGTTGGTCGACTCGGCCACGTCCTTGCAGGTCGGCTGCCCCGCCGGGCACGCAGGATCCATCGCGCGCCGCACCAGCAAGCGCGTGAACCGGACGCGGAGGTGCACCGGCCGCGCGCGCGCCGGAAGCGGCGTCCAGCCGGCGAGCACGCGCTTCGCCAGCGCCAGCGGCCGTCCGCCCGCGATCAGCGACGCGGGCACGTCGACCGACACGAAGGTGCCGTCGGCACGCGGCGAGAGACGGAGCGGCGGCGCGTCGGCCGTGCTCCCTCCGTCGACGACCCGGAAGCGCAGGCGCGCGGCGCGAGACGGCCGCGGCGGTGCGGGAAGGAAGAAGCGGTACGAGCCGGCGACGTCCTGCCAGTCGGGCTCCGCCGCGATGCACGCCTTCAGCGCCTGCCGATCGCCCTTCGTCTCGTGCGCGCAGTCGGCCACCTTGCCGGCGCCGGTCTTCGTCGTCGTGACGAACAGGTCGCCCTCGCTCTCCCCCGTCGCGCTGCGCGGCGCGACGCGACCCGCAGGATTCCGCAACAGCCAGAGCGCGCGGAAGGGGTGGATCTCGGTGCGCTCGCCGCCGGGCAGCCAGTGGCCGCAGTCCCACACCCACGACCCGAGCATCCGGACGCGATCGCCGGGCTCGGGCCACGCGAAGGTCGGGATCGCGCGCTCCTCGAGCTCGGTGTGCATCCGTCCGACCTCGTCGCCGCCGGCGGCGAAGTTTCCGGTCCGCGCGACCGGGTCGCCGCCCATCAGCGCCTCGTACGGCGGGTCAGGTCGCACGTCGACGTTGAGGTCGTACGAGCGGTGCGTGGTCGGGATGTCCCCTCCGGACGTGTGCACGGCGAGCTCGGCCTGCGACCCGATCGCGTCGACGACGCCTTCGAGCCACTGCGGCGGAGGCGGCGGCAGGCTCGCCGGCGCGTTCGCGTCGCCGACGTACGCCCACTCCGGGACGAGGTTCGAGATCGCTGCCGTGTCGTCGCGGCCGCAGCCGTCGAGAACGGCCTGCGCGGCGGGATCCGGCCGGGTCAACGCCCGAGCCGAGACCGCGACCGCCAGCGCGAGCAGGACGGCCGCGAGCGCGGCGCGCCTCATGCGCGGATGATCACGGGCGTCCCGGCCGTCACGGCGTAGAAGAGGCGGCGGAGGACGGCGTTCGGCAGGCGGATGCAGCCGTTCGAGACGGAGTGGCCGATCGACCACGGCTCGTTCGTCCCGTGGATCGCGACCGGACCGCCCTGCGTCCAGCCGGTCAGGACGTTCGAGAACGCGGAGATCCCGATCGCACCGGGGCCGAACGGGCCGCTCTTGTCGACCGGGATCAGGCGCTGGTTGACGTAGTAGCGGCCTGTGGGGGTCGGCGTTGCGGGCGCTCCGACGGCGACCGTCGCCTGCAGCACGGGCCGTCCGTCGCGGAAGAACGCGAGGCGCCGCGCCGACACGTCGATCTCGATCCGCGTCCGCACGCGCCCGATCCAGACGGCGCTCGCGCGGATCCAGCCGATCGCGCCATTCGGTCGCATCGGAAGCAGGACGTGGTACCAGAGGGCCTCGCAGCTCCGCGCCTTGACGACGCCCACGACGCCGAAGACGTTGTCGACGCCGTTCAGGTTCTGGCGCTCGAAGCGCGCGAGCTCCGCGCCGCCCGGCTTCCGAAACGCCACCAGCGAGCGCTTCGCAATCGCCGCGTAGGCCCTGCGACGCGAGCCGAGCGGCGACTCGACGCCGGCTCGGCAGACTCGCTTCGCTACCGGATGCCCCGCCGCGGGAGCGACGTGGTGGGGCGCCGCCACGCCGCCGGCGCCGCAGCCCGCGAGCGAAGCCGCGAGCACGGCGACGACCGCTCCTCCCCTCGCGCTCACCACCGCATTGTCACAACTTCTTCACTGCCTGAGCGTCCATATTTCCGAAACCACCCGTACAGTGAGAAGCAGGATGGCGAACGACACCGAGCGCTCCGAGCACGTCCACCAGCCCGTGACGCTCCACGCGCTCGCGCAGCACTCCGGTGTGCCGTACGAGATCGAGCGCTGCATCTGCCAGGAGTGCCGGCGCGTGCTCTCCGAGCGGCCGTTGCGCCGCGCCGCCGCCTAGGGTTCGCCGAGCCGCGGCCGGGGGTCGGGCTCGCCGCGTCTCGGCCAGAACGCGAGCGCGCGCTCGGCCTGCGCGACGATCGCGAGCGACGGGTTCGTGCCCGGGTTGGCGCTCAGCGTCGAGCCGTCGACGACGTGGAGGCCGGGCGTCGAGAAGACGCGGTGGTACGCGTCGACGACGCCGCGGTCGGGGGTCGCGCCGATGCACGCGCCGCCGAGGATGTGCGCCGTCGTCGGCACGTCGAGGAGCACCTCGTTCAGCGAGCTGCCCGGCTCGCCGCCGATCAGCTCCGCCGCGAGCCGCGCCGCCTCGTTCGCCTCCGGGATGTAGCTCGGCGGCGGCCTCGCGCCCGGCTCCGGCTCAGAGCTGAGGCGGCGTCCGGTCCAGCGCACCCGCAGCGCGTTGTCGACCGACTGCATGACGAGCAGGACGATCGTCCGCTCCGACCAGCGGCGGACGGAGAGGCTGCGGAGGAACGCGACCGGCCGGCGCGCGACCGCCGACGCGAACCGGAGCTGGCGCGGGACGCGGCCGCCGCCGTCGATGAGGATCGTCCCGAGCAGGCCGAGCAGGTTCGAGCCCGCCGGGAAGCGCACCGGCTGGATCTCTGTGTCGCGGCGCGGCCGGAACGCGGACGTGATCGCGACGCCTTCGGAGTAGTCGACGCCGCGACGCCGCCGCCGTGCGCTCGCGCCGACGATCGCCTCCGAGTTCGTCCTGACGGCGTGCCCGACGCGCGGCCCGCCGATCCCTGACCGGCCGAGCAGCTTCAGCGTCCCGAGGACGCCGGCGGCGAGGACGACTTGATCCGCATGGAACATCTCGCGCCGCGGCCGGAGCCACGCGCCCGGCCTCCGCGTCTCGACCCTGAACCCGTCACCAACCGGCACGACCCGCACCGCCTCGCGCTCGGGCAGGACGACCGCACCGGCCCGCTCGGCCAGGTAGAGGTAGTTCCGATCGAGCGTGTTCTTCGCGTCGAAGCGGCAGCCGACCATGCAGCCGCCGTTCCGGACGCACGTGCCGCGCGCCGGCCCCGCCCCGCCGAAGTAGGGGTCTGTCCCCGCCTCTCCGAAGTGGACCGCGACGAGCGTCCGCCGGAAGGTCGAGCCGGCGCCCATCCGCTCCGCGACTTCGCGCATCACCTCGTCGGCGGGAGTCGAGAACGGCACCTCGACGGCGCCGAGCATCCGCCGGCCGAGCTCGAGGTACGGCGCGAGCTCGCTCCGCCAGTCGGCGACGTCCGACCACTGCGGGTCGTCGTAGAACGCGTCGAGCGGCTCCTCGAGCGTGTTCGCGTAGACGAGCGAGCCGCCGCCGACCCCGGCGCCGCTCAGGACGAGCGCGTGGCGGAGGAGCGTCAGCCGGAGGATCCCGCGACAGCCGAGGCGCGGGAGCCAGAGGTAGCGGCGCACGCGCCAGCTCGTTCGCGGGAAGTCGCCGGGCCCGAACCGCCGCCCGGCCTCGAGCACGCCGACGCGGTAGCCCTTCTCGGTCGCCCGCAGCGCCGCGACGCTGCCGCCGAAGCCGCTCCCGACGACGAGGACGTCGAAGTCGGTCACGCACCGAGCTCGTCGGCGAGCGCGCGAAGCGTCTCGCCGGCGGAGCCCTCGACACGAAGCTCGGCCCGCGAGTCGAGCGCCGTCGGCCCGAGGTTGACGATCGCCACCGCGCCGCCCGCGTCGAGCGTCTCCAGCGGCAGCCCCGCGACCGGGTGCACCTCGAGCGCCGAGCCGACCACGAGGAGGAGCCGTGCCTCCCGCGCCAGCGCGAACGCGCGCTCGATCGCGTCCTCGGGGAGCAGCTCGCCGAAGAAGACGACGTCGGGCTTGAGGACGGCGCCGCACTCGGCACAGGCCGGCGCCGCCGCGTCTTCGAGCAGCGTGAGGACGCGCGGGAGCTCGAAGCGCGCCCCGCACCGAGGGCACGTCGAGGTGCGGATCGAGCCGTGCACCTCGACCACCTCGCGGCTCCCGGCGCGCGAGTGGAGCAGGTCGATGTTCTGCGTCACGACCGCGCGCACCAGCCCAGCCCGCTCGAGCCGCGCGAGCGCGAGGTGCGCGTCGTTCGGCTCCGCCTCGGTCAGCATCGAGAAGCGCGGCGCGTAGAAGCGCCAGACCTTCTCGGGATCGCGGCGGAAGGCCTCGATCGAGCCGTACTCGAGCGGGTCGAACTGCGCCCACAGGCCGGTCGGCGAGCGGAAGTCGGGCACGCCGCTCTCGGTCGACACGCCCGCGCCGGTCAGGACGACGCACGGCTGCCGGTCGCGAACGAGCTCGGCGAGGCGACTCACGGCCGCCCATTGTCGCGCGCCGAGCTTCTCTGACTAAGATCAGAGAAGTGGACGCGCTGGACGCCGTCGCCCAGGTCCGTAGCTTCAACCGGCTCGTGACCGAGCGCGTCGGGGCGCTGAACGACCGCTACCTGACCCGAGCACGGCCGCTCGGCGAGGCCCGCGTGCTCTGGGAGATCGGCGACGGCTGCGAGATCCGACGCCTTCGGGCCAGCCTCGGTCTCGACTCCGGCTACTTGAGCCGCCTGCTCCGGTCGCTCGAGGGCGCCGGCCTGGTCACCGTCCGCACGAGTGACGACGACCGGCGCGTCCGGCGAGCCGAGCTCACACCGGCCGGAGCCGCCGAGCGGGAGTTGCTCGACCGCTCGAGCGACGAGCTCGCTCGGTCGTTTCTCGAGCCGCTCGACGAGCCGCGGCGCGACCGGCTGGTCGCCGCGATGGCCGAGGTCGAGCGCCTGCTGACGAGCGGTCTGGTCGAGATCCGGCGCGCCGACCCGTCCGAGCCGGAGGCGCAGGCGTGCATGGCCGCCTACGCCGCCGAGCTCGAGCGGCGGTTCGAGAGCGGGTTCGACCCGGCTCAGAGCACGCTGCCGGACCTCGAGGAGCTCAGGCCTCCGGGCGGGGAGCTCCTCGTCGCGAGCCTGCACGGCGAGCCGGTCGGCTGCGGCGGCCTCGTCCTCCACGCCGGCGAGCCGCCGATTGTGAAGCGGATGTGGGTCGCCGAGCGCGTGCGCGGCCTCGGCTTGGGCCGTCGCCTGCTCGCCGAGCTCGAGCGCCGAGCCGCCGCGACGGGGGCGTCAGTCGTCCGGCTCGAGACGAACGAGGCGCTCGTCGAGGCGATCGCGCTCTACCGCTCGTCCGGCTACCGCGAGATCGAGCCGTTCAACGACGAGCCGTACGCGCACCACTGGTTCGAGAAGGAGCTGACCGCGCCGCGATCGTAGAGTGGGCTTCGTGGAGGGGTTCCGCTTCTCGACGGAAGTGACGGCGCGCTTCGCCGAGACGGACTCGCAGGGGATCGTCCACAACTCGGTCTACCTCGTCTGGTTCGAGGTCGCGCGTATCGCCTACCTCGAGCGCTACGCGGGCGGCTACCCGGCGCTGCGCGAGCGCGGGATCGAGGCGCTCGTCCTCGAGGCGCACGTCCGCTACGTGCTGCCGGCCCGGTTCGCCGACCGCGTCGTCATCCACGCACGGTGCAGCGAGGTTCGCGGCGCGCGGTTCCGCTACGACTACGCGCTCGAGCGCGACGGCGAGCTGCTCGCGGACGGCTGGACGCGGCACGCCACCGTCGACGCCCGCACGCTCCGCCCGACGCGCATCCCGGACTGGCTGGCCGAGGCGATCGCCGCCGCCGAGGCCTGAGCGCCTTCACTTCGCGCCGCGACTGTGGTTAGGTCGGAGCCTCAGACCGAGGAGGCTCCGATGAGCGAATCCATCTCCGCACCCGCCGAAGCGACCCGGACGCGCGGCGAGCCCGGACAAACCCGGTCGATCGGCCTGTCGATCCTGTACGCGATCATCACGCTCGGGATCTACGCGCTCGTCTGGGTCTACAAGACGCACAACGAGATCAAGCGCTACTCCGGCAACGGCGTGGGCGGCGTGGTCGGTCTCGTCATCTACCTGGTCATCGGGCCGGTGACCTTCTTCGTCCTTCCGTCCGAGGTGCGCTACATGTACGAGGACTTGGACGGCGGGACGAGCCCGGTGCGCGGCATCACCGGCCTCTGGATCCTGCTTCCGCTGCTCGGGCCGATCATCTGGTTCGTGAAGGTCCAGGGAGCGCTGAACCGCTACTGGCAGTCGAAGGGGGTCGCGGCAGCCTGAGAAGCTAGTGCCCCGGGAGGGCGCCGACCTGCATCAGCACGCGCGCGACGTCGGTGACCGACCAGTACTCGACGATCTTGCCGTCGGCGACGCGGTGGATCGCGATCCCGTCCGTCTCGACGTCGCGGTTCGTCGCCGGGATCCCGAGGAGCTCTCCCGCGTGCACCCCTCGGCCGACGATGCGGCTGACCACGAGGTCGCCCTCGGCGACCTGCATCGTGATCTCGTGCCGGCCGGGCGTCGCCTGCCGGAAGATCTCCGCGGCCTGCTTCATTCCGTCCCGGTCGAGGGAGACGCCCGGGATCGGCGGGTTGTGCGCGACGAAGTCGTCGGCGATGAACTCGTCGAGGACCGACCAGTCGCTCGACTGGTTGTCGTCGATCGCCTGGACGTAGCGGCGGATCAGCTCCTTGTTGGAGTCGGTCGTCATGTTCCCCCCTTCGTCGTGGCTACGGCAGGGCGCCGCGACGCGCGGCCGGCTTCTTCACGGTCGTGGTCGCGGTGGTCGTCGTCGTGGTCGTGGTGGTGGTCGTCGTCTTCGGCGGCTTGGGCTTCGGCTCGGTGCCGACCCGGACGATTCCCGGCTCGGCGCGGTACGACGACGACCAGGTCGTGTCGGAGAGCAGCTTGCCGGTCGCCGAGTAGACGAGCCGGCGAACGCTCGTCGAGCGGGCCGGCTGGCCCGAGTCCTCGATCACCTTCTGACCAGCCGGAAGGCTCGGGTCGGGGACGCGCTTGAGTGGCGCGGGAGCGGTCTCGACGAGCGGCGCCGTCTGCGTCTCGACGCGCCGGTGCGTCGGCGTCCCGAAGAGCGCGACGACGAGCGACGACGGCCCGACGAACGTCCGCAGCAGGAGCCAGTGGCCCGTGTCGTTCACGAACTTGAGGTCGGTGTCCGGGTAGTTCACCGTCGCGTCGCGGCCCTGCGGGTAGTGGCTGATGTAGAGCGAGTGGTTCGTGCGCGCGGTGATCGGCAGGCCCGCCTCGTATGCGGCGTTGAAGACCGTTGTCGAGACCTGGCAGACCCCGCCGCCGAGCGCGGTCTGGAGCTCGCCGTCGATGATCACCGGCGCAGTCCGGAACCCCTTCGCCGCGCTCCGCTCGCCGGTCGTCTGGTTGAACGAGAACGTCTCACCCGGCGCGATCACGTGCTTGTCGACGAGGTGCGCGACGAGCTGGACGTTGTGGATCCGGTTCGCGTCGCCGCCGTAGAAGGTCTCGTAGCTCGAGACGAGCTTCGTGATGTGCATCGCCTCGGCCTCGGCGGTCGTGCGGTCGGGCTGGGCGGTGCGGACTGCGAGCTTCGCGACGCGGTTCGTGCGCGAGAGCAGCGCTGTCCGGATCGCGGTGCGCGTGGCGTCCTTGTCGAGCGCGAGGCCCGGCCGCGCCGGGATCACCCGCACGCCATCCGAGTAGACGGCGAAGTCGGCGTCGACCGCCGGCCGGTCGACCTGCTTCGCGAGGCGCTCGAGCCAGCGCGCCGCGCCCTTGCCGCCGAGGTCGACCGCCCGGCGCCCATCCGCAGGCAGGTCGAGCAGCTCCGCGATCCGCCACCGCGGCAGCCGCCAGCGCGTCTCGCCGAGCTGGAGGCGCACCGGCGCCGAGAGCGCGACGCGCGCCTGGCTCTCGGCGTACGCGAGCTTGTCCGCGGTGACCCGCGGCGCTTTGACCCGCACCGGGAGCGCAACCGGCGGACGGGTGAGGCCCGCGAGCGCGTGGACGATCGCCTCGGCGGCATTCGTCCGGTCGAGCGCGCGGCCCGCTCGTCCCGGGACGACGACCGGGGTCAGACCCCTGAGCCGGATCGCGGCCTGGCGCGGCTCACGGTCGATCGAGCGCGCGATAAGCCCGAGCTCGTAGTCGAGCGCCGCGCGGTAGACGCGCACGGGCGGGGCGACGTCGGCACCGAAGACCCGCACCTCGAACCGGCGGAAGCCGCGCAGCGGCCCGACGCCGCCACCCTGCCTGGCGGCGGCGGCGACGGCGTGCTTCCAGTCGACCGAGATCCCGAGCTGGCGCGGCTTCAGCCGCCAGCTCTTGCCGCCGGCCGTGAACGTCACGGGCACGGCTTCAAGCGAGCGCGAGCGGGTCTCGAGGGTGAGTCGCGCCTCCGAAGCGGACATCCCGCCGACGTCGACTCCGGCGATCCTGACCCCGGACGCGATGTTCGCCGGGGAGCCCGCGAACGCGAGCCCGAACAGGCCGCCGGCGGCGGCGAGACCGATCGCTAGGTAGAACGGACGGCGCCAGCGCGAGGGGGACGGCGTGCGCCGGCTACGGCGGCGCCGCGCGGCCGGGCGAGAAAGACGCTGCCGAGACGACAAGGACGCCAAGGATATCCCTCGTCGCGGGAGTCACTTGGGGCGCTCCGACCAGTCGCGTTCGATGTACGTCGCGACGATCTGGCGCTGGATCTCGGACGTTCCCTCGACGACCTGCAGGACCTTCGCGTCGCGCAGCCACTTCTCGACCGGATGGTCGCGCATCACTCCCGCGCCGCCGAGGATCTGGACGGCGTCGGTGGTCGCGCGCATCGCGGCGTCGGCGGCGAACGCCTTCGCGTACGAGCCGAGCAGGCCCGCGTCCCGGCCCGCGTCGAGCGCCGCGCACGCTCGCCACGTCAGGAGGCGCGCCGCCTCGATCTCCATCGCCATGTCGGCGAGCTTGAACGACACGCCCTGCCGGCTCAGGATCGAGCGGCCGAAGGCCTCGCGCGTGCGGGCGTACTCGACGGCGTGCTCGTACGCGGCGCGGGCGGCGCCGACCGCCGCGGCGGCGACCTGCGGGCGGGAGGCCTCGAAGAAGTCCATCGCGACGAGGAACCCTTCGCCGGCCTCGCCGAGGACTCGGTCGGGCGGGAGGCGTGCTTCGTGCAGCACGAGCGAGCCGGTGTACGAGGCTCGGAGGCCGAGCTTGCGCTCCTTCCTCCCGGCGGTCACGCCCGGGTCGCCGCGCTCGACGAGGAACGCGGTCATCCCTTCGTCGGCTTGGGCGAACACGACCGTGAGGTCGGCGATCCCGCCGTTCGTGACGTAGACCTTCTCGCCGTCGAGGGTCCAGCCGTCGTCTTGGCGCGGGTCGCGCCGCGCGGTGGCGCGGATCGCCGCGAGGTCCGAGCCCGCGTGCGCCTCGGTGAACGCGATCGCGGCGAGCGTGCCCTGCTCGCGGGCGAGGAGCGGCAGGTAACGGCGGCGCTGCTCCTCGGTGCCGAACCGCACGAGCGGCCTGACCGGGAACATCGTCGCCTGGATCGTCGCCGCGAGGCCTGCGCAGCCCCACGAGAGCTCCTCGGCGATGAGCGCGGCCGTGACCGCGCCGACCCCTCCGCCGCCGTACTCCTCCGGGATCGCGTACGAAGTGAGGCCCGCCGCGGCGGCCTTGGCCAGGAGGTCGGGCGGGTAGTCCTCGCGCTCGTCCCACTCGCGCGCGACCGGCCGGAGCTCGCGCTCCGCGAACTCGTGGGCGAGCGCTTGGAGCTCGCGCTGCTCGGCGGCCGGCTCGAACGAGATGCCGGGCGACGGCTCGGTCACGCTCGTAGGCGCCTGAGCCGTCGGCCGCGCCCGCTCCCGTGCCGTCTGGCGGTTTTCACGCATTCGTCACGCTTCCGTCACCTGACATTGCGCAGTTCTCCCATAGCCTGACGGCTGAGGCGGGGACAGGGGGCGCCCAGGCTCTCGGGCGCTTGTGCATGCAGTAGTAGGGAGGGTTTTACGAAACGGGTTGCGAGGTTGCGCCGATGCCGGATTTAACCGAGCCGTGGGACGATCCCGAAACCGAGCGGCAGGTCCTGGTCGATCTCATCGTTCCGGCTGCTCACGCGCAGTTCGACCAAGCGCTGAATAGGTGGAGCGCGCTCGACGCCAAAGCGTTCGGGCTGCTCGGAGTTATCGTTGCGGTGATCGGTGGATTAGCGGCCGTTCACGATTCGGTCAGCGCTGCTTGGTGGGCTCCTGCTGCAGGGGCGGCCGTTGCGGGCACCTTCTTCGTCCACACGATCTGGCAACGAGAAGTGATTTTCGGTCCCGACCTAATCGATTTCCACGACGAGATGAGAGCGGAAGGCGCGCTCCAGGCCGCGCGACTGATGGTGGTCAGCCTGTCAGATGCTACGGAAAGCGTTGAGGAGGGATATGTGGACAAGGCGTGGAGCTTTCAGGTTGGGCTGGCGACGCTCGCGATCTCCTTGCTGGGCTGTCTCCCGGTCCTCCTCATCCGCCCTTAAGATGAATGGCATGGCGCGAGCTAGCCGCAGCGGCAAGTACCGCGCATCCGTCACCGGCAGGTACGTGAAGTCGCGAGCCGACGGAACGGTTTCGTATCGCAGGGCGACGACCGGCTTCGGCGTCACGAAGGTGAAGAAAGACAAAAAGTAACGTCTTCGGCCCGAAGCGAGGGCGTCGCTCCGGAGGAGGGTGCTTCCATACCCTCCGAGCTAGAACGTGAAGAGCTCGATGCCGCCGCTCACGTTCAGGGCGACGCCGGTGACGTACGCGGCGAGGTCGGAGCACAGGAACGCGATCGCGTTCGCGACGTCCTGTGGGTCGCCGGGCCGGCGCATCGCCGTCCGCCGCACCATTCGCTCGTTCATCTCGGGGTTCCCGAACGCGAACGCCTCGGTGCCGATGATCCCGGGCACGATCGCGTTCGCCGTGATCCCGTGCCGCGCCCCCTCGAGCGCGAGCGTCCGCGTCAGCCCGAGGATCCCCGCCTTCGTCGTCGAGTAGCTTGCCTGGCCGAACCCGCCGAGCGTCCCCGCCACCGACGCCATCGTCACGATTCGCCCCCAGCTCCGGGAGCGCATGTGCGGCCACACCGCCTGCGCGCAGTTGAACGTCCCGGTCAGGTTCACGCGCAGGTCGCGCTCCCAGAGCTCGGGCGCCTGGTCGCCGAGCTGCCCGACGTGGTCGAGCGTCGCCGCGTTCGCGACGAGGATGTCGACCGCGCCGAGCTCGTCCACGACCCGCGCGACCGCCGCCGCCACCTGCTCCCGGTCGGTCACGTCGCACTTGAGCGCGAGCGAACGGCGCCCCATCGCCTCGATCTCCCGCGCGGTCGCCTCCGTCCGGACGAGCCCCTCCGCGACCGCAGCAGCCGCGAGCGGCCCATACTCGTCCGCGGAGGACACGTCCGATTCGACTAACACGTCCGCCACGGCCACGTCCGCGCCGGCGCGAGCAAGCGTCAGCGCGTCCGCCCGCCCGAGACCCCTCGACCCTCCGGTGACGAGCGCGACCCGTCCCGAGAGGTCGATCTCGATCGCCACGCCGCGAGCTTAGTCGCCGCGCGGAAGGAAGATCTCGCGGGCGATCACGAGCCGCTGAATCTGCGAAGTCCCCTCGTAGATCTGGAAGAGCTTCGCGTCGCGCATGAGCTTCTCGACCGGGTACTCCTTGATGTAGCCGTAGCCGCCGAAGATCTGGACGGCGTCGGTCGTGACCTTCATGGCCGTGTCCGCGGCGAAGCGCTTCGCGAAGGACGACTGCAGCGTCGCCCGCTTCCCCTGGTCGTGGAGCCACGCCGCCTGCCAGACGAGGAGCCGCGCCGCCTCGATCTCGGCCGCCATGTCGGCGATCGGGAAGCTCACGCCCTGGTGCATCGCGATCGGCACGTCGAAGGTCACGCGCTCCTTCGCGTACTCGACCGCGTAGTCGAAGGCTGCCTGCGCGACGCCGACCGCACCGGCAGCCGTCCCCGGCCGCGTGAAGTCGAGCGTCTGCATCGCGATTTTGAAGCCGTCGCCCTCGCCGCCGAGCCGGTTCGCGCCCGGCACGACGACGTCGTTCAAGGCGAACGCGGACGTGTCCGTCGAGCGCTGCCCCATCTTGTCCAGGTGCTTCTCGATCGTGACCCCTGGCGAATCCATCGGCACGACGAAGGCCGACAGCCCGCGGTGACCCTTCGACTTGTCCGTGACCGCGAAGACGACCGTCCAGGCCGCATACCCCGCGTTCGAGATGAACATCTTCGAGCCGTTCAGGACGTACTCGTCGCCACGCCGCTCCGCCGTCGACTTCAGCCGCGCGACGTCCGAGCCCGCGTCCGGCTCCGTCAACCCGAACGCGCACAACAGAGGCTCGTCGAGGAGCGGCGCGACCCACTGCCGCTTCTGCTCGTCCGTGCCCGCGATCAGCAACGGCGCCGCCCCGAGCCCGTTGACGACGATCGAGACGGCCATTCCCGCGCAGCCCCACGCGAGCTCCTCGCCGATCAGGGCGCCGTCGAAGGTGCCGAGGCCGAGCCCGCCGTACTCCTCGGGGACGTGGACGTTCATCAGCCCGAGCTCGTGGGCCTTCGCGAGCACGTCGGCCGGGTGCGTGGAGTGCTCGTCGTACTCGGCGGCGCGCGGCCGGATCTCGTTCACCGCGAACTCGCGCGCAAGCTCGCGCAAGGCCTTCTGCTCGTCGGTCAGGGCGAACGAGACGCCGCCCGCGATCGCTACTGCCATCCCGTGCTCCCGTACGTCGATTGACTAGTCAGTCAAAGCGTAGGCGCTGCCCCAAGGTGCCGTCAACCTTGATCCGAGCGGCACGGTCGGATTCGATGCAGCGCATGGCCGAGACCCTCGCGACCCCGGCTCCCGCTCAGCCCGCGACCCGCTCCTACCGCTGGCTCGCCGCCCCGCTGCTCGCGTTCGCGCTCTTCGCGCTGACGGCCGGCTTGCTCGCGCACCACGCGCCTCGCTCGAAGGGCTACTTCAGGCTCTTCTTCAGCGACCCGATCCACCTGAAGGCGGGCTTCGCGACGGCCGCGGCCGCGCTCGCGTGCTTCCAGCTCTTCTCGGCGGCGTGGATCTTCCGGAAGCTGCCGTGGCCGAAGCCGGCCTGGGTCAACCCGGCGCACCGCTGGTCGGGGCGGCTCGCATTCGCCTGCACGCTTCCGGTCGCCTACCACTGCATCTTCAAGCTCGGCTTCCGAACGCCCGACTCGCGTGTCCTCGCCCACTCGCTGCTCGGCTGCGCGGTCTACGGCGCGTACGCGTCGAAGGTGACGATCGTGCGGCTCCACCGGTTCCCGCGGCCCGTGCTGCCGATCGCGGGCGGAGTGCTCTTCGCCGTCCTGATCGGCGTCTGGTACACGAGCGCGCTCTGGCTCTACCGGCAGGACGCGAGCGCCGCGGCGCCGCCGCCGAAGACCGCGACCGCGATCCCGGCCGGAGCCGACACCGCCGCCGGGGCGAAGGTCTTCGCGAGCGCCGGCTGCGGCGGCTGCCACACGTTCGCGCCGGCGAAGGCGAGCGGCCAGGCCGGCCCGAACCTCGACCGCGTCCGCACGACCTTCGCGCAGGTGCGCGCGCAGGTCGAGAACGGCGGCGGCGGGATGCCGGCGTTCAAGGGCCAGCTCAGCCCGGCGCAGATTCGCGACGTCGCCGCGTTCGTCGCACACGGCTAGCTAGACACCTGCTATCGACTTACGCTAGTGTCTGGCGCGTGAAGAGGCTCCTCCTCGCGCTCGCCGTCGCACTTGTCGCGGCCGCCCCGGCCGATGCCGCGCGCCTGACGAAGGCCGACCGCGCCGCGATCGACCGCACGCTCGACGTCTTCGTCCCGGCGGCGATCGCGCGCCACCATCCCGAGCGGGCGTACTCGGTCGTGACGCCGAAGCTTCGCCGCCAGGCGACGCGCGCGCAATGGAGAAGCGGCAACCTGCCCGTCTCGCCGTACCCCGCCGTCGGGACGCGCTTCCACGGTTGGACGATCGACGCCCTCGAGCGGAACTACGTGATGATCGACACGCAGCTCCATCCGCCACGCCGCTCGAAGCTCGAGATGACGAACTGGACGATCGAGCTCCGGAAGATCCGCGGCCGCTGGCTCGTCGACTCGGCGCTGCCGACCGCGTTCTTCCCGCGCGAGGGCAGCGGCTCGGGGAACATGCACGCCTCGAACGACCTGCTCCCGCAGTCGACCCAGACGCGCGAGCGGCACGGCCGGCTCGGCGCGATCTGGTTCGTCGTGCCGGGCGTCGTCGGCCTCCTCCTCGTCAGCCTTCCGCTCGGCCTCTGGTTCGCGTCGTGGCGCCGGAACGCGCGCGCCTACGAGGCCTACGCGCGTCGCGCCCTGTAGCGGCGCGTCTTCGTCCGGTTGCCGCAGACGCTCATCGAGCACCACGTGCTCGAGTGGTTGCGCGACCGGTCGTAGAAGACCCAGTGGCAGACGTCGCGCGGGCACGCCTTGAGCCGCGGCCAGCTACCGTCCGCCACCGCGACAGGGATCACCGCGAGGATTCGCCCGAGCGCGCCGTCGACGCCGCGGGCCTCGGCGACGAGGTCGGCGCGCGCTGGCGAGAAGCTGATCCCGACGTGCCCGGAGCGGGCGGCCCGATCGAGCGTTGCGAGCGCGGCCGGCCCGACAGTGCCGCCGTTGTTCGCGAGCAGGAGCTCGCGCAGGGCCTCCCGAACCTCGAGCGCGTGGCGCAGGTCGCTGTCGCCGAACGGCGCGTCGTCCCCGTTCAGGACGCCGATCCGCGCGAGCGCGTCCCGCAGCGCCTCGGGGCTCGTCAGCTCCTCGACGTCGTTCTCGACGTCGCGCGTATTGACGAACGCCTGAACGAGCCGCAGCGGCTGCGGCGCCGGCTCCCTCCGTCCGGGCTCCTGGAGCATCTGCGCATCATACGACACCCCTGACCTGGTTTCGATGGTTTCGCGCAGGCAGAAGCCCGAGCCACTGGAGCGCGACCGGCAGCTTCGAGTCGAGCTCGGCGGTGTGCGCCCACCGCCCCACGATTTCGCGCACCGGCGCGTCCGGGTCGAGGCGCTCGATCTCGCGGTAGAGCCGCCCCGACTGCGCGGCCTCGTCGACGACGATCCGGTCGCGCACGCTCCACCAGAGCTCGAGCGGGACGCCGGAGGCCGCGATCGCGCGCGCGAGGTCGGAAGGGCTGCGCGCCTCGTAGCGCTCGGGGTCGGCGCGCGGCGGCCCACCGATCTCGAGCCGCGCGAGCCGCCGGAGCCTTAGCCCGCGCCGCAGTCGGAGGAAGTCGCGGTACCGAAGGGCCATGTCCGTCGGCGCGTCGAAGGCCGCGGCCCCGGCGAGGAGGTGCGGGTGGCGCGCGACGAGGAGCAGCGTCTCCTGGCCGCCCATGCTCGCGCCGATCGCGTAGATCCTGCGGCGGTCGACCCGCACCCCCGGGAACGCGCGCTCCACGAGCCGCGGCATCCGCGCGAGGTCCTCGATCTGGCCGGGCGCGCCCCAGGAGTAGAGCGCGAGCCGCCGCCCCTGCCCTTCCGGGTTGACGACCGCGAAGCCGTCGCGGGCCGGCAGGTCGGCCCAGCGGAGCGCGTTCGACAACGCGCCGGCGCCTCGCCCGTGCGGCGAGATGACAAGCGGGATCGGCGGGTCGTGCGCCGCCCCGTAGCCGCGCGGGACCACGAGCCACGCGAGCCGGCGAAGGCCGTCGTGCGCACGGTAGGCGAACTCGAGGATGCGGACGGCGGCCGGCGGCCCATCGGGCAGGACCGGCTGCGCCGAGGCCGTCGGAACTAAGACCAGCGCGGCTGCGAGGACAGCGGCCCTACGCACCGGTCTCGGCGGCCGCCGGACGCAACGACCGCGCCGTGTCGTCCGGTCGAGCGAGAGCAGCGGCTCCCACCACGACTGCCACGAAGGCCGCCACTCGGGCCGCCCCCGCAGCGCCGCCCGGAATCCCTTCGTGGAACACGGCCATCCCGGCCACGATCGGCAGCGAGTTGGTGAAGAGCGTCGCGACGCCCGCGGTCGCCAAGGCGCGTCCGCGCTGGAAACCGAGCTGGAGCGCGACGAACGCAAGGCCGTGACACGCGAGCAGCGCGGGGACGAAGAAGAGGCCGGAGCCGCCCGCCACCGCCGCCTTCGTCCCGACGTCGCCGGCCGCATACAAGACTCCGGCCGCGACCCCGAGCCCGGCGCCGGGGGCCAGCGACCGAGACCCCGCGCCAGCCGCGAGCGCGGCGACGGCACCTGAGACTGCCATCCAAACCGCGACCGCGCCGGCCGCGGCCGTCGAGTGCGGCGCGCCGTGGTGGACGAGCGAGAGGCCGAGCAGGAGCAGCCCGAGCGTCGCCGCGACGACGCCGGCCTTCTCGCGCCGGTCGAGCACGGCTCCGCCGCGCGAGGCGAGGAGCGCGAGGATCCCAATCCCGCCGGCGGAGACGGACTGCACGAGCGAGAGCGGCGCAAGCCGAAGCGCCGCGACGTAGAGCACCCAGCCGCCGATCCCGACGAAGAAGCCGAGCAGCCAGCGCCGGTGCCGGAAGAGCAGCCCGAGCGAGCGCAGCGGCCGGCGGAGCGAGAGCGGCGGCAGCGCCGAGGCCGCCCCGTGCTGCGCCACGTAGCTCCAGTTCAGCGCCGCGGCCGACCCGAGCGCAAGCACGAGCCCGGCCTCGACGGCGAGCGTCACTCGCCCCTCCGCCCCGCGAACGGGAGGTAGGCCTCGGCCGCGAGCGCGGCGATGCCGACGCGCGGCAGGTCGCGCCGCCGCTCGTAGACGACGAACCGGCGCTGCCAGCTCGGCGCGAACTTCCGGTTGAAGTGGAGGAGGTTGTCGAGCTGGAAGTGGCCCTTGAGCGACAGGAGGGCCCGTCGCTCGACCCGCTGGAGCGCCGAGAGCTCGACGTCGGGCGCGAGCAGCGCCGCGAACGGCGAGAAGTTGAGCGAGATCCGCGCGAAGCCGTGCCGGCGCGCCCAGCCGACCGTCTCGCAGACGAGCCACTCGTTGAACCCGTTCGGCGTCGTCCGCAGGCGCGGCATCGAGGAGAGCGAGAGGGCACAACCGGGTCGGGAGACCGCGAAGTGGAGGAACCCGGCCGCCCGTCCGTCCGGCCCGAAGCCGACGAGGAACAGCGCGTCCTCCTCCTCGAGCCGGAAGAGCGCGTCGAGCGCCATCACGAACCCGCGCTCCGGCTCGCGGCCGCGCCACTCGCGGGCGACGGTCTCGAGCTCGCGGCGAAGGCCCGCGTCGAGCTCGCACGGGTGCAGCGCGCGCGCGGTGTAGCCCGCGCGCTCGAGCCGGTGCACCGACTGCCGCACCTTCCGGATCGCCCGCCCGTCGAGCGAGAAGCGCTCGACCTCGATCACCGCCTCATCGCCGTGGTAGAGCGCGTGCAGCCCGCGGTCGCGGTAGCGCGGGAGCCACGACTCGGACGCGCCGAGCACGGCGACGCGCCAGTCGCGCTCGCGAGCGAAGTCGAGGAAGCGCTCGAGCAGCCGGTCGTACGCGGCCGGCGCGCCGACCGGGTCGCCCGAGACGACCGCGACGCCGCCTACGACCTTGTAGGCAAGGAAGGCCGTCTCGTCCTCGGCGAAGAAGTACGACTTGTCGGCCCGGAGCACGAACGGCGCGAGCGTGTCGACGCCCCACGCCGCGACGAGCGCCCGCGCCACCTCGCGCTCGCGAGCCTCCTGCCGCAGCCGGTAGCGCCATGGCCCGAGCCACGACGCGAGCAGCCACGCGCCGCCGACGCAGCCGAGCAGGAAGACCGACTTCGGGAACCACGCGCCGACCTCGCCGACCAGGTGCGCGGAGCCCGCGAGGTTCAGGCCGAGGAGCGCGCGGCCGGTCTCGCGGGCCGCGAAGCCGAACGTGAACTGCTGGTCGGCCATCAGCCGGTTCACCCAGAGTGCCGCGAAGCCGTAGACCGAGACCGCGACGAGGATGGCCGCGGCACGGACGACGAGCCGGCCCTCCGCGGTCGGGTCGCCCTGAGCCGTGAACTCGTGCCGCTGCGCGACGAGAGCGACGACGACCAACGCTGCCGCGGCCGCCCCGAACGTGAACCCGTGCAGGAGCTGAAGGAGCGACGAGCCCGCGAGGACGACCACGGCGACGATCCACGCGCGGCGCTTCCGCTTCGTCAGGCCGCGCGCCGCGAGCACGAGCGCGAGCCCGGCGGGCGCGACCAGCGAGCGCAGGACCGGGTGGACGCCCGCCGGCGCGAGGACGTCGACGAGCGACCGGCCGTGGTGCGGGAAGATCCCCTCGAGCACGGCGAGAAGCCCCGCCGCCGCGACGGCGACCGCCAGGAAGGTCGGCGTCCGGCGGCGCGCGCAGCCGGCTCGGCGTCCGGTCAGCGCTCCTCCGAGGCCCGCGAAGGCGGCCGGCAGGTAGACCGCGCGTAGGCGCGAGGCCGAGTCGAAGGCCGCGTCCGCCGGCACCTGGCGGACGATCAGGATGCAGACGGCGGTGAGGAGGTAGCACCAGGCGCCGGTGCAGACCGCGAGCACGAGCGCGCTCGCGAGCCGCTCGAGCCGCGCGAACCGGCCGAGCAGCCCGAGCAAGAGCCCGGCGGCGGCCCACACGAGCGCGAAGAGCAGGATCGACATGGACGAGTGCCGCGAGAGCTCATCCAGCGGCAGGGCGTCGCCGACGCGCGGGCCGGGAAGGCTGACGCGCGGCTGGAGGACGTAGAGCCATCCGGTCGCCGCGACCAGGACCGCGAGGCCCGCGACCGCCGCGACGCTCGCCCGCGCGCCTGCGACGACCCTATGCACCCGGGAACCTCCGCTGCGCCGCGAGCAGCGCACGCGCCGCGTTCCCGCGCCAGAGCCCCCAGTTGTGCCCGCCGCGCACCTCGAAGTAGCGGTGCGCGATGCCGAGCCGCGCCAGCTCGGCCGCGAAGGCGGCGTTCTGGTGCCGCAGCCGGTCGGTGCTCCCCGAGTAGAACCAAACGTACGTGTTCGCCGCCCGCAACGCCGCCGCGACGTGCGGCAGCTGCTCCGTCGGGCTGTTGCGGGCCAGGAGCGCCCGGTCGCCGCCGAAGATCGACCTGAGGTTGTCGGCGCGCTCGTACCCCGACCAGCTCTCCAGCACCCGGAACTCGCCGGGGTGGTGCAGACCGATGTTGAGCGCGCCGTACCCTCCCTCGGAGAGGCCGGCGATTGCCCGATCTGCCCCGTCCGGAATCGTTCGGTACTGCGTGTCGATCGCGTTCACGAGGTCGCGCGCGACGAAGGTCTCCCAGCCCTCGTCCGGGCGGACGCCGTTCGCCCATTCCTTGTCGGTGAACGTGCTCGTCGAGCCGAAGGGCATGACGAGGATCGCCGGCTGCGCCGCCCCCGTCGCGACGAGCTCGTCCTCGACGACGCCCGCGCGCACCGTGAGCAGGAACGCGAGCGGACGGCCCGGGAAGCCGTGCAGCAGGTAGATGACCGGATAGCGGCGGGTCGGCGACGAGTCGTAGCCGGGCGGGAGGTAGACCTCGATCGGCTGGCTCCGCCCGCCGAGCGCCGCGCTCTGCACCGAGATCTCCTGCGTCGTCCCCGTCTGCTTGACGAACGCGGGATCCTTCGGGGGAGGAAAGCCTCGGTAGAGCCAGTACGCGTCGCCGTAGCGATACGCGCCGAGCGCGCCGACCGCCACGAACAGCGCGACGAGCAGCGCCGTCGACGCGGCGAGCCCCCTCCGGGCCCTGCGTGTGACCGAGTTCCCGCCCGTGCGAGGGTTGTAGCCCTTGCCACGTTAACCGGGGTTGCGCGTCCGTTAAGTGACGTTGAAGGTGCGGCCCGGTCCGTATCCTCGGGAGATGCGACGCGCGACCATCGGGATCGTCGCGGCCGCGCTCGTCGTCGCAGCCGTCGTCGCCGGCGAGGTCGCCGGGCGCACGAAGTGGACGGGGACGACGGCGGAGACGTCGTTCTACTCGCATGGCGTCCGCGGGCGCGTGCATCTCTCCGTCTACCTGCCCCCCGGCTACGCGACCTCGACGAGGCGCTACCCCGTCGTCTACTTCCTCCACGGCCTGCCGGCCGGGTCGAGGTCGTACCAGGGCTTCGACTTCCTGCGCAGGGCGCTCGACGCCGTCGGCAAGCCGGCGATCCTGGGCGCGCCGCAAGGCGCTCGCGACAACGACTCCGACCCGGAGTACCTCGACTGGGGCCCCGGCCGAAACAGGGAGACCGCGGTCGGCGTCGAGCTGCCGCGCTTCGTCGACGTGCACTACCGGACGATCCGCTCGCGGCGCGGCCGGGCGATCGTCGGCCTCTCGGCGGGCGGCTACGGCGCGACCATCCTCGCCTCCACCACCTCGACGCGTTCGCGGTCGTCGAGTCCTGGAGCGGCTACTTCCATCCGACGAACCCGAGCGGGACGGCGCCGCTGAACGTGGGCTCGGCCGGCGCGAACGCGCGCGCGAGCGCGCACACGTACGTCTCGCAACTCCGGGCGGCGTTCAGCCGCCGGCCGACGTTCTTCGGCTTCTACGTCGGTGCAGGCGACACGCGCTTTCGTGGCGAAAACGAGCAGCTCGACCGGGAGCTCCGCGCGGCGCGCGTGCCGCACGTCTTCCGCGTCTATCCCGGTGGGCACGACAACACCGTCTGGACGGCGCATGCGACGGGGTGGCTGCGGCTGGCGCTGGCGCACCTCGCTCCGGCGGACTAGGAGGGTGGGCGAAATAAGTCGGAAGGGGCCGAAGCCCCTTCCTGATCGGCGGGTCACTGAACCCGCGCTATGTCTCGTCCATCGGCCGGGAAGGTCTACTTCCGCGTGGAGCGAACCCGTAGGAGGCACACGAGTTCACGCAAGAGACCGACCAGGGCTGTCGTGAGCCCTATCGCCGCGACGATAACCGTCGTCACAACACAGGGATCTCCTCTTGTTGTGGATTAGGTGAGGGGTCGTTTTCGGCGGTCCCTCACCACGACCTCCTGTTGGCCGCACTGGAAGGTCCGCAGACGTGTCGGACGGTATGGCTGCTTAGGCGACGAGAGCCACAGCGCGCGCGCCCATCTAACGCCTGAGCTAGTCGCCAGCGCAGGTAGCGCGCGCGGAGCGCGAGGACGCGCGCGACGTGGTTGTCGAGCTCGCCCGCGCGCGCGAGCGGGAGGAGCTTTGTAACCGCCCGAGCCGCGCTCGCCGGGCTCGTGAAGAGGAGCAGGTCGGCGCCGGCGCGGATCGCCGCGACCGGCCAGTCGGCCGGCGGGTTGCGGACGATGTCGAGCGAGTCGGTGATCGCGACGCCGCGGAAGCCGAGGCTTCGCAGCATCCGGTACGTGGCCGGCTCGAGCGAGGCGCGGCGCCGTCCGAGGTTCCGGTAGAACGCGTGGTTGACCATGACGCACGGCACTCCGGCGCGGATCGCCGCGCGGAAGCCGGCGATCTCGGCGGGTCGTAGCACCGCGTCGACGTGCGGGTCGTCGTCGGTCGAGACGGCCGCCGAGCCAAGACCCGGGAAGTGCTTCGCGCAGGCGCCCTCGCCGCTCGCCGCCAGGCCGCGGGCGAAGGCGACGCCGAGCGCCGCGCGGCGGAACTCGCGCGACCCTAGCGGGCCGTCGGGTGCGTCGAGGACCGGCGCTAGATCCACGTCGACGCCGGCGCGGCGGAGGGCTCGTCCGGTCTCGCGGCCGGCCTCGAGCGACTCGCTCTCCGACGCGTAGGCCGCCGCGGCGCGAGCCGGCGGCAGGTCGGGGAGACCGCGCACTCGCCCGCCTTCCTGGTCGGCGAAGACGAGCGCCCCGGACGGCCATGGGCGGCGCCGATCGGCCGGCCGGACGATCGCGCCGCCGACGCCCGGCGGGGCCGGAAGCCCCGAGACGACGACGAGCGCCGCCTTCTGCACCGGGCTCAGCTGCGCGACGGCGAGCGCCACGGCCGCGTGGAAGAGGACGGCGGCGCCCACGCGCGCAAACTATCCTCGCCGGCCATGAGCGTGCAGGCCGCGGCCGGACCGGTCGTGCGCGAGACCGAGATCGAGTTCGGCTTCCGTGACGGCTCCGGCTCCGTCACGGAGGTCGCGCTGGCGCACGAGCTGCGCCGGCCGCGCCGCATCCCCTTCGCTCGGGTGGGCCGCGGCCGGTGGGAGCTACGGCTCCCGCGTCCCGACGCCTGGCGCCTGGAGTACTCGCTCGAGCTCACACGCCGCGGCGGCACGACCGAGCTCGTCACTGATCCCGCGAACCCGCTGCAGACGCCGGGCCCGTTCGGCGCGAAGTCGGTCGTCGAGCTCCCGGACTACGCGCCGCCCGAATGGGTCGACGACGACGACTCGCCGGCCGGCGAGCTCGCGCCGCTAGAGCTCCGCACGCGGCGCGTCGGCCCCGTCCGCGGCCTCGTCTGGTCGGCCCACGACACCGATCCGCGCGAGCCGCTGCCGCTCCTAGTCGTCCACGACGGGCCGGAGTACGCCGAGTACTCCGAGCTCCTGCGCCTGCTCGACCACCTCGTCGCGTTCGGCGAGCTGCCGCCGTTCCGCGCGGCGCTCCTGCAGCCGCCACGCGTCCGGAACGAGACGTACTCCGCCGCGGTCGTCTACGCGCGGGCGTTCGCGCTCGAGATCCTTCCGGGCGTGCGGAAGGGGGCGCCGACCGCGCGCCCCGCGGCCGGCCTCGGCGCGAGCCTCGGCGCGCTCTCGTTCCTTCATGTCCACTGGATGCACCCGGGGCTCCTCGGCGGGCTCTTCCTCCAGTCGGGGAGCTACTTCCGGCGCCGCTACGACCGGCAGGAGTCCGCCTTCCAGCGCTTCGACCGGATCAGCCGGTTCGTGGGCCGCGTCCTCCAGGTCGCCGAGCGCGGCGGGCCGCCGCGCGTACCCGCGACGATCACGTGCGGCTCGGCGGAGGAGAACCTCGACAACAACCGCGCCGTCGCCGCCGCCCTGACCGACGACGGGTGGCCGCTCGAGTACGTCGAGCACCCCGACGCGCACAACTGGATCGCGTGGCGCGACTCGCTCGACCCCCACCTCGCGGAGCTCCTGCTCCGTGCCTGGGCGTGAACCGGCGCGACGTCGAGGTCGGCTCCGGCCGGCTGATCGCGTACGGCCACTGGGGCCGGCCGCTGCTCGTCTTCCCGTCCGAGCAGGGCCACCGGTGGGACTACGAGTCGAACGGGATGATCGGCGCGATCGAGGGGCTCATCGAAGGCGGCCGCGCGAAGGTCTACTGCGTCGACTCCTACGACGCGTTTAGCTGGGCCGACCGCGGGTTGCCGCTCGAGGAGCGCGCGCGGCGGCACGGCTTCTTCGAAGACTGGATCGTAAACGCGGTCGCGCCGTGGATCTCCGCCGACTCGGGCGGGGCCGGCGACTTCGCGCTGACCGGCTCGAGCTTCGGCGCCTACCACGCGGCCAACTTCGCGCTCAAGCGCGCCGACCTCTTCCCGCTCGCGCTGTGCCTGAGCGGCGTCTACGACGTCGCCGCCGGCGGCTGGGGCGAGCGCGGCGACGCCGTCTACTTCTCGAACCCCATGGACTACGTCGCGCACCAGCACGGCGACCACCTCGACTGGCTGCGCAGGCGCGTCACCCTCGTGCTCGTGTGCGGGCAGGGGCAGTGGGAGGACACGACCGGCGCGCTGGAGTCGACGCGCGCGTTCGCGGCGCTGCTCGCGGAGAAGGGCATTCCACACGAGCTCGACCTCTGGGGCCACGACGTCCCGCACGACTGGCCGTCATGGCGCGCCCAGATCGCGCATCATCTGCCGCGGTTTGTCTGAGCATCTGATCGGCCTGCTGCTGGGGACCGAGGAGGACTGGCCGACCGCGTACGAGACGCTGGTCGAGCGCGTCGGGCCGCTGAAGCACGGCGGCGAGACCCACACGCTCCGCACCGAGCGGATCGTCAACGAGCCGTTCGACCTCCGCTACGAGCCGCGCTACTCGCTCGTGATCGACCGGCTCGCCTGGTGGTACGACCTCCCGCGCGCGTGGCTGAAGAAGGTCTCGCTGATGGACGACGTGTACCTGCTGAACAACCCGTTCACGTTCCAGGCGATGGAGAAGCACTCGGCGTACTGCGCGCTGATGCGGCTCGGGATCCGCGTCCCCGACACGTGGCTGATCCCGCACAAGGTGCCCACGCCGATCCCTCACTTCGAGTACATGGCTGCGAAGTTCCCGGACGTGGCCTCGCGGTACAACGCGTCGTTCGACCTCGACGACATCGGCGCGGCGATCGGCTACCCGCTCTACATGAAGCCGTTCGACGGCGGCCAGTGGGTGGGCGTGTCGCGCGTCGGCTCGCCGGACGAGCTGCGCGCGAGGTACGACGAGTCGGGCGCGCGGATGATGCACGTGCAGCGCGCGCTCGAGGACTTCGAGGTCTTCGCCCGCTCGCTGTCGATCGGGCCCGAGACGATGGTGATGAAGTTCCGGCCCGACCGGCCGATGCACGACCGCTACGAGGTCGCCCACGACTTCCTCACGCCGGAGCTCGGGTGGGAGATCGTGACGATCTCGCAGCTCGTGAACGCGTTCTTCCGCTGGGAGTTCAACTCCTGCGAGACGATCGTGAAGGACGGCGTCGCGTACCCGATCGACTACGCGAACGCGTCCCCGGACGTCGCGCTCACGAGCCTGCACTACTACTTCCCGTGGGCGATCGCGGCGCTCGTCCGCTGGACGGCCTTCTGCACGATCACGCGCCGCCGGATGCGGATCAACCAGGACACGCGCTCGTACTTCGAGACGGGAGACCTCGAGGACATGTCCTACGAGGAGAAGCTGCGCGAGTACCGGCGGCTCTCGGACGCGTACTTCCAGATCGACGAGTACCGCGAGTTCTGCGAGGAGCAGCTGGGGCACCTGGACGAAGTCGTCGTCGAGTACGTCGAGAGCCCGGAGTTCGACGCGCTGCTCGTGCAGACGGTCACCGGCCTCTTCCCGCTGCACGAGCACGAGCACTTCGTCGCGCACTTCCGCGGCCTCTTGAGCGCGTGGGCGACTGATCAGCACTCGGCAGCAACGACCGCTTGAGCCGGCGCGGCGCGCTGCTCTTCGCAGCGATGTGCGTCATCTGGGGGATCCCGTACCTGATGATCCGCGTGGCGGTGCGCGAGCTGGCGCCGGTCACGCTCGTGTTCCTGCGGACGGGACTCGCGGCGCTGCTGCTCGTGCCCCTCGCGGCTCGGCGCGACGAGCTCCGCCCGCTCCTCGCCCGCTGGCGCCCGCTGCTCGCGTACACCGCGATCGAGGTCGCGCTCCCGTGGGTGCTGCTCTCGCGAGCCGAGACGAAGCTGACAAGCTCGCTGACCGGCCTCCTGCTCGCCGCGGTTCCGCTCGTCGGCGCGCTCGTCGTGACGGTGTCGGGCGACCGGGAGCGACTCGGCGGCCGCCGGTGGATCGGCCTCGCCGTCGGCATCGGCGGCGTCGCCGCGATCGTCGGGCTCGATCTCGGGCACGTGAACGCCGTCGCGCTCCTCGAGATGGCGCTCGTGGCCGTGTGCTACGCGCTCGGGCCGATCATCCTCGCGCGGCACCTGAACGGGCTGCCGCCGCTCGGCGTCGTGGCGGCCTCGTTCGCACTGTCGGCGCTCGCCTACGCGCCGCTCGCAGCGGCGAAGTGGCCGTCGAGCTGGCCGTCGGCGCACGTCGTGGAGTCGGTCGTCGGCCTCGCAGTGGTCTGCTCGGCGCTCGCCTTCGTCGTCTTCTTCGCGCTGATCGCGGAGGTCGGCCCGGTGCGCGCGACGGTCATCACGTACGTGAACCCGGCGGTGGCGGCGGTGCTGGGCGTCGCGCTCCTCAGCGAGCAGCTAACAGGCGGAATGCTCCTCGGCTTCGCCCTCGTCCTCGCCGGCTGCTTCCTCGCCACCGGCCGAAGCCCGGAGCCGGTTCCCGAGCCGTAGCGGTAGGCTCCGGCCCGTGGACTTCGAGCTCTCGGACGAGCAGCGGCTGCTCCAGGACACGGTCCGCCGGTTCGTCGAGGAGCGCATCCTCCCGAACGCGGTCGAGAACGACATCAACCACCACCTCGACCTCGGCGCGATCGAGGGCATGGCCGAGCTCGGCATCCTCGGGATCACGATCCCGGAGGAGTACGGCGGCGCCGGCCTCGACTTCGTCTCCGAGGCGCTCGCGTGCGAGGAGATCGAGCGCGGCGAAGCCGCCTTCCGCACGTTGATCTCCGTCCACGTCGGGCTGAACTCCTTGTCGCTGCTCAAGTACGCGAGCGAGGAGCAGAGGCAACGCTGGCTCGTCCCGCAGGCGAAGGGCGAGAAGCTCGCCTGCTTCGGCCTCACCGAGCCCGGCGCCGGCTCGGACGTCGCCTCGATGCGGACGACGGCGACGCGGCGCGGCGACGTCTACGTCCTCAACGGGCAGAAGAACTGGATCTCGTATGCGACCGTCGCGGACCACGCGCTCGTGTTCGCGAAGACCGACCCCGCAGCGAAGCACAAGGGCATCTCGGCGTTCGTGCTCGAGAAGGGCATGCCGGGGTTCACGAGCGCCGAGACCGAGCACAAGCTCGGGATCTGGGCCGGCTCGACGGGAGAGCTCTTCTTCGAGAACGTCGAGGTGCCGGCCGAGAACCTGATCGGCGAGGAGGGCCAGGGCTTCGAGATCGCGATGTACAGCCTCGACCAGGGCCGGTTCACCGTCGCGGCCGGGGCATGCGGCGTGATTCGCGCCTGCCTCGAGCGATCGGTCGAGTACGCGCGCGAGCGCGAGACGTTCGGCCAGGCGATCGGCCGCTACCAGTTCGTGCAGGACATGATCGCGAAGATGATCCTCGGCTACGAGACGTCGAAGCTGCTCGTCATGCAGGCGGCGTGGATGAAGAATCAGGGGCTGCGGAACACGCGCGAGACGTCGCTCGCGAAGTGGCACGCGACCGAGTCGGCCTTCGAGGCCGCGCACCTCGCGATCCAGGTGCACGGCTCGTACGGCTACTCCGCCGAGTACGGGATCGAGCGCTTCTTCCGCAACGCGCGCGCGCCGATCATCTACGAGGGCACGACGCAGATCCACAAGCTGATGCAGGCCGAGCACGCGCTCGGCTACCGGCGCCTGAACGGCCGCGACGGCGTCGCCTCGCCGATCTGCTCGTGGGCGCCGGCGCTCGCGCCCGTCCACCGCGCGGCCGGACCCGTCGCGACCGGGGCTTAGCCCGCTCAGTGGCAGACGCTCCCGTGAGCGCGTAGCCAGGAAGGAGTCGTCGATGGCGACGCAGACTGACCTCGAGCTCGAGATCGGTTCGCTCGCGCTCGTGGACACGCACGAGCACCTGCTCCCCGAGGATCACTGGGCGGGCGACAACGCGAAGCTGATCGAGCGGATGAAGGACGCTGGCGAGACGGGGTGGAACGAC
>Ga0081539_10001761_pt1 | contig 34524 bp, 39 predicted proteins | sample TabmetS4T2R2_FD_71023 | JGI IMG/M metagenome (GOLD analysis project Ga0081539, IMG submission 71023) | Tabebuia heterophylla rhizosphere microbial communities from the University of Puerto Rico - S4T2R2 | ecosystem: Host-associated > Plants > Roots > Rhizosphere ... | reverse complement strand
GAAGTTCAGAAGCCAGTTCACACCGCCTTCCGCACCGATGTACACGCCCGGCGACGGAGACTGCGCCTGAGCCATGACCGGCAGCGCGACGATCGCAGCGGCGGCCACCAAAGCCTTCTTCATCAACTTCTCCATGGTTCGTAGGCCGTCCCACCGACATTTTTGCGGAAGCTGGCCACGGGCTGAAAACCGAGCGGGACTGTACCTGAGAGCACTGAACCGACGCTACCGGGGACAACGACTGCACGCCGATTGTGCCCTGGGGTGTGGCACACCGGACACAGCCGGCAGCAGTTACTGTGCAGTTTTCACAGCCGACATTAACGGTCGTACTTGACCGACAGGACGCGCCAACCGAACAGCCTGAGATAAGGCCGATGTTTGCCGTAGTCCTCCGAGTAGAGCGGCGAGCACCACGGCGGCTTGACGGTGATCCCGTTGGTCGCGGTGCGATGCTTGCGGTCGAGCCACCACACGGCGCAAAGCTCGCTGTCGCGCCGGAAACCGTACCACCACAACACAAGTCGGCCGGCGCGCACGTAGCCGCCTTCCTTGCGTCCAACGCTGAAAAACGCGCGCCTCCGGGCCACCAACATTCTCCGCACCATGGGCGTGAGGGGAAACACCCGATCGCGATGAAGGCCCAGTTAAGGGAAAGACGTTGTGCGAAACCATAGGCGGCCGCTGCAATTAGCGAATGCAAAAAAACAATAGGGAAACTGGCACTGAAAAAAGTGACTGCGAAAAGTTCTGCCGATGGCACAAGCGGCTGACGCGCCGCGCGAAACATTTGTCGCCGGCGGCACGGCGACATGACGCGAGCGCGTTCACGATCGTTTGATGGTCGCCAGCCTTGCCGCGGCCTTCCCCACAAGTGTCGTGGTGCCGATAGACGCGCGCCCGGCAGCACAATTTCAGGTTGATTCCTCAACGAAAATACTCGCACTCCAGAAGCCTTCGCCGACCAGTCGTCCCCGCCGTAGTAAGCTCGTGGTGAGCAAACGTCCGCGGTGCCTCGAGCAGCGATTCATTCCGCGTCGCAACTGCAGCCTATTTTCCTTGATCGTGCCAGAAGCGACCGATATCGACATCGCCTCGGACTGTTCGTGCCGGCTTTGGGGGCCAGCCGTCGATGAACCGCTCAGCGATTCCACACGCAATCTGTGCAATATCGGGTGCAGACGCGTCACACGAGGGTCATCACGCGCGCGCTGTCGTGCCGATGTGACTCTGGGCCCGAACCTCCTCCATCTGGTCCTGCTGGTGTGTGCGCTGCCCTGCGCCCGCTACACGCTGAGCGAGATGCGTCACCGGCCGTTGCCGCGCGGCCGCCTGGCAGCACCGGCCCTGCTGGCCATCATCTGCGCGCTGGTGTTCCTGTTCATCCACCTCGGCTCGCAGCGGCCGCTCTGGATATTCGGGGCCGCCCTGGCCGCCGGCCTCGCGATCGGCGCGTTGCGCGGCTTCACGATGCAGTTCCAGGTCGACCACATGTTCGACAAGGTCCGCCTGCCTCGGGCGCGCGGCTCCTTCCTGGTCGCCCTTGGCCTGGTGGCCGCCGTTCTGCTCGAGATCGGCGGCTCTTTTGCCGGGCCGAACGGCCTGCCCTTCCGTCTCATCGCGCCTGAGATTGCTGCCGCCTGCGCCGGCATGCTAACCGGGCGGGCGACGGCCATTGCGTTGCGTTGGCGGGGAGCGCCGCATGTCGACCTTCATCGCCTGTAAGCGCACCGTCGTCAGCCGGTGCTGAACCTTCTGCACCTGCTGGCCGTGCTGGCTATAGCCGCCTGCCTCTATGCCCTTTGGCCAGAGGCGCGTGGCGTCTCCCAGTCGCGCGGCTATCTGATGGTGCCGCCGCCGCTCGCCTTCGGTTGCGCGCTGTTGATGATCGGCCTGACCGAGGCCGACCTGCAGCAGCCTGACGAGCTGCGCATCGCCATCGCAGCGGGCATCCTGGCGGGCGCCGCCCGCGGCTGGTTCATGGCCGTCGACATCGACCCGCTGTGGTCGACCGTGCGCCTGCCGAGCAGCAGCGACGGCTTCGGGATGGCGATCCTGCTGGCCGTCGCGGTGGTCATGGCTGCCGCCGCGCCGTTCGTCTCTACGCAGGGTCAATCGTACGTCCCCTACGCCGCAACCGCCGTGGCGTTCGGCGCCGGCTTCCTGTCGGCCCGGGCGGTGACCGTCTATCTGCGGACGCGAAGCTGACGTTCCCGCCATTGTTGCGTCTGCTACACTGACCTTCGTGTGTGAGGGAACCATGGTCGTGGCAAGGATCGCGCTGCTGCTGTTGCTTGCGCTCGCCGGATCGGCAGTGGCGCAAGGCACGCGGCCGGTGCCGAGCCTGCCACCCACGCCGGCACCGGCGCCCGGCACCGGCAACGTTCCTGGCAACGTTCCTGGCAGCGGCGCCAGCGATGAGCTCGCCGACCCCACGACCGGCTGCAAGATCGTAAGGGCCGACAACGAGCCCAACATCGGCATCACCTGGTCGGGCGAGTGCTATCACGGCCTGGCTCACGGTCAGGGCGTCCTGCAATGGTTTCAAGGCGGCAAGCCGATCGCGCGGTACGAGGGCGACATGAAAGACGGCATGGCCAACGGCTCGGGCAAGATGACCTATGCCAATGGCACCCGTTACGAGGGCGAATGGCAGAACGGCGAGCGCTACGGGCGCGGCGTCTTCACCTTTGCCAACGGCGCGCGCTACACCGGCGACTTCCGCGACAACAAGCCCAACGGGCGCGGCACCTACATCTGGACCAACGGCAACCGCTACGTCGGCGACTTCCGCGACAACCAGCGTACCGGACGCGGCACGCTCTACTACGCCGACGGCAGCCGCTACGAAGGCGACTTCGTCGACGGCAAGGCGCAAGGCCGCGGCATACGCACCTATGCCGACGGCGGCCGTTATGACGGCGAATGGCGCAATGACCTGCCCAACGGCTACGGCACGCGCTACGCCGCCAACGGGCAAAGCTACGCCGGCCATTGGCAGAACGGCTGTTTCCGCGAAGGCCAGCGATGGGCCGCCGTCGGCGTCACTGCCCAGCAGTGCGGCTTTCAATGACGTTGGTCTCCAACGTCTATCTCACGCATGGTCTGATGCCGTTGTGCGCTGTCGCGGCAGCCTGCAATGCGCTGCCCGAGAGCGCCGGTCGTATCGTGCCGGAATGGCGTCCGGCGGTGACCGTCCTGCTTGCCGCGATCGAGATCGTCCTGGCCGCAATCGGCCCCGCTGATCAGCCGACGATGGAACTCGGCCTGACGGTGATCGCCTCCTTCCTCGTCGGCCGCTTGGCTGCCGTCCAGCTGCGCGCCCGGCAGGAGCCTCACGCCGACCTTCACGACAGCCCGGCGCCGCCGGCCGAAGGATAGCGGTCATGCAACCGGCCGATTGTTCGCACCCGGCGGGCCGTGTAGGTCTGTCGGACAGACCATCGTGTGCAGGCGCGTACCCCAGTCGATGACTTATCCCCTCAGCCTCGTAAACGTCCTGACAGTGATCGCCGCCGCAGCCTGCCTGTGGGCCGCGGTGCCGGAAGCCCAGGGCAAGGCGCAGAAGCTATGGCGCATTGCCGTGCCTCCGTTCCTTGCCACGCTGGTTGCCCTGGTGTTGCTGGCCGGCGCGGTGACGAGCTTCGCGCACGACGCGACCTGGACCGCCACCGCCCTTGTGGGCATCGTAGGCGGGATCATCCGCGGCCGCTCGATCGGCGTACAGACCGACCAGGTGTGGGGCGTGGTGCAGCCGCAGCCGGCGCTCGACGGCGCCGTGATCGCCGTCGGCGTTGTCGCGGCGGCCCTGCTCGATGCCGTCGCCGGCTTCCTGCCGCCGGGGACGTTGCCCCGTCAGGCCCATGTTGCCGCTGCGAGTTCGCTGTTTGCAGGCTATCTTGCCGGACGCGCCTGGAGCATGGGCACACGCGCCGCCCGCTCGCCGCACGTCGACCTCGAGCATCCGTGACAGGGGAGCATCCGTGACATGCCGACCCAGCCCAGCCTGATCATGATCCAGTTCCTGCAATGGGTGGCCGACCGGCCGCGCAGCCGCGAAGACGTCATGGACGCCTGGCGCAGCTCCTGTCCGCGCTTTCCGGTGTGGGAGGATGCGCGCGCCGACGGGCTCATCCGCCAGTGCGGCGGCGAGCGCGGCGAGCACCGTGTCGAGCTGACCGAACGCGGCCGGGCGGCGCTGCGCCGCGCTACCCTGCGGCCGCGCTCAATGCGTGATCAGGCGGCAGCCAGCGGATCGGGACCGTAGGTATTCGGGCCTGGCGTGCCGCGCAGGAAACCGCATTCGATTAAGTACCACAGCCCGCCGATGACCGGCACGAAGACGATCAGCACCCACCAGCCGCTCTTGTTGCGGTCGTGATAGCGCTTCACGGCGATCGCGATGTGGATCCAGGTCGCGACAACCACCATGACGAAGATCACGATGCCGGCGACCGGACCCATGGCCGCCGCGATCTGTTGCGGATCCCCTGACAGTGCCGCGCCGCCCAGGATGGCGGCGAACACGATCATTTCCACGACGAAGATTGCCAGCGCAACGAGCCACCACTTGGCGCGGTTGGCCCGTCCCTGAAAGCCGAACAGCAGGTCTACCATATGTCATCTCCCCCGTTTACGGAGTGGGCGGGCCCTCGCCGCAGCATTTCTTGAAGCAGCGCGCCCGCAGCTCAGGGTACTATAGGCGCGCATGACCCTCCAGCGCGCCGCCCTCTGGGCCATCGTAGTTGCGGCCACGATGTATCTTCTCGTGGCCGGGCGCGGCCTGCTTCTGCCTTTCGTGCTGGGCATCGTGCTCTGGTACATGATCGACGCCCTGGCCGACGCCTTCGAGCATCCGCGCTTCGGCGGCCTCCGCCTGCCGCGGCCGTTCGCGCTGGCGGCGGCGGTCTGCATCATGGGCGGCCTGTTGTGGGTGGTCGGCCGCACCATCGGACGCAACGTCAGCGCCGTGATCGCCGCCGCGCCGAACTATGAGCGCCGCCTGCAGACCCTGATCAACGAGGCAGCGCGGCTGGTCAGCATGGAGCAGGCCCCGACGATCGGCGAACTGTTCGATCGCATCAGCCTCGCCGACACGCTGAGCAGCATCGCCACCGCCGCCGCCTCGGTGGTGAGCGTGGCCGGCATCGTCGTGATTTACGCCGGCTTCCTGTTCGTCGAGCAGGTGCGCTTCCGCCGCAAGCTCGCGATCGTCCTGGGCTCGGTCGGAGACCAGCAACGCGTGCACGCCGTGCTCGACCAGATCGACCACGACATCCGCGTCTATATCCGGATCAAGACCACGCTCGCCGTAATTACGTCGGCATTGGCGTATAGCGTGATGGCCTCGGTCGGCGTCGACTTCGCGGCCTTCTGGGCGGTCATGGTGTTCTTTTTCTATTACATCCCCACCGTCGGCTCGATCCTCGCCATCGTGGCGCCGGCCATCCTGACGCTGGTGCAGTTCGACCATCTGACGCCGTTCCTGATCGTGCTGCTGGTATTCGGCACCATCCAGGTGGTGACGGCGAACGTGGTCGAGCCCGCCATCATGGGCAGCACCCTCAACCTCTCGCCGCTGGTGGTGATCGTCTCGCTGATGGTGTGGGGTACGATATGGGGGGTTGTCGGCATGTTCCTGTGCGTGCCGATCACGGTGGTGAGCCTGATCGTGCTGGCCCAGTTCGAGACAACGCGGCCGATTGCCGTGCTGCTGTCCTCGGACGGCAGGATTCCCGAGGCGCGGCGATGAGGAAGCTGGCTTTTCTCGCGATGCTCGCCGCCACGGCGGCGCAGGCCCAGCCCCAATCGCAGACGCCGGCGGCCGATCAGGCGACGCAGGCCCAGCCGCCCGGAGCGCAGGTGATGTATGCCTGCCCCGGCGGTACCGACTTTGCCGCCGCCTTCTCCAAGGAAGGCGACCTCGCGACGATCAGCGTGCCCGGTCAGCCGGAAGTCGAGCTGTCGCGCCAGCCGTCGGGCTCGGGCTTTGCCTTCGGCGATTCCTACTACGAGCTGCGCGGCCGAGGCCGCGAAGCCACCCTGACGGCCGGTGGTCGCTCGATGCGCTGTCATGCCATCGGACGTCCGGGTGAGCCGCCGCGCACCTATCAGGGCGGCGGCCTCACCATCACGCTGTTCCCCGACGGCATCTTTCGCCTGCGCGACCGCAGCGGCGCCGACGAGGCCGTCGATACCGGCCAGTGGGCGCAGGAGGTCGATGGCGGCGTGCGCATGGTGCTGCGCGGCGGCACGGTCGCCCGGCGCGTCTTCCGCGAGGACGATGGCGACAAGCTGGTCGCCGAGAACGGCAGCGTGCTCGAGCGCGCCGCCGCCGATCCGATCGACGATCGCTTCCGTCTCACCGGCCTCTACCGCGACACCCAGAACGGCGGGCTGTTCACCGAGTGCCTGACCGGCCGCACCTTCGAGGTGGCGCCGAGCGGCGCCGAGCCTGATCTCGAACGCGCCTGGACCGAAGCCACGCCGTCCAAGGAAGCGCAGCTCTATGTCGAGATCGTCGGCCGCTTCGTCTCCGGCGAGGTCCGCGCCGAACGTTTCCTCAGCCTCAAGCGCGACGGTACGTGCCCGCCTGTGGCGCCGCGCAGCTCGGCGCTGCGCGACACCGAATGGCGGGTGATCGAGATCGACGGCGGGCGGCCGATCTACGACGAGCGACGGCAGCAGCCGCGCTTGCGGCTCGACGACAACGGCAAGTTCAGCGGCACGACCGGCTGCAATTCACTGGCCGGCAGTTACCAGCTCGATCCCGACGGGCTGCGCTTCGAGCCGGCGGCCACAACCCTGATCGGCTGCCCGGCCAACCTCGCCGCCGGCGAAAAGCGTTTCCTGGACGCGCTGTCCGCGGTCCGCCAGGCCCAGCTCGCCGGCACGACCCTCGACTTGCTGGATGCTGCCGGCAAACGCCGTCTCCGCCTCGAGGCCCGCGGGCGGTAGGGCCACAGAGAGGGCTTCTCCCATTTCCGATCTGAAACTTCACAGATCGTCGGTGAGGCTCGCCCCCTCCCTACCCTCCCCCGTAAAGACGGGGGAGGAGAAATGATTCGCTTTAAGGCTCCGCCGTCGGATCGGCGCGCAGGATGAGCGTACGGCCGCCATCGTCGAGGCCGATGTGCAGGAACGGGATGCTGACCTGCGGCAGGCCGGCGTCGGCATCGCCTGCGAACTCGCGGTCGATGTCGTCGAACATCCGCACGTAGAGCTTCCACTCGACCAGCCCAGGCTCGATCGGTACGCGCACGGCCTCACGCCAGTCCAGCGCGCGCACGCCGCTCTTGGCCACTTGGTCGCTGGGTCGGTCACGCACCAGTGTCGCCTCGAAGCGGCCGATCGTCGCCGTGCGCGCGCTGCGCATGACCGGGCGGGCGATCACGGCAATGCAGACCTGTCCGGGCTGCTCGGCAGGAACGAAATCGACGGAGCCGGCATTCAGCGTCGGATCGCTGACGTCGTCCTGCCAGCCCAGCCGCTCGACGATGACCACGCGCTGACGCTCCTTGTCGAAACGCCAGCCGGCAGGCGGATCGAAGCAGCGACGCACCGTGCGGGTCTCTCCCGCCGGCGCCCGCGACAGGATCTCGGGCGACACCAGGGTGTTGGATTCCAGCGTCGTCGTCCGCATCCGCTGGTCAAAGGCGAACGAGCCGGGCCGGTCGGGCAGCACGGTGAACAGGAGCTGGAACAACACCGTGCGCGAGCCTCGCCGCACCGACAGCGCCGCCGGCGCGAAGCCCGTGCGCCGCGCGTCGGTCGCGAAGGCCGCGCGCGGCACCGCGAAGCGCAGTCGCTCGGGCGCCACCATTGCCTGTCCGCGCCACGCGCCGATCGACAGCACCGGCGGCGGACCGCCGGCAGGCGCCAGATGCGAGCCGACGATCTCGATCTGCAGCGGCGGATCGTCGTCGCCGGCCGAGGCAAATTCCGGCGCGTAGCGCGGCACGGCTTGCACCGCCTGGCTGGCCGCTGGTCGGCTTGGCGCATCGAGCCGCAGCGCTCCCTCCGGCGCCGCCCCCGATTCGGGACTTGGCGCAGCACCCGGCACATTGGGCGCCAGCGTCAGTTCGCCGGTGGCGCGGCGCGGCGGCACGAAACGCGGCGTATAGGACAGGACGAGCGGCGCATCATCGGCCGCCAGCCGGTCGAGCTCAGCCGCCGCGCCCGCGGCGGCCTTGAGCGCCGCAAGGCGTGCGCCCTCTGTCGGCCTGTCCAGCGCGTCCTTGAGGGCGCCATTCAGCGCGTCGAGCTCGCCGAAGGCGTGGCGCCGGAAGTCCGGCAGAAGATCGAAGGCGCGATGGCCGTCGGCGTCCGAACGCAGCGCCAGGGCATCGAACAGCAGGCCGGCCGTGCGGAAGGCGGGCAGCAGGCCTATCCGTGCCTCGCTGTCGGCGCGTGCCTGCAGGCCGGCCCGCTCGGCGCGCAGCATCGCGATCTTCTCGTCAATCGTCGGGCCGTTCGCCGGCGCTTCTTCGCGCAACACCGTGACGATCACGGCCGTCACGACGAGGCCGGCGGCGACGAGCGCGGCCAACATCCGGCGCGCGCGTCGCGCACCGTCAGTCGAAGGGGATGCCGCGGCCATGCGGCGGGTTCTAGACGTTGGGGGCGCGGCACTCCAGCGCCGCGTCTTCATCTTGCGACAACTTGATCGCGCCCACTTGCGGCGGAGTCCACTCCGCCGCTGGTGGCGCCCCGCGGCGTCAGTACGAGAACAGCACCGGCAGGGTCGAATTGAGGATGAGATGGCGCGTCATGCCGCCGAAGATCATCTGGCGCAGGCGGCTTTGGGTGTAGGCGCCCTTGACGATCAGGTCGGCGCCGCCGGCGACCGCGGTGTCGACGATGGTCTGGCCGGCGGAGCGGCTGCCCGGCTTGACGTGCTGGCTGGTGACGTTGAGCCCGTGGCTGCGGAGCGACTCGGCGATCTCGGCGGCGCTCGGTCCCGGCACCATCGCGCCGTCGACGCTCAGCACATCGATCGATTCGGCCCCGCCCATCACCGGCATCGCGAGCGAGATCGCCCGCGCGCTTTCGGTCGAGCCGTTCCAGGCAAACAGGATCCGCTTGCCGACCATGCCGCTGAAGCCCTGCGGCACCACCAGGACCGGCCGGCCGGAATCGAACAGGGCCGTCTCGAAAACGCTCTCCGGCATCTTGGGCAGCGCCCCGGGCTGCGGCATGACGATCAGGTCGTAGGCCCGCCCGATAGTGCCGATCGCCGTCGGGCCGCTGTCGTCGGCCGAGCGCCATTCCGATGTGAGCCCGCTGGCGCGTTGCTCGAAGGCCTGCTTCACGGCCGCGACGCGCTGGCGTTCCTCGGCGTCCTCGGCCAGGCCGCCGCCGATGGGCGCGCCCATGCCGGCATCGGCCCAGGCCATGCTCATGACGCCATAGGATGGCGGTTCAAGGCCGATCAGCCTGGCGTCGAAGGCTCGCGCAAGCTTGGCGGCAAGATCGAATGCGGACGGGTCTTCTGCCGTCCAGGCCATTGTCAGAATTGACTTCATGACATGCCTCCCATGTTGCTGAACGATACCACGGGGCTCGATCGCATTGAGCCTGCAAAAGCGCAACAGCCCAAAGGTTCAGCGCCAATGATGACATTGATACAATTATAGCGTTGAGGGCCTGTTCGTTATCAATATGTTAGTCATCAGACCTCAACCATTTAATGAGGTTAGGGACGCATACACGTCCCAGCGTTCAAGTCGGTCGCTTCATTGGTCCCCAGAGCCATGCGGCGACAGGCAGGGACGCCGTCAAAGGTCAGAAGAACGTTCTTTTTCTTTGGAGATACCCAATGCTGTCCATTTTCCGTCGTCTGATGAAGAGCGAAAACGGCGCCACCGCCATCGAGTACACGCTCATTGCTTCTCTGATCGCCGTCGCTGCGATCACCGCCATGGGTTCGGTCGGCACGAAGGTCAAGGACGTGCTCACCAACGTCGCCGGCGCGATGACCTGATCGTACAGGCATCGATCAAAACAGGGGCGGCTCGGCAACGGGCCGCCCCTTTTATTTGTGGCGCAGGCGGAGACGGTACATTCCTTACCAAAGTTACATACTGCATGGTTGTGCGCGTCGGCCAAGCCGATAGGCTCGTCCGTCAAATGCTGTCTCGCCCGGCATCCATCATGTCGCGTCTTGCTCGCAACCAGCGAGGCGCGACGCTCGTCGAGTATACGCTGCTGATCGCGCTGATCTCCGTCTTGATGGTCGCGGCGCTGAACACTCTTGGCCCGACGATCCAGGGCGTGCTGGCTGCCGCTGCTGGCGCCATGACCTGATGATGTCGCCGGCGCCTGCTGCTTTCCGTGTGTTCGCCTGCCGGCAGGGCTCGACCATGGTGGGTTACAGCTCGCTCGCGCTGTTGGTGGCGATTGCGGCGATCACGCTGCTGGGGCACCCCGGCATCGAGGCGGGCGTGTCGCGGCCGCCCGCCATCGGCGGGGTTTTTTCCTCGGACTGACCCGGACCAGCGGATCTCAGCGGATTTGCGCCGCTTTGGGAACGATCCAGGCGAAGCGGTCGGATAGGGCCGCCAGCGTGATGCGGTTGATGTCGGCGGCACTGACGGTGGCGCCGCCGGTCGCGTCCGGCAGGTCGCGCGTTGCCACGGTGTCGGCAGCGATCGTGCTCATGAAGCCATTGTCGGTCGCTGAGCGCACGGTCGCCGACACGCACATGTGGGTCATGAAGCCGCCGACGATCAGGTTCTTGCGGCTGCTCGCGGTCAGATGCTTGGCGAGGTCAGTCCCGGCGAAGGCGTTGGGCAAGCCCTTGTCGACGATCATCTCGCCATCCCGCGGCGCGAGAGGCGCGACGATTTCATAGCCGCTCGACGAGGGGTTGAACGCCTTGCCTGCCGACTTGTGTCGCACATGCACGATTGGCGCGCCGGCCTTGCGCGCCTTGTCGAGCAGGCTGGCCAATGCCTCGATCGCCGGCTGCACGCCCGGCAGGGGCAACAGGCCGTCGGTATATTCCCTCTGGGCATCGATGATCAGCAGAACTCCATCGGCCATCGTCGCCGGTGTCGGCGTCGCTCCCGCCATCTGCAGCATCGTCATCGCCATGTTCGTTCCCTTCAAGTACGCTACGGTTGTGTAAGCCTTGGCGCCATCAACGCCTAAGGCGATGCATTTTGCAAGACCCCTCGGGCGCATGACACAAGCACGGCGTCATGATCATGTCATCGTCGGCGATGGCGGTGCTGCATACGCAGGCCCGCATCCTCTGGATGTCGTGGCGGCTATCCGCAGCCGGGCTGTAAGAAGTATAGGAAATTCGACAGGTCAATCGTACAATTCATCATAGACCGTTCCGATCACCGCTGGCAGGATGGCGCCCGCCATGGATGCTCCCCGCAAGCTTCTGGTCGATACCCTGGCGCGGCGGCCCGATCTCGACCTCAAGAACCTGTCGCTGGCGATCGGCCGCAATCATGCCTACCTGCAACAGTATCTGATGCGCGGCTCGCCGCGCGAGTTGCCCGAGTCGGTGCGGCACGGCCTCGCCCCGCTGCTCGGCGTATCGCCGGACGACCTGCGCTCGACGGCCCCGCCCACCGGCGCGGCGCCAGGCGGCGATGCACGCAATTCGGCGCTGCGCGTCGACCGCGCCGACCTGCCGGTCTACGCCTCGGCGGAAGGCGGTGGTGGCGCGATTATCATCACCAACGAGCCGATCGACTACGTCCGCCGGCCGGAGCCTTTGCTGTCCGTCCGCGACAGCTACGGCTGCTACGTGATCGGTGACAGCATGAGTCCCGCCTATGAGCAGGGCGACCTGTTGCTCATCCATCCCGGCCGGCCGGTGCGGCCCAACGACGACTGCGTGTTCGTGCGCGATCCGGGCGATGGCTCCCAGCACGCCCTGGTCAAGCGCCTGCTGCGCATCACGCCGGAGAAATGGCGGGTCCGCCAGTTCAACCCGGCAAAGGATTTCGATCTCGATCGCGGTCAGTGGCAGAAGGTCCAGCTGATCGTCGGCAAGTTCGCCCGCTAGTGCCACCCTATAGGAAATATTCCTATCTCGCCCGATCGAGGCGACCGCGATCAAGGCAGCGGGGATCGCCACCATGAAGGCCATCGTCGTGGGCGGCGGGATCATGGGGCTGGCGACGGCGTGGGGCCTTGCGCGCGAAGGTCACACCGTCCATTTGTTCGAGCAGGGCCCGCTGCCCAACCCTCTGGCCTCGTCGATGGACGAACATCGTCTGATCCGCCACCCGTACGGCGATCACGTGGGCTACGCGCGCATGATCGACAGCGCCTATGCCGCCTGGGAGCTGCTGTGGACCGATCTCGGTCAGCGCCTCTACGCCGCCACGGGAACGCTGGCGCTCACCGGTAACGGCGAGACCTGGGCAGGGCGATCGGCCGCGGTATTGGCCGGCATCGGCAAATCGATGATGGAGGTGCCGGTCGACGAGCTGCCGCGACGCTTCCCCCAGCTCGATGCGCGCGGCGTCGAACGCGCCTTCTGGATGGCCAGCGGCGGCGTGCTGTTCGCCCAGGACATCGTCGCGGCATTGGCGCAGCATCTCGGCAAGCTGCCGAACGTGGCCCTGCATGCGAGGACGCCCGTTGGAACGGTCGATCTGGAGCATGGACGCATCGTCACCGATGCCGGCGCCAGGCATGACGCCGATGTGGTCGTGGTGGCGGCGGGCGCGTGGATCGGCCGCCTGCTGCCAGGGAATGGCCGCCTCGTCCCGTCGCGCCAGGTCGTGATCTACTTCGACCTGCCCGCCGACGAGCGCGCGATCTGGGCGAAGCATCCGATGGTGATCGACAAGACCGGCGAGGTTGGCCTCTATCTCGTACCACCAGCCGAGGGCCGCGGCTTGAAGATCGGCGACCACGTCTTTAGCCGGACCGGCGATCCCGCGGTCGAGCGCGAGGCTCGTGAACAGGAGATGCAGCCCCTGCTGCGGCGTTGCGGCACCCTGATCAAGGGCTTCGCACGCTGGCGCGTCGACCGGCTGAAAGTCTGCTTCTATACGGTGACCGAGGACGAGCGTTTCGTCGTCGAGAAGCAGGGCGCCAGGGGCTGGCTGATGTCGCCCTGCTCGGGCCATGGCTTCAAGTTCGGCGCGGTGATGGGGCTGGAACTGGCGCGCACCATCGCGACGGGGGGCGATCCTGCGGCGCATGCGCGCTGGGCGGCCGGCCAGGAAGGCGATAAACCGTCCTGAGATGACAACGACCTGGTTAGGGAGAAGAGACGCCATGGCTTCCCGCAAGCGGCGCACCAACGGCACCCCGAAAGCCACCGGAATGCGTCAGGGCCTCGCCACCTACGGCGACGCGGGCTTCTCGTTGTTCCTGCGCAAGGCCTTCATCAAGGCCGGCGGCTACTCCGACGACGCGCTCGACCGGCCGATCGTCGGCATCACCAACACCTTCAGCGACTACAACCCCTGCCACGGCAACGTGCCCGACCTGATCGAGGCGGTGAAGCGCGGCGTCATGTTGGCCGGCGCCCTGCCCATGGTCTTCCCGACCATCTCGATCCACGAGAGCTTCTCCCATCCCACCAGCATGTTCCTGCGCAACCTCATGTCGATGGACACCGAGGAGATGATCCGCGCCCAGCCGATGGACTCGGTGGTGCTGATCGGCGGCTGCGACAAGACCCTGCCGGCCCAGCTCATGGCCGCGGCCAGCGCCGACCGGCCGGCAGTGGTGCTGCCGGTCGGGCCGATGCTGGTCGGCCATTTCAAGGGCGAGGTTTTAGGCGCCTGCACCGACTGCCGCCGCCTGTGGAGCCAGTATCGCGCCGGCACTTTCTCCGAGACCGACATCGAGAAGGTGAGCGAGCGGCTGGCGCCGACCAAGGGCACCTGCATGGTGATGGGCACGGCCAGCACCATGGGCTGCATCGTCGAGACGCTGGGCATGGGCCTGCCGGGCAGCGGCTCGATCCCGGCGACGCACTCCGATCGGCTGCGCGTCGCCGAGGCGAGCGGCCGGCTCGCCGCCGACATGGCGAAGAAGCAGGGCCCGCGCCCCAGCGAGATCATGACGGCCGCCGCCTTCCGCAATGCGCTCACGGTGCTGCAGGCGATCGGCGGCTCGACCAACGCGTTGGTCCATCTCACCGCCATAGCGCGCCGCCTGGGCGTCAACGTCGAGCTGGAAGAGTTCGACCAGATCGGCCGCAAGGTGCCCGTACTGGTCGACCTGAAACCCTCGGGCGATCACTACATGGAGCATTTCCATTGGGCAGGCGGCAACTCGCGCCTGATGAAGGAGATCCGCACGCATCTCGATGAGAAGTGCCTGACGGTTTCCGGCCGCACCTTGAAGCAGGTGATCGACGCCGCCGAGATCGTGCCCAACCAGACCGTGATTCGCACGCCCAAGAACCCGATCAAGCCGACCGGCGGCATGGCGGTGCTGCGCGGCAATCTCGCGCCGCGCGGCGCGGTCATCAAGCATGCCGCCGCCTCGCCGGCCCTGATGACCCATACCGGTCGCGCCGTCGTCTTCGATTCGCTGGAAGACCTTGCCGCGCGCGGCGATGATCCCGCGCTCGATGTGAAGCCGGAGGACATCCTGGTGCTGCGCAACGCCGGGCCGAAGGGCGCGCCCGGCATGCCGGAAGCCGGGTCGTTCCCCATCCCCATGAAGCTCGCGCGCGCCGGCGTGAAGGACATGATCCGCATCTCCGACGCGCGCATGAGCGGCACCGCTTTCGGCACCATCGTGCTGCACGTGGCGCCGGAAGCGGCGGTCGGCGGGCCGCTCGCCCTGGTCAAGACCGGCGACCGCATCACCCTCGATGTCCCGAAGCGCGTCCTCAAGCTGCATGTCGACGCGAAGGAGCTCGCGGCGCGGCGCAAGACCTGGAAGGCACCGGCGCCTCTCAACGGCAGCGATCGCGGCTACACCGGCCTGTTCCACAAGGAAGTGCTGCAGGCCGATGAAGGCGTCGACTTCGGATTCCTGGGTCCCGCGAAATCGTGACCGACGCGGCACTCCCGGGCATCTCGGTCGTCGTCACCTGCTACAACTGTCGTGACTATATCGGCGATGCCATCCGCTCAGTGGCGCGCCAGACGCTCCGCGACTTCGAATGCGTGGTCGTCGACGATGCCTCGACCGACGATTCGGCCGAGGTCGTGCAGCGCACGCTCGACGAGCTGGCCGACCCGCGGTTTTCGCTGATCCGTCTGGCCAAGAATGTCGGCCAGACCGGCGCCACGCGGCGCGGGCTCGCGGCCACGCGGGCGACCTTCGTCTGCTTCCTCGATTCCGACGATCTGTGGAATCCGGACTTTTTGGAGCGCCACCTCGCCGCGCATCTCAATGAGTCGTATGCCGTGGGATTCACGGCTTGCAACGCGCGGCTGATCGATGGCCAGGGCAAGCTGATCGCGGGCTGCGTCTACTGGTTCGGCAAGGACCGCGCCAGCGCCGACCGCGATCGCGCCTTCGCAGCCATCGATCCCGCACGCGTGCCCAAGGTCGACGTCGCCAACAACACCGCGCAATGGCAGAAGCAGACGCCCTACCGGCTCTACACCAAGCGCGTGGTGCACTGGGTGTGGGTCAGCACGTCGTCGATGATGTTCCGCCGTTCGCTGATCGACCTCGTCTTCCCCGACGACGACGAGACCTTCCGCCTGCACATGGATTTCTACGTCGTCGTCATGGCCCAGATGGTGGCGGGCTCGCTGCTGATCGACGAGGCGCTCTACGCCTATCGCCTGCACGGCCGCAACGGTGCCGCCGACAATCCCGTGCTGGGCGGACGCCTGCATCTGTCCAGTCGAAACTGGGGAAACACCTACACAGTGATGCTCGACCGCATGCTCGCCGCCATGGAGCGCGATCGCGAACGATTCGTAACTTCACTGGGCGAACGGCAGTACCGGCGCATGCTGCTGCGCATGCAGGCCGCGCGGGCGGCGTGGCCGATGTCATGGTTGTTGGTGGCGCGAAGCTGGCTCGTCTGAGCACTCTGAGTTACAATAAGCAACGCGGTAGGGCCGCATGAAGAAACTGTGCCGGGGGAGAGTTGGCACCGTGCGTCGTCTGAAGCAGCTCGTCTGCGCCTTTTTTGTTTGGATGAGCCTCTTCGGCCCAGCCTTCGCGCCGGCAATGGCACAAGGGCCCGTGAACGCGTCGGCGGAGCAGGAACGCGAATACGAGGCCGCGTTCCAGGAGATGCTGCGCCGGCCCGCCGATCTCGACGTCCTGTTCAAGTTCGCCACGATCGCGACCAAGACCGGCGACTATGAAGGCGCGATCTCCGCCCTGGAGCGCATGCTGCTGGTCAATCCCGACTTGCCGCGCGTGCGCCTCGAGCTCGCCGTGCTGTATTACCGCCTCGGCTCCTTCGAGGTGTCGCGCACCTACCTCGAGACCGTGCTGGCCTCGCCGGGCATCACGCCCGAAGTGCGCGCCCGGGCCCAGCAGTATCTGGCCGAGGTCGAGAAGCGCAACGCCCGCTCGCGCTTCGTCGGCGAGGTCTTTGCCGGCGTGCGCTATCAGTCGAACGCCAACCTCGGTCCGCCGACCTCGAGCGTCCGCCTGTTCGGCCAGACCGCCAACCTCAATCAATCGGCGGTCGGCACCGCCGACTGGGGCGTCGTGGGCTCGGGCTACGTCCGCCACATCTATGATCTCGGCGGCCAGGACAAGGGCGCGCTCGAGACGCAGCTCACCGGCTATGCCAACCGCCAGTTCCAGCTGTCACAGGCCAACGTGTCGATCCTCGACCTGACGTCGGGGCCGCGCTTCCAGGCCTTCCAGGGCATCTTCGAGGACGTGACGATCAAGCCGCTGATGTCGCTGGGCTACATCTGGGTGAACGACGTCCCCTACTACGGCAGCTACGGATCGGGCGTCGAGGTCGGCTCCCTCCTGAGCGACAAGCTGCGCAACACCTCGAACGCCGTCTATCGTCGCCTGATGTACCAGGACAGCTGGTACCTGCCGTTCAACAGCCTCTATACCGGCAACGAATACTCGGCCAACACGACCTTCCAGTACGCCTTGACCGAAGTCGTGGCGCTGTTCGCCAATGGCAACGTCCAGCGCTACATGACCGACAATTCCCCGCAGTACAGCTACGTGCTGCTGGGCGTCGGCGGCGGCATGCAGTTCCGCTTCGCCGATCCGCTGTTCAAGAGCCAGCTGCCGTGGAGCATCGCCCTCTCGGCCAATCTGCAGTGGTGGAACTACGATCAGCCCGATCCGATCGTCGACCCCACCGCCAGCCGACAACAAAACGACGTAATTCTCAACATTACTCTGTCCGTGCCTTTTGATGAACGCACGACCATGACCGTTTCAGGAGGTCGTTTCGTCCGTAGTTCGAACATTCCCAACTACGAGTTCACCAACAACAGCTTCCTGATGGGGGTAAGCTGGCGCTTCTAGGATCGGCCGCAATGGGGCCACGGAGAGGTCAATGACAAAGTCGGCTTCTGTTCGGGTTCGAGCTGCGCGTGCCGCACGCCTCGGAGCGACGGTGCTTGGCCTGCTGGCTGCACCTCTCGCCGTCCACGAGGCTGCAGCGAAGGTCGGCGTCACGTCGGCCACCGACGGCGATCCGCTCGGCAAGCCGCCGCAGGAGGCCGAGCGCGTGCTGCGCATCGGCGTCGACGTGCAGGCCAACGAGCTCATCACCACCAGCGCCAACGACCGTGCCCACCTCCTCTTCCTCGACGGCTCGTCGCTGACGGTCGGACCGAATGCCCAGCTCACCATCGACAAGTTCGTGTTCGATCCCAGCACCAAGACCGGCGAGCTCGCGATCAACGCCAGCAAGGGCGTGCTGCGCCTGGTCGGCGGCAAGATCAGCAAGAACGGGCCGATCGTCATCAACACGCCGGCCAACACGGTCGGCATCCGCGGCGGCATCACCATCCTCGACGTCAAGGCGAACCAGACCGATTCGGTCTTCGTGTTCGGCAAGGACATGACGGTGCGGGCGGCCGGCCTGATCCGGGTGGCGACGCGGCCGGGCTCGATGATCGTCACCAACCTCGGCAGCCCGCCGGGCCTGCCGACCATTCTGGCCCAGGGCGCCCTCAATGCGCAGCTCGCGGCGCTCGAAGGCGGCAGGCGCTCCGGTCAGGGCAGCAGCGGCAGCGGCAGCGGCAGCGGCGGGCGCAATCCCGATCAGGTCGCGCAGTCGTCGGGCCTGTCCGGCGTCAACTCCAGCCAGTCGGTGCGCATCGTGGCGCCGGGCGTGCCCGACAACTTCGGATCCGGCCCGGGCCCGCGCAATCGCAATCCCAACGACACGATCGTGACGGCGCTCAGCAACGCCAACCAGCTCTCTCAGGCCAATCCGTCGACGCAGTTGCCCCAGACGCAATTGCAGCCGCAGCCGCAACCGCAACCGCAAAAGAGGGACTCGTTCTTCGACACGTTCCTGAGCGGCCAGTTTCCGTTGGAGTTCTTCGACCTCGGCAAACTCAACATCGCTCCCAACAGCGTCATCTCGACGGTGAACGAGCTCAGCACCCTCAACCAGCAGCGTGCGACGGCGACATACAACGGGCCGGTGCTGGCCATCATCAACGGCAATCCGATGACTGGCACCTATCAGAACTCCTGGAACTTCGCCAACCGAGGCGGCGACACGACGATCAGGATCGATGGCACGAGCTATGGCGGCAGGACGGGCCTTGTCGGCAACGGGCCGGTCTTCGGCGGCACCCTGAACAGCGGCCCCAGCGGTCGCAACGCCGATGTGGGCGGGGTGTTCCTGTCGAGCCCGGGCAATCCTGCCGGCCAGCAGGTCGGTGGCGTCCTCTTCTCTGGCCCCAACAACTACAACGGCGTCGGCGTGTTTTCGGGAACGAAGTAGCTCCCGCTGATATCTCCTGATCGGCACTGGATAATGCCACTTCAGCCAAGCTGAAGTGGCATTATTGCAACTATTGGTACCAATCGCCGGTCCGACGCCGGCCGCCGGCAAATCGACATTATTTCCGACGCATCATTGGTCGTACGTTCTAGCGAGAGTACGATCCAGTACGGCTTGGGGGCGGGGTGGCGCCCAACGGGGTCGTAATCGGTAGCGTTGTACCGGGTGGATGGCATCGGGGTTGGCCGCTGGGACGGCCAAGGAGAAGGGATCCATGGCAAGATCTGTGCTTGTGCGGGTTGCGCTCGTGCGCGCCGCGTTGCTTGGCGCGACGGCTCTTTCGCTCTTCAGTGCGCCGTTCACCATCGGCGATGCCGCCGCCAAGGTCGGCGTTACCTCGGCCACCGACGGCGATCCGCTCGGCAAGCCGCCGCAGGAGGCCGAGCGCGTGCTGCGCATCGGCATCGACGTGCAGGCCAATGAGCTCATCACCACCAGCGCCAACGACCGTGCCCATCTCGTCTTCCTCGACGGCTCGTCGCTGACGGTCGGGCCGAACGCCCAGCTCACCATCGACAGGTTCGTGTTCGATCCCGGCACCAAGACCGGCGAGCTCGCGATCAACGCCAGCAAGGGCGTGCTGCGCCTGGTCGGCGGCAAGATCAGCAAGAACAACGCGATCACCATCACGACGCCGTCGAGCACCATCGGCATCCGCGGCGGCATCACCATCATGGATGTCAACACGGCCCGAACCGAAGCGGCCTTCGTGTTCGGCAAGGACCTGACCGTGAAAGCCGCCGGCCAGACCCAGGTCGCCACGCGGCCAGGCTCGATGATCGTCACCAACCTCGGCAGCCCGCCGGGCCTGCCGACGCTCCTGGCCCAGGGCGCTCTCAACGGGCAGCTCGGCGCTCTCGAAGGCCGGCGTGCGCCTCAGAGTGGCGGCGGCGGCAGCGGACGCAGCCCGGACAATGTTGCCCAGACCTCCGGCCTGTCGACGGTCAATTCGGGCCAGTCGGTTCGCATCGTGGCGCCGGGTGTTCCGGACAACTTCGGCTCCGGCCCGGGCCCGCGCAACCGCAATCCCAACGACACGATTACCACGGCGCTTTCCAATGCTAACCAAGCCGTGCAGTCGAACCTTTTGCAAACGCAGGAACAGCAGCTGGCCGTGCAGGTGCAGAACCAAGCGCCGATACAGCAACCAGAACTGCCCCCACCGCCGTCGGCAATCCCAACGTCCCAGCCGCAGTTCCAGCCCGATCCCGGTGCAAAGCAGCCCGACGTCTCCGACATCAACAGGATGACAGCGACGGCCACGTATGTAGGCAGGATGGTTGGTCTCACCGGGAACGGCTTCGGTGTGATCGGCGACTACAAGAACGTTTGGAACTTCGGGACGCGCAGCGGCGTCGCCAGCGTCACTTTCCAGGGCGCGAACTTCCAGGCCACTACCGTCGGCAACGGCAACAGCGCGACGTTCAATACCCGCGGCCCCGTAGAGTCGAGCAACATTCCAAGTCGCAGCCTGGAACTCAATGGGGCATTCTTCGGCACGCGAAACGATCCCGCTGCTTATCAGGCCGGTAATTTCCACATCTACGGCCGCGGCTATCAGACGCGCGGAGTCTTCGGCGCCGAGAAGTAGTCTTCCTCAAGCCGGTTGACGACGAAGTCGGCTATGCCGGCGATGTCGTCGCGTTCGAACCATGGCAGCCTGCTATCGGTCGGGCGCTCGTCCGATGCAATGGCAACAATGGCGTCATCGTGCGGCGCCATCGGCTCGCCGCCGGCGCGGACCTCGATCTTGCGGTGCGGCTCGCGCTTATAACCCTCGATCAGCACCAGGTCGGCCGGCGCCAGCCGCGCCAGCACCTCGGCGAGCGTCGGCTCCTCCTGCTCGCGCATGATGGCGTAGCGGTGTCCGCCGACGACCGCCACCTCGGTCGCGCCGGCGGCGCGGTGCCGGTAGGAATCGCGGCCGGGCTGGTCGACGTCGAGGTCGTGATGGCCGTGCTTGATGGTGTTGACCCGAAGGCCGCGGCGCACGAGTTCACCGACCAGCTTCTCCACCAAGGTCGTCTTGCCGGCATTCTTCCAGCCGACGACGCCCAGGACATGTTGGCTACTCAAGCCGAGATCCGATCCGCGTTGGCGTAGACGGTCAGCCGGCCATCGCGCACGAAAGCCGCCAGGGCGATCTTCGCCTGCTCGGCCGTTTCGATGGCCAGCGAGGTCGGCGCGGAGACCGCGGCGATCGCTGCCGCGCCCAGGGCTGCCGCCTTGTGCACCATTTCGTAGGAGCAGCGGCTGGTCACGACGACGAAGCCGCCGGGCTGCCGCGCATCCGATCGGGCCAGCGCACCGCCCAGCTTGTCGAGCGCATTGTGCCGGCCGACATCCTCGCGCACGGCGACCAGCGTTCCGTCGGGCCGGGCCCAGCCGGCGGCATGGGTGGCGCCGTTCACGCGATTGATGCGCTGCTCGAGTGGCAGGGCCGCCATCGCCCGTTCGATGGCCAACCGCGAGACCGGCGGCGTGTCGCCGACGACGGTCACCGGCCGCATTGCCGCCTCGATGCTGTCGACGCCACACAGGCCGCAGCCCGTGCGGCCGGCCAGGCTGCGCCGCCGCTCCTGCAGCCGCGCCATGCGCTGGGCGGCGATGTCGAGGCGCACTTCGATCCCGCCCTCGACCGGCTCGACCTCGATGTCGTAGATCTCCGACGGCTTGTCGACGATGCGCTCGGTCAGCGAGAAACCGCGGGCGAAGTCCTCCAGATCGCAAGGCGTGGCCATCATCACGGCATGGCTGATGCCGTTGTAGACGAGGGCGACGGCAACTTCCTCGGCGACGATCTCGTCCAGGGGTTCCATGCCTGCCGCCGTCAGCCGCCGTGCCGCGCGATGGATCGAACCGTCGGTCATCGCGCCACCTCGTCGATGCGCATATGCCGACCCTTGCGGTCGAAGAAGCGGCCGCGGTTCAGCACCAGCGGATCGGCCTTCACATCGGCCTCGACTTCGCCGAGCTTGCGCGCGGCGGCGGCATCGGGCAGCGGCCCGCCGGCATGGCCGAGGCCGACGAAGAACGCTACGCCGTCCCAGGCGGCGCCGGCACGATCGAGCAGCCCGCTCATCTCGCGCCAGTCCATGTCGTCGCCGATCAGATGGGCGTAGCTCGACTTCAAGGGCACGACCTCGTCGCCGGCAATACGCACCAGCACGATGAACAGCGTGAATGGCCCGGTCTCGCCGAACTGGGCGGAGAGCCAGTGCTCGAAATCGGTCTTCATCTAGAACTCGACGACCGGCGTCGGCGGCATGTAGCGCTCGAACACCTGCAGGAAGGGCTGGCCGCGGTCGGCTTCGTACCACGCCTCGAAGGCGCGGAATGCCGCGATCGGATCGGCGACCGGCGCTTCCTTCGGTTCGCCGCCGGCGTCGTCCCCAGCCGGGTGCGCCGCGGCATGCAACGCCTCGGCAATCGGCCGAAGCCAGTCGATCAGGGGACGGGCGCCCTCGCCCAGCTCGTCGAGGCCGCCATCGATCCAGCCGATGTCGCGGAACAACGCCACGAGCTGACGTTCCACCGCAAGGTCGCGATCGGACTCAAGAGCGGCGATGCGCGCCATGTCGCCGAGCGCGCTCAGCCGCCGCCACGCGAAGGCGCGGGCCTGCTCCGCCTCCTTCAGCTGGGACTCGACGTTGGCGCGCACGGCGCGTTCGGCGGCCTCGGCGGCGGTGCAATCAGCCTGCAGGCGGGCGATCAGGGTGTCGGCGGCGGACGGCATCGCCGGCCAAGTTGAACCGGCCGGCGGCCCCCCGCAAGCACCTCGGCCGCTACTTGGCCTTCCGCAGCTCGACTTCGCCGATGCCGGCAGCGACGTTCAGGCCGACGCTACCCTCGACGCTGACCGGCTGCAGGGTGACCTGGCCGCTGCCGCCACCGACCAGAACGTTGGCGCCGGCGCCGACGCCGACAGTGGCCGAGGCCGTGGCGCCGACGTAGTTGCCGGCAAGGGCGCCCGGGCCGATATTGCCCGGCGCAAAGACCAGCCAGACCATCTGCGCTTCCTTGGTGAAGCCGAGATCGACGCCGTACTTCTTGATGGAGCCCGTATAGCGCTCGCCGATGCCGTCGGTCCGCCAGAACAGGCAGCTCAGGTCCTTGGACGAGCCGAACACGAAGCCGACGCCGCCCGCGACGTTGCACGTCAACGAGCCGACATTGGCGCCCGACCGGCCGGCCGCCTGTGGCGTGCCGGGCGTCGCCGGGGTCTGGGCATGGGCCGCAAGTGCAACGACCAGCGAGGCAGCCCCTGCCGCCGTCAATATCGATCGCAGCATGGAAATTCTCCTGTTGTGGCAGAGCGCGCTCGGCTGATGCGAGCACCTCGCAACAACGCAATCCAAGGCCCAAGGCTGCATAGCGGTCGCAGCGGACGTCCTGTGGGTTACTTTGCGTCAGCCGGTAAGGTGTCCGTAAGCCGCCGCGGTGAGAGTCGTCGGGAAGGACCGGGGAACCCTCTTCTCCCGGTTCGACCGCCCTCCTCCCTGAAGCAACCTGAGGCGGTCGTGGACGGCGCGGGATTCCAATCCCGCGCCGTTTGCGTTGTTCTGGGAGCTATTCGCCGGATTGGCCGCGAGCCTTCAGGACGTACCCCATGGCCCGGAACTCCGAATCCCGCCGGATGCGGTTGGCGACCGACGGATCGCCGTCGCGATTGGAAACCTCGATCAGCTTGTCGGTTTCGGCCATGCAGGCCAGCGCCGCGGCCTGCGCAACCGAGGAGGCGTCCAGGCTCATGGTGCCGTCGGCGGCGGCGTTCTTGGCGAGGCAGGCATCACGCGCCTTGTACGAATCGTCGATCCGCGTCTGCAGCCGCCCGTCGCTGGAAGTGTGATAGGCGCCCGTGCAACCACCGAGCAGCAACACAACCGGAACAAGAGCGATTCGCATGAAACAAGGCCTCGATTCACGCCGGCTGGGGCCGGCCAACCATTGATACAACGACCCGCAGCGTACTGCCATCTTGACGGCGGGGTGCTTGTATTGAATTTAGCGTCCGGGTCAGCGGGGAAGAGCTGGATGCGGTACGTCGTCATATTTGCAATGTTGTTGCTTGCCGCCTGCGAGGGAAGCTTCGTGCGGGCCGGCGACCTGGGGCGCAAGGCCAATATCGAGAAGAGCTACGAGGCCCGCGACGCCTGCCTGGCGCGGAATGCCGCGGCCGACGGCGTCGGCACGGAGGACCCGGCCATGCTTGCCCATGCCGTGGCGCTGTCCTGCAGCACCGAGACCGACAAGCTGATCGCCGCGTCGGACCTCAGCGGCGACACCAAGGTCGCCAATCAGATCCGCAAGGACAGCGAGTTCCGCGCCCTCGGATTCGTCATGAAGGCGCGCGGCCAGGCGATTTTCTAAGAAAGCTGGCGGAAGAGAGTGGGAGTCGAACCCACTAAGAACCGGCTAACGGCCCTCTCTGGCTTTGAAGGCCAGCCGCCCCACCGGGAGCGCTTCTCCTCCGTTATCGATCATTCCCCAGAAAGAGCATGCTGTCATCTGTCGGCAGCTGCCGTCGATGCCGCACCGGCCGGGCCGAACTGTTCGAGCTTCTGCGGCACCGTGCGACGCAGGTCGCCGCGCCGGATGGTGATGCCGTGGCGATCGAAGAATTCGAGGATCAGGATCGCCACCTTGCGGCCGTTGTCGAGCTTGTCGCGGAACTCGGCAGCGGTGAAGTCGCGGCCGAAGGCGTGGGCGATGGCGATCATCTCGGCCACCACGGGCCGCAGGAAATACTGATCGGGCGCCACCTCGACGACGCGGCCGACCTTCGCCAGCCGCTGCAGCAGCTTGCGCATCTCCGTTTCCGGCACTGAATAGGCGTTGGCGAAATCGCGCACGCGCGGCGGCTTGTAACGCTCGCGGATGAGATCGGCCGAGATCTTGCGCCACAGGCCCTCGTCGCGCGCACCGAGCGTCAGCGAATGGCCGGGCAGGCGCAGGAAGGCGCCGTCGACCACCACCGCCTTGGCCTTGAGTTCCTGGTCGAGAAGCGCCTTGAACACGGCGGGCGGCCAGCGCTTCTTCAGCGCGAGCCGCAGGCGCTCGGGTTGCAGGCCGGGCGCATCGGGCCTGGCCTCGTGATGGGCCCTGAGCGTGTCGACGATGTCCTTGCGCGCCGCCGCCAGGGTCCCGGCCAGGAAGCCGAAGCTCTCGAGCTTGGCGCCGCCCGCTGCCTGCAGGAGCCTGTCGACATCGAGCGGCCGCAGATTGCGCGCGAGACCGAAGCGGCCAGCCTCGACGAAACCGGCTTCCAGGCGCAGAAGCTTGGGCAGCACCTCCGGATCGGGCTCGGCGAGAGCTAAAAGCTCGGCCAGGCGCCGCTCCGAGCGACGGTTGCGCGGCGGCCCGAAGGGATCGATCACGGCGGCACCCGCCATCGTGCGGATCGCCGAGGGATCGCGCAGGATGACACGATCGCCGGCGAGCGCGCCGACCTTCTCGTCGAGCACGAGCTGGGCCAGTGCCGTGTCGCCGGGCGCGAGCTTGTCGCCTTCGAGCAGGGCGACGCGTCCCATGACGTGGGCCGCGCCGAGATGGACGTGCACGGGCGACCAGTGCTTCATCGGCTGGCCTTCCGACGTGAGCAGGCTCAACCGCACGTCGAGCCGGTCGGTCGGCGCGTGCAGCTCGGGGCTGACCACCCAGTCGCCGCGGCGGATGGCATCCTTCGACAACCGAGGACCGGTGAGATTGAGAGCGCAGCGCTCGCCCGCGCGCCCGATCTCGGCCGGCCGGTTCTGGGCATGCAGCGAACGCACCCGCGCCTCGAGGCCCGACGGCGTCAGCAGCAGGCGATCGTCGACCTTGATCTCGCCGGCATGGACCGTGCCCGTCACCACCACGCCGGCGCCCGACAGCACGAAGCTGCGGTCGACCGCGAGGCGCGCGAAACCCGTGGCGCCCTTGCTGCTCTCGCCCAGCGCCAGGAGCTTGGCCTTCAGCTCCTCGACGCCGCGGCCGCTCAGCGCCGATACCGGCACGATCTCCGCCCCCTTGAGCGAGGTCGCGGCGAGCAGCGTCTCGACCTCGGCCATGCGTTCGAGCAACTGGTCGTCGTCGGCGAGGTCGGCCTTGGTCAGCGCCACGACGCCGCGATCGAGGCCTAGAAGGTCCATGATCTGCAGGTGCTCGACGGTCTGCGGCTTGATGCCCTCGGCCGCCGAGACGATCAGCAGCGCGGCATCGATGCCGGTGGCACCGGCCAGCATGTTGTGCACGAAGCGCTCGTGACCCGGCACGTCGACGAAGCCCAGCTGCCGGCCATCGCCCAGGTCCGAGTAGGCGTAGCCGAGATCGATGGTGATGCCGCGCGCCTTCTCCTCCTTGAGGCGGTCGGCATCGACGCCGGTCAGCGCCTTCACCAGCGCCGTCTTGCCGTGGTCGATATGGCCCGCGGTGCCAACGATCATGGCTCCGCCCTCGCGAGCCTGAGGAAGCCCGCGGCAAGCTCGCCCGCGCCGCCAGCCTCGGCCTGCTCCAGCCAGTGCAGGGCCTGCGCACGATCGCGCGCCACGCCCTTGCCGGCGAGATAGGCCGCGCCCAGCATCGCCTGCGCTTCGGGATGGCCGAGAGTGGCCGCGCGCTGCCACCATTGGGCGGCCAGCACGGGATCGCGCGGCACGCCGAGCGCGTTGTGATGGATGTCGCCCAGCCGGGCCATGGCGGCGGCGCGGCCCTGCGCCGCCGCCTTTTCGGCCCATCTGCGCGCGCCGACATAGTCCTGCGCGCAGCCGCCGCCCAAAAGCTTCATCCAGGACAGCATGTCCTGCGCATCGGCGTCGCCCTGCTCGGCTGCCTTCTCATACCAGTGCGCAGCCTGTTCCTGGTCCTGCTCAACGCCCCAGCCTTCGTAGTAGCAGAGGGCAAGATTGCGCTGGCCGCCGACATCGCCCTGCTCGGCGGCGCGGCGCAACCAGTCGACCGCCTTTGCAGGATCGCGCTCGACGCCATGGCCCTCGAGGAAGGCCGCCCCCATGTTGCTCTGCGCCCGCGCATCGCCGCGATGGGCGAGCGGCGCCCACAGATCGAGGGCGACGCCATAGTTGCCGGCGTTCCAGGCGATGAGCGCCTGGTCGAGGCGGCGCTCGGCGCCGAACATTTTAGCCAGCCACGACACGGAGCTTGTCCAGCTGCCGGGCGAACGCCGCCTCATCGTCGAGCGTGCGCAGGTCGAAGTAGAGCGTGCCCTCGCTGATGCGGCCGATCACCGGGATCGGCAGGCCGCGGAAGGCGGCAGCCAGGCGATCGAGCCCCTTGCCGCGCACCGCGATGGCGAACGACGGCAGCAGGTCGACCGGCAGCGCACCCGAGCCGATCTGACCGCGCACCGGCTCGATGCCGACCGTGGCGTCGGAGCCGATCGCCCTGGCGACGACGGGCATCAGGCGCTCGGCCAGCGCCTTGATCTCATCGGCGGAGCGCGCGAGCGCTCGCACTGTCGGCAGCCGCTCGGCGAGCCGCGCCGGATCGGCGTAGAGCCTGAGCGTCGCCTCGAGCGCGGCCAGCCGCACCTTGTCGAGGCGCAGGGCGCGCTTCATCGGATTCTTAGCGATGCGCTCGATCAGCGAGCGGCGACCGACGATCAGCCCGGCCTGCGGGCCGCCCAAAAGCTTGTCGCCGGAGAAGGTGACGACGTCGATGCCGGCCGCGATCGCCTCGCGCGCCGTGGGCTCGTGCGGCAGGCCCCAGGTCTCGAGATCGACCAGGGTGCCGCTGCCGAGATCCTCGATCACCGGCAGGCCCTTTTCGCGGGCGAGCGGTAGAAGCTCGGCGGCCGACACCGACTTGGTGAAGCCGCTCACGGCGTAGTTCGACGGATGGACCTTCATGATCGCCGCCGTGTCGGGCCCGATCGCGTTGGCATAGTCCTTGAGGTGCGTGCGGTTGGTAGTGCCGACCTCGACCAGCCGGCAGCCGGCCTGCTGCATGATGTCGGGGATGCGGAAGGCGCCGCCGATCTCTATCAGCTCGCCGCGCGAGACGATGACCTCGCGGCCGGCGGCGAGAGCCGCCAGCACCAGCAGCACGGCAGCGGCGTTGTTGTTGACGGCAGTCGCGGCCTCGGCGCCGGTCAGGCGATGCAGCCAGGGCGCGATGTGGTCGTCACGCTCGCCGCGACCGCCGCCCGAGAGGTCGTATTCCAGCGTGGTCGGCGAGCGCATGGCCGCGACCGCGGCCTCGATCGCCTCCTCGGCGAGAAGCGCGCGGCCGAGATTGGTGTGCAGCACCGTGCCGGTGAGATTGAAGACCCGGCGCTGCGAGGGCTGCACCAGGCCAGCCAGGCGCCGCTCGCACCAGCGGGCGCAGGCGGCCTCGTCGCCCGCCTCGTCGGTGCCGCGCGTAGCGTCGGCCCAGGCGCGCAGGGCCTCGATCACCAGCGGCCGGCCGGCGCGCGCAATCAGCGGCGCCAGCGCGGGCCAGTTGGCCATACGATCGATGGAGGGCGGACGCCGCGATGGGCTTCTAGCAGGGTCGGCACGCGACACGGGTCATTCCCCAAGAGACGTCTCGACCGGACGGACCGCCCGGTCTGCAGCAGCTTGGCCCTATTGGCCGGCGGCGGCAACGCCCATGCGGACCAGGACCAGCACGGCCGACGAGGACAGGCCGATCATCAGCGCCATCTTGGTCGACGACAGGCCAGCCCTGTCCTTGAGCAGCGAAACGATGGTTTGCATGTGAATCCCCAAGTTCTTCCCTGGTGCCGGCCCGGGCGAACCCCTTCGCCCTGGTGACCAGCCCCCTTCCCAGCAACGCCCGGGACCCCTCCCGTGCGCCGCGCGGGTCTTATATCCGGCCTGCACGTAACGTGCGTGTCCGCGGGCGCGAACATTGGTATCAATTGTTTCCGTCGGGCTCGGCCATCACGCCCAGCACGAAGGGATTGGCGACGCGGGAAAACCCCTCCTCGCCCACCAGCACGTCGAGCCCCAGCGACCCGAGGTCGTCGGCCAGCGGCTCCAGGGTGCGCGCGCTCTCGAGGTAGAAGACCTTCGAATAGCCCTGGCAGGTCTCGCAGCACTCGGCCTTGAGATAGGACGTGCCGGCGAACTGGCGGAACGAGATCTTGTCGGTGCTGCCGCAATGCACGCAGCGCGTCCGCACGTAGCGCCACGACGTGGCGCAAAGCGAGCAGTGCAGATGCCGGTGGCCGAACTTGGTGCCGCCCGGCGCCACCAGGCCGGCGACCGGCGGCGAGCCGCAGGCCGGGCACTGGCCGGAATCGGCCGGGTCGAGCGCCGCCACATCGAGGAGCGCCGCCATGCGCGTCCACGCGACCTGCAACGCGGCCGCCACGAACACCATCTCGGCGGTCTCGGAGGCCTTCACGTCACCTTGCAGGAAGCGGTCGGCCAGCGCCTCGAGGTCATCGCCCGAAGCCGCGGCAAGCGTCGTACGGGCTTTTAGGGCGGCCTCGGGCAGGCCGGCGACGTCGATGCGCTCGAGGATGCGCGCCAGCGCCACGCGCCAGCTCTCGTCGCGCTTCAGCGACGTCGGATCGATTGGCGCGCCCTTGGTCGGGCCGGGCAGCGTTCCCGCCGGCAGGCCGCCCAGCGCCTCGTGCTGGGCCGCGACCAGGGCCGCCAGCATGCGCAGGAAGCCTTCGAGCTCGTGGCCCGGCGCCAGCGCCCGCAACCGCTCCGCGCGCCTGGCGAAGACGGTGAGAAGATCGGGCAGCTTGACGGGGTCGCTCTCGGCGAACGACCCGACGGTGTTGTCGGGATTGCTCAGGGCTTGCCGACTTCCTGGCGGAACCACTTGCGATGATGCTTCCAGCTCCAGCCGCGCGTAACCGAACCGCGGGTCATGGCGCGCAGGGTGCCCTTGACCCAGATCGCCGCATACACATGCACGATCCAGATCAGGATGGCGCCGATGGCGCACAGCGCATGGACGACCGCCGCCAGCCGCTTCTGGTCGATGCTGGTATAGGCCTCGAAATAGACGTCCCACAGCACCAGCCCGCTGCCGAACAGCAGCAGGATCAGGATCGACTGGCCCCAGAAGACGAGCTTCTGGCCGGCATTGTACTTGCCGAGCTCGGGCAGCCCCTCCTCGCGGTCGTTGATGACGGCGCCGAGGTTCTTCATCCACACCGTGTCGTCGCGGTTCCACAGGTTCAGCGTGAAGAACCGGAAAAACAGGCCGAGGAAACTGAAGAATAGCACCACGCCGATCCACGGATGGACCGCGCGCGTCATCTGGCCGCCGCCGAACAGGTTGGTGAGGAAGTAGAGCGACGGATGGAACAGCGCCATGCCGCTCAGCGCCAGCAGGATCAGCGAAATGGCGGTGATCCAGTGATTGATGCGGGCGCCGGTCGTATAGCGCGAGACGACGTTGTTCTCGCTCATGTGTGACCACCCTTGTCCATTTGGCCTCCGGCCAGCTCGTCGCCCTTGCGTTGGTCGGCTTCGCTGACCTCGTTGGGGCCCTTGGTGATGTAGTGCAGGAAGCCGAACACGCCGGCGAAGGCGATGGCCGCCAGCGAGATCGGCTTCAGGATGCCCTTCCACAGCCCGACCATCGGGCTGATCTTGGGATCGTCCGGCAGGCCGGCATAGAGCGACGGCCGGTCGGCATGGTGCAGCGCGTACATGACGTGCGTGCCGCCGACGCCCGGCGGATTGTACAGCCCGGCATTCTTGAAGCCGCGCGACTTGAGGTCGGTGATCCTGTGCTCGGCATGGACGATCATGTCCTGCTTGGACCCGAAGTAGATCGCCTGGGTCGGGCAGGCCTTGGCGCAGGCCGGCGCCTGGCCGACCGAGACGCGATCCGAGCACAGCGTGCACTTGTAGGCCTTGCGGTCGACCTTGGAGATGCGCGGGATGTTGAAGGGGCAGCCCTTCACGCAATAGCCGCAGCCGATGCAGTTCTCCGACACGAAGTCGACGATGCCGTTGGTGTACTGCACGATCGCCCCCGGCGCCGGGCAGGCTTTCAGGCAGCCCGGGTCGTCGCAATGCATGCAGCCGTCCTTGCGGATCAGCCATTCGAGATTGTCGCCGTGCTCGTACTCCGTGAAGCGCATCACGGTCCACGAGGCGGGCGTCAGATCGGTCGGGTTGTTGTAGGTGCCGTCGGTGTAGCCGATCTCCTGCTTGAGGTCGTTCCACTCCAGGCACGCTGCCTGGCAGGCCTTGCAGCCGATGCACTTGGAGACATCGATCAGCTTGGCGACCTCGATCGGCGATTGACGGACCTGCGGCGGCGCCTCGGTCGAGGCGGAGCGGCGGCGGATGTCGAGCGATTGCAACGTAGCCATGGTGCCCTCCTCCGCCTATGCGACCGCCGGCTGGGCCGGTGGCGTGGTTTTCTTCACGTCGACCAGGAACGCCTTGTATTCCGGTGTATTCACCGAGGCGTCCCCGACCGAGGGCGTGAGCACGTTCATCGGATGCGCCTTGCGGGCGAAGCCGATGAAGCCGTAGTGGATCGGCAGGCCGACGACGTCGCACGGCTTGCCGTCGACCATGATCGGCCGCATGCGCTTGGTGACGCAGGCCTTGGCCTTGATCGCGCCGCGCTGGCTGGACACCTCCACCCAGTCGCCGTTCTGGATGCCCTTGGCCTTGGCCAGCCGCTCGCCCATCTCGACGAACAGCTCGGGCTGCAGCACGGCGTTGTCGTGCACGTTCTTGGTCCAGTAGTGGAAGTGCTCGGCCAGCCGATAGCTGGTCGCCACGATCGGGAACTTGTCGGGCGTGCCGAACGACTTGGCGTCGGCCGCGAACACCCGCACCACCGGATTGCTGCTGACCTTGGGATGCAGCGGGTTGGCGATGTAGGCGTCCATCGGCTCGTAGTGCTCGGGGAACGGCCCGTCGGGCATGGCCGCGCGGGCGAACAGCCGGGCGGTGCCTTCCTGGTTCATGATGAACGGGCCGACCGCCTTGTCGGGGGCGATGGTCGGCGCATAGTCGGGCACGTCGCCGCCGGTCCAGCGGCTGCCGTTCCACCAGATGTATTTCTTCCTCTCGCTCCACGGCTTGCCGTCGGGATCGGCCGAGGCGCGGTTGTAGAGCACCCGCCGGTTGGCCGGCCACGAGAAGCCCCAGTTGGGATAGATGCCGAGCCCCGTCGGGTCGCTGGCGTCGCGGCGCATCGACATGTTGCCGGCCTCGGTATAGACGCCGGTGTAGATCCACATGCCGCAGGCCGTCTTGCCGTCGGCCCGCATGATGCCGAAGTTCGGCAGCAGCTGGCCGGCGCGCAGCATCACCCTGTTGGGATCGGCCGGATCCGGCAGGTCCTCCAGCGCGTAGCCGTTGATCTCCTTCAGTACTTCCGCCGGATCGGGATTGTGCGGCCGCGTGTAGTTCCACGTGGTCTTCACGATCGGATCGGGGAAGGCGCCGCCGTCCTTGGCATAGAGGGCGCGCAGCCTGAGGTGCAGCTCCGAGACGATCTCGATGTCGCTCTTGGATTCGCCCGGTCCATCCGCCGCCTTCCAGTGCCACATGACGATGCGGCTGGAGTTGGTGGCGCTGCCCTCCTCCTCGGCATAGGCCGACGCCGGCAGCTGGATGACCTCGGTCTGGATCGACTTGGGGTCGACGTTGTTGAACTCGCCGTGGTTCTCCCAGAACCGCGCGGTCTCGGTCTCGAGCGGATCGATCACGACCAGCCACTTGAGCTTGGCGAGGCCGGTCATGACCTTGTTCTTGTCGGGTGAGGCCAACATGATGTTGAGGCCCTGGCAGAACAGGCCGTTCATCTGGCCCGCCGCCATCATGTCGACCATCTTCAGCACGTCGTAGGACGTGTCGAACTTGGGTAGGAAGTCGTAGGCCCAGTCGTTGTCCTTGGTCGCGGCCGCGCCGAAGAAGCTCTTCTGCTGGCTGACGAAGAACTTTTCGTAGTTCTGCCAGAAGCTGGTCTGTCCCGGCCTGAGCGGCTTGAAGGCGCGCGACTTCATGTAGTCGGCGTAGGTCGTCTCGCGGTCGGTCGGCAGGACGAGGTAGCCCGGCGTCGAGGTGCTGAGCAGCGCGAGGTCGGTGATGCCCTGCACGTTGGAATGCCCGCGCAGGGCGTTCACGCCGCCGCCCGGCATGCCCATGTTGCCCAGCAGCAGCTGGATCATGGCCATCGAGCGGATGTTCTGGGCGCCCGTCGTGTGCTGGGTCCACCCCAGGGCATACATCGACGTCATGGTGCGGTCGGGCACCGATGTCGTGGCGATCATCTCGCAGATCTGCAGGAACTTCGCCTTGGGCGTTCCGGTGATGCGCTCGACCATCTCGGGCGTGTAGCGCTCGACATGGGCCTTGAGCAGGTTGATGGCGCAGCGCGGGTCCTGCAGCGTCTCGTCGACCTTGGCCATGCCCTGGTCGTCGAGCTCGTAGTCCCAGCTCGAGCGGTCGGTATAGGCCTTGCGGTCGGCGTTGAAGCCGGTGAACAGGCCGTCGTTGAAGGCAAAGCCTTCCTTCACGATGTACGAGGCGTTGGTGTACGCCTTCACGTACTCCTGGTGGATCTTGTTGTTGCTGAGCAGGTAACGCATCACGCCCGACAGGAAGGCGATGTCGGTACCGGGCCGGATCGGCGCATAGACGTCGGCCACCGCGGCTGAGCGCGTGAAGCGCGGATCGACCACGATCAGCTTGGCGCCGTTGTTGGCCTTGGCCTCGGTCACCCACTTGAAGCCGCAGGGGTGGGCCTCGGCGGCATTGCCGCCCATGATCAGAACGAGATCAGTGTTCTTGATGTCGTTCCACGAGTTCGTCATCGCACCGCGTCCGAAGGTCGGGCCAAGACTGGCCACGGTCGGACCGTGTCAAATTCTAGCTTGGTCTTCGAACCCTAGTATCCCGGTCGCACGCACGAACTTGTATGTCAGGTATCCCGCCTCGTTGCTGAGCGAGGAGCCGCCGAAGAAGCCCGTGCTCAGCCAGCGATTGACCGTGACGCCGTCGCGATTCCTGGCGATGAAGTTCTTGTCGCGGTCTTCCTTCATCAGCTTGACGATACGGCCGAGCGCGAAGTCCCAGCTCACCCGCTCGAACTTGTCGGTGCCCGGCTTGCGGTGCATGGGATACTTCAGGCGATTGGCGCTGTGGATGTAGCCGAGCGAGGCGGCGCCGCGCGCGCAGAGCGTGCCGCGGTTGACCGGATGGTCGGGATCGCCCTCGACATGGATGATCGAGGACTTGGCGTTCTTCGACTTGTCGCCCAGCGAGTAGATCAGCACGCCGCAGGCGACGGCGCAGTAGGGGCAGGCGTTGCGGGTCTCGGTGGCGCGCTCGAGCTTGAAGGGTCTCACACCGGCTGCAAGCACATCGCCCGCGCCGACGAATCCCAAGGCGCCAACCGAGGAAGCGGCGAGCCCGGCAGCGCTCACCTTCATGAATTGCCGACGTGTGACGGCCATGTTCGTCTCCATCCCATTGACGCTTTTCGTCCGGCCTTTTTGGCTCATGACTTTTCTTATGATGCGTCTCGGCCAGTGAAACGCCGCTAAGTCCCTGAATCAACAGAAATCGGCGCACATTCCGGTGAGTCCTCGCCTACCGATGGTTGCTGCCCGGAAACCATCGGGAACCTCGTCACAGGGTCTTTGGCGGCTGGGGGCCGCTTGCGTCCTCGATTTTTACTGA
>Ga0081539_10001760_pt1 | contig 34531 bp, 26 predicted proteins | sample TabmetS4T2R2_FD_71023 | JGI IMG/M metagenome (GOLD analysis project Ga0081539, IMG submission 71023) | Tabebuia heterophylla rhizosphere microbial communities from the University of Puerto Rico - S4T2R2 | ecosystem: Host-associated > Plants > Roots > Rhizosphere ... | reverse complement strand
GTCCTTCGCGTCGTACCAGTTCTTCCAAGCGAACACGACGCAGTACATCGGCATCTTTTTCAGATCCGGATTGCGGCCGTACTGTTTGTCGAGCTGCGCGGCGTACTCGAGCGCGTCGGGCTGCTTGCGGAATTCCTCGCACACGGCGGGCGAACCGGCCGGGAGCGATCCTTTCGACGGATGCCGATCGCGATCGCCTTTACAGGTGACCGACCGTTCGCCGCGGAGGTTCAGTGTGCCGAGCGCGTTGATCTGACGAGAGTCCGGCGTCCCCACGGTCATGCCGTACTGCTGATCGACGTCGGGATCGGAAGCCGTGGTTTCCATCCGTCCAAGCTCGATGGGCGGGCCTTCGTACTTGTCGACGTCCGGCAGGAGCGATGAGATCGCCACCGTCTCGGTCGGATACGTCAGCGGCGAGCCCGCGCGAACCGTCCCGCGTGCCGCCGGAATGGGCCGGCCGTCCGTGGTGACGAGACGATCCGAAACACCGTTATACGTTCTGGCGCGCGCGAGATACGCGCGGACGATCCCCTGACAGGTGGTCACGCCACGCTGAATCGCGCGGTGCATGTCGGCGATCGTCGCCTCTTCGATGCGGAACGGCTCGCTCGGCACGCGATCGCGCTGCAACAGCGGCACGCCGACCAGCGTGGCGATGCCGAGAGTGGAAATCAGGAACCAGGCAACGCGCGTCGCGGTGGACATTGCGGGCCCCTTGCAAGCAGCGGTTTACACCCCCGACGAAACACGGAGGCACGGAGACACGGAGGACGCACGGAGCAAGAAAGCTCGCGGGCACCAGAACGTGGAGCGGCTCGACAAAGCACACACCGGTGCGTCAAGCGCGGTCACCGGTGTGCTCCGTGCGTCTCTGTGACTCCGTGCCTCCGTGTTTTCGTGGACAGGTGAACGTCCTCGCGATCAGAACGTCACGCGGAATCCGACCTGCGCCGACCGGAACTGCGCCGTGACGTGCTGCAGATACTGGGCGGTCTGACTTTCGACGGTGCCGATGCCCCAGTTCGGCCGGTTGAAGACGTTGAACACTTCGGCAATGCCGTCCAGGTTGATGCGCCCGGGCAGCGGAATGCGCTGCTGCACACGTACGTCGGTGCGATTCTGCGACGGTGCGATGAGCGAATTGCGAGGCACGATCGTCCCATCCGGACGCAGGCGCTGGCTGAAGCCGCCACCGGTGTTGCGAATGTCCTGGCCGTAGTTGCTCGACAGCCTGATGCCGGCGAGCACGTAATGCAGGCCGCTGACCTGGAAGCCCTTGCCCACCTGCCAGATCGCGTTGAACACGGCGCGGTGCCGCTGGTCGTCGGCAGAGAGACCGTACTCCCCGCCGAGGTCGGGGGCCGTGAAGAACGTCACCTGATTCAGTCCGCTGAACGGCTTGGTGTCTGCGTTGTACAGCCACGAGAGCGTGTAGGTGGCGGACGCCTGCCAGCGATTGCTGAACCGCTTGGTGAATGCCGTCTGCAGACCGTGATAGTTCGAGCGCGCCAGATGCGCGTTCATCGACACGATTCCCCAGTCCGGCTGGGGACGATTCGCCCGCACGGTGAACGGCAGGTTCACTCCCGTGTTTGGATCGAACTTCAGGTTCACGTTGTCGACGACGTCCTTTTCGTGCGTGCCTTTGCTGTAGACATAGTCGGCCTCGACCGACATCGTGTTGCCGAACTGACGCTGGACGCCGATCGAGGTCTGGAACGTCTTCGGCAGGTGCACGTACTGCGGCAGGCCGACGAACTCCTGCAGGTCGCGAATCAGACAGCCGGGCGCGTTGTTGTTGGCGTAGCAGAACGCGCTCAACGCCTGGTCGTAGGTCGGCAGCGGCCGGCCGTTCGTCGGGTTCGCCGCGAAGTCGGCGCGGCCGTCGTTGGCGTACTGAATCACCACGACCTGCGCGTTGCCGGTCGCGAACGACTGGTCGGCACCGATGGCGTCACCGTAATACAGTCCGGACCCGCCGCGGATGACCGTGCGCTCGTTCCACTGATACGCGAAGCCGAATCGCGGCTGGAAGTTCGTCTTGTCATTCGGACGTCCCGCCTGCTGCCATGGGGCCACTTCGACGTCGTTGGCGAACACGTCCATCTCGAGGTCGTAGCGCAACCCGAGGTTCAGCGTCAGCTTGCTGTGGATCTGCCAGTCGTCCTGGATCCAGCTGGCGAACTTCTTCGAGCGCAGGTGCACGTCGAAGTCGCCGACGCCGATGCTGTAGGTGCGGACCCACGGCGAGATCGCCGTCAGGTTCCACGTGTCGGCATTGAAAGCATCCGGGAACCATGCCTGCAGCTGGTCGGCGGAAGGACGGGCCAGCGCGTTCGCGGACAGCGTCCCCATGCACTGCCGGCAGTTCGCCTGGATCTGATGACGGTGCAGGAACTCGCCACCCACCTTCAGATCGTGGCGCCCCTTGGCGGTGTAGGAGTACGAGAAATCGTCGCGCGCGTTCCACACCCATTGATCCTGGTGACGCGGGTAGAACTGGTTCCCACCCACCGCAAACCCGGTGAAGGTGATGCGCGGCGACCCGGTGGTGATGCCGTTGGCCGCCTGCCAGTGACGCGACCAGTTGGTGAGGTTGGCGTTCTGCAGACCGAACACGGCCTGGCCCACCCGGATCTCGTTCAGCGCGCGGCTGCTCAGCACCTGCGTGAACTGGCCGAGATACTCGTTGTTGTATTCGCGGTTCCATCCGAGCGCCGCGGGATGGCTCTGGAAATTCGTGTTCGAGAGAAACGGCTCGTAGAAGCGGCCCTTCGACACCTTGCCCATGAGCCGCATCTCCGGCACCAGCTGATAATCGAGGCGGATACCGCCCTTCTTCTGATTCGCCTTGCCCTTCACGTCGATGTTGAACAACGGGTACGGCGTGTTGAAGATGCCAGTCTTCGGCTCTCGCTCGTACTCATAATTCCCGAAGTAGTGCACCCGATCGCGGATGATCGGCCCGCCCAGCGTGCCGCTGTACTGCTGGTTGTCAATCGGCTCGACGCGATTCAGCACCGGGTTCTCGGCATTGAAACGGCTGTTGCGGAAGTTGCCGCGAAACAGTCCCGACAACTGATTCGACCCGGACTTGGTGATCGCGTTCACCTGCACGCCGGTCGACCGCCCCATCGTCGCGTCGAAGCGGTTGGAGACGAACTGGAACTCGGCGATCGAATCCTGGCTGTATTTCGGCTGGCCGCCGGTGCCGATGTCCGCCGAGACCTGCTGGCCATCCACGTTCAACTGGAACTCGCGCGCCTCGCCGCCGTTGCGATCCGGCAGCGGCGTCTGCGCGGCGGTGCCCGTTGCCGCCGGATTGGTGCGGCTGCCCGGCGCCAGCAGCGCGAGCTGAATCCAGTTGCGGCCGTTGACCGGCAGCTCCTGGACCTGGCGCGGATCGACGTTGCCGCCGAGCGCCGACGTGCTCACGTTGAGCAGCGGCGACTCGCCGGTGACCGTCACTGTCTCCTGAACGGAGGACGGCATCATCTGCAGATTGACGCTGGCCGTCTGCCCGACGAGCAGCTGCACCCCGGTGCGCTCGACGGTGCTGAATCCAGACAGCTCCGCCCTGATGACATACGTGCCGACGCGCGCCGGCAGCCGGTAGACGCCACTCTCGTCGGTCACGCCGACGAACGTGTTGCCGGTGGCGGAGTTGGTCGCCGTGACGGTGACACCTGGAAGAACGGCGTTGGTGGCATCGGTGACCGTGCCCGTGAGCACGGCTTCCTGAGCGAGCGCTGCCGCTGGCAGCACGAAGATCGCAAGCACGAAAACGACACGCCGGAACAAAGGCATCTTGGCCTCCATGGAACGCGCCGAACGTGAACGGCTCGAAGATACGAAACGAACCAACGCGGACCATGAAGGTCCGCGCCGCATCGACACTAGGATCCTTGCGCCGGATTGAGTGACGCCAGATACGCCGACAACGCCAGGATGTCGTCGTCGGTCAGCTGCGCGACCGGCTTCTTCATCAACTGCGCGTCGATGCCGTTGCGGCTGCCGTCCTTGAAGAGATGCAGCTGCCGCGCGATGTAGATCGGGTGCAGACCGGCGAGACGGGGAACGTTGCCGAGTCCACGCATGGTGTCGCCGTGGCAGATGCCGCACGCGACGGTCTTGCCATTGCCGCCGGTCTGCGCCAGCGTGCGCCCCTTGGCGATGCTGCCCGGTGGGACATAGGCGGTGAACCCGGAGTGCGGATCGCGGCTCCGCGCGCGGTCCTGGTCGTCAGGCACGGTGATGATGCGGTTGCCGATCGGCTCCATGCCGCCCTTCGGATCGACGAACCGCATGCGCCCCTGGCCCACGATCGTCTTGGGCACCATCGCGGCTTCCTTGACGGTCGTGAACTGACGCGGCTTGAGCGACGCAAACCAGGCCGCTGCCTGCCGCACTTCATCGTCGGTCATGTCCTTGGCGAAGGCGTTCATGCGGCCGGCGGGGTCCTTGCGCACGGCCGTCTTGAAGTCGTCCATCTGCTGGACGATGTAACCGGCCGGCAGCCCCGCGAATCCCGCGGACTCTGGATGCCCTTCGCCGTTCATGAGATGACACGACCCGCACGCCAGCGCCGTGGGCCGGCCTTTGTGCACGATGGCGGGAGCAGGCGGATGTTCGTCCGGGAACCAGTCAGGTGGTGCCGTCAGATTGTCGATCTCGGCCGGCGTGTACGCCTTGCTGCTGCCGGGGATCTTCTTGGGTTCGGCGGGCTCCGCCGGAAGCTGTTGCTGAATCACCGGGAACGCCCACTGCGGTTCTCGAGCCGGAGGATTGGGCAGCTGCGCGGGGTTCACTTGCGAGTAGGACGTAATCGATAACAGTGACGCGAAGGCTCCAACGAAGACGACAACGAGACGACGACGCATGAAAGAGACCCTCCGAAGGAATCAGAAACCCTGAACGTCGAACTCGAACTCAGGGAACCTGGAACCCTGAACCGAGGAACTCGGAACAGGGAACCAGGAACCGGGAACGTGTGCGTCAGAACGTGATGCGGAAGCCGAACTGCGCCGACCGGAACTGCCCCGCCGACGGCTGGAGATATCTCGCGTTGCTTTCCTCGCTGATCAACGTGAAGTTCTCGTTGTTGAACACGTTGAACACTTCCGCCAGCACGTCTACCGATATGTGGCGCAGCGGGACGCGCTGCTGCACGCGCAGGTCGGTCCGATTCTGCTTCGGCTGAATGAACGAGTTGCGGTCGGCGATGGTGCCATTCGGACGCAACCGTGCGGTGCCGCCCGCGCTCAGGCCGCGCAAGTCGCCGCCGTAGGTCGACGCGCTGCGGATCCCTGCGCCCAGATAGTGCAGGCCGCTGACCTGGAAGCCCTTGCCGACCTGCCAGATGCCGCTGAACACGGCCCGGTGACGCTGGTCGTCGGACGCGTAGCTCCACTGGTTACCGAGGTCCGGCTGCACCGGGAACGGCACCTGCGTCAGGCCCGAAAACGGCTGCGCCTCGGCATTGAAGAACCAGGAGAGCGTATACGTCACCGACGCCTGCCAGCGCTGGGACATGCGCTTGGTGAAGGCCGTCTGCAGCGACCGCAGCTCCGACCGCCCGGTGTGCGGAATCATCGAGATGATGCCCATGTCGGGCCATGGCAACCGCGCACGGTTGGCATTGGTGACGGGAATGTTCGCGCCCGTCGCCGGATCGAACGCCACGTTGACGTTGTCCAGCGTGTCCTTTTCGTGGCGGCCGATCGAGTGGACATAGTCCGCTTCGACCGACATCGTGTTGCCAAGCTGACGCTGGATCCCGATCGACGAGTTCCAGCTCCGCGCCATCTGCATGTACTGCTCGGGCGCGGGCATCTCCTGCAGTGAATTCAGAATGCAGGGCTGCGTGCCGGTGAACCCGCGCGCCTGCCAGGCCGCAAAGTTCGCCGCCTGCTGCGGCGAGTTGCACATCTGCGTCAGCGCCTGGTCGTAGGTCGGCAGTGGCTGGCCGTTCAGCGGATCGACCGCAAAGTTCGCGCGGCCATCGTTGGTGAACGTGAGCCGGAGCAACTGCGTGTTGTATTTCGGCCAGAACGCATCGATGGTCAACGCGTCCGAGAAATACGTCCCCGTTCCGCCGCGAACGACCGTCAGCGGACTCACCTGCCACGCGAAGCCGACGCGCGGCTGGAAGTTGTTGGTGTCGTTCGGCCGATCGGCGGGGTAGAACGGCGGCTGTCCGGGTTTGTATTCGAGGCCCAGATCGTTGGCCCAGGCGTTGATGCTGAGGTCGTAGCGCAAGCCGAGATTCAGCGTCAGATTGCTCGTCAGACGCCAGTCGTCCTGCAACCACGCGCCGTACTTCGGCTGGTGATACTGATTGGGAAATTCACCGATGCCGATGGTGTAGGTCTGCACAAACGGCGAGATCGCCGCCAGGTTCCACGTGTCGGCATTGAACGGATCGGGGAACCATGCCTGGAGCAGAGCGGCCGCACCCGGCGAGTTGACGTTGAACGTACGGGCGTTGATCTCGCCGCCGCACCGGTTGCAGTTCAGGCTGTCCTCGTAGTGATCCACCCACTCGGCGCCGGCGCGCAGATCGTGCCTTCCGTGCAGGTCGTAGGAGAAGGTGAAGTCGTCGCGGATCTGGCCGACCTTCTGATCGCGGTGCCGCGGCGCATTGGCGTTGGCGTTGATCGAGAAGCCCGTGAAGGTGACGCGCGGGTAACCGTTGGTGATGCCGTTGGCCGCCTGCCAGTGTTTCGACCACGTAACCAGCGTGTTGTTCTGGAAACCGTAGTGGGTGTATCCGCCACGGACTTCGTTTACCGCGCGGTTGCTCAGCACCTGGGTGTACGACCCGAGGTACTCGCGGTTGTGCTCATCGCTGTCGATCGTTGCCGCCGGGTGAGTGGCGAGGTTCGGGTTGAAGAACGGGTCGTAGCTGTTGTGCCCCGAGACCTTGCCCATCAACCGTTTGTTCGGCGACAGCTGATAGTCGACACGCATGCCGGCAAGCTTGCGCGTGAGTTTTCCAGCCTGCGCGAGGTTGAACGCCGGGAACGCCGTCGTCCACTGGACGGTCTTCGGCTCGCGCTCGTATTCGAAGTTGCCGAAGTAGTGCAGCTTGTCGCGGACGATCGGACCGCCCACGGTCGTGCTGTACTGCTGATTACTGATCGGCAGCACTCTGTTCGCCACCGGATCCTTGGTGTTGAACTTGTCGTCGCGGAAATTCGTGCGGAAGAGACCGGTAATCCGGTTCGTGCCGGATTTGGTAATGGCGTTGACCTGCACGCCGCTCGACCGTCCCTGCGTTGCGTCGAACCGATTCGAGATGAACTGGAACTCCGCAATCGAGTCCTGATTGAACCGCGGCTGATTGCCCGTTCCGAGCTCCGAAGAAATCTGCTGTCCGTCGAGATTGAGCTGGAACTCGCGGACTTCACCGCCGTTGCGATCGGGCAGCGGCGCGCTGGTGTTGGTCGGCGACGTGCGGGCGCCGGGTGCCAGCAGCGTGAGTTGCATCCAGTTGCGTCCGGCAACCGGCAGCTCCTGCACCTGCTCCGGATTGACGTTGCCGCCAAGGCTCGACGTCGACACGTTGAGCAGAGGCGTTTGTCCGGTGACCGTCACCGTCTCCTGAATCGCAGACGGCATCATCTGCAGGTTCACCGTCGCCGTCTGGCCGACGAGCAACTGCACGCCCGGACGGGTGATTGTCGTGAATCCCGAGAGCTCGGCGGTAAGCGTGTAGCCGCCGACGCGTGCCGGGATGCGATAGCTCCCTCGCTCGTCGGTCACCGCCGTGAACTTGTTGCCGGTGGCATCGTGCGTGGCGGTGACGGTCACACCCGGAAGGACACCGCCGGTGGAGTCATTGATGGTGCCGTTCAGCACCGCTTCCTGCGCGAATGAAATTGCGGGGATTAGGAGAAGCGCGCACAGACACGCGACGCGCCCCAGTACGCTCGACCACATAGAGGACCTCCCTCCGCGGACACCGACCCTGGGTCAACGATCGGACAAGAGAATATGCATGCAGCGCCAAAGTGGCGCAAAGTGGCCGGATTCTAGAAGGCGCTGGGTCGACTGTCAACCTGCAATATCAAAGAGAGATCCCGTCTCAAACTCCCAATTCGCAACCCGCTTCGCCGCGCCAACTCCCCATAGGCCCCGCCTGCCGTAACGCTCTGGAAGTCCTGCGATGACGTCGTTATGGACGTTGCGAGTTGGAGCTGGCAACGGATTTTGAGCTGGAAGTTGAAGATTAGTCCGAGAATTCCCGAGCCAGCGCCACCCATTCCCCGTTCGGCGCCAGCAGCTGATAGGCACGCCAGTGCGGCCGCGCCTCGTGCGACTGCCCCGCCTTCTCGCATGCCACGGCCAGGTAGAAGTGCGCGTCCGCGTAGGTGGGATTGAGCGCGATCGCTTCGCGGTAGCAGCGCTGCGCCTCCGGATACCGGCCGAGATCGTGAAAGATGTTGCCGAGGTTGAACTGCGCCTCGAACACTTCGCGATCGAGACCGATCGCCCGCTCGTAGAGCGCCTGCGCCTCGACGATCTCGTCGCGCGCGTAGTGGATGTTGGCGAGATTGATCAGCGCCGGAACCAGATAGGGATCGAGCTCCAGCGCCCGCCGGTACGTATTCATCGCCGCATCGAACTTGGCGGGATCCCCATCGTCGAGCGCCGACGCCACCAGAAAGTATTCCTCGGCAGACGATGCGGACGGTGGCGGAAAGGGTCCCATCAGCGCGGCGAGCGGCGGCGGCTCGGGTCGCTTCAACTGGAGCACCTTCGCCGGCTGCGCCTCGATGCGGAAATCGAACGCGAGCTGACCGGCGCGAGACGCGAGCAGGTTCCGGAGCACGGCGCGGAAGCTGACGCCCTCCGCCAGTTCGGCATCCGCCTGGCGGATGATCGCGAGGTCGGCGAACGAGTAGTACGGTTCACCGTGGATCCGATCCGTCCGTATCAGGCCCCACTTCTGCATGTAGCGCAGATGATCCTCACGGACGTGCTTGTAGCGTTCGAGCAGCTGCCGCCGTGAGATGGTTGTCTGACCCGGAATCATCTTTTCGACACTATAACTCCCAACTCTGTGACGCTCGATCGAGCTCCCAACTCCCGATCTTTGGGAGTTGGCCCGGCAAAGTCGATTGGGCGTTGGGAGTTCATCAGGAATAATCTCTCGCAGACATGCTATTGGCCGGCGATGTTGGAGGCACCAAGACCCTCCTCGGGTTATTCGAGCTGTCGGAGCCGCGCCCGCGCGCGCTCGTCGCGCACAGCTATCCGACGAACGATTTCGCGAGCTTCACCGCGATCCTCGACGCGTTCGCACGCGACGTCCACCAGCCGTTCAGTGTGTCGGCAGCAGCGGTCGGCGTCGCCGGTCCGGTGCTCGGCCGCACGGCGCGCCTCACCAACATCGTCTGGGACATTTCCGCCGACGAGGTGACGGCGCGGTTCGGGACCGCGCACGTCGCACTGCTCAACGATCTGGAAGCGATGGCCAGCAGCGTCGAAGTGCTCGGAGCGGACGAGCTCGTCGCGCTGCAGGACGGCCACCCGCGACCGGATGGCAACGCCGTGGTGATTGCGGCCGGGACCGGTCTCGGGCAGGCGTACCTCCATCGCATTCAGGGACGCCTGCGTCCCGTTCCTTCTGAAGGAGGCCATGCGGACTTCGCCGCCCGGACCGATCGCGAGATCGAGCTCGTGCGCATGCTGCGCGAGATGTACGGGCGCGCCGAAGTCGAGCAGGTGCTGAGCGGACCCGGGCTGCTGAACCTGCACCGGTTCACCCATCGTGGAGGCGAGTGCGCGGTCGTCGACAACCTTGCCGCGCCCGAGGCGCCGGCGCGCGTGTCGCAAAGCGCGCTGGCCGGCCGCTGTCAGTTCTGCGTCGAGGCACTGCGGATGTTCGTCGACGCGTACGGCGCGGAGGCGGGAAATCTGGCGCTGCGCGGAGTGGCAAGCGCCGGCGTGTACGTGGGCGGCGGGATCGCGCCGAAGATCCTGCGCGCGATTCAGAGCGGCGGCTTCATGGACGCGTTCCGCGCGAAGCCGCCGATGAGCGATTTGCTGTCGCGAGTGCCGGTGAAGGTGATTCTCAACCCCGACGCCGGCCTGCTGGGCGCGGCAACCTACGCGCAATCGCTGCTCGCAAAGAGCTGACGGGCCTCGTGGGGATGCGGCGCGGACCTTTATGGTCCGCGAAAGCATTTCTAGGGAACCGCTAACGCCATTCCTTGCGCGCAGAGCGGACATTCGTCTGGCTTCCACAGCGTCAGCGATCTCCGCGTCAACGTTTCCACAGGCAATCCGCGGCTCGCACAGTGTGTCGCCCCTTCTTCGCCGATCATCGCCAGAGCGGCTACGACGACGGGCGTCGCACCCGCCGCTTCGAGGGCGGCGATGGTCGCGCGCACCGATGATCCTGCGCTGATCGCCTCGTCGACGACGGCGAGACGCTGACCGCGCACGGCCTCCTGCGTCGCGGGAGTAAGCCGATAGGCGGCCGTGAACAACCCTCGCTCCGCCGAGGCCGGATCCGGCTCCGAGTAGTAGAAGGCGCGATTCAACGTCATCGCGAGCGATTGCGCGAGAAAGGCCCCGCCGACAAAGGGGCCGCAGATCGCGGTGAATGAATACGACGCTAGACGCTCTGCCAGTGCGGCCACCGCCGGCGCTACTCTCGCCGGCTCGGCGAACACGAGATCGAACGTCAGCCAGGTATCGGTGTGATAGCCGGACTCGAGGACGAAGTGCCCGCGACGAGCAGGGACGGCGTCGAAGACGTCGACCGCCGCATGTGTGGTGCGATGCTGCAACTCGACGATGTTGCCCTCCGGATCGCGCACATAGGTCCAGGTAATCGTGACCCCACCGGCGATCGTCACAGTCTCCACCGTGCCGACCGAAGTGCCGCCGGCTTGCAGCACGGCCTGTCGCGCGGCGCGCACATCGTCGACGGCCAGCGCGATGTGGCCGAAGCCGACGCGGTTGGGCGGCGGCGCGGTGGACTCGACGACCTCTCCGTATTGAAAGACCTCCAGGGTGGGCCCATCGCTCCCGAATCCAGGCAGTCGCAGGTGAACGCCATCGATGCGAGCGCCGGGAATGCCGGTGCCGCGTGCAATCGAGTCGTCCGAAAGGTGCCGTTCCGGCGGCACACGTACGCAGCCGAACACGGTTTCGTAGAACCGGGCGAGCCGTTGCCAGTCCCTCGCGATGAGATTCGTGTGGGCGTATTTCAACCGCCTGACCTCACGGCAGGAGAAAGGCGGCTCCGAAAAGGACGAGCGCCGAGAGCACGCACGTCGCCAGCGCGATTGCGGCGAACCGCCGCTCCGGTGGAGTCGTCGCGAGGTCGAACGGCACCAGGCGGTGCAGGATCTTTTCGATCGGCGAGGACACGACCCCGACGAGAATGGTTGCGAAGAGCGCCACGTAGAATCGGCCGCCCTGCCCCTTGGAGCCGGCATCCATCCGCAGCATGAGATACACGGCGCTGGCAACCACAGTCACTGCCGCCACGATGAACACAATCCATAACGGGCGTTCGTACGCGGCAGGCCCCCTGGTTGCACTCCCCTTCTCATCGAACCACATACGCCGTGCTCCACCCGCCGCCTTGACTTGGCTTCTTTCGCAGCGGTACGCTCGATTTGTTTACGATCCCGCCCGGGATCGGGGGTCATCCTACCGGCACGTGGTCATTACACTCAACGGCGAACGCTTCGAGCTCGATCGGCCGCTGTCGGTCACCGACCTGCTGGCGCGGCTGGAGATCGATCCGCGACGGGTTGCGGTCGAGCACAATCTCAACATCATCCGCCGCAACACGTTTCCCGAGGTCGTCGTGAAGGACGGCGACCGGATCGAGATCGTCAATTTCGTCGGCGGCGGCTAATCAGCAATGACAGACAGCCCATTTGTAATCGCAGGCCGGACGTTCGCGTCGCGGTTGATCGTCGGCACCGGCAAGTACTCGTCGTTCGCCGTCATGGCACAGGCGCACGAGGCGTCGGGCGCCGACATGGTCACCGTGGCGGTGCGTCGCGTGAACCTGTCCGACCGATCGCGCGAATCGCTGCTCGACTATATCGACACCGACCGCATCTTCCTCCTGCCGAATACCGCCGGATGCTACACGGCCGACGAGGCGATCCGGACGGCGCGTCTCGGCCGCGAAGCGGGACTGTCCAACTGGGTGAAACTGGAAGTGATCGGGGACGAGCGGACGCTGTTCCCGGACAACGAAGCGCTCATCGAAGCCACGCGCGTCCTGGTCAAGGACGGCTTCGTCGTCCTGCCTTACACCAATGACGACCCGATCGCGTGCCGCAAGCTGGAGGATGCTGGCGCCGCGGCGGTGATGCCGCTCGGCGCGCCGATTGGATCGGGCCTGGGCATTCAGAACATCAACAACCTGCGCATCATCCGCCAGTTCGCGCGCGTGCCGCTCATCATCGATGCCGGCGTCGGCACGGCCTCCGATGCTTCGCTGGCGATGGAGCTGGGAGCCGACGGCGTCCTCATGAACACGGCGATCGCCGGCGCCCAAGAGCCCGTGGCCATGGCGACGGCGATGAAGCACGCCGTCATCGCCGGCCGGCTCGCGTATCTGGCCGGACGCATCCCGCGCAAGATGTACGCGACCGCCAGCAGCCCGGTCGAGGGCATGGTCGGTCGTTGAGCTCCCAACCCACTGCGCTGGAGCCAGCTCACACGTCAACTCCCAGAGCGTTTGGTCGACATGTGGGAGTTGGTTCGGGCGTCAGCCAGTCGGGAGTTGGGAGTTGACCACGGAGCGTCCGCGGCGGTCGCGACTGGAAGTTCCCGCCGTGGAGCTCGCGCTCGTCGAGCGCCTCAACCAGTGGTGGCGCATCACCGGTCCGCCTCACCAGCAGCGCTCCTGGCGACAGCGCCTTGCCCTTCCCTTCCGCCGCGTGCTCGCGCGACTGCTCGGTCCGCAGGAAACGTTCAACTCGGCCCTCGTCCAATACGTGAACGCTGCGACAACGGTGCACCAGCAGTCCGCCGACCGGATCGGAGAGGCGCTGCAATCGACGCTGGAACAGTCCGCAGCGCTGATGGACGAGGTGAGGCGCTTTCGTGAGGCGCTCGGCGCACGCGAACGTCGCATCGAGGCTGGCATGTCCGCCATCGTGAAGGACTACGAGGAGATCCGCACGTCAATCGGAATCCTTCAACAACGGATCCGCTCGGATCGTTCGGAACGCTCGAGTCGTTCTGGTTCGAATCGTTCGCAGGATTTGAACGATTCGAACGTTCCGAACGATCCGCACGCCCCGAACGATCCGAACGATTCGAGCTATGTGGGCTTCGAGGATCAGTTCCGAGGCAGTGCCGAGCAGATACGCGAGCGGCTGTCCGGGTATCTGCCGATATTCGCGGGGGCCGATGACGTCCTCGACATCGGCTGCGGGCGCGGGGAGTTCCTCTCGCTGTTGCGCGAGCGGGGCGTGCGGGCCAGAGGGCTGGATGTGAACGCGGCGATGGTGGATGTGTGCCGCGAGAACGGGCTGGATGCGACGCAGGCGGATGCGCTGGGGTACTTACGGGCGCAACCCGATGGATCGCTCGGCGGGCTGTTTTCGGCGCAGGTCGTCGAACATCTGGAGCCGGCCTATCTCACGCGCCTGCTCGGCACCGCGTTCGACAAGCTTCGTCCCGGCGCGGCCATCGTGCTCGAGACGATCAATCCGGCGTGCTGGTTCGCGTTCTTCGAGAGCTATATCCGCGACATCACGCACGTGCGGCCCCTGCATCCCGATACGCTGCGGTTTCTGCTGGTGGCGAGCGGGTTTCAGCAGGTCGAGATTCAGTACCGCGTTCCGTATCCGGAGCACGAGAAGCTGCAGCGGATAGCGGCGGGATCGCTCGGCGATTCCGCGGAGACGATCAACGCCAACGTCGACAAGCTCAATAGCCTGCTGTTCACGTATCTCGATTACGCGGCAATCGCCCGCCGGCCTTGAAGTGCCTGGGCGGGTCTGAAGAGCAAGACCCGCCCTACAAACTTTGTAGGGCGCGTCCTGCCTTGTGGACGCGCCGCGTACTAGTTCGCACGCTTCCACGGCCCTGGCGACGCCAGGATCGACTTCGCGATGAAGTCGGCGAGCAGCAGATTACCCGTCCGCGTGTAGTGGCAGCAGTTGTCCATGTACACCGCTGACGTCTCCCGATCGAAGACGTCCAGCCCATTGAAGAAGCGTTCCGGCTCGACGTGCGCCGCCGTGCTCAGCAGTGCCGGATAACCTTCGGCCACCGCTTTTCTGTAGGGCGATTCCTCGCTCAGCGCCACGCGAGCTTCGGCGTCGCTGAACGTGTGACGCGTCAAGTACTGGTTCGGCTGCAGGACGTGAAAATAACGCACGCCGCGAGCCGCGAGGAGCTCGTTCATCATCAGCGACGCACGCGCCCACTGATTGGCGATGTCGGCGTACAGATCGCTGCCCTCACGCGTCCGCACGCGCGGCGTGACCTGGATCAATGAGCTCTGCGACGCGTTCGACGGCAGGTTGCTGAACCGCCCGAGCTCGCGCGAGTACTCGTCAACGGTCCGGCGATAGACGCGGTCGAGCACGACGTGAACGGCAGCCAGCGGCGCCCGCTGCGCGCGTGCCGCCAGATCGGTCAACCGCGCGCGCAGCCGCTCGATCGCCGACAGCGACTCGAGCTTCTCCGGCGTCAACGTCGCCTGGTTCACCAGATTGATCAGCCCGTCGACGTGTTGGGCGCTCGGCATCGAGATGTCCAGCCCGCGCTCGTCGTTCAGATGCGCGAGCGCCACGTCGTTGAAGCCGTCGATGTTCACGACGAGATCGAAGGTCTGGCCGATCTCCAGAAAATAGGTCAGGACGAGCAACTGCTGCGGCTGCTTGTACCCTTCGTGGCTGAAACAGAGCGGAATCAGCTCCTTGTCGCGAAAGAACGGGTCCCGCCTCAGGTCCTCCAGCAGGCGGTCCGCTCCAACAGCGCAGAACCACAGCCCGACCGAGCCGCCGAACAGACCGACGACGAACTGGTTGTCACGCTGCTTGGTGAACGGATAGTCGTACGCCGAGACGAAGCCGAAGTTGTTCGTGTGCAGGTCGGCCGGCGGCGTGTTCGCCGCGCGCAGGCTGGCCGGCACGGCGAATGGCACACCGGGTTTGTGCGTGGGACCGAAGTACGGATGCAGTGCCTCGCCGGTCAGGCGTCCCTCCGGCACCGGCGCGACCGGCAGCTCGTACGGGCGGCGCGACGTGTAATACAGCCCGCCGGTGTCGATGTAGTAGAGGAAGAGCGCGGCCGCTTCCGCCAGCAGGCAGAACAGGATGACGTTGATGACGACGATCCTCAGTCGAGGGCGAATTCGGTACGCCAGGACTCGTCCTCGACCGGCGGCGACTGGGCCGCCTTTTCCAGCAGGAAATCTTCGAGCACCAGCACGTCGATGCCGGTGCGCATGAAGCAGCGGTAGGCGTCGTGCGGCGTGCAGACAATCGGCTCGCCGCGCACGTTGAACGACGTGTTCACCACGATCGGACAACCGGTGCGGCGATGGAACGCCTCGATGATCTCGTAGAAGAAGCCGTGCGTCTCGCGCGTCACGGTCTGGATCCGCGCCGAATAGTCCACGTGCGTCACCGCCGGCACGATCGACCGGGGCACGTTCAGCTTCTCGATTCCCCAGAGCGTGTCGGAATCAGGCGTCACCGGCACGCGACGCTCGCGCTTCACGTGTGCGACCAGCAGCATGTACGGGCTGTCGACGTCGAGCTCGAACCACTCGCCCACGTGCTCGCGCAGCACCGATGGCGCGAACGGCCGGAACGATTCGCGGAATTTGATCTTCAGGTTCATCATCGACTGCATGGCCGGCGACCGCGGATCGCCGATGATCGACCGGCTGCCGAGCGCGCGCGGCCCGAACTCCATGCGGCCCTGAAACAGGCCGACCACGTTGCCGGCAGCGATGTGGCCGGCGATCTCGTCGGCGGCGGTCGCGCGCCGCAGCCGGCGAGCCACGCCGCCGCGCTCCTCGAGAAAGGCGGCGATCTCCTCGCTGGTGAACCGCGGCCCGAGCAGCGCCCCGTTCATCGCATCGCTCCTGCCCCGTGACACGGACACGACGCGTGGCCTGGCCAGATGATGATGCCAGAGCCGCAACGCCACACCGACTGCGCCACCGGCGTCTCCGGCAGCTGGCTGGATCCATACGCGATCGAATGGACTCTCCCGGAGAACACGTCCGTTCGCGACGCAATTCAGCGCCACGCCACCGGCAAGACACAGATTCCGCATTCCCGTCTCGCGGTGCGCGAAGGCGGCCATCTTGAGCATCACCTCTTCGGTGATCTCCTGAATCGATCGCGCGAGGTCCATCTCGCGCTGCGTCACCAGCGATTCAGGCGTGCGAGGCGGTCCGCCGAACAGATCCGCCAGCTTCGACCCGGTCATCGTCAATCGGCGCGTGTAGGTGAAGTACTCCTGATTCATCCACACGCTGCCGTCGTCTCGAATCTCGACGAGGTGGTCCTTGATTACCTGGACGTACTTCGGCTCGCCGTACGGCGCGAGCCCCATCACCTTGTATTCGCCCGAGTTCACCTTGAAGCCGGCGAAGTAGGTGAAGGCCGAATAGAGCAGCCCGAGCGAATGCGGGAACCTGAGCTCGCGCAGCAGCTCGAGATCGGCACCGCGGCCAACGCCGATCGACGAGGTCGACCATTCGCCGACGCCGTCGATGGTCAGGACCGCGGATTCGTCGAAGGGCGATGGATAGAACGCCGAGGCGGCGTGCGACTCGTGATGCCCGCCGAAGAGAATCTCGCCCTTGTAACCCGCGAGACGTTCGGCGATGTCGTCGCCCATCCAGAGCCTGTCAGTCAGCCAGAGCGGCAGCGCCATCAAGTACGAGCGCAGGCCGCGGGGCGCGTTCGCGATATAGGTTTCGAGCAGGCGCTCGAACTTGACGAGCGGCTTCTCGTAGAAGCCGACGTGGTCGAGGTCAGCGGCAGTGATGCCGCCCTCGCGCAGGCAGTACGCAACGGCGTTGGCGGGAAACGATGCGTCGTGCTTCTTGCGGGTGAAGCGCTCCTCCTGCGCGGCAGCGACGATGTCGCCGTCCACGACCAGGCAGGCAGCCGAGTCGTGGTAGTACGCGGAGAGCCCGAGAATTCGCGTGGGCACGCGTCAGAAGAGGGTGTAGATGAACGGGGCGATCGCGCTCGATTGCGTGAAGACGATCAGAAGACCGAAGAGCGCGAACACCAGGACCACCGGCATCAGCCAGTACTTCTTCTCCTGCCAGAGAAACGACCACAGCTGGGCGATGACGTGGCGTTTGGCCATTCAGTACATCCGGCGATAGTGATCGCGAGCTCGATATCGCGCCGGATAGGGTACCCAGCCGGACCACGAGCGCCGATTGCGTCCCAGCGGATCGCGCCCCGTCAGACGCCACATCCACCCGATCGGCGTGAGCACGAGCGCGAAGGCCAGCGTGAGGATGATGCGCGCATTGACCCAGCCAAGCAGCAAGGCGACCCGCCACCAGATCGCGCTGGGGACCGTCAGCAGTGCCGGACGAAGCGCGCCCGCCGCGATCAAGACGATGCCGATGAGGCCGACCACTTCGGCAGTGCGCACGCGGCCGCGCCAGATCAGCACCGCGCCGATGGCGACGAGGACAGAGCCGACGGAAAGGCCGAACGATCGTTCAGAGCGCGACGGCGTGCCCGCCACCAGCTAACGGGCCTCGCGTGCCATGACCGTGGGCCGTACGAGGGCGCCGGACAGGTACGCCACATCGGCGTCCACCATCATCGCCACCAGCTCCTCGAACGAGACGGTTGGTTTCCAGCCGAGGACGCGGGCGGCTTTGCTCGCGTCGCCGATCAGATGGTCGACTTCGGCGGGACGAAGCAGCGACGGGTCGGTCCGCACGTACTTCTGCCAGTCGAGGCCGGCGTGGCCGAACGCGATCTCGACCAGGTCGCGAACCGAGTGGCTCACGCCGGTGGCAATGACGTAATCGTCGGCGCGATCCTGCTGCAGCATCAGCCACATCGCGCGGACGTAGTCGCCGGCGAATCCCCAGTCGCGATGGGCGTCGAGATTGCCGAGGGAGAGATGATCGGCGAGCCCGAGCTTGATGCGGGCGACGCCGTCGGTCACCTTCCTCGTCACGAATTCCAGTCCGCGCCGCGGCGATTCGTGGTTGAAGAGGATCCCCGACACGGCGAAGATGCCGTAACTCTCGCGGTAGTTGACGGTGATGTAGTGCCCGAACACTTTCGACACCCCGTACGGACTGCGCGGGTAGAACGGGGTGAGCTCGGTCTGCGGCACCTCACGGACGCGGCCGTACATCTCGCTCGACGACGCCTGGTAGATGCGGATGTTCGGATCGACCTGACGGATCGCCTCGAGCATGCGCGTCACGCCCATGGCGTTGAACTCGCCGGTCAGCAGCGGCTGATCCCATGACGCCGGCACGAACGACATCGCCGCCAGGTTGTAGAACTCGTGCGGCTGCACGTCCTGGATGATCCGCATCAGCGACAGCTGATCGAGCAGGTCGGCGGGGCGCAGCGTGATCCGGTCCAGCAGATGCTCGACCCGCCACAGGTTCGGCGAGCTCGAACGGCGGACCACCCCGGTGACGTCATATCCCTGCTCGAGCAGCAGCTCCGCGAGGTAGGAGCCGTCCTGCCCGGTGATTCCGGTGATGATCGCGCGTCTAGCTGTCTTGAGCGCCCCGGTCGCTGAAGTGTCAGTCAAGTCTTCCCCGCGCAAGACAGCTCGCCCCGCGAAGCGGGGCAACGCCAACGCTGCAGACCAGCGAGCTCGTGCGACGAGCCGCCGTACATTTCTCGGCGTTCTGAGGCGCAACCTCGCTGGTCATCGAACGGCCTGTATTGTACCCCGCGCCGAAAGCCATCTTCTCAGCGCGTCCTGCCACGTGGGCATCGGAAAGCCGGCAGCGGCGAGCTTGGCTCCGTCGAGCGCGCAATACTGCGGCCGCTGCGCTCGCATCTTCACATCGCGCACGGACATGGTCACCAATCGCGGTTGCACGTCGAGCAACCGCGCCGCTTCGCACGCCAGCTCGTGCCAGGTGGCGTGCCCGGCATTCGCGCAGTGATAGAGGCCGTACGGTGCACCATTCGAGACGAGGTGACGCGTGGCCGCCGCGATGTCGCCGGTATAACTCGGCGACACCACGCGATCGGTGAACACGCGAACCTCGCCGCCTCGTTCGAGACCATCGACGATCGTGTCGAGCGAGCCACGCCGACCCGTCCACTCACGCATCGCGCCGAACAGGCTTTCGACGCGCAGGACGTAGGCGCGCGGCGCATCGAGTGCGAACCACTCGCCCAGCAGCTTCGACACCGCGTACGAGCTCTGAGGTGCCGGTCTCGCCTCCTCGGTGTACGGCTGCGTGGCCGTCCCATCGAAGACGAAATCGGATCCGTAGTGGACGAGGATTGCCCCCGAAGCTTCGGCGGCGCGGGCCAGCGAGCGGACCGCCAGAGCATTGACCGTCAGCGCTTCGACAGGACGGTCCTCCGCGGCATCGACATGGTTGAAAGCTGCACAGTTGATGATGGCGTCGGGCGCCGCAGCCGCAACAGTTCGTTCGATCGCCGCAGGATCGCCGATATCGAGCGACGCATGCGTGTGCGGAATGACCGTGGCGTCGCGAAACGCCTCGACGATGACCGACCCGAGTTGTCCGCTCGCACCCGTGACCAGGACACGCACGTTCCTCAACTCCCAACTCCCAACCCACTGACGCTCGACGAGCTCCCAACGACACTTGCCAACGCACCAGGCCCGGTCCAGCGTCTGCCGCTCGCCATTCTTCGTTTGGGAATTGGGAGTTGGATCAAACGAAGTGTGTTGGGAGTTTGAGTATGCTCCTGCATATGGAACGGATCGAGGCCGCGGTCATCGGCGCGGGTGTCGTCGGCCTGGCCGCAGCGCTGGCGATCGCGAGGCGCGGACACGGCGTGTGCGTGCTCGAGCGCGAGCCGCGGCCAGGCATGGCGACGAGCACGCACAACAGTCAAGTCATTCATGCCGGCATCTACTATCCGCCCGGCTCGCTGAAGGCGCGCCATTGTGTCGCCGGTGCCCGCATGCTCTACGAGTTCTGCGCGACGTACAGCGTACCTCATCGCCGCTGCGGAAAATTGATCGTCGCGCACGACGAGACCGAGCTCGACGCGTTGGGCCCGTTGCAGGTGCGCGGAGAAGGCAATGGAGTCGAGGGGTTGGAGCTGGTCGATCAGCCGTTCATCCGCGAACGTGAGCCGCACGTGCATGCGCACGCGGCTCTCTACTCGCCGCATACCGGTATCGTCGACGCCGAGGCGCTCGTGAGAACGCTCGCGCGCTTGTGCGCCGATCACGAGGTCGCCGTCCTGCCGGCATCGCCGTTGATTGCTGGCGACACAACCGCCCATGGAGTCGAGATTCGGACACCCGCAGAGCCTATTCTGGCGCGCGTCGTCGTCAACGCCGCGGGCTTGTACGCCGACGATGTTGCGGCCCTGCTCGGCGGCGACTCGTTCACGATCTATCCATGCCGCGGCGAATACGCGGAGCTCGTACCGTCCAAACGGCCGCTGGTCAACGGGCTCGTCTACCCGCTGCCGCACAGGCATGGACTCGGTGTCCATTTGACGAAGACCGTTCACGGCAACGTCTCGCTCGGCCCGACGGCCTGCTATCAGGATCGGAAGGATGACTACGAGGAGCGCCGGCTCCCGCTCGAATCGTTTCTCGAGCCCGCCCGGCGCCTGTTGCCGGAGCTCACGATCGATGACCTGCGACTCGGCGGCAGCGGCATTCGACCGAAGCTCCATCCGTCCAACGTCGCCTTCTCGGACTTTCTGATTGCTCGCGATTCGAAGAACCCGAGACTCGTGCACGCCGCCGGCATCGAATCGCCAGGGCTCACGGCATGTCTCTCGATCGCCGAACACGTGGCGGCGCTTGTGGAGGAGGCCCTTTAAAATCCGAACCCTCTTTTCCTGCGCAAACTTCTCGCCCGTTGCCCGCCGGCTGGGCGGGCACCGCGCGACAGCGGCACAGCGCCGATGCCGCGACTGTGAGCGCCGTGATCGGCAACGGCGATAAAACGGTCGCGGAGGCAGACGGAGGGCGGCGGCGGTGATTCGCCACAACCGCGCCCCATGCCTGGTTATCGAAACGATTGTGCACTGGCGTACGGATCACCCCAGCCGCCGCCGGAATCGTGAGCGCAGGCCGGAGAGACCGTTTTTCCACGGTGCGAACCGGAGCGGCATCGGCGCTGTGCCGCTGTCGTGCGAACGTCGCAGCGAGGCGCAGAGACTGACCGGCTAACCAGATACGTTGGGAGTTGATCCAGCGATAGACGGTTGCGAGTTGACAGGTGGCCTCCTCAGCATCCACCAACATCGAGCGGCCAGCAGCGCGCGCGCGACCAGACGCTTTGGGTTGAGAGCGCCGGGCGCGACGTGGGTCGCGTAATACCGGTATGCGCTCGCGTGAAAGGCGCGGACCGAGGCGGCCTGCGCGGTGCGGCTCGAGTGACCGACGCGGTGGACGGCGGTTGCACTCGGTACGTAACGGATCTCGTAGCGGCGCGCCCTCAGGCGACGACAGAGATCGGCGTCTTCCCAGTAGAGGAAATACCGTTCATCGAATCCGCCGACCGCGTCCAGAGCCTCGCGACGCGCCAGAAAGCACGCGCCCGACACCCAGTCGACGACGGCGGCATCGACCGTGTCGCCGGTCACCACGTTTTTTCGCGACAGCGCGGCGCCGGGAAACATCCGCCGCAGGAGTGCGGTGCGACCGAACAGCCCTGTCAGCATGTCGGGATCCCCGCGAGCACTGCCCTGTACGGTTCCATCAGGGTCGAGGATCCGGGGGCCGACGATGGCGCACGATGGATGCGCGTGCAATGCATGCTGCAGTGCCGCAATGGCGCCAGGCATCAGCGCGCAGTCCGGATTCATCACGAGAACCAACGGCGCCGTCGTCGCGGCGATGCCCTGATTGACCCCGCGACCGAATCCGACGTTCGACTGATTGCGAACAAGGCGAACGGCAGGCGCCAGCTCGTTCGCGATTGCGTCGCTGCCGTCGGACGAAGCATTGTCGACGACGACGCCCTCCCAGGAATTCTCCTCGAGCTGATCAGCGATGGATTGCAACGCCCGGCGCAGCTCGTCGCCGGCGTTGTAGTTGACGAGCACGGCGGCAACGGCGGTCACGGTGACCAGGCCCCATGTGCGGCCTGTGTGTCGAACCGCTTTTCGCGCAGCTTCGTGGCAAGCCACCGCCGCTCGAGGTGTGACCAGATCTCAGCCGCCGTGGCCGTCCGCGCGCGCTGTATCGCCGCGCGCTTCCGGACCATGCGCGGGAGACCGGCGAGCGCAGCGACCTTCGCCCGCACAAACGATCCGAGCCGCCCGACTCTGGCGAAATGAATCGCGGCGGCGACGTCGTACACGAGGTGTCCGATCAGCGTGCGCACGAGGATCGTGGCCGGTGTGTTCTTGACGTAGACCCATTCGAGATTCCGCTGCCCGTGGAACACGGCGAACGCACTGAGCCTCCCCAGCGTGGCGCTGCCGTGGTGACGAACGATCGCATCGGCCACGTATCGGCAGCGATAGCCACGCAGGCGAGCGCGATACGAGAGGTCGACGTCCTCGTGCGAAGCAAAGAAGTCCTCGTCGAACCCTCCGAGCTCGTCGAAGACGCGGGTGACCATCAGGCACGCCGCGCCGCATACCCCGAACACCTCGCGCGTGTCGGCCGCGGTCTCGACCGGCTCGCCGTGATGACGCTTGAATGCCCCGCCCCACCGCAAGACAGCATCGCCGGCGCTGTCGAGAATCGTCGGGTCGTGCATGTACACAATCTTCGACGTGGTCAGCGCGATGCCGCGGGACTCGTCGATGCCTGCGCGAAGAGCCGCGAGCCAGCCGGGCTCGACGATCGTGTCGTTGTTGAGGAACGCCACGTAGCGGCCACGGGCCTCGCGTACGCCCGCGTTGTTCCCACCCGTGAATCCCACGTTGTCGGCGAGCGCCACGATACGGACCCATGGATATCGCTCGCGCACGTACTGCACCGTGCCGTCGGTCGACCCGTTGTCGACCAGAATCGCTTCCCATTCGACGCCAGCCTGTGCCGCAACCGAGCGGAGGCAGTCGTCGAGAAATCGACGACCGTTCCACGTCAGGATGACGATGGATACTTCAGGCTGTTCCACGTTCACGTCAGAATCGCAGCAATCGCTGGTAAACAGCGAGAGTCATTCGCGCCGTCCGTTCCCACGTGAACGTCGAGGCGCGTTGCAGTCCGTGAGCCCTCATCTGCTGCCGCAGCCGCTCATCGTTGACGACCTTCACGATGGCCGCGGCCCATCCGGCGACGTCATCCGCCTCGAGGAGGATTCCGGCGTCGCCGACGACTTCGGGAATGGAGGCCGCACGCGACGCGATCACCGGAGTTCCGCTGGCCATCGCTTCGAGGAGCGGCAGGCCGAAGCCCTCGTACAACGACGGGTAGACCAGCGCTGTCGCGCAGTGGTAGAGCGACCTGAGCAGCGGCTCGCTGACTGGTCCCAGGCGCACCACGGCGTCGCGCGCGCCTTGTTCCTCCGCCAGCGCGCAGAGCGCCTCGCCGACCCCTCGATCGACCCCGGCCAGCACCAGGCTGAGCGCCGGCGCCGATCCGAAGTGGCGTCGCGCCTCGAACAGCGCGTCGACGATCACGCCGAGATTCCGCCGCTCGTGCAGATCGCCGACGTGCAACAGGAAGGGCGCCACGACCTCGGTCGGCAGCTCGCGCGCGCCCGAGGAATCCGCCGACGCGAAATTGCCGGCGGACACGCCGAGCGGCACGACCGAGAGACGGTCGGCGGGAATCCGATACGCCGCGGCGATCTCCGATGCAGAGAACTCGGAATCGGTCACGATGTGCGCCGCCGCGTGCGCGCTGCGCCGATAGAATGCGCGGCGCATCCAGTCCCGCCGGTACGGATACCACTCGGGATGCCGGGCATAGCTGACGTCGTGAATCGTCAGGACGACCGGAACGCCAGCCCAGAAGGGCGCCGTGTACGCCGGTGCGTGAATAAGGTCGACAGCGGCGCGTGACGCGGCACGCGGCAATCCCATGAGCGTCCAGCCGGCGTTGGTCGGTGGATGGGCCGGCTCGGCGGAGAATCCGACGCCCGCAGGAATCGCATCAGGGCCGGGACCGCCAAGCGCCACAACCTCGATGCCCTCGCCGAGCGCGAGGAGCGAAGTCGCCAGGTTCGCGACATACCGGCGGACGCCCGCCGCTGGCGACGCGAAAGCGCGGCCGTCGAAGCCGACTTTGAGTGAACGCTTGTAATTCAAAATGCAAAATTCAAAATGCAAACACTAGGTCGTGGCAACCAACGAATGTGAAGCGTGACGGCTTTTCACCCCATTGTGCGAACCATGGAGAGTTTGCATTTTTCATTTTGAATTTTGCATTTCGGGATGAGGGTTACCGGATCTCCATGTAGAGCCGTCGCACCTTGAGCTGACGCTCCGTGCAGATCTCGCGGATGCGATGCTCGACCGGTCCATTGATGGCCGGGCTGCTCAGCACGACTTCGTCCACGGAATAGCGCCGCAGCGTTTCCTCGAACCGATCCAGCGCGCCGCGCACCGGCACACCGACGATCCAGCGATGCAGCTTCATCGGGTCGTCATCGATGAACGCCACCGGATTCATGTGCCACTCCGGATTGGCGCGCATCTCGCGGACGAGCAATTGTCCGAAGGCGCCGGCCCCATAGACGAGCACCCGTCGGCTGCGCTTGCTGCGGGTCGCCGCTACGAGATTCATGGCGCGAAACGACACGCGCGTCGCGATGACCGCGGCCGTCAACAGGAACGCATCGAGCACCACCACGAGTCGCGATTGCCCGACGCCGCGATAAAGGTAGTACAACGCCACCACCGACAGCAGCGACCCGAGCCCCACGCCGCGCAGCACGACGGTCAGATCGCGAAGACCGAACGTCTCCCACGACCGCTGATACAACCCGGACTGGTAGAGCGACACGAGCTTGCACGCCAGCACCACCGGCAGCGTCGCCGTGAAGTAGGTGAGGAAGATATCGAGCCGCTGTCCCTCGAATCGCAGCCGGTAGGCCGCGTAGTAGCACACCGTAATCAGCACCAGGTCGAGCAGTACCTGCCCGGCGTGGTACCTGAAGGCGAGGTCCTTGAGGAACGGCGCGAACGACGATTTCTGCAGCGCGACGAAATCCTCGGCGTTGTACGCGGACACGCGCGCCAGATAAATCCCGATCAGAATCACGACGACGCCGAGGGTCGCAACGAACGGCACCATCGGCTCGACCCCACTGGTGGCGACCAGGGCCCATGCCGTCCCACCGCCGATGAGTCCCAGCAGGTAGAGAATGCGGACGGCGCTGCGCTCGGAGAATCCGAGCGACACCAACCGATGCGAGACGTGATCGGTCCCGCCCTTGGTGGCACGTCGTCCTGCCAGCCGGCGGAGCACCAGCACGAAGCCGGTGTCGAACAGCGGCACGATCAGGATCAGCCCGGCGATGACCGACGGACTGATGAATGCGATTCGGCTGTGAAAGACCGGCACGAGCGACGCGCCGGCAAGCGTGGCGCCGATGAACAGGCTGCCGCAATCGCCCATGAACAGCCGCGCGGGCGGCCGGTTCCAGTACAGGAACCCGAGCAGCGCCCCGGCGAGCGCCGCCAGCATCGCGACGATCGGCGCGCCGAGCGCGTTACCGAGCAGCGCAGCAAAGAACAGCGCCGCGATCGCCGCCACGCCGGCGGCGAGACCGTCCATGTTGTCGAGGAGATTCATCGCGTGACAAATCCCCGCGAACCAGACGGTTGCAATCAGCGTGTAGATCGACGGGAACGCATCGTCGGGATCGGCGCCCGAGAGCGCGAACACGAGGAATGCTCCCGTGGCCAGTGACGCGACGAGCTTGGCCAGCGGCGACAACTGCAACCGGTCGTCGAACACGCCGACGCCGAACATCGCCAGCGAGGCCGTGGCGACCGACATCCAGGGCGCCACGTCGCCAATCAGCCCCGGTTGCGCACCGATGACGAGGAATCCAATGAAGGTCGCACCCGCGATCGCGATGCCGCCCATCGTCGGCGTGGGCGAGCTGTGCCAGCGGTCAGGGCGAGGCGGTACGACCGCGCCGGCCGCGGGAGCCGCGCGGCGTACGACGTTGCCGAGCGCCACGGAGGAGATCGTGGCGACGATGAACGCGATCAGCGCAATCACGCGTCAGGACGTACGAATTGGTATGTCGTTGTGACTTCTAGAGCGGGCCGCCCGTTGGTTGGCCCGCGAGATCGTGGTCCAAGGGCTGTCGTACGCGCTACAGGTTCAGTTGGCACAGTCCACTAGTTGCGGCGACTCCATGCGTGCAGGCCGGAGGACGAACGGCCGCCGGCTGAGTATGCCACTGCAGATTGTATCCAGTCCCTCGGATTGGCCGGGCAGAAGCTGCTCGAGCGTGTCGAGCTTGAGCCGGTAGATCGGAAATCCCGCCTTCGGCTCGATGAAGGGCAGCGGGATCATGCGGTTGAAGAAGAAGTGATAGGCGTAGCGTCTGGCGCGCGTCAGCTGCGACGGTCCGAGGCGGTCGGCAAACGGCAGCCGCTCGAGGATCCGGAAATACTCCGCCGGCGAGCTCGCGTCGTGAGTGATCCCCTTGTTGCGAATCCACGCCTCGCCCGCAACGATCACCGGGATGCCGACGCTCGTCAGCTCGACGCCCGTCTTGGTCGAGTAGATGACGGCGGCGTTGCAGAGCGACATCAGCGCGTAGGTGCTCATGCCGCTGTCGGGCGGCACCACGATGACGTTTGGCGGCAATGTCGGGAGGCGTTTGCGCAGCTCGTTCAGGATCGGCTGGCGCGAGCGCGGGAACCCGCTGATCTCCGCCGGATGCACCCGAATGAGCAGCTGTAGATCGGGCCGCCGTCCGAAGTACTCGCAGGTCTGCACCAGCCACTCGAGCATGTTGGGAAATGCGTTCGAGGGGTAATGGAGCTGGGCGTCCCACGTCACGCTGGTCAGCAGACCGATGACCGGCTTCGACGCGTCGAGGCCAAGCCGCGTGGCGATGTCCTCGGGTGTCTGTCGATTCGGCCGATGGAACACGATCCAGTCGAACACGCCGTCACGACGACTCGACAAGTACTGCAGCAGTTCGCGCTCCTGCGCGGGAGCCAGCGGCGCATCCTGCCAATGCTCCAGCGGCTCGTGCATCAGCGTGTGGTGGTACGTGTCGTCGTGGCTGAAGATGAACCGCCGCTTGCGGTAGGCGACGTTCCAGGTCGAGACGTGCACGCTTTCCTGACGCGCGACGGCGCCGACGATACCCCACGGAACATAGATGCCGTGGGTGAAGACGGCAGACGTGAAGCCGACGGCGCGCATCAGGCGGCGCGTGGCGAATGCGGTGAGGAGCGCGGCCTCGAAGTACCGCCGCAGCACTGCTTCGCCGTACTGTTCTTCGTCGAGCGACCCGCTGGCGAAGAAGCGCAGCGCTCCGGCCTTGGCGTGCTCGCCGATGGCGATGTCATTCAGCGTGAAGCCGGCGATGTCGTCGACCGCGACGGACGACGCCAGACGCTTGGCTTCCTGGCGATCCTCAACCGTGAGCCATTCGGAGTAGCGGTGCACCTTCAAACCGAGCTGCCGATACACGCGCTCGGCCGGCCAGGCGCAGTCACGACACAGATCGCGCGATGGTCCCTGCGTCGCGAACGTGGCGATATTCGGATAGAGCGACGCGTCGCACTCGGCGCAGGCGGTCATGGCGCCGTCGCAGATCAGCGCGTGCACCTCGGCGCCGCGGAACGTCAGCGCCGCGGCCAGCGCACTCTCGAGCGCGATTCCGTGCGCATACGACCCGATCGTGGTCGCCATCAGAATGCGCGGGCCGCCCTGCGCCGCGCTGCGAGCCGCCGCCCACATCGCCGGATTGGACTCGACGAGCGGCCGCCAATCCGGGTAGGCGTCGGTGCGCGCGTGATACCACCGCCGCATCAGCCGGGTGGCGCGCCAGATCGCCGGAAAGCGACGGATCCCGTGCTTCATGCTCGTGCGGCGCGGACCTTCATGGTCCGCGGTTCCGTGATCAACTCCATGAATTGATCGACCGCCGGAAGCTCCTCGAACAGCCGCCACGGGCGATGCGGCTCGAGCTCCTGCACGGAATAGCCGCCGGTCGCGACCGCAATCGTCCGCGCGGCAATCGCCTCGGCGCATTCGACGTCGTGCGGCGTGTCGCCAATCACGTAGAGGCGATCCTCGGCGATCGGGCCGGCGCGGCGTGCCAGTTCGAGCGCGCGCGCGGCGATGGTCGCGCGCTTCTGAAGATCTTCGGCGAAGGCCCCGTCGGGAAAGTACGTCAGCAAGTCGTAATGTGTCAGCTTCGCCCGCGCGCCGCCGCGCGTGTTGCCGGTCAGCAGATACGAGCGTACGTCGGATCGGCCCTGGAGCGCCTCCAGAATCTCGCGCACGTTCGGCAGGACACGCCCTTGCTTGAGCGGCAGATAGGCCGGCAGCAATTCCTCGTAGCGACGGATCATCCGTCGCAACGTCTCTTCGTCGGTCTCGACGCCGAGCAAGTCGAAGGTCTGCGCGGCGATCTGGAAATCCGTCAGACCGGGCACGCGGATGGATGCCAGCTCGAACTCGCGACCCGTGATCTCGCGCACCGCCTGTTCCCACGCCGGCACGCCGGCTTTGCCGGTGGTCAGCAGCGTGCCGTCGATATCCCAGAAGAGGACGGTCATGCCAACTGCGGCACCGCGGCGCGGATGTGCTTCACCAGGCTCGGCACGTCGAGGCCATGATAGGCGAGAACTTCGTCGTTGGTTCCGCACTCGGGCAGGTCCATGACACCAACGCGGGTGACGCGCGCGGTCGGCTCCAGCCCGAGCTCGGCGACCGCGGCGGCAATCATGTCACCCTGCCCCCCGTGCACGTAATGGTTGTCGAGCGTGACGATCGAGCGGCGGTCGCCGATGGCCTGGCGTAACCATCGGCGATCCACGCGGTTCAACCACGGCAGATTGATCACGCGCACCGTGGCGCCCGTTGCCTGCTCGATCTCCTGCGCCGCCTCGAAGGCGTTCGACAGCAGCCACGGCCCGTAGGCGAACAGGGCCACGTCGGCACCCTCTCGCACGATCCAGCCTGTGCCTTCCTCGATGCGGTGATCGTCGGGATACGCGAACGGCAAGGGCCACTTCACCGACACCAGGCGCAGATACGCGCTGTCGCGATGGCGATTGACCAGGTAGTCGAAGAGCGCCTGCACCTCCGCTTCGCTCGATGGCTCCGCGAGCGCAAGCTTCGGCACGGCGCCGAGCGCCGAGATGTCGCGTACGGACTGATGCGAGTGACCCGGACCGCCAGGGAGCAGACCTGCCAGCGACGCGACGTAGATCACCTTCGTCGACTCGCTGCACTGGTTGTAGATCTGCTCGTTGGGGCGGGCCGACAGGAAGCACGCAAAGGAATGGACGATCGGCAGCGCGCCGCGTCGCGCCATGCCGGCCGCCATCGACACCATGTCCTGCTCCGCGATTCCGCACTCGATGAAGCGCTCCGCGTACGTCTTCGCAAACGTGATGAGGCCGCAGTCCTTGATCAGATCGGCGTCGAGGACGACGAGCTCGGAGTGCCGTTCCGCCTGGGTCAGCAGCGCGCGCTCGTAGCCGGCGATCAGGTTGTCCGTCTGCCGCGGCTCGCGCCGCGGATTCCGCACACGCGTTTCCGTGCGCAGCTCGCCGAGACCCAGTCGTGAGAAATGCTGCCGCGCGGTCGTCAGCAGCTCGTCGAGTCCCGCCGTGTACTGCTGCTCACCGGGCGCGCCCGAGTGATACGGATAGAGCTCACCGTCCTTGGTGGCCGGGCCCTCCATGAAGCTCACGCCGCGGCCTTTGATCGTGTCCGCGACAATCATCTTCGGGCGCTGGTCGATGCCGGTAGGCCGTGCCTTGTCAGGCCCGGCGGCGTCGAGCGATCGGAACGCCCGCTCCAGCGCGCCGACGTCATGGCCGTCGCAGCGGCTGACGTGCCAGCCGAAGGCTTTCAGCTTGGCTTCGAGATCGCCAAGGCCGCTGACGCGTTCCACCCAGGTGTCCGACTGGATCTTGTTGTGGTCGATGATCGCGACGATCTCGCCGAGCCCACGCGCCGCAGCCGAGGCGAGCGACTCCCAGAACTGGCCCTCCTGCAGCTCGCCGTCGCCCGTCAACACGAAGATCCGCCGCGGCCGGCCGGCAAGCCGATTGGCGATCGCCATGCCTTTGGCCTTCGAGATCCCCATGCCAAGCGAGCCGGTGTTCGCCTGCACGAACGGGGTTTCCACGTGCGGATGACCCGGCAGTCCGTGGAGCCGTCGCAGTTCGTGCAGCCTGTCGGCAGGCAGAAGGCCAAGGCCGATGAGGACGTTGTACAGCGCCGGCGCGTCGTGGCCCTTCGACGAGAAGAAGATGTCGCAGGCGTCCGGACCCTTGTCGAGATCGCGCATCTCGTTGAGGAACAGCCAGCTCATGATCTCGAGCGAGCTGAAGCTCGTGCCGATGTGGCCGGACCATGCCCCCGCGATCATGTAGAGCACGTTGATGCGGGCGATCGCCGCGAACGCTTCTGCGCGTGCCACCGCCGGCACGTCGGCGTCCAGCAGACGGCGAAACTCGCTCGCCGGCACGTATTGGAGCTCGAGGCTCTCTCCTTGGTCTGTCTGCAGATCACCCATTCATTCAACCAATCGCCCACAACTCCCACCCTCTGACGCATCCAACTCCCAAAAAGTTTGGGAAGTTGGCGGCGCGAACGAGTTGGAAGTAGGGAGTTATCAGGTTCGCGCGACGTTCACCGCTTGAAACGGCGTTTCGTTCACCGCCGGCAGTTGCACGAGTCCATCCGACAACAACCGCTCCGCGACCATCCAGTCGTACTGATCGTTGATGTCGAAGCCTTCGTAGCCTTCGGTCACGAACGGCACCAGGACGTCACCGGCGATCGTCCGCCGCTCGACGACCACGCGCGTCCAGGCGATCTCGAGCGAGGCGTTCTGGATGTAGATCGGCGGCAGCGCCTGATACGGCGTGCTGTGCCACGGCGGATCGCCGAACGGCAGCAGCGGCAGCATGCGGTCGCCGCGGATCACCCACATCTTGCCCGGATGCTGCGCGCACTTCTCGATGGCACGCAACGAGTCGACGCCCTCCTGAGAGATGAACCGCGCCCAGGCGCGCCGGATCGTGTCAGCGGTTCGGAACGGACTCGTCGGCCGCAGCAGGCTGAACGCTCCCCACGTGCGTGCCTGGCGCGTCAGCTCCGCGAGCGTGTATTCCAACCACTCGATGTCAGGCGACGTATCACCGGCGAACTGCGCGGGTCGCAGGAACGGAACCTCGGCGCCGTAGTGCCGCGCGACCTCGGCGATCTCCTCCGAATCGGTCGACACGATGACGCTCTCGAACACGCCGCTCTCGATCGCCGGCACGATCGTGTAGGCGAGCATCGGATGCCCGTTCAGCACACGCACGTTCTTGCCGGGCACTCGCTTGGAGCCTTGACGCGCCGGAATCAGCGCCACGCATGATGCAGCGCCTGACGTTCCTGGTTCCCGGTTCCCTGTTCCGAGTTCCCGAATGGTTCCCGGTTCGTGGTTCGTGTTCGACACGATCTCAAACGCCGCTTGGATCGTGATTGATGTAGACGGTCTTGAGGTCCGAGTACACGTCGAGCGCCTGCGTACCGGCCTCACGCCATCCGTTGCCCGACTGCTTCAACCCGCCAAAGGGCATGTGCGGCTCGCTGCCGTATGTGCCGCCATTGACCACGGCCACGCCGCTCTGGATGCGACCGATGAAGGTCATGGCGCGATTGATGTTGCGCGTGTGGATCGATGCGGTCAGACCGAACGGCGTATCGTTGGCCAGCGCGACCGCCTCTTCGAAGTTGCGGACACGATAGAGCGACGTGATCGGTCCGAACAGCTCGCTGCGGGAGATCTCGTCGCTCGGCCGCACATCCTCGACGATCGTCGGCGCCACGAAGTATCCGTTCCCGTACGGCGCACCGGTCATCCGGTATCCGCCGGTCAGCACCGTCGCGCCGGCCGCCGTCGCACGCTCCACCGACGCCAGCATGTTCGTCATCTGCTGCTCGTTGATGACGGGACCGAAGTCGTCGGTATCGGTCGTGCCCACCTTGAGCCGGCTGGTGGCGTCGAGGAGCATCGCCTTGAACTGGTCGTAGACGGCATCGAACACGATGATGCGGCTGCCGGCCGCGCAGCGCTGACCCGCGTTGCTGAACGCGGATCCCACCGTCCACGTCACCGCATTCTTCAAATCCGCATCGTCACAGACGATCAGCGGGTTCTTGCCGCCAAGCTCGAGGCAGGTTTTCGCGAGACGGCGGCCGGCGGTTTCGGCGATCCACCGTCCCACCTCGCACGAACCGGTGAAGCTGATGATGTCGACGCCGGGATGCTCGACCAGCGGCGCTCCGGCTTCTTCGCCGAATCCGTGCAGCGTGGTGTAGACGCCTTCGGGCACACCCGCTTCGCGGGCGAGCACGCCGAACGCCCACGCCGACAGCGGCGTGTCTTCGGCCGCCTTCATGATCGCGGCGTTGCCGCAGAGCAAGGCTGGAAACGCCTTCCAGGCGACGTTGGCAATCGGCGTGTTCGCCGCGATGATCAGCCCCGCCACGCCGAGCGGCTGGCGAATGACCATCGCCGACTTGTTGGGCACCGCGCTGGTCGTGGTCTGGCCGTAAAAGCGCCGCCCCTCGCCGGCGACGAAGAAGCCCATCTCGATCGCCGCGTCCGTCTCGCCAAGGGCGTCCTTGCGCGACTTGCCAGTCTCAAGCGCAACGAGCTCGGCGATTTGCTCGCGCCGCTCGCGCATCAGCAACGCAATCTGCCGAAGGATGTCGCCGCGCTTGACGACGGTCGTCGCGGCCCAGCCAGGCTGGCTGGCTCGTGCGACCGCCACGGCCTGCTCGACGTCTGCCGCAAACGAACGGGCCACCTGGCAGATGGGCTCGCCGGTCGCTGGATTGAGCCTGGTGAACGTCTGACCTCCGGCGGCGGGAGCGTCGTGGCTGCCGATCTGGTTTGGGATGACAGACGGGACCGTCAAGGCGGTGCCGCCCCTGGAGGACACTTCGGTCGTTACCATGGGAACAGTGAATTGTACGTCACGCCGGAGGGCGAACGGCTGAGGTCCCGAAACACGGAAGCTGCGTTCGCCCGTACTTGCGCTCGGTGCGGCGACTATTTTCGGCAAGCAGGATGAAGTCCTTGCCTTCGCCGATCTTCGTCCGCGAGATCTCGTGATAACGACTGCGGACTGCATCGACGATCCGCGGGTATCCCTGCGCCATTTCCTCCGCCGTCTCACTGTCCATGAGCACCAGCGGCACGTCCTCCTGCGAGACGCGCCGCAGCATGATCTCGGCGTCGCGGTCGGTCTTGTAGTAGCCGGCCGTCAACGCCGGCTGGCCGCCGGCAAAACCGCGACCGCTGTAGAAGAACACCTCCGGCGCAAACGTCAGCGACAGGATTCTCGACCCTGGCGCCGTGCAACTGCTGACGTATTCGGTCAACGACCGGTAGGCCGGCGACACGAGCTCGTCCCCCATTCGCTCGTTGGGCGGCGCCAGTTGCCGCTCGAGCTCCTGCGTCCGCTGCTTCAGACCGGGCCAGCCGTCGCGCGCGTGAATTTCTTCGAGCCTCTCGGACGCATCGCCGATCGCGCCGCAGGTGATCGCGAATGCCACGACCGCGGTGGCGGCGACGACACGCATCATCAGCCGGACGACGACATTCGTTCGAGCGTGCCAGGCGACGCCGAGCAGAAAGCCGGCGAGCACGCACACCGGCACGATCACATCGCGCACGCGCAGGTCGAGCGGATCGCGGAGCAGCGTCAGGTTCATCGCGAACTGCAGCGCGATGGCCATTGCCACCGGGCCGCGAATCGCGTCCGGAAACAGCCGCCATCGCCACGCCAGCAACGCGAGAGCGACGACCGGAAGCAGCCACGCGAGATAGAAGATCAGCGCCACGCCGTTCTGGCGGAGTCGCAGACCTTCATCCGGGCCGTACAAACGCACGAGCACGCTGTCGATGAACGGCGGCGGATGATCGCTTCTCAACACGAAGTTCGAGCGATCGATGCCATCGGTGTCGGCGACCTGCGGATCGCGAACGAGCGATTCGAGCGCGCCTCGCGACCACGACCAGATCTCATACTGCCAGCTGAGTGGACCCATCGGGTCGCGTCGAACGAGATCGTGACGACGTTCGCCGAGTCGAATCTGCTCGTCGAGCAGCCCCGGCTGCCAGCGAACATGGATCAGCGCCGCGTGTCCAAGGCGGCGGATGAACGGCTTGTTCGAGTCGAGAGAGAACGTCGGCAGATCCCCTAACGCCGATCTCTCC
>Ga0081539_10001759_pt1 | contig 34543 bp, 29 predicted proteins | sample TabmetS4T2R2_FD_71023 | JGI IMG/M metagenome (GOLD analysis project Ga0081539, IMG submission 71023) | Tabebuia heterophylla rhizosphere microbial communities from the University of Puerto Rico - S4T2R2 | ecosystem: Host-associated > Plants > Roots > Rhizosphere ... | reverse complement strand
GCGGAGCGCCGGGGTGGGTGGGCGGCCAGCGGCCGCGATGGCCGGCAGGTCCAGGCTCGGGTCCTCACACAAGATGGCCTGTTCCAGCCGTCGCAGTTCGGGTCCGGGCTGGATGCCGAGCTCATCAGACAGCAGCCGCCAGGTGGACCGGTAGACCTCCAGCGCCTCGGCTTGGCGGCCGCAGCGGTACAGGGCCAGCATCAGCTGGGCGCGGAACCGCTCCCGCAGCGGCTGCCCGTCGACGAGGCCGTGGAGCTCACCGGTCAGCTCGGCATGCAGGCCGAGACCCAGCTCGGCGTCGATGCGGGCCTCCAAGGCGCCCAGGCGCTGGTCCTCCAGCCGCGCCTGGTGCAGGCGACGAAGCGTCTCGGAGGCGACGTCACACAGCGGCGGCCCACGCCACAGCGCCAGCGCGTCGCGCAGCAGGCTGGCGGCACGCTCGATCTGCCCCTGGGTCGAGCTGGCCCGGGCGTCGGCGACCAGGCGCTGGAAGCGGTCGAGGTCCAGCTCGCCGGGCTGCAGCTGGACCAGGTAGCCAGGCGCTGTGGTCACCAGCAGCGGGCGGACAGCCCGCTCCGGGCGTGCGCGCAGCAGGCGCCGCAGCCGCAGGATGTAATTCTGCAGGGTGGTGCGGGCGCTTGGCGGCGGGGTCTGGTCCCACAGGTAGTCGATCAGCTGCTCGGTCGCCACGACCTGGTTGGCGTGCAGCAGCAGGGCCGCGAGCAGCGTTCGCTGCATGGGCGCGCCGACCTGGACCGGCCGGCCGTCGGTTCGCACCTGCAGGGGTCCGAGGACCCCAAACTCCATCGCGCCTCCACCTCCCGGCCTCGGGTGGCGGTCTGCTGCGAGCAAGCCGCGAGCGGGCCGCGAGCGGGCCCACTCACTCTATTGGCCACCGGACGTGCTGACGACCCTGGCCGCCGTCCCGTACCCAGATCGTCACCCGGAGGGGTCATGAGCAGACAGCCCAGCGTCCGCGGCCTGGTCATCGCCCTGCTGGCCGCCGCCTTGCTGCTCGCCGGCCAGCTGCCCGCCGCGGCCAGTTACCAGAGCACCAGCGACGCCGCCATCTACCCCCTCGCGATCTGCCGCGACGGCATCAGCTTCCTGTTCCTGGCCGACTACTACCCGGCCGGGACCGGTGACCCCTCCGAGGAGCATGCCCCTGTCCGGGTGCAGTCGGTGCAGGCGGCCACGCCCGTGCCCCCGGCCAACGCCAACGGCCGCATCTCCCCCCCGGCCGACACCCTGGTGCTCGACACCATCCTGAACGTGCCCTATGCCCCCCAGCAGCTCGACCTCGCCACCGTTGACGCGCCGCCGCTGTTCCCCAAGTACCCGCCGCAGGTCACGCTGTCGTGGCCCTACCCCCAGCCGGTGGGCCTCCAGGACGTCGCCTATGCCGGTGGTCCGTACACCCTGCGCTGGGACCGCAAGCTCAAGGCGGGGCCGCAGTCGGTGGTGTTGAGCTTTGACCGCTTCGACCTGACCGCCTACAGCGCCGAGATCATCGCCGACGTCGACAAGTGCCACCTGTTCGATGACTAGCATCCGCATGGTCCGTAACGGCGCCGCCGGAATCCACGCCTGAGGAATCAGCGGGAGGAACGCATGAGACTCGGACGAACGATATTGCCGCGAATCGCGGTCGTCGCCCTGCTAGCAAGCTGCCTGGTTGCGGTGGTCCCGGGACCGGCCAAGGCGCAGCTCACGTTGCGCAAGTGCACGTCGGATACGAATGACGACATCCTCAGGGGAGATGGCCAACGAAAGCTGAGCGTGTGTTCGAGGGGTTGGGTCAACGGCAATCCGGCCACCAGCACTCGTGGAGTGGTGGAGCTGCACACCTACGCGCTCGTGCAGGGCATCTGGCAGGACAGCCGATCGCAGTCCATCTCACTGGAGCTTGCGCGCGTCGACAGGGAGGACGCCCCCGACTATTGGGTTCCCGAGGTCGCCTACGGGCAGGAGCACGGAGGAAACTGCCGTGTGAACGGTCCCGGTGGGAGTGTGGGATGCTCGGTTGCCAATGTGACAGCGGTGGACTTCTATGGCCCAGCCGTCGCCACCGCCGGCGTGGGAAAGGGCTATCGGAACGTGACGTATCGGGTGTCCTGGCGCGATGACCAAGGGATGCCGCACAGAGGGATAACCATCAAGGTCAAGCCATACGGCGGGCCGCTGATCTCGTATACGTGGCACGCCTAGCACCGCTGCACAGGGACTCAGAGCGTCGGGCGTAGCGTTCGCGCTAAGCGCACGCGGAGCTACGGCTTGGCATTCCTCAAGGTCCGGTTCTAGTCATCCACCGTCGCCGGGAGAAACTCGATCGCAAGCGGCTCTCCGGTCGTTGGACTCGGCAGGTCGATGATGAAGCCGCCAGTTGCAGCGTCCAGGCGTCCACTCTCCGTGGGCACGTCGCTCCATGTCACGCCTCGTCTCCGTTAGGCAGGCACTGGCGGCTGCACGGTGCCGCCGATGACCTGCGCGGTGGTCTGGACCGTGACGCGGCCGGCGGCCACCTCGCCTTGGAGGAAGTCGAGCAGCGCAGTGAGCTTGCTCGGGGTGATGGCATAGGCGCCGCACTGCTCGCACAGGCGGTGGAAGACAAACTGCACCCAGCCTCCGCCGTTGGCCTCGGCGTTCTGGACATACAGTTCAAGGGTGGAGAGCTTGGTCGCCTTCTTGGGGTTGGGGGGCGTGCGCGTGGCATAGGCGTCCAGCGGCGGGATGGTCTCAGCGTAGGGACCGTTCTTGGAGATGCCGGCGACGCCGCGACCGCTGTTGTAGCCACAGTCATGGACGACCTGTTCGGTGCCGTTGTCGAAGGATCCGAACGGGTAGGCGAACGAGGTCGCCGGGAACCCCTCGTTGAGCAGGCGGTTGCGGTCGGTGCAGACCTCCTGGCGGGCCTCTGCTGTGGTCAGTGGTGTCAGGTTCGCGTGGTTCACGGTATGGCCGGCGATCTCGTTTCCGGCGTTGAACAGTGTGTGCAGGTTGGCCCAGGTGAGGTGCTCGCCATCCTCGATGACGCCGGTGTTGACGAAGAAGGTCGCTGCCATCCCGTGTGCCTGCAGGATCGGCAGCGCGTCGAGCTGTTCGGCGGTGCCGTCGTCAAACCCGATCGTGACGACCGTGGAGGCGGTCGCGGCCTGGGCTGGGGCAGCGTTCATCCCCGACCCGCACAGGGCGGCGGTGATCACCGTGATCGTCGTCACCGCTGACCGCAGCCTCGGGTGAATCCGACCTGGAGCTGGGCACCGCAGCCATGGTCTGGGCATCGTTTGCTCCTTCGCTGCGGCTCTGGTTGATCGGGCCCCGGGGTCAGCGCAGGCCGGCGGCTTGGCGGGCGAACGCCAACGGGCTGGTGGCGGTCAGGTCGACCGCCGGTTCAACGGTGGAGAATGACTCGATGTCGTCCCGGAACTTGGCGGTGCTGTTGAAGGGCGCGAACCGATCGCTGTCATCTGGGGGGCAGTTCTGCATACCGGTCTGGAAGCCGTTGTAGAGGGTGCCGTTGGGGCCCTCCACGGCGGCCCCGTTCAGCACCGGCGGGGTGCCGTCCAGGGAGCCGACCAGGTTGGCGACCTGATGGTGGGGGCAGTGGGGGAAGGTGCTGCCGTCACCGATGATGAATGACGACCCCCAGGCGTTGGCGCCCAGGATGTTGCCCAGCCACCTGCCGCTGAAATTCGCGTAGGTGGTGGTGCCGGTGAGCTGGTTGTATTCGCTGGCCATGACCGCCAGGCCCGCCCCGTGGGAGGTCGTGTCCCAGGTCGCCCAGGGGAACCCGAACCCGAACGGATCGGTCGCTGCCTGGGCCAGGGCGCCGTCCAGGGCCTTCTTCATGTCGGCCAGCAGGGCGGCCTGGGTGACCTCCAAGCCGGCCGGGTTGCCTGCCTGGCCGATGGCCCGGTGCAGGTCGTAGTGGGCCAGCCCGCTGACGTCGTAGAGGTTGAGGGTGTCGGCCGCATCGTCGGGGCCGGTGATGTAGGCGTTGGCCCAGTGGGCGGCCTGCTGGAGGTAGAAACCGGGGTCGGTGTGGGGCAGCCCCGCCGGCAGGCCGCCGCCCGCCGTGGCGAGGTAGAGTTCGGCCGCACCGAGTTCCAGGTCACTGCGCCACTCGGTCTCGGGATAGAAGCTGAACGGCAGGTAGGTGATCAGGTTGCCACTTGGGGCAGGGTCCGCGAGGTCGAAGATGTGCTGGCCAGCGAGCAGGCAGCGGTTGGCGAAGGCCGGATCGCTGGACTTGAAGATCTGGAAGCACAGGCCGAACGCGGCGGCGCTGCGGCCGGCCAGGTTCGGGCTGATCGGTGAGCCTGGTGGGCCGGCCCGGAACACCGGGCGGTTGCGGATGTACCGGTACAGCGGGTCGGTTCCCCCGTAGGTGTCGTCGGTCTGGGGGAGCCGCCAGATGTCGTGGTCGCCCACGGTCTTGGCGTTGCCGGTCCCGATCCCGACCTGGTAGTAGAAGGTGCGGGTGGGGTCGTCCCACATCCTGAGCAGCCAGTCGGTCCCGAACTTTGCCTCGGCCGTGAAATCGGCGGTAGCCGACCCTGCTCCCATCTGGGCTGGGAAGTCCCGGACCCCGGCCAGCAGCAGGTCGGTGGTGTAGCCGAGCGTCTGGACGCCCTTGATGTAGTCGCCGGCGTCCCACCAGCCGCCGGAGGCGTCAATTGTGGTCCCGAGGGGCGTGAGGTCGCCCGAGAAGCGCCCGCTGCTGTTGGCGTGGGGTGTGAGGTAGGTCATGGCGGTCTGGTCGTTCAGGTGTCCTGGGGCGCTGCGCAGGGCGTTCGGGATGAAGTTGGGGCCGTCCCGCTCGGTCTGGTAGAAGGAGAGTGCGTTGGCCAGCGGTCCCGCATAGACGTTGGATCCGCTGTCGATCCTAAAAGCCGGTGAGGTCGCGGCAACGGGCCCGGTGACCAAGATGGTGTAGCTGCCGGGTGTCACGACCGCATCGAAGTCGAGTGCGTAGACGTTCTTGAAGCTGTTGCTCCAGGCGCCAACGTTGGTACCGACGGAAGCCGTGAGGACCGTCGTCCCGCTGGCGTTCTTCACGGTGAAGGTGGCCCCGGTTTCGGGCACGTTCGACATCAGGTAGGCGCGTTTGGACGCGGCCGTGGGGTAGCCGACCTGGTTGACCCGGACGAAGGCCGCGTTCGGGGTGGGGGCCGCCCGGGCGGTGGTCATGTGGAGGCTGCCGGCGGCAAGGACGGCGGCGATCAGCACCAGTCTGCCGCGGCCGGTCGTGATGGTCCGGACCCGATGCTCAGCTCCTGGCATGCTGCCTCCTTTGGCCGGTGCGCAGCAGCAAGATAAATGTAAGGGTTCCTAACTAAAGGCGACCAAATCGTACGCTCTGGAGCTTTCGTGGTCAAGGGGAGAAAGGTGCGCAAACCTCACCTCAGTAGCCACAAGCCCAGATCGTGACAGCGATCGGTCGCGTTGGTCCGACCAGAGGGTGCATGCTGGAGGTGTCCGCCGACCCTTCAGGCCATGGCCGAGCCGCATGCTCAGTTCTCAGCCTCGTAGCAACGTCGCCAATGTCCTGGTGATCGGGACGGGGGCGGCCGGGTTGCGGGCGGCCATCGCCGCCCACCAGGCCGGCAGCGAGGTGGTGGTACTCGGCAAGCGCCGCCGCGACGACGCCCACACGGTGCTGGCCGCCGGAGGGATCAATGCCGCCCTCGGCACCGTCGACCCGCAGGACTCCTGGCAGCAGCACTTCGGCGACACCCTGCGCGAGGGCTACTTCCTTGGCGACCCTCGGGTGGTGGAGCTGCTGGCCAGGGAGGCGCCGGCGGCGGTGCTGGAGCTGGCCGACTGGGGCGCCCCCTTCGCCCGGACCCCGGACGGCCGGCTGGATCAGCGGTTCTTCGGCGCCCACCGGTGGCGGCGGACCTGCTACGCCGGCGACTGGACCGGCCGGGCGATCCTGCGGACCCTGGCCGCCAAGGTCGCCGAGCTCGGCCTGGCCGTGATCGACGACCAGTATGTGTCGCAGCTACTGGTTGCCGACGGGGTCTGCTTCGGGGCCTTGGCCTTCGACCTGGAGACCGGCGAGCGGACCGTGTTCCTGGCCGATGCGGTGGTGCTGGCCGCCGGCGGCCACACGCGGATCTGGCGGCGCTCGTCCTCGCGGCGGGACGAGAACACCGGCGACGGCATGTACCTGGCGTTGCGGGCCGGCTGCCGGCTGCAGGATATGGAGCTGGTCCAGTTCCACCCCACCGGGATGGTCGCCCCCGAAGAGGCAGCCGGCACCCTGGTCACCGAGGCCGTGCGCGGCGAGGGCGGCCACCTGAAGAACGCCCTGGGGGAGCGGTTCATGGCGCGCTACGACCCCGAGCGGATGGAGCTGTCGGCCCGCGACCGGGTGGCGCTGGCCAACTACACCGAGATCACCCAGGGCCGCGGCGGCCCCAACGGCGGGGTGTTCCTGGACATCACCCACCTGGGCAAGGACACCATCTTGGAGAAGCTGCCGCGGATGTACCGGCAGTTCCTGGAGTATCAGATGCTGGACATCTCCCAGCAGCCCATGGAGGTCGCCCCGACCGCCCACTACTCGATGGGCGGGGTGGTGGTCGACCCCGAGACCCATGCCACCGACGTGGTCGGCCTGTACGCGGCCGGTGAGGTGACGGCGGGGCTGCATGGGGCCAATCGGCTGGGCGGCAACTCCCTGGCCGAGACGGTCGTCTTTGGCCGCCGGGCCGGGGAGGCCGCCGCCAGCTTCTCGGCGTCCCGCGATGTGGCCCTGCGGGCCCGCGACGTCGTCCGGGCGGCCGACCAGGAGCTGTCCGGTTTCATTCGCCATGGGCGCCAGTTCGCCAGTCCCCTCCAGCGAGCGCTCCGCGACACCATGTGGGAGACCTGCGGGGTGGTCCGTGAGCAGGCCGGCCTTCAGCGCGGCCTGGAGCGGCTGGCCGAGCTGCGTCAGCTGGCCGACCAGGTGGACGTCCGGCCGACCTCCGAGGGCTACGCCGACCTGGCCCACGCCCTGGACCTTCGCGCCTCCCTGGCCGCCGCCGAGACCACCCTGGTGGGGGCGCTGGCCCGCACCGAGAGCCGCGGCGCCCACCAGCGCCGCGACCATCCCGAGCTCAACCCCGAGCTGCGGGTGAACTTCCAGGCCCGCTTGGACGGCACTGGCCGCCTGGCCGTCGACACCCGGCCTGTGCCGGCCGTGCCGGCCGAGCTGGCCGGCTGGACACGGCCCGACCCGGACTTGAGCGTGGCCGGGCGCCTGCTCGAGTAGTCGAGGGCAAGCCGCCGTCGGGCCTTATCACTGGTTCGGCGGCCCGCAGAAGTGAACAGGTTGGTTAACCAGGAACGTGCTCTCCTGCCGCTGGTGCCTGCGCCCCCACCGGCCCCAGGGGCAGCCGGGGGAAGGCTGAGGCTGCAAAAGCCCTGCTCAGCAACACTATGGTGGGCGCGACAGGGTTTGAATACGGGTTCGACCTGTACGGGGTTCGACCTATTGGATAAGGTCATCTGCCAGACGGATCTGGTGGCCAAAGCTGACAAAGCGGTTGAGCGGTCGACACGGGGCCGGGCGAGGTGGCGATGGAACGGCACCACGCACAGCAGATTCGGTGGAACAGCGAGCGATGTACCGAGGCCTTGGAATCCGACGCCCGCAGGCGGGCTGCCCGGGAGGGAGACGCATGAGGATTCGAATACTCGTGCTCCTGGTCGCTGTAGCTGTCACAGGTCTCGCCGGAGTGACCGTCGCGCCGGCCGGCGGGGCAACCGGCTTGCCGGCGAATTCGTCAACGGGCGCTAGTCCTGCCGGCCTGAGCGGGTTCCCGGCGCTGCGCTGCCAAGACGGCGCGGTCGCCGGCGCCGGGCCGATCAAGCACGTGATCTACCTCCAGTTCGACAACGTCCACCTGCAGCGGAATTTGGCCAGCGTGCCGTCCGACCTCGAGCAGATGCCGCACCTGCTCAGCTTCATCAACAACAACGGGACGCTGCTCGCCAACGACCACACGGTGCTGGTCTCGCACACCGCCAACGGGATCCTGACCTCGCTGACCAGCCTGTATCCCGACCGGCAGGGCCAGCCGGTCTCCAACAGCTACCGCTACTACAAGCCCGACGGGACCAGCGGCGTGGGGGTCTCGTTCGCCTACTGGACCGATTCGGTCTTCGACCCCACGACGCCGACGCCGACCGACACCAGCTACAACATGATCACCGCCGAAGGGCGCAACGATCCCGCCCCCTGGGTACCGTTCACCCGCGCCGGCTGCAACTGGGGCGCGGTCGGCACGGCGAACACCGTGCTGGAGAACATCGGCCCCGACGTGCCCAAGGTGTTCGGCCCCGGCTCACCTGAGGCGGCCGAGGTCGCCTCCAACCCTGGGCAGGCGTTCGCCGACTTTGTCGGGATCGCCGTGCACTGTGCCAAGGGCGCCGCCATGTGCTCGACCGGAAACCATGGCCGCCCGGACGTGCTGCCCGACGAGCCGGGGGGCTACGACGGCTACCAGGCTCTGTTCGGGCACAAGTACGTCGCTCCCCAGATCACCAGCAGCCTGCCCCTGACGGACCTGTCGGGGAACGTGATTCAGGACGCTGCCGGCCACGTCGGCTTTCCCGGCTTTGACGGCATGTTCCCGTCGGTGACGCTGTCCTATGTCGCCCAGATGCAAGAGCACGGCGTCCCAGTCACCTTTGGCTACCTCTCTGACGCCCACGACAACCATGGGGTCGCCGGCGAGGTCCACAGGTCGTACGGCCCCGGGGAGGCCGGCTACGTCCAGCAGCTGCGCGACTATGACCGCGCCTTCGCGGAGTTCTTCAGCCGGCTGGAGCGCGATGGGATCACCAAGGACAACACCCTGTTCGTGATCACCACCGAGGAGGAGGACCACTTCGTCGGTGGCACGCCGCTCAACCCGGGCTGCGACGGCGTGACGACACCGTGCCAGTGGACCCATGTGGACTGCACCACCCCGTCGGCGGACTGCTCTCACAACGTCACCGAGGTCAACGCCAACCTGCGCGGGCTGCTGGCCACCCAGGCCGGGAACACGACGCCGTTCCAGGTCCACGCGGACATGGCACCCGCCTTCTACCTCGACGGCAACCCGGCAGCTGACGCCCCCCTCACCCGCCGGTTCGAACGCGACGCCGGCTCGCTCACCGCCACCAATCCGATCACCGGCCAGACCGACCGGCTCTCGGACAAGCTGGTCGACCGCGTCGGCATGGGCCCCCTGCACATGCTCACCGGCGACCCGCTGCGGACCCCGACCTTCGTCGACTTCCTCGACGACGACTACTTCGGGTTCACCGGCCCACCGGACTGCACCAGCCCGTGCGTGACCGCACCGGGGTCGTGGTCGCACGCCACCTTCGCCTGGAACCACGGCGGCTACACCCCCGACATCGTCCGCATCTGGGCCGGCCTGGTCGGTCCCGGCGTCCAGCACCGCCGCGACGACGCCACCTGGGTCGACCACACCGACCTGCGACCAACCATCCTGACCCTCAGCGGACTCCGCGACGACTACCGCCACGACGGGCGCGTGATCACCGAGATCCTCGACGCCACGGCCGTCCCCAAGTCCCTGCAGGCGCACCGAGCAACACTCAAGCGGCTGGGAGCGGCCTACAAGCAGATCAACGCGCCGCTGGGCCGGTTCGGCCTCGACGTCATCAAGATCAACGACGCCGCGGTGCGGGCCAGCGACGAAGCACGGTACGCGCAGCTGGCCGCAGCGCTCCAGCAGCTCGGCGTCGACCGCAACACGATCGCGGCTCGCATGCGAACGCTCCTCGAGCAAGCCGCCTTCGGCAACGCGGCGATCAACGAGCAAGAGGCGAAGCGCCTCATCGCGGAGGCGGCGGCGCTGCTCGCACGCGCCGACGCCTTGGCCGCTTCGTCCTAGCCGGTCCGAGCAGCCGGTGGGGCGCCCGCCCGGTGCCCCACCACCGACCCCAAGCTGGTGGAACCTCCGCCGGACGTAGCGGGGCCGACAACAGTAAGGCGCTGTTGAACCGCCGTCCTGTTTCTACACGCCGTTCCCGAAGGTCGCTCCGACCGTGGAGGCGGGAGAGAAACGCTCTCTTGACGTCGAGTTGATCGCTCTCTCGGCACTGTCGCACTGGCCGCCATCAGGATGGCGCAGCAGTGAGCCGCTCCACTGTCTTGGGCCCTTGGATCAGACGGGGTGGTACGGACCGCCCGGCTGTACCACGACCTCGTGCGGCCGCACCAGCTCGACGATGCGGGCGGCACGCATGGCGGTGTAGGGGTCGATGTCCACACAGACCACGAACCGGCCCTCGCGAAGGCCGATGCCGACACTGTGGACCCCTGGCTCGGTCCTCGTTGTCAGCAGCATGGCGGCGATCTCCTCATTGTCGGCTTGGACCTGCCGCCAGGTCCGTGGCGTGGGCCGGACCGCGAGGCGAGCTGGCTCGGCCACCCGCCTGCCCAGCACGGTCCGGTGCCGGTCGACCTCGGCGGTGAACAGCGCGACGATGGTGACCGGTGGCTCGTTGTCCCAGTAGCAGCCGCCGAAGTGGTCTGCTGCCTCGCCCCGGCCGTAGCGCTGCACCAGCTCCAGGTCGTCTCGGAGCTGGTGTTGGGCCCGCGCAACCGGATCAGTCTCGTCCATCGCGGCGACGGTACCGCAGGCAGGTGCTGGACACGGCCCGGCCGGCAGTTGGTGGCTGCCGGCCGGGCCCGCCGGATCGATCAGTAGACGGTGACTCGGTAGGCGTTCGCCGCTTCGGGAACGGGCTGGTAGAAGGTGGTACCGCCGGACTTGCAGTCGCCGCTGCCGCCGGAGGTGATGCCGAGGGCCTTGGTGCCGTCATAGAGCGGGCCGCCGGAGTCGCCGGGTTCGGCGCAGACGGTGGTCTGGATCATGCCGCTGACGGTGCCGCCACCCTGGTAGTGGACGGTGACGTTGAGGGCGGTGACGGTCCCGCTATGGGTGCCGGTGGTCGAACCGGTGCGCTTGACGGCCTCCCCGACCAACGCGTTGGCGGCGGTGAACCCGCCCGGGTGGCTGAGCGAGCTGTTGTCGTAACGCACCAGGGCGTAGTCGTTCCCTGGGAAGCTGTAGTCGATCGTGGGGCCGATCAGCGTGGTGTGGCTCGAGTTGGTGTACCAGGTCTTGGCCACCTTGCCGCAGTGTCCGGCGGTGAGGAAGTAGTAGGTGCTGCCCTGGACGACGTTGAAGCCCAGCGAACACCGGTACCGACCGCCGTAGATGGCGGCACCGCCCGACAACAGCGGCCTGAACACGCCGCTGGTGTGCCTGACCACGATCGCGCCGGCGCTGGCGCCGGCGCTGCGCTTGACCGAAGCGACCTCCGCGGCCGAGACGGTGCTGTCGGCGGTGACGACGACCTTGCCGGCTGCGGGGTCGGTGTACCAGGCGATGCCATCTACTCCTGAGCGGGACACCGCCGCGCTGACGGCGGCGAGCCGGGGTGCGCCGATAGGCTTGGCGGGACTCGCATCGGCGGCCGGCAGGGCGTTGGCGAAGGCGGCCACCAGGCCGCCGACGATCAGCAGTCGGGCGGTCCGGGCCATCCGGCCTCGGACAGAGCTGGGTTGGCTCCTCACAGGCTCCTCCAGACGCAGTTAGGGGGACCTGAAGGCGTGGTCCCACTCGGAGCTGTCGACCGGACGACACAACGGCGGGTGGCCATCGGGCCACCGACTGACTAGTCAGAAGTATCCAGTCCGGCGGACGAGCCGGCAAGAGCTCAGACTCCAGCAGTGGCATGCATTGCCGATCAAGGTTCTGCAGGCCGGTCGAGACGTTCGCCGAGGCATGCGACCGGGGTTCAGCGTTGGAGCACCTCGGGTCACGCGCGTGGACCCGCCGCGCTTTCGATGCCCTCGTGTCGACGGCGCGTGGGTCATGACCCGCGCGGAGATGCGAGCCGGTCTGGACCTGATGGCGACCTGGGCGCTGGAGCAGAAGGCGGCCGCCAACCGCCAGGTCATCGACATCATGCGCCCACGGCTGGCTGCCGGGGAGCAGGTGGCTCGCATGTACCAGGAGCCAGGGCTGGCCTGGCTAGAGCACCAAGCCGAGGTCGCCGAGGACCTGGTGGCCGAGCGCCCAGCGGCAGCGAAGCGCCACCGCAATATGGACATGGCCCCACGACGGCCGCTGCCCTGTTGGGTACGCGCCCACCACACCGGGACCTAAATTGCCCACGCGGCGTGCTGGCCAGGGCTCTCCGGGCCTCTACCAGGCCTTCAGGCTGGGCGGACGCCGGAGCGACGTCCCATCCTGTACCCGCTCATCCCAGGGTGTCGCGGCGCGTCCCGTGAGCAATCTCGTGAGCATCGGGGGTTCTGGTCCGGTCCGGTCGCGGACGCCGGCGGCGCTTCGGTCCTCCGCGGCCAGGGACCGATCGGCCGGCCGGGCACGGCAAGGCCAATGCTGGCGCCGAGCCGAGCGTCGGGCTAGGTTGCGGCCTGGTGTCGATCTTGGCACGCGAAAGGAGGCGCCATGCTCAAGGCCATGACCGGGTTGCCGCCGGCCGTGCTCGGCTTTGAGGCCGACGGGGAGCTGCACGCCGACGACTACCGCAAGGTGCTCCTGCCGGCGGTGGAGGCGGTGCTCCAACGGGGTGAGAAGGTCCGCATCGTGCTGGTGTTCGAGCGCTTCGACGGCCTGTCGGGCGGCGCGTTGTGGCAGGACCTCAGGATGGGCGTCGAGCACCTCACCGGCTGGAAGCGGATCGCGCTGGTCACCGACGTCGACTGGATGCGGCAGCTGACGGCGCTGTTCGGCTGGATGACGCCAGGGGAGCTGAAGCACTTCCCGCTGGCCGAGCGTGACGCGGCGGTCGCGTGGGCCGCCGCTGGGGACTGATCGAGCCGACCCGCCTTGGTCGGCGGCGCGGGACATCCCTCCCCGCCCGCTTGCGGATGGCCTGGTAGGCACGTCGGTTGGCATCCGGCAAGGAGGCGCGCCGGGCAGGAACCGGAGACCGGGCCACTCCACCGCTTCCAGGATTGGCCCAACGAGGTGGAACCGGAGCACGTGAGCGTCCCGGACGCTCGGATGCGCCAAGGAGCGAATCAGATGGCCAGAGTTGTCATACAGGCGGTGGTTTCGGTGGATGGCTACATCGCCTATCCCGACGACACGGTCGGGCCGCTGTTCGACTGGTACGGCAACGGCGACGTGACGGTCCACGTCAACGACCAGTGGCCGTTCCACGTCAGCCGCGCCTCTGCGGATTACGTCCAGCCCTTCTGGGACGCCATCAAGGTCACGGTGATCGGCCGTCACCTGTTCGACACCACCGACGGCTGGGCGGGCGTGCCCGCCGCCGGGGACGAGCTCGTCGTCGTCACCCACCGGTCGCTGCCAGAGGAGTGGCTCGCCAGGTTCCCCGACGCACCGTTCCATACGGCCGACTCCGTCGAGGCCGCCATCACGCTCGCCAAGGAACTCGCCGGGGACGGTCTGATCTGCGTGACCGCAGGCGACGTCGGCGGGCAGGCGTTCTCGGCAGGGCTCGTCGACGAGGTGGCGATGGACGTCGCCCCGGTGGTCCTGGGTGAAGGGGTGCGGTTCTTCGGCAGCCACACCGGCACTGTCCTGCTCGACGATCCAGACGTGGTGATCCAGGGCGACCGCGTGCTGCACCTGCACTACACCCTTACACGCTGACCAGCTCCTTCCAGGCGGTACTGCCGACCTGGGGGCCGAGCAAGGGTTCCTCCGATGCCAGCGCGATCGCGATCGGCAGGGCCGCCAACAGGAAGAACCCCAGAATGAAGGCGGCGGCCAGCAGCGGTCCGAGCGACCCCAGCTGCCCGAGCAGCCACAGGGTCGGGGCCGCGGCCACGCCCGCCGCGACCAGGAACGGCTTGCGGCGCCGGACGCGGTCGCTGGCCGCGCCCAGGACCACCGACCCGGCCATGCCCGCGATCGTGATCATGCCCGCGACCAGACCCGAGGAACAGGGCGGCCGACAGCTTCCACTGGGTCGCCGAGCGCAGCACGCGGGCCAGCGCCTGTCGCATGGGAAGCTCCTCGGGCGCAACCAGCCGGTCAGGGACCGGCCTTGGCGCCAGCCGCCAGAAGACCGCCAGCGCCGCCAGGGACGCGGCGGCGTACACCACCTGCGACCCGCGCACCCCACACGCCGACGAGAGCCGGGGCGTGGCGACCAGCCCGAGTGTGATCCCCAGGAAGATCGCCATCGTCCCCAGGCCCGTGGCGGTCGCCGCCTCGGCCTCCGGGAAGTGCCGGTTGACCAGGTCGGCCACGGCGTTGATCAGGAACGGCTGGGGCACCAGCAGGCCGACGGTCAAAACCAGCAGCATCGCAAAGCCGCCGGCCAGCGGCGCGCGGTAGCCGTAGCGGTCGGCGACCGCCCCGGCCGGGATGGACAGCGCCGCCGAGCACAACGGACCCACCGACACCAGCAGCCCAATGGACACGGGGGTGGAGTGGGAAGGTGTCGGCGGCGCGGCCGGTGACCGGAGCGAACGAGATCCACAGCACGTGGCTGGCCGCGACCAGAGCGACGTAGGCGCCAAGCACCGCCCACGACCCAGGCCGCCGCGCGGGTGCCGGCTTGCGCCAGAGTCACCGAGTGCGCAGACACCACCTGCGGCTCCACGAGCGGATCGGTGGCGTTGGCCATCCGGATGCCCGTCGCTTCCGAGGTCGCAGGAGCTCCAGCCATGCCCGTCCAGCCTGGTTTGCATCTACGGTCCGAGCGAGAACCGGCTCTGGATCAGACAACATCCGCTCGAGTTCCTGACCCGTTCCACCTTGGCGTCCAGCCACAGCTACGGGGAGCCGCCCTCCAACGGCCGCTCCCGGACCACCCGCGCCTGCTCATCCAGGCCGCGGCACAACCGCGACACCTGGTCCTGGACATGCCGGCGATGCCCAGCTGCTCGACCAGCCGATCCACCCGCCGGGTCGACACGCCGTTGATATGGGCCTCCTGGACCACCGCGACCAACGCCTGCTCGGCCCGCCGGCGCGGCTCCAGGAAGCTCGGGAAGTAGCTGCCGGTCCGCAGCCTGGGGATGTGGAGCTCCAGCTCACCGACCCGGGTGTCCCAGGATCGGGCCCGGTAGCCGGTACGCTGCGCCACCCGATCTGGGGTGCGCAGCACATCAGCGTGCTCGCTGGCCAGCAGCTTGTCGGCAACCTGGGCAGCGGTCATCCTGGGCCCTTCGGCCATCGTGGTGCTCCCTTCGTCGATCTCGTGGAACAGACCGACGATTCTCAGGCGCCGCGGTGGCCGAACTCACATCCGGCTGCGCGCCCTCTTACACCACACTCCGCGACTCGACCGCCCTGGATCGCGGGACCGCCACTCCCGGATCGATTGGGGCATTGAGCCGAAATCACCCGCAATGGGTGAGGCTTACTCGCCTCCTGGGCCATAGCGTCCAGGCCACAGCGCTGGCCTCCAGGGGCCGAGGAAGAGGAGGGGCCCAACAAGGCCAGGCAAGGACCCCGTCGACCAACCGAGGAGGCGACGTGTCCAGACGCCTGCGGAGCGCGTTCGGCGCTTCAGTAGTGGTATCGATGATCTTGGTAGCGACGGCGAGCGGCGCCCACGCCGCGCCAATTGAGCAGTCGTCGGCGGTGGCTCCGGCGGCCCAGGCGGCATCGAAGGTTCCGACCCTGCTGCGCGTGCGGGCCGCCAGGATCGGCGCCGAACTGGCCGCGCACCACGCCACACGGCTGAGCCAGGCGCAGCTGGCCGGCCTGCGGGCAGGGGTACTCGGCGTGGACCCGACCGGCGGCATCGACGTGCTCGTCCACTCGGCCGCGCCGGCGACGAGGGCGCAGACCGCGCAGCTGGCCGCGCTCGGCGCGAGGGTGCTGGCCAACTCGGCCGACTTCACCACCGTCCGTGGCATGGACCTGCCCACTACCGGCCTGGTACGTGCCATTGTCCCTTACAACCGGCTGGACGCGGTGGCCGGGCTGTCCTGGGTGACCGCGCTGCGGCCCTCGCTGCGCCCTGCGGTCGACGTCGGGCCGATCACCGCGGAGGGGGTGCCGCTGCACCACGCCGATGTCGCACAGGCCAACGGGTTGAGCGGTGCCGGACAGAAGGTCGGCGTGATCTCCGGTGACGTCGACACCCTCGCCGACTCGGTCGCGCAGGGCGAGCTGCCCGCGGACGTGCAAGTGGTCAAGCAGGCCGCCTACGACGACGACGAGGGCACCGCAATGCTGGAGATCGTCCACGACCTCGCGCCCGGCGCGAGACTGGCGTTCGCCAGCACCGGCGAGACCCTCGCCGAGTATGTCGACGCGTTCCGGCTCCTCGCCGCCGCCGGCGCCACCCTGATCACCGAGGACATCGCGCTGGATGACGAGCCGGCGTTCCAGCAGGGCATCGGCGCCGCAACCGCGGAGTCGCTGGCCCAGCACGGCATCTGGGTCAGCTCGTCGGCCGGCAACCTGGGCGCCCGGCACGCGCCGCGGGTCTCGGCGGTCGGCATCGGCCGGGGCCCGGACGGGGCCACCGGGCCGTTCGTGAACTGCCCGAACGCGCCGGACAACCTGGTGAACCTGCGCGGGACGGATAACACCTACAACCTCAACCTGCTGCCCGGCGCCGCGTTCCTCGGAACCCTGCAGTGGAGCGAGCCGCGGGCGATCTACCCCACCGCGGGGCAGGGCGGGTTCACCGACCTCAACCTGTACGTGATGGACGCCGCCGGCACCACCTGCCTGGCGTCCAGCAACGCCGTGCAGGCCGACGGCGTCGGCGACACCATCGAGCAGCTGATCTACCAGAACACCACGGGCGTGCCGCAGCCGGTGCGGTTGGTGGTCGACGTGCAAGGCACCTCGTCGGCCACATCCGCACCCACGCTCGACCTGCGCTGGCGGGCCCTCACGGCCGGCGTGCAGACCCTCGACCCGCCGGACCGGGCCGGCTCGCTCAACCCCGACTCCAACTATCTCGGTTTCGCCACCAGTGCCGGCGCTGTGAACGCAAGCATCTCCGTCGACCCGACCACCGTGCCGCTGGAGCCCTTCAGCGCCGCCGGGCCGGTGCAGATCCTCACCACCACCCAGTGCCGCGGCGGGGTAGCCGGGCCGTGCAAGGGCGTGCCGGGCGGCGTGCGACGGACGGCTCCGGCGCCTACCTGGGCAGCCTCGGACGGCGTGTCGGTGAGCGGCGCCGGCGGGTTCGGCGCTGGCACCTGCCCCACCACGGTGCAGGGCCAGTGCCGGTTCTTCGGCACCTCGGCCGCGACCCCCTCCGCCGCCGGCGTCGCCGCGCTGACCAGGGAGGAGTTCGGTGGCACCATCGCGCCTCGCAACCTCAACGACATCCTGGCCGGCCGGGCCGTGGCCCGAACCGGTTCCGGGTTCGGCGCCGGCGTGTTGAGCGCCGTCTGAGCCTGCGCCGACCAGCCGGGGCCGCGCCCGCCTAGCCTAGTCCCGGGTCGTTCGTCCCGCGGGGCGCACTACCCGGACCAGGCGGGCGCGGCCCGACTGGGCGAGGCCTGCGCGACGGAAGCCCCTACGTGCTGTCTGTCGACGGGGTTGGTCGTAGGAAGGTTAGGACGGCCAGGACGCGGCGGTGATAACCAGGTGCGTCGCGTAGCCCGAGCTTGAGGAAGATCTGGCTGATATGTGCTTCCACGGTCTTGGGGCTAAGGAACAGCCTGTCGCAGATACCCTGGTTGGAGTGCCCTTCGGCCATCAAGACGAGCACGTCACGTTCGCGGTCGGTGAGCTGGTCGAGCGGTGTGGTGTCGCGCTGGCGCGCCATGAGCCGGGAGACGATGGTGGGGTCGATGACGCATTCACCCTCGGCGACGCGTCGGACCGCATCGGTGAGCACCGCGATATCGGAGACTCGCTCCTTGAGCAGGTAGCCGACGCGCTCAGGATGCTGTTGCAGCAGTCGCATGGCGTAGCGCGACTCAAGGTAGTGGGACAGAACGAGCACGCCGACCGAGGGGTCACGGCGTCGGATCTCCTCAGCTGCTACCAGCCCCTCGTCGGTGTGGGTGGGCGGCATCTTGATGTCCACGATCGCGACCTCTGGGCGGGTGTGCCGGACCGTGGCCAGGAGCTGGTCGGGGTCGCCGGCCTTGCCGACCACCTCGAAGCCGGCTTCGGTGAGCAGCCGCGCGAGCCCTTCGCGGAGGAGGACCTCGTCGTCGGCGACCACTACCCGCATGGAAGGTCCACACGGATGCGGGTTCCGCCCTCCGGCACGACCTGGACAAGCAGCCGGCCGTCCAGCGCCCCCACGCGGTCCTCCAGATCGGTCAGCTCCCCTGGCGGCTGCTCGTCCGTCTCGATCTCGACGACCAGCCGTCCGTCTGCACGGCTCGCGTCGACAGCGGCGCGCCGTGGCCGGCCCCGCTTCAAGGTCTCAGCCACGACGAAGTAGGCGGCGGCCTCGACGTTCGGCTCGAGGCACTCCTGCGGCAGTCGCCGCAGCACCAGCGGGCTGGCGGCCTGTTCGGCCAGCGCCTCCAGCGCCGCCCCGAGGCCCTCCTCGGTGAGGGTGGCCGGGTAAAGGCCCCGGGCAAGTCCACGCAGCTCCTCGAGCGCCTGGCGAACTTGTGCCTCCGCTTGCTCCAAGGCGGTTAGGTCGGGATCGGCAGCTCCCCCGAGCTGGGCGAGCCGCAGCGAGAGCGCGAGTGAAACCAGGCGCTGCTGGGCGCCGTCGTGGAGGTCGCGCTCCAGCCGCCGCCGTTCGGCGTCACCCCGCTCCACGATCCGGGCGCGCGAGGTGCGCAGGTCCTCGAGCTGGGCACGGACCTGCGCCTGGAGCCGCTCGTTGTCGAGGGCGAGGCGTGCCGCGGCGACGATCTCCTCGACCAGGCCCGGATCGTCGAGCAGCCCGGGCCGATGGGCGAGCAGGGCCACCGGCCGCCCGCCGCGCACCAGCGGGGTCACCCCTTGCCCCTGGCCTGGCTCCATGGGCCGGCCGTCGGCGTCGATCCGCCGCCCGTCGGGAAGCGGGTACAGCAGGATGAGCGAGGGGTCGCCGAGCGTCTTGGAGAGGGCCGCTCCGAGCCCGCCCGCTGGCGGCGAGGCCGCGAGTTCGACCACCAGCCGGGCGATTGCCGAGCGGGTGCGCCGGCCCTCGACCCCACTCCCAGGCCACGCCGAGCGCCAACACCACCAGCGCCGCCGCCTGCCCCAACCAGAGGTGGTGGTCCAAGGTGTCGTTGCTGAGAAGGCCTGTGGCCAGGGCGTGCTGGAACCTCCAGGCGACCAGGGTCAGGTAGGCGATCGCTGGGATGGCCACGGGCGCGAGCCGCCGCCGCGTCGCGGCGGTGGACCGCAGCAGCCGCCAGCCCAGGATCGCCACCAGCAGCAAGGTCCAGGCCAGTCCCACCCGAATACCGACGCGGTCCAGCACCTGCACGGCTTGCGGGTCGTCGACGACGCCGAGCAGGTTGTCCGGGCACTGCCCGCAGCCCTGACCGGCGGGGTCGAGGAACAGCGCGGGCAGGAGCCCTAGCGTCAGCACCGCTCCGCCGTAGGCGATGGCTACGGCGACCCGCTCCAGGTGGGACCGCAGCCGCCCATCTGGGTACACCAGCGCCGCATGACCGATCAGTGGTGGGCAAGCGGCATGGAGGACCAGGCCGGCCGTGAAGGCCAGTGCCATCCCGGCGCCGGGGCTGTTCCACTCGGCCAGGAACCAGGCCAGGCCCGCAGCCACCGCCAGGGGCCCGAAGCGGCTGCCGGGTCGCCGTGCCCACGCGCCGAGGCCGGCGGCGATCAGGCTCCAGCCGGCCAGGAGCCCGGCGCCGGCGGCGGGCGCGTTGTCGGCGAGGGAGTACGCCGGTTCGCCACGCCCGATCGCCAGCGACACCAGGCCGAGCACGAGGCCAGCAGCCAGCAGCGCGAGCCGAACGGCGCGCCCGAGCGGAAGTCCACCGGCGATCATGGGCCCATCGTCGCAAGCGCGGCGACGGGCCTCAAGCTGCAGGGGCGCCCGTCGGCGCCCCTGGCAGGTTGCTGTCGCTAGGGCGTCGGCTGCAGGATCGGGTGGGTGTAGATGGGCTTGGCCGTCAGCACCGGCGTGTCAGCGGTGCCGTTGACGTTGACCACGCTCCCTCCAGGCCTATGCCGACGCTGCGGTCGGTGGCCGACCGCTCAAGGCTTCGCCGGCTGGTTCGAGAGGTTAGCCATCCATCGCGCGGATGCGGCAAGTATCTGGGGATGAGCAGAGCAAGCGCTCTCCGACCGCTGTGCGCCGCGAACACGATCCGGCAGCACGTGCTTCAATCCGACGAAAGCGCTGGTCAGAGGTCCAGTCATCGATGCAGAGGTCCCCGCTCCGCAGACCTCTTCCCAAACGGCTAAGTGTTCTCGTGGCCTCTGCGGCCTTGCGAGGGGCGAGGCTTATCAGCGTTTCTACTGGTCAGAGCCTTACTGGTGGGCGCGACAGGGTATGAACCTGTGACCTCTTCCGTGTCAGCAAACGACGGCGAAGCGCTGTGCCAAGCGCCGTACTCCCAGGTCACGCTCAACCGTAGACGGTGCAGTTACCCGTAAGTGCTCTCCTCGCTCGAGTAACTGCGGTCGCTCGAACTCGGCACTGCCGAGTATCAATAACCCCGGCGGCCATGATGAGCTGCGGGCGATTGGTCGCGCCTGGCCGCCGCTGCTGTTGCTGGTCTGGTGGTCGACGGAGGGACCGTGGATGACTGATCAACCAACCCTGCACCCGCCAGCCCCGCCCACGCGGTCGCGCCCAACGCCATGGGCGGCGTACGCGGCATGCGCGCTGGCCTGGCTGTCTGCCCTGCCCAGCCTCTACTGGGCTCTGGGCGGCACCGCCGGGCTGGACACCGTGGGTGGGGCGATCGAGGAGCTGGGTCGCGCCCGTGACCCCGCCGGCGTCGCGTTGAGCCTCGGCGCCGGTGTCCTCAAGCTCGCCGGCGGGCTGGTGGCGCTGGCCCTGGTCCGCCCGTGGGGCCGCGTGCTCCCTCGCCGGCTGCTGGGTGGTGCCGCCTGGGCCGCCAGTGCGGTGCTGACTTGCTATGGCGGTCTGCTGGTCGCGGTGGGGGCCATGGTGTTGGGCGGGCTGATCACCCCGCCCGGCCGGTTGACCGGATGGCGCTGCGGTGGCACGTCTTGCTGTGGGACCTGTGGTTCCTGGTCTGGGGGCTGCTGCTCGGCGTGGCTGCCTGGCAGTACGGTCGAGAATCCCGCCGTCGGGGGGCGCGATGAACGGTCGAGGCATGGCATCTGGCCGCCCAGCTCCGCGATGCGGCGTGGCGGGCATCAAGCCCAGACTCGCCGTTCGACCTTGCGACGTTACGCCCAGAACCTCTGGCCACCTGCTTAGGCCTCAGCCCAGACGCCCAGTTCGTTCCCGCTCGGGTCGGTGAAGTGGAACCGGCGTCCACCGGGGAAGGCGTACGGCCCGTTCACCACCTGGCCGCCGGCGCTCTTCACCGCCTCTACCGACCGGTTCAGGTCGGTCGAATACAGCAGCACGAACGGGCCGCCTGCCCGCACCTCCTGGCCCGTGCGGAGACCGCCCACCTCGGGGGCGGATTCACCCTGGGGGCTCTGGATGCCGGCGTACTCAGGCCCGTAGTCGTTGAACCGCCAGCCGAAGGCTTGGGTGTAGAAACGCTTGGCCTGTTCGAGGTCGGTGACGGTGAGCTCCACGACAGGATGCACCGGAGGAGGTGGGATTCGAACCCAGCGCCGGGCTCCTGCGCTGTCCAAGGTCGTGACGGTGAACGGCCTATGACCTGCGATGCTGATGAGCCGACGGTGACCGCTCGTGCCCGCAGAGGACCAGCGGTTCCCGATGCCGTGCGGACCCAGCGCAGACCAGGACCACCATGTCTCCGCGAGCTTGGGACGCACCCCCCAGGCGACCTCCCGGCTTGTCGTCCGAACTGTGGCTTTGACTCCCCGATGGGGCTGCATTGTCTGCTCGGTCCTTCACGCCAGACCAGGTGGCGCCGAATCTGGTGCCGCGATACGGACAATGTGGTATTGCCTCAGCTGCTGCGCAGGACTATCACCGACCGTGCCCGGCGCAGGAATCACGACACAAGTTGAGGGGGGATTGCATGCCACGCCGATTACTGATCAGCCTGCTGGCTCTGGGCGTCCTGCTGGTGGGGGCACCCGCCTCCGCGCAGCCGCCGCCCGTCACCACCACCACCCACGAGCACCACGCCACCGACACCTTCATCGACGTCGTCCCGAGCTGCACCGAAGACCCGAACGCGCCGGCGTATGAGATCACGCTGACCTACAACGAGGTCGAGCACATCACCGACTTCGGCGATGGCCGCGTCCACGAGACGTTCACCCAGACCGGCACGTTTGTGGCCGTGCCGGTCGATGACCCGAGTCTGCCGAGCTACACCGGCAAGTTCACGATCTGGGGGGGCTTCAACGCTAACGGCAAGACCGTGAACGGCACCTTCACCATCACCGTGCACGGCACGGGCTCGGACGGCTCGGCCTTCAAGGTCCATGAGACCGACCACTTCAACACCACGCCCACGGGCGCGGAGTTCTTCTTCGCCCATTGCCACGACTGAACTTGGGCCGCCCCGCCACCCTCTGCGCCGGGTGTGGCGGGGCGGCCACTTGAGTGTCCCTCCCAACGGCGGGCTTGCCGACCCCATCCTTACCATTCGTGCTGCCGCGCACCTTTACTAGAGGCGCCGCGGTCAAACGGTCAGGAGTGTCCGTGGTTGACCGTGGCGAACCGGTAGTGTCGTGCTCGGAATGGCACGGAGATGGCACGGCCGGTGAAGTCGCCCCTGGCTCCGACCCGGTGGCGACGGCGCCAGCTCGGGCGATGGGCGAGGCCCGTCGAGGTGACACCAGCATCATTGGCAAGTGTCCGGAGGAGCCGCGGGCAGTAGCCAAGGGGTCCCCGCATGAATACTTGTCCGATTACTGCGGCGGCACCATGCAGACTGAATTCGGCCCAGAAATCATTCTATTGCTATATTTCAACGCAGCTTCTAAAATCGTTGGAAGGCCTGGAAGGACCAGCTGTCACAGCGGCACCTGGCTACACAGGAAGAGAGGGTCTGGCGCAGGAATACTGGGCATTCGACGATGGGAACGGGCGGGAAAATTGCCATGCGAACGTTCAAACAGAAACCGAAGGCAGCCCAGCAGACTACGTTTTCCATGTCCATGGACTTGGTACCCGGTAGGATACGTGCTGCGCAGCGCCCTCACCTGAACTCCATCGTTCGCGTGCAGCGGATATCAGAAGCAGATACGCAAGCGGTCAGGGAGTACCCAACCACGGCAAGTGCGGCCCGCTTCGGGCACGATTTCAATCAGATACGGGGGTACGCAGCAACGCCAGCCGGCAATGAGAAGAGTGTAGAGGGCGGCGAACAAAACTACATCGATGATCTTCTTGTCGAGCGCAGCCCGACGGAAAATGACAAGGGGGGTGCAAAGCCTCCACCTCCATCTCCACCTCCACCGAAGGCGAAGAAGGCCGGCGTCGACTCCTTCGAAGTGAAGTGGTCCAAGCACGCGGGCGCAGGAGCCGCTAATGCAAAGCTCAGGTTGGATTATACCGCCAAGTTCAAGAAGGACGCCGACCATGACCCGGCACTTGCTGAGTTCCGACAGAGCGTGATGAGCACGTGGGACGTTACCGCAGGGCCACACAAGGGGCGGAAGGGGACGACGGCCCCCATGCACGATGACAATTACTCAAGGGCGGACGACGTGGCGGGCCGTTCGATCTCTGATGTTGACTTCTCCTCCAATGACAATCCGGGATTTGACGACCTGGACAAGGACGACGTTCTCGATTACAGCTTCACCGCCGAACAGACGATCATCGATACGTCGCAGGCCGACAAGGTCATAGCAACGCGGGGACCACATACCGCGACCGTCAAGGGGAAGGATCCCAGGACCTATAGCGGCGTTCCCACGACCCTCTCCTAACAGTCGACCCTGTATCACAGAGAGCGCCATGTCAGCAATGAACGCGGTGGCCAGGGTCTTCGAGCGCCTCAAGGCCGGCGAGTTGTCGCAGACAGAGACAAGCCCCAAATCCGGGTGGGAGGTCTCGCTTCCTTCGGGCAGAGTCGTCACCCGCTCGACGCTTCAGGCAGAGGCCGAGGCGCTCATCCCACTGGGACCTGATGCCGTGCCTTACCTCCTGCCACACGTCATGGATGACAACCCCGCTCTCCGGTATGTGGCCACGTACGCACTCGAGCAGATCACGGGAGAGAAGCCGTACCTACCGTATTTCGATCAAGCCGATCATGGAGAGCACCGTGCCCGGGCGGTCGAGGTATGGAGAAGATGGTACGAAGCCAAGAGATGATCGTGGATCGGGCGGAGGAGCCAGGAACGCCGGACGGCCCAACCACGCCGCCGCAGGGCCGGGGCTGCGCCTTCCTGCGCAACGCCTAGTGGCTTGTGGCCATAGATCTGGGCCGCTACAGCCTACCCCTTCCGGAGGGCCGGCCGCGGGCGGCCGGAGGCCGCCCGCAGGGCCGGCCTTGAGGGTGGAGAGAAGAGTCTCCCAGCGCCCTCAACAGCACGGACATAGCGGAGCGGACCCGGCCTGCTGCTCCTTCACCTGCGTCCCATACGGTTGCATCGCGTGGTCGATGTGGCGCTCCGGAGCGCTGGTCGCTCGCGCTCCTAGGTCGCGCTCCTCTCGGCCTCAGCGAGCGCCTGCTCAATGGTGCGCCGGTTCATCCACCGAAGCGCCAGCATCCCCATAGCGGGGATGAGGACGCCGGCGACAAAGAACGGCGCCGGGAGGCCGAAGCGGTCGGCCAACGCGCCACCCAGGAGCGCGCCCAGCGGCACCGCCCCATAGGTGCACAGCGAGTAGGCACTGTTGACCCGCCCCAGCAGCCGGTCGGGGATGAGCTGCTGGCGCAGCGAGCCGAAGATGACGTTGTAGACGACGGGGGTCAGGCCGGTAACGGCCAGCAGCCCACCGGCGACCCAGGGGCTGTGCGTCAGCCCGATCCCGACCCGTGCCAGCCCACCGATGACCGACCCTCCGACCAGCACGCGGACGGGTCCGGCACGGCGGTTCAGCCACGGCGCGACCATGCTGCCGGCCAGGCCGCCCACGGCGCTGGCGGTGAGCAGGAGGCCAAAGCCCCCACTGCTCAGCCCGAGCTGCTCCTGGGCGAACAGGACCAGGATCGCCCCATAGGCGACCGACAGCAGGTTGATCCCGGCGGCCAGCACCGCCATGGTCCGCAGCACCCGGTGCCGGACCAGCCACCCCAGCCCCTCGGCGATCTCTGCCCGGAGGCTGGCCCGTTGGTTGACCGAGGCCGGCGCCTCGGGACCGCGCTCACCCGGAACTATGCGGTGGGCGGGGATGGCGGCGACCAGGGCCGAGCTGGCCGCGAAGGAGACGGCGTCGACGCCGAAGGGGAGCCAGGCCGCGGCCGAGAACAGCAAGCCACCCGTCGCCGGGCCGGCGAGGTGATCGGCGACCACGTGGGTGCCTTGGAGCCGCCCATTCGCCCGCTCCAGCCGCCGCCGGTCCCGCGACACCAGCATCGGGATGAGCGCCTGGGAGGCGGTGTCGACCAGGGTCTGGCCGCTGCCGAGCAGAAAGCCGGTGACCATCAGCAGCGGGATGCTGGCCCAGCCGGCCAACACCGCCACGGCGAACGCCCCCACGACGGCGAAGCGGCCGGCGTCCACCATCCACATCACCCGCCGCCGGTCCCAGCGATCCAGCAGCGCCCCAGCCAGCAAGCCGAACAGCAGCCAGGGCAGCCATTCAGCGAACACCACTGCCGAGACCGGCAGCGGCTCCCGGGTCAGCGTCGCGGCCAGCAGTGGCAGCGCGGTGGTGTACACCCCGTCGCCGAGGTTGGAGACGCCCTGGGCCAGCCACAGCTTGCCGAAGTTGGGTCCAAGCCGAACCCGCCCGTTGCTCGCTGTCCCGAGTTCAGGCGCCACCATTGGCTCGTGGTACCTCCCGCGCCAGCTTCACGCAAGCGAGCTTCCACCAGCATCCCGCCCGTGATCCTTGGCCTGATCCTCGTTAGCGGCGAGCAAGCCTCCTACTCGCTGGCACTCCCGGTAGAGCTGACCCGCGTGGCGGTCGCCCAGCGCGAGCTCGGCCCCAGCTCCTCGGCCACGGCCTTCACGACCCACCGGCGCTGCCGTCCTCAGCGGTTCAGGCCCGCTGCTGGAGCCGGCCGACGACCACGAGACTGGGCCCCGCTCATTGACGATCCCAGTTCATGCGGGACCGCCTGAAGCCACCCGAACCCGTCAACGCTCAGAGCGTTCTAGCGGTCACAAGAAGTGATCTGGTGACAAACGGCCCTGAACGGCGGACCGATAGATACGTTGTGCCTGGTGGGCGCGACAGGGTTTGAACCTGTGACCTCTTCCGTGTCAGCAAAACTCCGGGAACCGCTGTGCTCGACGCCGTTCTCCCAGGTCACCGCCGACCGTGAATGGTGAAGGGAAACGCTCAGTTGGCATCCAGGGAACGCTCTCTTTCCAACCTCCTGCCGACAAGTCGGCACCTTGCTGCGTAAGGCCTGGCCGGCCCTGATGCGGGCTACTGGCTCGTTGTCCTGTCAGGTTGGGCCGTTGGAGCCTGCGCCAGCAAGCGAGGTTGAGCGTTGGCGACCGAGCGCGCTGACCGCTGTCAGGCCGACCCCAGCGGGCTCCCGGCGACGACTGCGGTTGATTCGATTATGCGGTGGGTGCAGGCTAGCGGGAAGGAACCGGACGCGCCTGGTCCTGTTCGCCCCCGGAGGTCGGCGATGACCCGCCCAGCCAGAGGCATCCTGTCCTTGTCACTTCGCGGCCTGGCCTTGGCAGCCGTCTTGCTCGTGGGCGTCCTGGTACCCGGCGTAGCCGGCGCCGCGTCGGTCCACGCGGTCACGGCGTCGGCGGCGCCGGACTTCGGTCCGAATGTCAAGATCATCGATCCGAGCATGTCGCTGAGCGACATCAACGCCACCCTTGACTCGATCGCCGCGCAGCAGGTCCCGAGCCAGTTCGGCACCGGACGCTACGCAGTGTTCTTCATGCCCGGCACCTACGGAACGGCCCAAGACCCGCTGAAGTTCCAGGTCGGCTACTACACCGATGTCGCGGGCTTGGGAGCGTCACCGAACGACGTGACGATCAACGGCGAGGCCAACGTCTACAACCAGTGCTTGGGGCCCAACGACTGCACGGCGCTGGTCAATTTCTGGCGCTCGCTCGCCAACCTGACGATCAATGTTCCTGGGGCCACGGGCTGCGACGACTCGGCCGAGTTCTGGGCCACGTCGCAGGCCACCTCGATGCGGCGGGTCCAGATCAACGGCTTCACGAGCCTGATGGACTACTGCACGCAGCCGGCGTTCGCCAGCGGCGGCTTCATCGCGGACTCGAAGTTCACGGGCAGCACCGTGCTCAACGGCTCGCAGCAGCAGTACCTGGTCCGCAACAGCGATCTCGACCGCTGGACCAATGGCGTCTGGAACCAGGTCTTCGCGGGCGTCCTGGGCGCGCCGGCGCAGGCGTTCCCGAGCCCACCCTACACGACCCTGGCGACCACCCCGGTCTCGCGGGAGAAGCCGTTCCTGTACGTGGACTCGAACGGCAACTTCAACGTCTGGGTGCCCGACGTCCAGACGGACAGCTCGGGCTTATCGTGGGCGAACGGCCAGACGCCCGGCCACGCCAAGCCGATCTCGGACTTCTTCATCGCCAAGCCGTCTGACAGCGTGGCGACGCTGAACAACGCGCTCGCGCACAAGAAGAGCCTGATCCTCACCCCCGGCATCTACGACTTCCGCCAGACGATGGTGATCACGAATCCGGACACGATCGTCCTCGGCATGGGCCTGGCGACCATCGTCCCCCAGAACGGGATCGTCCCGGTCAAGGTCCAGAACAGCAAGGGCGTCGAGATCTCCGACGTCGTCTTCGACGCCGGCCCGGTCACCTCGCCGGCATTGCTCCAGATCGGAAACCCGGCGGCGAGCCAGCAGAGCGACCCGGCCGACCCAAGCGTCCTCTCGGACGTGTATTTCCGGATCGGCGGCGCCCATCTCGGCAAGGCGAGGACCAGCCTCGTCGTCAACTCCGACGACGTCGTCCTGGACAACATCTGGGCCTGGCGAGCTGACCACGGCACCGGTGTCGGCTGGACCTCCAACACCGCCGACACGGGCGTGGTCGTGAACGGCGACGACGTCACCGCGACCGGGCTCTTCGTGGAGCATTTTCAAAAGGACGAGGTGGTCTGGAACGGCCAGAACGGCAGGGTGGTCTTCTTCCAGAACGAGATGCCGTACGACCCGCCGAGCCAGGCCGCCTGGACGCAGCCAGACGGCACGCTCGGCTACCCAGCCATCAAGGTCGGCGACGGCGTCAAGACGTTCAACGCCTGGGGCATCGGAAGCTACAGCTTCTTCAACCAGGGCGTGGACATCCACTCCGCGAACGGGTTCGTGGTTCCCACCACGCTTCCGCCGGGAAGCGTGAAGGATGCCTTCACGATCTTTCTCTCGACCGCCGGCTTCGGCGGGATCGACCACGTGATCAACGGGACGGGCGGGTCGTCGACCATCGCCAATCCCGATGTCGTGGTTCCCGTCCTGAGCTACCCGTGACGAGGGACCTCATCGCGCCGAGCAGGCCAGCTGGCTGATCCTCGCCCTGCCACGGGCCGAGTTCGCCGTCCACCCGGCTACCGAGGGCGACCGGGCCGAGCTGTATGTCATGACCGACGACGTCGCCGCCACCGGGGCCGCGCTCCAAGCCTAAGGGGTCGAGCTCGCCCGGCCGATCAATGATCCGGGCTGGGGCCTGCTGAGCGCCAAGGGTCATCCCGGCGGGGTCGGGCTCGGCCTCTACCAGGTTGAGAGGCCGGCGGGGCCAGCGTCATTGCCGGGGTGGCCGAGAGGCATGAGGACGCGGAGACGAGTGCGGTTGGCTTCGCCTTGCCCCTGCCATGGAAGCGACCGCCCGTCGGCACCGCGCCACCTATCCTTCTACCTGCAGGAGGCACCGTGATGTCCTCGATCGAGGAGCCGCCATGACTGGCATTCAGCCAGAACTCTGGGTCGACAGCCCGCGCGATGCACTCAGGTTCTACCAAGCGGCGTTCGGCGCAACCGTCCTTCATCGCGTGGGTGAGGGTGATGACATCGTCGCGCAACTTGGCGTCGGCGAGGCAGCGTTCTGGGTCGCGCCGGCGTCCTCGACCATGAAGCGGCTGAGCCCGCGCTCGATCGACGGGGCAACCAGCCGGACGCTGCTGGTGGTCGACGAACCCGAGACCATCGTCCGGCAGGCAGTGGCCGCCGGGGCGACCGAAGCCTCGCCCGTGGGCGATGAGCACGGCTGGCGGCTGGGTCGGATCGTCGACCCGTTCGGCCACGAATGGGAGATCGGTGCGCCCCTCGGAACCTGGCCGCCGAGCTAGACGACGGCGTGTCGCCCGTGATCCCAGTGCGCGAGTCAGAGACAGCTACGAAAGGACCTCACCGAGCTAGCGTCCCCAACGATCATCGGATCGTGGCCCGCACGGCGCCGGGGTCAGCCACGCGGCAGCTCGGCGAAGAAGGCCCGCATGTCCCGCGCCACGACGTCCGGATACTCCATCGCGGCGAAGTGCCCGCCGTGTGGCAGCACGGTGTAGCGGCGCAGGTCGGTGAGGTTGCGCTCGGCGAGCTCCCTGGGCATGATCGGCCCCAGGTCCTTGGGCGGCACCGCCAGCGCACTCGGCACACCGACCTGCTGGTTGGGGGCCAGCGAGGGGGAGGTGAACTCCTCGCGGTAGCTGACCGACCGGGCGGTGGGCCCGTTGAGCCAGTAGAGCATGACGTTGGTCAGCAGCTCGTCCCTGGTGTAGACGTTCTCGAGCCGGCCGTCGCAGTCGCTCCAGGTGCGGAACTTCTCGATGATCCAGGCGGCGAACCCGACCGGCGAGTCGTTCAGCCCGAAGGCAAGCGTCTGCGGCTTGGTGCCCTGCACCATTGCGTAGGCGCCCTCTTGCATGTTCCAGCCCTGAAGCTCCCCGAAGTAGCGCTGCTCCGCCTCGGAGAGGTCGGGGAACCGCGCGAACGCGATCATGAAGCCGAGGTCGGTGAGGTGCACCCCGAGGACGGAGTCGGGGTGGTGGACGCCCAGCAGCTGGGCGAGCACGCTGCCACCGTCACCGCCGGCGGCACCGAACCGCTGGTAGCCAAGCTCCCGGGTCATCAGCGTCCAGAGCTGCTCGGCGATGTGCCCGAACAGGCCGGACCGCGGCGCCCGGGATCCACCCCGGTACCCGCCGATCAGCCACGGCACCACCACGTCGAAGCAGATGCCCGGGTCGCCGCCGTGGCTGGCCGGGTCGGTGAGCAAGGGAGTGAGCTTGAGGTAGCGGCATACCGAGTCGGGCCAACCGTGGAGCAGCAGCAGCGGGATCGGGTCTGGGCCGGTGGCACGGACGTGGATAAAGGTGATGGTCTCGCCGTCGAGCTCGGCCGTGTACTGCGGGAACGAGTTGAGGTAGGCCTCCTGCCGGCGCCAGTCGTAGCCGTCGCGCCAGTAGGTGGCGATCTCCTTCATGGTGGCGACGTCGGTGCCGTAGTCCCAGCCGACACCCTCGTAGTCGTCGGGCCACCGGGTCCGAGCCAGCCGATCCCGCAAGTCGTCCAGCTCGGCCTGCGGGACATCGACACGGAACGGGCGAAGAGCGGTGCTGGTCATCGGCGTCTCCTGTGCCGGTGCGGTCAGAGCCGAGAGTGTAGGGCATAATTAGGAACCAACCGCTCCTACTTCCATGGGAACGCTGTCCAGCATGGAGACGACCGCCGCACGGCTGTTCCGCCTCCTGTCGTTGCTCCAACGCCGCCGCGAGTGGACTGGCGGGGAGCTGGCGGCTCGGCTGAAGGTCAGCGGCAGAACCGTGCGCCACGACATCCAGCGCCTTCGCGAGCTGGGCTATCCGGTGGATGCCACCCGCGGCGCCGCCGGCGGCTACCGGCTCGGCGTCGGCGCGGCGCTGCCGCCGTTGCTGCTCGATGACGACGAGGCCGTGGCGGTCGCGGTCGGGCTGCGGACAGCGGCGGGCGGCACCGTGGCTGGGATCGCCGAAACCTCGGTCCGCGCACTCACAAAGCTCGAGCAGATGCTGCCGTCCCGGCTCCGCTGGCGGGTCGAGGCCCTGCACTCGGCCACGGTCCCGATCCATGGACCGGAGCCGACCGTGGACCCCGACACGCTCACCACCCTCGCCGCCGCCATCCGCGACCAGCAACGGCTGCGCTTCGACTACCGCAGCCACGACGGCACCACCGGGCGGCGGAGCGTGGAGCCCTACCGCCTGGTGCACACCGGTCGCCGCTGGTACCTGGTCGCCTGGGACATCGACCGGAACGCCTGGCGAACCTTTCGCGTGGACCGGCTGCAGCCACGACCACCCACCGGTCCCGGCTTTGAGCCCCGCGAGCCGCCCGGCCCCGATATCGCCGGCTACACCGCCCACGCCATCACCACCGGTGTCTACCGCTACCAGGCCCGCGTTACCATCCACGGCCCTGCCGAGGCCGTGGCCCAACAGATCACCCCCACAATCGGCACGATCGAAGCCATCGATGCGCAGCGATGCATCTTGCGAACCGGCGCGAACTCCCTGGACGACCTCGTGGCCTGGGTCGCCGTGATCGGCTTTGACTTCCAGGTCCACGAGCCTCCAGAGCTCATCGACCACCTGGGCGTGGTGATTGGCCGCCTGCGCCGCGCCCGCCAAACCTCTGCCATGGCCAGAGACAGGCCGGCCGCCACTGCTAGGTAGCCGCCGGTAGTGCTCCACACCACGGCGTCCTAGGCTCGACGCTTTTCTGAGGAGGGCAGTGCGCCGGGGGTGCACCTACTCCTGGTTGAGCCGGGACAGTGCTGATCGGCTAGCGGTTGCCGCCAACCCGCAGTCCTGGGTGGGCATTGCCGCCGTCTTGTGCTGAACCGCAACGATGGGTCGGTTCGGTGCGGAGAGCTACAGGCCTTCCCGGACCGAGGCCCCCGACCGCTGGGGAGCAGACGCGTCGGTGGGAAGCGAGCCTTCAGCCATCACGCTTGCTCCTGAGCAGCTCCGGCGACTCGACCAGGTCGGTTCTGCCAAACTCCTGGGCCCGGCTGGCAGGTGCTTGTACCTTTCGGTATTGGTCTCGTAGGTCCAGAGGAGATGGCGGCGCGGTCCCTGGGATGTCTGAGCCGGTGGTGGGGGGGGGCCGGAGGGCCACTCATAGGTTCGACAGCCCGCGGAACTGAACACGTTGGCTAAACAGGGAATTGCTCTCCTGCCGCTGACGCCTGCGCCGCCACCGGCCACCCGGGCATCAATGGGACGGCTGAACCTGCACAAGCCCTGCTCGGCACCACCATGGTGGGCGCGACAGGGTTTGAACCTGTGACCTCTTCCGTGTCAGGGAAGCGCTCTCCCGCTGAGCTACGCGCCCGGGAGCCCGATCATAGCGAACGGGTGGAGGCGGTGCCCGGAATTGAACCGGGGTACAGGGTTTTGCAGACCCTTGCCTGAACCACTCGGCCACACCGCCGTGGCGACCCTCGTGGAGCCGCCCTCCGGGGGGCCCGGAGGGCGGTGACCCGGAGGCCGAGCTCCGAGGGTGGAGCGGATGACGGGACTCGAACCCGCGACCCTCACCTTGGCAAGGTGATGCTCTACCAACTGAGCCACATCCGCGCGAGGCGAGCACTATAGCAACGCCCTGAGGGCTCCCTCAACCATCCTACGCTGGTGTGCTAGCGTCCGGGACCGACCAGGCAAACCGGCGACGGCCTGGCGACGAAGACCTAGCAGGAAGGGTCCCAGCGCGTGCGAGGAAAGGCCTACCGGGGTCTTCGGGACGGCGAGCTGGTCGAGCTCGTGGCCCAGAAGGACGCCGGTGCCCTGGAGGTGCTGTACGAACGGTACGGCCGGGCCGCCTACTCGCTGGCGCGACGGATCCTGACCGAGGAGACGCTGGCCCAGGACGTCGTGCAGGAGGTGTTCCTTTCGCTGTGGCGTGACGCGCGACGGTTCGACGCCGGGCGGGGGACCGTCGCCACCTATCTGCTGTCGATGACCCACCACCGCGCCGTGGACGTGGTGCGGCGGGAGGAGAACCTGCGGCGCTGGCGGACCTCGGACGAGGGGCTGGAGCTGGAGGCCGATCCCAAGGTGCGGGTCGAGGACGAGGTGCTGACCTCCGAGCGCCGGGCCGAGGTGCGATCGGCCCTCCAGGAGCTGCCGGCCGCCCAGCGCGAGGCCCTGCTGCTCGCCTACTTCGGCGGCTACACCCAGCGGGAGGTCGCGGCCCTGGTCGGGGTGCCGTTGGGTACGGTGAAGACGAGGATGGCCGCCGGGATGCGCAAGATGAAAGAGGCGTTGCGGGACGCCGGTCGCGAGGAGCAGCAGCCGTGGACACGCCAATGAGCCACAGCGAGCTCGAGGAGCTCGCCGCCGGCTACGTGCTTGGGGCGCTGGAGCCGGACGACGAGCATGCCTTCCAGCGCCATCTCGAGGACTGCCCGACCTGCCAGGCGACCGTCCGCGAGCTGGAGGCGGTGGTCGGCGAGCTCGCCTACAGCGCCCCCCCGGTCGACCCGCCGGACACCGTGTGGGCCGGGATCCGGCGCCAGATCAAGCCCGAGGCCCGCCGCGGTGCCGTCCCCGGCCCGGCATCCACCGCGGCCCGCCAGGGCGGCGCCCCTCAAGCCGCCCCGGGGACCCTCCCCGGCCAAGCCGCCGGCGGCCGCGGCCTTCGGCTGCTGCCTGGCCTGGCCGCCGCGGCCGCCATCTTCCTGGTCGTGGTCTTGTCGCTCTGGAACCTGAACCTCCGCGACGAGAACGCCGTCTACCGCAACCGCCTTGCCACCCTGGAACGGGCGGCCCAGCTGGCCAACGACCCCACCGCCAGCCTGGTGGCGCTGAACGACAACCCGGACGCCCCGCCCGGGGCCCAGGCCGCGGTGATCGCCTCGACCCGCGAGGACCGGGGCGTGCTCCTGGTCGAGCACCTGCCCCCGCTCCAGCGGGGCCGCGTCTACGAGCTCTGGGGCATCCCGGCGGGCACGAACCCGGCCACCTCGGCCGAGAGGGCGGCGGTGTTCGTCCCCTTGCGGCGCACCGGCACCCAGACTGTCCAGTTCGAGGTGCCGATCCAGCCGACGACGGTGTTCGCGATCACCGACGAGCCCGCCCCCAACGGGAGCGAGAAGCCGACCACGCAGCCGCTGCTGACCGGCAGCGCGGGCACGGCATGATGCGACCAGCGTAGCGATAGTCCGAATCGGCTACGTTGAGCATAGTCATACCGAGGGGTTCATCGTCGGTATGGTGGCATGCAGACTGCTGTCTGTACGAGAATCGGCACGCTCGTGTGACCGGTTGTGTCTGCAATCAGATTGGCCGCCCGACCCGAGGGGACGATCTCGCCTATGAGCCAGAGCCAGACGACGGCGCCTTCGCTGCTGGGGCTCGAGGAGGACGGCCGTGATCTCTTCGGGCTGGCCGCCCACAAGCTCAACACACCGTTGGCCTGCATCCGTGGGTTCGTCTCCACCCT